>Ga0070731_10001568_pt1 | contig 23436 bp, 19 predicted proteins | sample Coa_R1_2_FD_66448 | JGI IMG/M metagenome (GOLD analysis project Ga0070731, IMG submission 66448) | Surface soil microbial communities from Centralia Pennsylvania, which are recovering from an underground coalmine fire - Coalmine... | ecosystem: Environmental > Terrestrial > Soil > Unclassified ... | reverse complement strand
CAAGCGTGTCCGCACGCGCGAGAACCTCCTCACGGAATCGCTCGATCGTGGCGATGCGCCGGCGGATCGGCATCGACCCCCAGCGCGGTTGCGCGGCGCGCGCACGCTCGTAATGCGCCTTGACTTCGCGCGCGCCGTCCGCCGCCAGGCGCAGGATCACCGAGCCGGTTGCCGGATTGACGATCGAGAGCGTCGACGCGGGCATCGAGCGAACGCGAGCGCGGCCGGGTCAGCGTTTCGCCTTGCGCGCGCGTGCGGCTTCGAGAAACTCGTTCAGGATCGGCGAGCCGTCGAGATGCCCCTCGCCCATGCCGGGCCCGAACATGAACTCGGGGTGCCACTGCACGCCAAGCACGTAGCTCGGGCCGCGCCAGCGAATCGCTTCGACGATGCCATCCGGCACCGATCGCGCCTCGACGACCATCCCGCGGCCGAGTTTGTTCACCGCCTGATGATGGATCGTGTTGACCGTTGCCTCGGCCCGATTCGGATAGAGCTTTGCGAGCCCGGTTCCGGGAACGAAGCGCACCGCGTGGAATTTGCGCTCGTATTGCGCGATGTCGCGGTGCACGAGCGCGTCGGGCACCTGCGTGCCGATGTCCTGGTAGAGCGTGCCGCCGAAAGCGACGTTGACGAGCTGGCATCCACGGCAGATGCCAAGCACGGGCTTGCCCTTGCCCACGAAGGCCTCGAAGAGCTCGATTTCGTAGCGGTCGCGCACGCGATCGCCGGCCCATGCCGGATCGCGCGGCTGCTCGCCGTAGGACGGCGGGGCCACGTCCGCGCCACCCTGCAGGACGAGGCCGTCGAGCGCTTCGGCGTAGTGATAGAGCCGCATCTCGCTGCGCTCGATCATCCCCTCGCTCTCGATCGCCGGGATCATCAGCACGAGCACGTTCTTCGACATCACCCAGTGCGCGACCGATTGCTCGAGGTAGTGCAACGTCTTCGTGTAGACGCCGCCGAGCGGCACCGGGTTGTCGCTCGGGTGATGGATGCGCGCGGAAACACCGATCAGGAGAGGCGGCGCCATCGTGTCACATCGCAGCCGCGAAAAGGCGCCGGAAGTCGCCGGCGCTGCACGGGCGCGGATTGGTCTTGTGGCAACTGTCGGCCGTCGCGATCTCGACGAGGCGCGGAATGTCGCCAGCAGTGACCGAGTGCGTCCCGTCGTATTCCGAGAGGCGCGCGGGAATGCCGATGTCGCGCTTCAGCGTCGAGAGCCACGCGACGAACGCATTCGCACGCGCTTCGTCGCTGCCGCTGTCGCCGCCGGGCACCGACGCGACGCGCGCCAGCTCGGCGAGCTTCTTCGTCGCGGCCGGCAGATTGAACCGCATCACGTGGTCGATCATGATGCCGTTGGCGAGGCCGTGATGCAGATCGGCGACCGTGGAGAGCGCATGCGCGCACGAATGCACGGCGCCGAGGTCCTTCTGGAACGCGATCGCGCCCATCATCGACGCCATCAGCATGTCGGCGCGCGCAGCAAGATCGAGACCGTTCGCAACGGCAACGGGCAATGCACGCGCCGCGATGCGCACGCCTTCGAGCGCGATGCCGTCGCACATCGGATGCCATTCCGGCGACAGATACGACTCGACGTTGTGCGTCAGCGCATCCATGCCGGTCGCGGCGGTGATCGACGGCGGCAGCGCGAGCGTCAGCTCGGGATCGGCGAAGACCGCCTTCGCGAGCAGGGCAGGCGAGAAGACGATTTTCTTAACGTGCGTGACGTCGTCGCCGATCACCGCCGAGCGACCGACTTCCGATCCCGTGCCCGCCGTCGTTGGCACCGCGACGAAATGCGGCAACGATGCCGTGATCGGTCGCACGTTCGGATGGTCCCACGCGTATTCGAGGATGTCGCCGTCGTGCCCGGCCATCACGGCGATCGCCTTCGCGACGTCGAGCGCGGCGCCCCCGCCGATGCCGATGATGCCATCCGCCTCGTGCGCGCGATAAGCGTTGACGCCGGCGACGACCTGGGCACGTACCGGGTTGCCCGAAACGCCCGCAAAGACCGCGTGCGCCACGCCATCGAGATCGCGAAGGAAATCGGCGAAGAGCGGCAGCGCGGCGAGGCCGCGATCGGTGACGACGAGCGGACGCGTACGACCCGCTTCCCGCAAATGCTTCGCGATCTCCTTGCGCGCGCCCGCCCCGAAGAGGATCGGCGTGGGAAAGGCGAAGCGGTGCAGATCGGCCATGCGAAAAAACGGGAAGCGCGCCAGGATCAGATGATCTCGAAGTAGCGCTTGCGCTCCCAATCGGTAACGGCGTCCTGCCATTGCCGCCATTCCCATTCGCGCGTCGCCGCGAAATGATCGACGAACGCGTCGCCGAACCAGTCGCGCGCACGCTCCGATTGGCGAAAGATGCGCGTCGTCTCGAGCAGCGTGCGCGGCGCGCGCGGCACGTTCTCGGCGCCGCGATTCGTCCCTTCGATCGGCGGTGTTGTGAGCGACAGCTTGCGCTCGACGCCGTCGAGACCGGCCGCGATGCACGCGGCGACCGCGAGATAGCAATTCACGTCGGCGCCCGGCGCCCGCGTCTCGAGGCGCGTCGATTTCGGCGAGCCCGCGATCACGCGGAAGCTCGCGGTGCGGTTGTCAATTCCCCAGGTTGGCTTGACCGGTGCCCAGAATCCGTCGACGAGGCGCTTGTAGCTGTTGATCGTCGGCCAGAACATCGGCGCGAATTCGATGAGCGACGCAAGCTGTCCGGCGAGATAGCTCTCGAAGAGCTTGCTCATGCCGTTGCGGCCTTTGGGGTCGTGGAAGAGATTCTTCTTTCCATCCGACAGCGACTGATGGCAATGCCCGGAGCAGCCGGGATATTGCTGACTCCATTTCGCCATGAAGCTCGGCATGATGCCGAAGCGCGCGCCGATCTCCTTGACGCCGGTCTTGAACAGGATGCCGCGATCGGCCGCTTCGAGCGCTTCGGAGAACAGGATCGCCGCCTCGAACACGCCGGGGCCGGTCTCGGTGTGCAATCCCTCGATCGGTACGCCAAACGCCGCCATTTCCTCGGAGATGGCCTTAAAAAACTCGCGGGAGTGATTGGCGCGCAGAAGCGAATAGCCGAACATGCCCGGCGTGAGGGGCGTGGGCCCGATGCCCTGCTTGTCGGCCCACGTTTGCGGCGTCTCGACGAAGTTGAAGAATTCGAACTCGAGCCCGCACATCGGCACGACACCGAGCTTCTCGGCACGGGCGAGCACGCGCTTCAGCACTTGCCTGCCATCGAGCGGATGCGGCGCGTCGCGACCGTTCTCGCGCACGACGAATTCGCCGAGGAAGAAATCGACGTCGTCGTCCCATGGGACTTTGCGATGGGTCGCGACGTCGATTCGCGCGAGCGCGTCGGGAAATCCTTTGTGCCAGCCGGTCAGCGTCGTGTTGTCGTAGCACTGGTCGTGGCAATCCCAGCCGAACACGACGTCACAGAATCCGAAGCCGCCTTCGATGGCCGACTCGAACTTGTCCTTGTGCAGGTACTTGCCGCGCAGGATCCCATCGATGTCGCAGACGGCGACCTTGACGCGCGTGCCGGGCGATTTGCGAACCGAAGCGACGATGTCGGCGGGCGAGGGCACGGCGCTGCATTCTAGCGCAGGCGCCTGTCGCGCCGGCTGGCACAATGGCGGCCGCGCTTCGAGGCACCGCTTCGAGGCTTCGCACGCTTGGGATCGCCACGCGTTTGACTCCCCGCGCCGCCCTCGTCGCGCTGCACGCCGCCGTCGCGCTCTTCGGATTGGCGGCGCTTTTCGGCAAATGGATCGCGTTGCCTGCAATCGCGATCGTGCTCGGACGCACCGCGGTCGCATCGATCACACTCGCGCTTGTCGCGAAGTGGCGGCATCAGATGCTGGGCGGCGGCGATCGCGCGCTGTTCGTCAATGGCGCGATCCTCGCGATGCACTGGGTATCGTTCTTCGCCGCGGTTCAGGTCGCGAATGTCGCGATTGCCTTGCTCGGCTACGCGGTATTCCCGGTGTTCGTGCTGCTCCTTTCCCATCGGCTTCGTGTCGATGTCGCCGCATGGCGCGAATGGATGACAGCGCTGCTCGCCGCCAGCGGTCTCGCGGCGCTTGCGCCGAGCCTGTCGTGGGACGATGGCGCGCTGCGCGGACTGGGCCTTGCGCTGGTGTCGGCGTTCACGTTCGCGTGGCTCACGCTTCGCAACCGCGCGCTCGTCGCCAGCCGTGGCGCAATCGGCATTGCGTTATGGCAGAACGTTTTCGCCACTGCATGCCTCTTACCCATTGCTGCGATCGCACTGCGCGGCGCCGCATGGCCCCGGGCCGTCGACATCGGGTTGCTGATCGTGCTCGGCACGCTTTGCACGGGCCTTTCGCATACGCTCTTCATCGCCAGCATGCGACGGGTCTCGGCGCACACGGCGAGCGTCGTCGCGGCGCTCGAGCCTGTCTACGGCATCGCACTTGCCGCTTTGCTGCTTCACGAAGTGCCTGATGGGAGAACGCTTGTCGGCGGCATTCTGATCGTCGGTGCCGCGATCGTCGCGTCGCGGAATGTCACCGGCATTGGCGACGTCGTCGGCGTTTCGGTAGCATCGCGCAAGGAGGGAATGAAATGATCATCGCGATGGTGGGTCTCGGGCGAATGGGCGCCAACATGGCCCGGCGTCTCGCGCGCGGGGGCGTAGAGGTGATCGGTTTCGATCCGAACGCGGCGGCGCGGCAGGATGTCGTGCGCGATGGCATCGACGCGGTCGCCGCGCTCGCCGAGCTCGTGCAGCGATTGTCCGCGCCGCGCATCGTCTGGCTGATGGTGCCGGCGGGCGATCCGACGCAGCACGCGATCGACGAACTGGCGACGCTGCTCGCGCCCGGCGACCTGATCGTCGATGGCGGCAACGCGCATTACTCCGATTCGCAACGGCGCGGCGCGTCGCTCGCACCGCGGAAGATCCGCTTCGTGGATTGCGGCGTATCGGGCGGTGTGCACGGACTCGCGAACGGCTACGCGCTGATGTTCGGCGGCGACGATGACGCAGCGGCGATGCTCGCCCCATACCTGCGAATTCTCGCGCCGGCGCCCGATGCCGGCTGGTTGCATTGCGGCCCGGTCGGCGCCGGCCACTACGTCAAGATGATTCACAACGGCATCGAGTACGGAATGATGCAGTCGTTCGCCGAAGGCTTTGCGCTGATGCACAATCGAACCGATCTTCGTCTCGACGTCGCGAAGATCGCCGAGATGTGGCGCCATGGAAGCGTCGTTCGTTCGTGGCTGCTCGATCTTTGCGCAGAGTTTCTTGCGACCGATTCCGAGTTGTCGGGCATCGCGCCGCTCGTGGCCGACTCGGGCGAGGGCCGCTGGACGGTCGAGGAGGCAATCCAGCAACGGATCGCCGCGCCGGTCATCGCGCTCGCGCTGATGTCGCGCTTTACGAGCCAGGGCGGATCGGATTACGCGGACAAGGTCCTCGCGATGATGCGCAAGGGCTTCGGCGGCCACGCGGTCGCGAGCGCCGCGCCCAAGCCGCCAATGAGCGGACTGCCATGATCGTTGTCCTCATGGGCGTGTCGGGCTCGGGCAAGACGACGATCGGTGAGGTACTTGGGCGCGAGCTCGGTTGGCCGCTGATCGACGCCGACGACCTTCACCCGCCTGCGAACGTCGCGAAGATGGCGGCCGGCATTCCGCTCACCGACGCGGATCGCTGGCCCTGGCTCGATCGAATTGTCGAAGTGCTTCGCGAGGCGACGGCGAAAGGCGGCAACGTCATCCTCGCCTGCTCGGCGCTGAAGCAGCGCTATCGCGACCGGTTGACAGCGGCGGGCGACGTGCGCTTCGTCTACCTTCGCGGCGATTTCGACACCATTGCCGCGCGCGTCGCGGCACGACACCATCGCTACATGCCAGCGAGCCTGCTCGCCAGTCAGTTCGACGCACTCGAGGCGCCAACGGATGCGATCGACGTCGACGTCACGGCGAGCGTCGACGAGCAGGTGCGCCGGATCGTCGACGCCCTACGGAATGAGTGATCGGCGCCGCTATCGTCCGGCGACCAACGTCGCGCATCTCGGACGCGATCCGCGCCGATTTCTCGGCGCCGTCAACACGCCGGTGTTTCGCGCATCGACGATCCTGTTTCAAACGAGCACCGAGCTCGAGCAGGCGACCCGGGGCGAATTTCCTGGACTCGCGTACGGGCTGCATGGATTGCCGACGATTACCGATCTTTCGCACGCGCTTGCTGCGCTCGAAGGCGGCGATGCGGCGCTCGTCGTCCCTTCCGGGCTCACCGCGACGACGTTCCCGTTCCTCGCGCTGACGAGCCCGGGTGACCATGTGCTGGTCGCCGACGCGGTGTACGGTCCGACGCGCCGTTTCTGTGACAACCATTTGCGCCGTCTCGGCGTCGACGTCAGCTATTACGATCCGCTGCTCGGCGCCGCCATCGCGCGTGAATTTCGCCCGCGAACGACGATCGTGTTCGCGGAGTCGCCGGGATCGCTCACGTTCGAGGTCCAGGACATTCCCGCGATCGCGACGGCGGCGCATGCGCATGGCGCTCGCTTGATCCTCGACAACACGTGGGCGACGCCGCTTGGATTCAGGGCGTTCGATCACGGCGTCGACGTGTCGGTGCATGCGGCGACGAAGTACATCGGCGGTCACTCCGACGTGCTGCTCGGCGCGATTGTTGCGACGAAAGAAACGTTTCCTCCGCTTGCGCGGTTGTGGACCGACATGGGGATTGCACCCTCGACCGACGACTGCTTCCTCGCCCTTCGGGGACTTCGCACCCTCGCCGTGCGCCTCGAACGTCACGCAGCGACCGCACTGGAGATTGCGCAGTGGCTGTCGAAGCGTCCGGAAGTGCGCGAACTGCTCTATCCCGCGCTCCCCGGCGATCGCGGCTACGCGATCTGGAAGCGCGATTTTCTCGGCGCTTCGGGTTTGTTCGGCGTCGTGCTTCAGCCCGTTGACGCGACGCGCATCGCCCGAATGCTCGACGGCATGCGCCTCTTCGGCCTGGGCTTCAGTTGGGGCGGATTCGAGAGCCTGATCATCCCGACGTGGCCCGAGCGAGCGCGTACCGCGACGACGTGGAATCCAGGCGGCCCGACGCTACGGCTTGCGATCGGCCTCGAGGATCCACGCGACCTGATCGACGATCTGGAAGAGGGTTTTCGGCGACTCGGTGGATGAGCGCTACGCGATGTCCGTCGGCGAGGGCAGCGTTGGGACGCCGATGCGTTTCGCGGCTGCGAGCAAATCGCGATCGAAGGTTGCAAGCGCCAGACGCTGCGTTTGCGCGAGCTGAAGGTAACACGCATCGTAGATGCTTAGGTCGTGCTTGCGCGCGACCTCGCTGATCAGCGCCAAATCGGTTGCTTCGTGCGGCTTGTCGATGAGAATCGGTAGTGCTCCAAGGTGTTCGAGGAGCGCGCTGCGCTCGACGTCCGATATTCGCTTGCGTCGCTCGGCGGTCAGCAATGCATTCGCGATTTCGAGCGGCCAGATTGCGGGCGCGCACGCGGGCTCTGATTGGATTCGATCGAGGAGCAGGCGGGCCGCAGCGGTCGTCTCGTCAGGAAGCAGCCAGGCAAGCGCGAGCGAAGCGTCGAGCACGAATGCCATCAATAGCGATGTCCCTCGTGGAGCGCATCGCGGCTGCGCAGCCGATCGCCGAGCGCGTCGCGCATCGTGACGCCTCGCTTCGCGAGCCGACTGCGCAAGCGGTCGATGGCAGCAACCGCGGAGCGCACGCGTTCCACGTCGCGCTTCGCAACCGGACCGAGCTCGGCCACGGCGCGCCCATGCCGCGTGATCACAAACCTTTCGCCCCGCTCGACGCGTTCGAGCAAGCTCGGCAAGTGCGTTTTTGCCTCGTAAGCTCCGATCTCGGTCATCGGCCACCCCGTGCACTGGTAGATAGACCAGTCTACACTGGTCTGACCTCGTCCGCTACGGCGAGTTTGCCCGGTGCCCGGTGGCCGGTGACGAACGTATGCTTTTGCGGGTCGGCGACGTCCATCACGCGTCACACATCCCGCAACGCACGAGGATTCGAGATCGCGACGCGATCTGCGGCGATTTCGGCAAGCGACGCCGCGAGCGCATTCGCGTAGACAGAGTCATCGAACCGACCCTCGCGAATGGCCACGCATACGGCTCGGCGAAGGCCGGGAAGATCGTCGACGTCTCGCGCCTCCGGCGCGGCAACGTTCGTCGCCAATGACCGAAGGCGTTCCGCTTCGCGGCGGGCGACCTCGTCACCAAGCGAGAGCTCACGCGCGGCAATGGCCATCGCATTGGCGGTCATCAATGCGTTGTAGCGTTGCTTCGATGCATTGATCGACGGAACGATTTCGCTAAGCAGCGTTTCGCGCGCCGTCGCGAGCAGATCGGCGGCGTCGGCGATATCCGAGGATGCCTGCTTGCGATCGGAGCGGCGCGACGCCTGCGCTTTCTTCGCACCCATCAGCCGCAGTGCTTCGTATTCGAGCTCGTGCACGATGCGCCCGGTCAGCGCGAGCTCGAGCGAGCGATCGCCTTCGCGGTGGCGTCGTGCCTGTTGCAGCGCGATGATCGCCCAGCGCGAATGCGCCATCGCCTGCCAATAGTCGAGCTCGCTTCGCGACACGGCGCGGCCACCCTGCGCTTCGTAGCCTTCGAGAAAGGGTTCGAGCGCGGCGATCCCACCGGCTTCGAGGTCGGGCCGCGCGAAGCGCCAGCAGCGTGCGGTGAACCAGCCAAGGTCTTCACGCGGATCGCCGAAGCCCGCGAATTCCCAATCGAGGACGGCCACCAACCGGCCGGCGTCGACGAGATAGTTGCCGGTGCGATAGTCGCGGTGGATCAGCGTGATGTCGAACCTCGAAGGCGCGCGCAGCTCGCACCAGCGCAGGCCCCATTCGAGCGCCGGATACGCATCGTCAAGCCCCTCGAGCCAGCGGCGATACTGCTCGATCGATGCGATGGCGGGGTTCGGAACACGATGCGACGAAGGCGCCGGCACGGCGTGAATGCGCGCGAGGTTCTCCCCGAGCGCGCGCGCAAGGCCCGAAGGATCCGGCACGAGCGCCTGCTCGCGCGTGAGACGGTGACCCGCGGCCACGCCCGGCAGAAAGTCCATGACGAAGAACGACCGGCCAAGCACGCTGCTGTCGGTGCATAGAAACCGGGGCGCGGGCGCGAGCACGTTCGCATCGTGCGCGTTGCGAAGCACCGCGAATTCATCGGCGCGCGAGTGGCTTGCCGCGATGCGAAGCGCCGGGTCGGTGCGAAGCACGAAACGGCGCTCGCCTTGCCAGGGACCGCCGTCGATCGCGACGTCGAGCCGCCAGTTGTCCGCCACGGCGCCGCCTTCGAGACGCTCGAAGCGGACGATCGCCACGTCACGCGCGTTCGTTTCCCGTCGAAGCCACGACGCGACCGCGGCATGCTGCTCGATGCGTTCCACGTCGTCGGTCATCACGCCTGTCGCTTGTCGCCTCGCTCCCCGCGCAGGATGCGCCGCGCGATGCTGAAGCGATGCACTTCCGACGGGCCGTCGTAGATGCGAAAGGCGCGAAGGTCCGCAAAGATCCGCGCGACGACGGTCTCGCTCGTGACGCCCTGACCCCCGAGAACCTGTACGCAACGATCGGCGACACGCCACGCGGCCTCCGACACGATGACCTTGGCGCGACTCGATTCGTGCAGCGCGAGATCGCCGCGATCGAGCAGCCACGCGCAATGCCAGATCGCGAGGCGCGCGACGTGCATGTCCATTTCGTTGTCGGCCAGCATGAAGCCGACGCCCTCGTGCTCGCCGAGGCGCTTGCCGAATGCCTCGCGTTTGCGCGCGTAGTCGACGGCCACGTCGTGCGCGCGCCGAACGGCGCCGAGCCAGCGCATGCAGTGCGTCAATCGCGCTGGCGACAGACGGACCTGCGCGTATTGAAAGCCACGCCCGACTTCGCCGAGCACCGCGCTCGCCGGAAGTCGAACTCCGTCGAAGCGTACGACCGCATGGCCGCCGGCGAAGCAGGCGTCGAGCGAATCCATCGTTCGCTCGATGATGACGCCGGGCCTGTTCATGTCGCAGACGAACATCGTCGCGCCCTGATCAGGCATTTTCGCCATGACGATCGCGAAAGCCGCGCCGTTCGCGCCGGTGATGAACCATTTGCCGCCGTCGATGACGTAGTCGTCGCCATCCGGCGTTGCCAGCGTCGTCAGCATCGACGGGTCGGACCCCGCACCCGGCGGGGGCTCGGTCATGCAAAAGCACGAGCGGATCGTGCCGGCGGCGAGCGGGCGCAGCCACTGCTCCTTCTGCGCCGGCGTCGCGATCGCTTCGAGCATGTGCATGTTGCCCTCGTCGGGCGCGAACACGTTCATCGCGATCGGTCCGAGGGCCGAATAGCCGGCCTCCTCGAATGCGATGGCGCGCCCGACATGCGACAGTCCGACGCCGCCGTATTCGCGCGCGACCTGCGGCGCGAGGAGTCCCGCCGCGCGCGCCTTGTCGATCAATTCGCGACGAAAATCGTCCGTGGGACCGTGCGCGGTGCGGCGCGGATCGGATTCGAGCGGAATGATCTCATCGCCGATGAACGCGCGGACTCGCGCTTTCAGCTCGACGAGCTCGCGCGGGATGTCGAAGTCGATCGCCATGGTGGATGGAGCGATTATCGCTTAGGCGACGGGCTCACCAAGATAAGCGGCCTGCACCTTCGGGTCCGCACGGACGGCCGCTGGCACACCTTGCGCGAGGATTGCACCTCGGTCGAGCACGATCACGCGCTCCGCGAAGCCGAAGACGATGTCCATGTCGTGCTCGGTGAAGAGCACCGCGACATGTTCGCGCCTTGCGATCTCCGTGACCTTCAGCATCAGCTCGCGGCGTGCGCGCGGCGTCATGCCGGACGTTGGCTCGTCCATCATCAGGAGCCGCGGATTCGCGGCAAGCGCGAGCGCCAACTCGACGCGCTTCGCGTCGCCGTACGACAGCGCGGCACACGCGACGCCGGCGAGCTCGCTGACGCCAACGCGCACAAGAAGCGCATCGTTGCGCGGATCGTCGATGCGGAGCATCCCCGACAAGGTTCTGTGATCACGCCGTTCGTGCGCGGCAAGGGCGAGCGCGCCCGCTTCGCGCACCGTCATCGATGCGAATGTCGCGGCCACCTGGAACGTTCGCCCGATGCCGAGGTGCGCGATCGCATGCGTGGGCAGCCCGAGAATCGATCGGCCATCGAACCTGACATCGCCGGCATCGGCACGAAGCTCGCCGTGAATCAAATCGAAGCAGGTCGTCTTGCCCGCGCCGTTCGGACCGATCATCGCCACCAGTTCACCGCGATCGACATCGAACGAGACGTCTCGGACGGCGTGAACACCCCCGAAGGACTTGGCAAGCGACTCGACCGCGAGCAACGGAACGCGCGCTTTGCCGCGATGCGAAGCGCTCATCTCCGCCATCGCCATGGGTAACGTGCACCGAACGCGCCGCCAATCCCGTATGGAAAGACGCTGACGATCAAAAGGATCGCGACGCCGACGAAAGCGCGCCAGTACTCGGTGTAACGCGCGAGCATGTCCTGCAGCCAGGTGAATGTCGCGGCGCCGATCAGCGGCCCGAAGAGGCTGCCCTGGCCGCCGAGCAGCAGCATGACGATAGCGTCGACCGAGCGCGGAATCGACAGCGCGTCGGGCGCGACGCCGCCTTTCGAGTAAGCGAAGAGCGCGCCACCGAGCCCCGCGAACGCGCCGGCGATGATCAGCCCTTTCCATTGACGCGCGCGAACGTCGATGCCGAGGGCTGCCGCGCGAAGTCGCGAGTCGCGCGCGCCGCGAAGCGCGTAACCGAACGGCGTGAAGGCAACGATCGCGAGCGCGGCGAGAGCGCATGCGACGACGATCAGCACGAAAAAGTAGTAATGCGTACGTTTGTCGAGAAAGTCGGGCGGCCACACGCCGGTGATGCCATTCGAGCCTCCGGTCAGCGAATCCCACTGCACGGCGACCGACCAGAGGATCTGCGCGTAGGCGAGCGTCAGCATCGCGAAGTAGATGCCGGATGCGCGTAGCGCGAGCGCTCCGAATGCGAGCGCCGCGACAGCCGCGACAACGGGCGCGAGCACGAACGCCACGATGAACGGCTGGCCGTGCACGCACAGAAGCGATGCGGCGTACGCGCCGACGCCGAAGAACGCCGCGTGCCCGAACGACGTCATGCCGCCCTTCGATACCATCAGCGCGAGGCTCGCTGTGAAGAGCGCCGCGATCAGCATGTCGGTCGCGAGCACGAGGGCATAGGGATCGCCCGCGAGGGGCAGGAGCAGCGCCGCAAGCGCGAGGATCGCTGCTGCAATCGCACTGCGCGCACCTGGGCGCTTGACGCTTGCCGAGGCAGCGCTCACGCCGGCCGGCGCCGCCATGCCGATGCTGCCGAAGAGTCCGGCCGGCCGCACCAGCAGCACGAGCGCCATCACGACGAACTCGATCACGAGCGTCAGCTTCGGCATCGCGATGGCGAAGTCGTCGATATGGACGGTGCCGGCCGCGATGCACAATGCCTTCGTCACGCCGATGACGATCGCCGCGACGAACGCGCCCGGAATCGATCCGAGGCCGCCGAGCACGGTCACGACGAACGCGTCGGCGATCACGGAGAGGTCCATGCCGAGATTCGCCGGCTCGCGCGGCAGGACGAGCGCGCCGGCGAGCCCGGCGAGAAACGACCCGAGGGCGAACACCGACGTGAAGAGGCTTCGCTCGTTGACGCCGAGCGCGGCCGCGAGAATGCGGTTCTCGGACGCCGCACGCACGAGCATGCCGAAGCGCGTGCGCTGCATGACGAGCGTCAGCACGATGAAAACGACAGGACTGACGACGAGCAGGAAGAGGTCGTACTGCGGCACCGCGCTGCCGAGGAAGCGCACGGCGCCATCGAGACCCGCGACGCGCGGCCCGAGGCGATCTTCGGGTCCGAACAGCGCCAGCACGACGTCGCGAACGATGAGAACGATGCCGAACGTGGCCGTCAGTTGCAAGAGCTCGGGCGCAGGGTAGAGACGTTTCAGCAGCAGCGCTTCGACAAGCGCCCCGAGAGCCGCAACCGCGAAGGCCGCGGCGAGCACCGAAGCGAAGAATCCGCCCGCCGATCCGGCAAACGCGCCAAATGCCGTTCCCGCGACGTACGCGATATACGCGCCCAGCATGAAGAAGGAGCCGTGCGCGAAGTTGACGATGCGCGTGACGCCAAAGATGAGCGTCAGGCCCGCAGCGGTCAGGAACAGCGATGATGCAGACGCAAGCCCGTTCAGAACCTGGACGGCGAGGGACACGTCAGTTGTCAGTTGTCAGTTGTCAGTTGACAGTCGTCAGCGACGGTGCCGATCGCGCCCGAATGGCGCGCCGCCGAACGTGAGGCGACGCCGCCGCGTCCGATAACTGTCAACTGACAACTGTCAATTGACCCCTGTCATTCGGCCGGTCGCAGGTGCCGCACGACGTCGTCGGGCGGCAGGTAATCCTTGCCGTTCGCGTACTGCCAGTCGACCATGATGCCCTTGCCGTCGTGAAGCGCGATTCGTCCGACGTACGCGCCCATCGTCGATTGATGATCGATCGCTCGATACGTGACCGACCCGAACGGCGTTTCGACGGCGAGATTGCGCATCGCATCGACGAGCTTCTCGGTGTCGGTCGAGCCCGCGCGCGCGATCGCCGCTGCGGCCGACTTGACGACGCTGTAGCCAACCACCGAACCGAGCCGCGGATAGTCGTGGAATTTCGCCTGGTACGCATCGAGGAAGCGCGTGTGCTCGGGCGTGTGGATCGCATACCACGGGTAACCGGTCACGTACCAGCCGACAGGCGCCTCGTCTTTCAGCGGATCGAGATACTCGGGCTCGCCACCCAACAGATCGAAGACCGGCCGTCCTTCGAAGAGGCCGCGAAGCCGGCCTTCGCGCACGAAACGCGCGAGATCGGGCCCGAACAGCGACGAGAAGATGGCGTCGGGCTTGGCATCGATCAGCGCCTGCACGACGGCGCCGGGCTCGATCTTGCCAAGCGGCACCGCCTGCTCGACGAATTCGATGCCTGAGTCCTGCCGCGCCTGCATCTGCTGCTTAAACGTCGCCGTCGCCGCCTGTCCGTATTCGTAGTTCGGATAGACGATCGCCCAGCGCTTCTTCGCGAGCTTGACGGCGTCGGGCACGAGCATCGCGGTTTGCATGTACGTCGATGCGCGCAACCTGAACGTGTATTTGTTGCCGTCCTGCCAGACGATCTTGTCGGTGAGCGGCTCGGCAGCGATGAACAGCACATGCCGGCGCTTCGCGAGATCGGCGATCGCGAGGCCGATGTTGGAGGCGAACGTGCCCATCAGAAGCGCGACCTGCTCGCGCGTCAGCAGTTCTTCGGCCACACGCACCGCGTCGCCGGGTACGCCGTTGTCGTCGCGCGAGACGACCTCGATGTGTCTGCCGAGAGGGCCGCCCTGCGCATTGATTTCGTCGACCGCGAGGTCCATTCCCTTGCGATAAGGATCGAGGAACGCGGGGAACTGCTTGTACTCGTTCACCTCGCCCAGGCGAATGGTCTGGCAAAGCGCGCTGCCTGTCGCCGTGGCGGCAAGCAGGATCGCCCACACAGTCACGAAGCGGCGCGACATGCGAACTCCCGGATTCGGTGGCCTTCGTCGGCTCCTCGCAAGCGACGGGCGCAAGCGCCTCGTACGTCACGCGAGAGGATTGCGCCGGATGGTAGCAAACGGCGACGCGCGCGCCATCGATTTGTCATGGAAGCGGCCCCATATCCAGAAAATGGCTTGCGGATGCGCCATAACGATATGACTCCGATGCGCTGTCGGCCGGCCGGGCTCACCCGATAAAATTGCGGTTTCGAACGCGCTCCTGGCGTCTCGCACAACTTCGCACCCCATGCTTCGACTGGCGCACGGTCTCGATTTCGCTGGCCTCTACTCGGTAGAGGGCGCCGAGGGTATCGATGCGCTTTTCGTCTCGCACGTCGCGCGCGCCGACTCGGCGCTTGCGGCGCGGTTGTCGCGAGCGCGTGCCGATCCTTCGTCGCTGACGGCGAAGGACGAGTCGACGCTGCTGATCGACCTTGCGCCGCATCTCGAGGATTTTCTCGCCGACCTCTTCGGCATCCGCGACGCGGTGAGCGCCCTGGAAGCGCGGCACCACGAGCTCGCACCCCTCTTCAGCGTCAAGCGGCAATTCGTGCAACGCAAGGCGATGAACGCGTACAAGGCCGACGTCGCGGCGACCTTCGATGGTCCGGGCTTGCGAAGCGAGCTCGATGCATTGGTTGGTACCGCCGGCGCCGACGTCGCGGCATTCGAGCTCGCGTTCGCGCAACGCGTCCTCGAGTGGCAACGTGACGAGGCGGCCGACGCGGCCGCGCTCGACACCGCGCAGCGCTACGCGGCGTGGGCTTCGCACACGCGCGAAGGAAGGGCTGCGCACCGCGGCGGCGTGCTGTTTCGCGCGCCGCACAAGCTCGACATGACAAGGCTCGTCCCGGTCGAAAACGTCGCGAATCGCGGCGTCGATGCGCTTCAGCGGCCACTCGACGAGGGCCTTCGTCGACGACAGGGATTCAAGCTCACCGATTCGGGCACCGATCTCGCGGGTGGCCTCGACCAGGCGCATTACTGCATCTGGTGCCACGAGCAGGGCAAGGATTCGTGCGCGAAGGGCTTGCTCGAGAAAGCGCCTCGACCCGAGGACCCGTTCAAGCGATCGGTGTTCGGCGTTACCCTCGCCGGGTGTCCGCTCGAGGAACGCATCTCCGAGTTCCACAAGCTTCGCGCGGAAGGCGTGCCGATCGGCGCACTCGCGATGATCTGCGTCGACAATCCGATGGCGGCCGCGACCGGGCATCGGATCTGCAACGACTGCATGAAGGCCTGCATCTACCAGAAGCAGGAACCGGTCGACATTCCGCAATCCGAAACGCGGATCCTGAAGGACGTGCTCGCATTGCCGTACGGGTTCGAGATCTATTCGCTGCTCACGCGCTGGAATCCGCTCGACCTTCGCCGTCCGACGCCGCGTCGTGCGAGCGGCAAGCGCGTGCTGATCGTCGGGCAGGGGCCGGCCGGCTTCACGCTCGCGCATCATCTGCTGAACGATGGTCACACGGTCGTAGCCATCGACGGCTTGAAGATCGAGCCGCTCGCACCCGAGCTTTCCGGCGTGCGCGCCAACGGCGAGCGCGTTCGGTTTCGCCCGATCGAGGATTTCGCGTCGCTTGCCGAGCCGCTCGACGATCGCGTCATGGCTGGGTTCGGCGGGGTCGCCGAATACGGCATCACCGTTCGCTGGGACAAGAATTTCCTGAAGGTGATCCGGCTGCTTTTGGAACGGCGTGCGAACTACGCGCTGTACGGCGGCGTGCGCTTCGGCGGCACGATCGATGCCGGCGACGCGTTCGCGATGGGCTTCGATCACATCGCGCTCGCGGCGGGTGCCGGGCGGCCGACCGTGCTCGATCTTCCGCACGGCCTCGCGCACGGCGTTCGCACCGCGTCCGACTTCCTGATGGCGCTGCAATTGACCGGCGCCGCGAAGCGCGATTCGATCGCGAACATGCAGGTGCGCTTGCCCGTCGTCGTGATCGGCGGTGGCCTGACCGCGATCGACACTGCAACGGAAGCGCTCGCGTACTACCCGGTGCAGGTCGAGAAGTTTCTGGCGCGCTACGAGGCGCTGGTCGCGGCAAGCGGACGGGCCGCGGTCGGGGCCGCATGGAGCCCGCACGAAGCGGCGATCGCGCACGAGTTCCTCTCGCACGCGCGCGCGATTCGCGATGAGCGCGCGAAGGCGGCTGCGGAGAATCGTCCTCCGGCAATCGTCGAGTTGTTGCGCGAATGGGGCGGCGCCACGATCGCCTATCGCAAACGGCTGATCGACAGCCCGTCATACACGCTCAATCACGAGGAGGTCGCGAAGGCATTCGAGGAAGGCATCCGCTTCGCCGAAGGGTTGACGCCGCTTGCTATCGAGGTCGACGAGGCAGGTCACGCGAGCGCGCTTTCCGTATCGGTGCAATCGCGAAGCGAAGAGGGCGTCTGGCTCGAAATCGGCCGCGCACGTTTGCCCGCGCGAACGATCCTGATCGCGGCGGGCACGCAACCGAATACCGTGCTCGCGCGCGAAGATCGCGGGCACTTCGCGCTCGACGGACGCTATTTTCAGCTATTGCACGAGGATGGCTCGCCGGCGAAGCCCGTTCCGGGCCTCGCGAAACCGCGCGAACCTGCGGTGCTCACGCACATTCGCGACGATGGTCGCGCGATCAGCTTCTTCGGCGACCTCCATCCGTCGTTCTACGGCAATGTCGTGAAGGCGATGGCGAGCGCGAAGCAGGGCTACCCGATCGTCTCGCGGATACTCGCGCGCTCACACGGCGCCGAGCGTCGCTCCGACGCGGAATTTTTCGCGATGCTGAACGACACATTCCGCGCCCGTGTCGAGCGCGTCGTTCGACTGACGCCGACGATCGTCGAGGTCGTCGTGCATGCCCCTGCAGCCGCGCGTCGATTCAGGCCCGGCCAGTTCTATCGGCTGCAGAATTTCGAGTCGCTCGCGCCACGCGCGCACGGGACGCGCCTCGCGATGGAGGGCCTGGCGCTGACCGGCGCGTGGGTCGATCGCGAGCGCGGGCTCGTCTCGGTGATCGTGCTCGAGATGGGCGGCTCGTCGGATCTCTGCGTCGCGCTCTCGCCCGGTGAGCCTGTCGTGCTGATGGGGCCGACGGGCACGCCGACCGAGATCGAGCGCGACAAGACCGTCGTGCTTGCGGGCGGCGGCCTCGGCAATGCGGTGCTGTTCTCGATCGGGCGCGCGTTTCGAGAGGCCGGATCGAAGGTTCTTTACTTCGCCGGCTATCGTCGACTCGAAGATCGCTACAAGGTCGACGACATCGAAGCTGCCGCCGACGCGGTCGTCTGGTGCTGCGATGAAGCGCCGGGCTTCGCGCCGACGCGTGCGCAGGATCGCGCGTTTGTCGGCAACATCGTCGAAGGCATGCGCGCGTATGCGAGCGGAAAGCTCGGCGTGCAACCGATCGCCTTCGGCGATTGCGACAGGATCATCGCGATCGGCTCGGACAAAATGATGGCGGCTGTCGCCGCCGCGCGCCACGCTTCGCTCGCGCCCTATCTCTCGCCACGGCACCGCGCCATCGGCTCGATCAATTCGCCGATGCAGTGCATGATGAAGGAGATTTGCGCGCAGTGCCTGCAGCCCCAGCGCGACCCGAAGACCGGCCGCACGCGCTACGTCTTCTCATGCTTCAATCAGGACCAGGCGCTCGACGACGTCGACTTCGACGCGCTCGATGCCCGACTGAATCAGAACGCCGTTCAGGAGAAGCTGACCGCGCGCTGGGTCGCGCGCGTGAGTACGCCGGCGGAAAGCAGTTGAATTTCATCCTTCGCGCCATCATCGCGGCGCTCGCGGGCCTCGCGTCATTTGTCGCGATCGCGCAAGAGACACCACCATCTCTTCGCCTTCCGTCGGGCGCCCGGCCGACGCAATACGCGCTTTCGTTGACGATCGTTCCGGGCGCTCCAGGCGCGCAGGGCGAAATTGCGATCGACGTCGCGCTCGACGCGGCGCATTCGGTCCTCTGGCTCAACGCCGTCGCTCTGACGATTTCGGGTGTCACGCTCGACGGCACACCGCGGCCGGCCCGGCTGCTGACCGGCGACGATCAGTTCGTCGGACTCGCGTTCGATCCGCCGCTTCCGGGAGGTCCGCACCATATCGCGCTGGCGTTCGAGGCAAAGCAGAATCGCGACTCCGCGCGCGGCATCTTCACCATGGACGACAACGGCGCGTCGTACACGATGACGCAGTTCGAGTCGACGAGCGCCCGCCGCGCGTTCCCGTGCTTCGACGAACCGGGCTTCAAGGTGCCGTGGCAGATCACGCTTCGCATACCCCGCAATCTCTCGGCCATTGCGAATACGCCGATCGTCTCGGAAACGCCTGCTGACCATGGAATGAAGGTCGTACGCTTTGCGCAGACCAGGCCGCTGCCATCGTACCTGGTCGCGTTCGCCGTCGGCCCATGGGAGATCGTGAATGCAGATCGCGTCGGTGATTCCCAGACACCGGTTCGCGTGATCGTCGGTCGCGGGCATCGGCGCGATCTCGCGTTCGCGGTCCACGCGCTTCCGCAGTTGCTCGCGCGCGAGGAGGACTGGTTCGGCATCGGCTTTCCCTACGAGAAGCTCGACCACGCCGCGATCCCGCTGACGGTTCGCTTCGCGATGGAGAACGCGGGGCTCATCACGTATGGCGCGCCGATCCTGCTTGCGCCCGGTTCGGCGAGCGCGCCCTATCGCCATGCGCTCGCAAATGTCGCCGCGCACGAGATCGCGCACCAGTGGTTCGGCAACCTCGTCACGATGGCATGGTGGGACGATATCTGGCTCAACGAGGCGTTCGCGACGTGGTTCGCGGACAAGACGGTCGACGCGTGGAATCCCGCGTACGAGCATGGCGCGGCCAGCGTCCGCGCACGCGCCAACGCGATCGAGGCCGATTCGCTTTCGTCGGCGCGAAGCATTCGTCAGCCGATCCTCGAGCGCGGCGATATCTACAACGCGTTCGATTCGATCACCTACCAGAAGGGTGCGACGGTCATCGGGATGTTCGAGGGCTGGCTCGGCCAGGACACATTTCGCCGCGGCGTTCGTGCGTATCTCGAACGGCATCGCGACGCCAATGCGACGGCCGACGATTTCCTTCACGCCCTCGCCGCATCGACGCCGCTGCCCCTCGCGCCGGCGTTTCGGACGTTTCTCGACCAGAACGGCGTGCCGGAAGTCGCGACGAAGCTCGACTGCACGGGTGCGCGACCGCGACTCGTACTCACACAACGTCGATACGAACCGTACGGCGCCGCCGTGCCAGGTGCGCAAACGTGGAACATTCCCGTGTGCGTCCGTTACGGCTCCGAGCACGAGACGCGTGAAGCGTGCACGCTGCTGGCCGATCGCCAGGCGACGATGGATCTCGGCGACGCGTGCCCGACGTTCGTCTTCGCGAATGCCGGCGGGCGAGGCTATTACGTTGCGTCGTACGACGAGCCCATGCGACGGATGCTCGCAACGCAGGAAGCTCGGCTCACGCCGGCTGAGCATGCCGGATTCGTCTTCGATTTGCGACCACTCCTGCGTGCTGGCGAGATCGATGCTGCAACCGTGCTCGACGCAATCCGAACGGCGGCTGCCTCGCGCGATCGTGCCGTGCTCGACGCGGCGATCGACGTCGCCGCGTTCGTTCGGGACGAAGCGATCGGCGAGGAAGCGCACGATCATTTCGCGGCGTTCGTCCAGCAGACGTTTGGACCGCGGGCTCGGGCGCTCGGCTTCATGCCGAAGCAGGGCGAGAGCGATGACGATCGCCTCGTGCGGCGCGCGCTGCTGCGCTTCGCCGGCCCCGACATGCCGTCGCTCGCGCGCGAGGCGCGATCGCTTGCCCGGCGCTGGCTACACGATCACACGGCCGTCGACCCCGATATCGCGGACACCGTGCTGCTCGTCGCCGCCGAATCGAGCGATCGTTCGCTCTTCGATGCGATGGAGCAGTCGCTGCGCGAGACGCGCAATCGGCTCGATCGGCGCAACCTCATGATCGCGCTCTTCTCGTTTCGCGATCCGATGCTCGCCAGGCGCGCGTTCGCGCTCCTGCTCGATTCGCACATCGACGTGCGCGAAGCGATGACCGCGCTCGGGCTTGCGGCCTATGGCTCACCGCCGCCCCGTCCCCGTTACGACTTCATCGCCGCGCATTTCGACGCACTCGCCTCGCGGGTCGATCGCGATGCGCCCGGCGGCTGGCCGGGCTACGCCGAAGGGCTGTGCAGCGAAGGAGATCGCGCCGCGGTCGCTTCGTTCTGGCGCGATCGCGCGACTCGGTATCCGGGTGCGCTGCACAACCTCGCGCAGGTCCTCGAATCGATCGAGGGATGTGCGCGGCTCCGAGCGCGCGAGGCGCGAAACGCCGACGCGTATCTCGCGCGCTTCCGGTGAACGTGTACGGGGAGATCGGGCGTCGCGCTCAGTGCATGCCGTTCATCCCACTCATCTTCGAGCTGAAGAACAGGAAGAAATTCGAGCCAACTTCCACTGCGCGACCGGCTGCTTCGGTCGCGTCCATGATCTTCGACGACGTGATGCCGCTGCTGGCATCCGGGGCGGGCCAGTCGGCAGGATCCATCACGAGCACCGGTCGCACCTCCCACCAGATCGGCTTCGCATTGACGCGCGAATTGTCGACGACGTGGCTGTGATTGGGCGTCGGCACGAAAATCGGTCCGGTTGGTGGATCGGGGACGCCTGGCATTCCCGCCAGCAATACCGAAAGATCGACCGACGATGCGTGCATCGTGCAGGTGCCCGGTACGTGGTTGTTCGGATCGGGACATTGCGTTTGCACGCTCGGCGTTTTTTTCCATGCTTCGGGAACGAACCCGAACAGGCCGATGAGCGCATTGCCGAGCGTGGTTCCGCAAAGCTCGCCCGGCCGGCCGCCATCGGGGCATTCCATCGCGTCGCCCGGGTCCTTGCTCGTTCCGAACATCGGCACTAGCACGTAGAGATGCGCGGTATGTAACAAATCGCCGCCGGAAGGATCGTGCCCCGGCTCGGTGACGACCTGGCAAATCGGCGTCTGCATCTCGTTCGGGTCCGATTGCGCCGGGATGTGATTGAAGTCGAGATCGAGTAGCGGTTCGTCGACGCAGTCGAAGTTTTGCAGATACGTGAAGGTAACCAGTCGGCCGTTGCCGAAGCCCTGCGTCTGGTTGGGCGCCAGTTGCGCTGATGCACTGCCGGCGAAGGCGAGCGACAACGCGAACGCGAACGGCGCCATTGCACGAGCGGTTCGCGTGCGCGGGCGCGCGAAAGAGATTTGCATGGACACGTGAGCTCCTTCCCGATGTATCGGGCGATATTGGCCCCGGGGATGCGACGTCCACGCCGAACGCGCCGGTCGCGCATCGGCAGTCGTCGTGCATCGGCGAACAGCCCGATGTATCGGCCCATTCCTCCGCGGATCTCCATCGAGCGTCGCCGCAGCGGTGGCATTTCAACGGAATGCACGGAACATCGCGACTGTTCGCGTCCGGATGCGCATCCATGGCAACGGATTGGTGCGGGTCGCGGCAAGGCTCGCGCTGGTCGTGCTCGCCATCGTTTCGGTCGATGCGTGCGCCGCGGTCGTCGACGCTCGCCTGACGAGGATCGGCGACGATGTCGTGATCGAGGCGAGCGCGACAGTCAATGCGGATGGGGCAACGGCGTGGCGCGTGCTCACCGATTACGCGCGTTACCGCAATTTCATCCCGGGCGTACGTGCGAGTCGCGTCCTCGCACGCCATGGATCGAGCGTCGTCGTCGAGCAGTCGGACGAGGTCGCGGTGTGGAGGGCACGCTTTCCGGTTCGCGTGACCTACGAGATCGCCGAGTTTCCTCCGCGCGAGCTTCGTTCGTTCGCGAAAGCACCTCCGCTTCCATCGCTTTCGAGCACGTTCGAGCTGACGAATACCGACACTGGTGTGCGGATCGATTACGTCGGGCGCGTGGAATCCACATTCGCGCCGCTTGGTCGCCTGCTGCAGCCGATCGTCGAGCAGACAGCGATTCGCGATCTCGAAGCACTCGCAGCGGAAATCGAGCGCCGCAGCGGAGCGCCCCGCGGCAACGGATGAAATGCCAATAGGCCGGCTCGTTGCGGTCGCTTTCGCGATCGCGCTTGCGGCATGCGCACCACAGGTCCGGCCGCCCGCGTCGCGCGCGGTGGCGCCCGAAGGGTTTCCCGCGCAGCTATATCGCGAGGCGGCTGCTCACGGCGATGCGATCTACGCCATCGATCCCCGCTCGTCGCTCGTGGTCATCGAAGTACGGCGCGCGGGGGCCCTCGCACGCCTTGGACACGATCATGTCGTCGCGAGCCGCGACATCGAAGGGTTCATATGGCCGGGCGCGGGACGCGCAGACCTCTACGCGCCGCTCGATCGATTGACAGTCGACGAGCCGGCGTTACGCGCCGAGGCACATTTCGATACGCATCCGTCCCCCGAGGATATTGCCGGCACGCGACGCAACATGCTGACGCGCGTGCTTGACACCGAGCGCTATCCGTTCGTGCGTATCCACGTTGAGGGTCCGGTCAGCGGCGATCCACCAACCCGGGTCGATGTCGAGGTCACCTTGCACGGCACGACGCGCAGCGTTTCGATGCCGATCGAGCTTTTGGTGCGCTCCACGGGCATTGACGCGTCGGGCCGCCTCGCGCTACGCCAGAACGACTTCGGCATCGAGCCGCTTTCGATCCTCGGCGGCGCGATCCAGGTGCAGGACGAGATTTCACTTCGCTTCCGGCTGCACGCGATCCGCATGCAGTAACATGGC
>Ga0070731_10001567_pt1 | contig 23451 bp, 27 predicted proteins | sample Coa_R1_2_FD_66448 | JGI IMG/M metagenome (GOLD analysis project Ga0070731, IMG submission 66448) | Surface soil microbial communities from Centralia Pennsylvania, which are recovering from an underground coalmine fire - Coalmine... | ecosystem: Environmental > Terrestrial > Soil > Unclassified ... | reverse complement strand
GTTGGAACGCTTGAGGAAGGTAGTCCCAGCGCAGTTGTTGCACCTCGCGTGGACGGGTAGGTAGTTGTCGATCGCGCGGCGGCCATCGTCGCTATAGAAGAGAACGTGGTCTGGCTGCCAAGGTCCTAATAGGCGCAATGATCCGCTACGGATGTGACACTGAGCAGCAATCTTCTCGAGGATCCTCTGGCGGTCGCTGGGACGTAGGCGGCCGCGGACTAAGGTTAGCGCACGGTAACGCCGTCGCCTTGTCGCCGCCGACCTCGATCAGGCGCGCCGGGGCGATCGAGCGGATGGACGTGGATCGGTTTGGGACGGCGGTCGCGGCGGCGCCAGGCGTGAGCGGGGACGCGCCTCCCGTGCGCGCTGCGTCCGGAATCGTGCTCGTTTTTGATGGCATGGCCGGAGTCCGTGGAACCCATCTAACGAAAGGTGTTCGGAAACCCACAATGGAACCGTTGACCTATCCATCCGGGAGGTGGCAAGATGCGGTGTGCCGCGGTGCCCATGCGAAGGTACCGTCTCGGGCTCGTGTCCGTGTTGGCATTCGTCGCACTAGCGATAGGAGCCCTGCCGGCCGGTGCCGCGGTCTCCGGTCGCGGCCCAACGTTCACCGTGAGCATGACGACATTGTCGCCGCTCGTGGCGCTGATCGCCGGCATCCTGATTCTGGTCATGCCGCGGCTGCTAAATCTCATCGTCGCGGCCTATCTCATCATCTTTGGGTTGATCGGGCTTTTTGGACGCTGAGCGCGCCATTACCGGGGTGGCCGGCATAGGCGCGCCTTGTGGGCTACCTGGCCTGGCGAAAGTCCCCCAGATATCCCTAGCAGACAACGAAAGGAGGAGAGTTCTCATGCGAAGGTTCGTTGTCGTCGGAGTCGCGGTCGTGTTGTTCGCGCTCGGCCTTTCAGGCGTCGCCTCCGCGCAGCAGTATCCGAGCGTTGCCAACCTGAAGCCGTTTACTGCGGAGTCGGACTACATGTCCCTGCCGGGGTACCTGCGGTATTTGGTGTACCAGCAGTCCAGTCAGTGGGTCACGTACGATGAGGCTACGCGCATCGTCAAGCAGCAACAGGGCGGCTAGACTCTGTCATCGCGGTGGCGCGGGTCGCGATGTGTTAGAAAATGAGAGTGGATGCCTCACCGCAGCCAGCGTCGCCCAAAGCATCCTGTCGCGGGCCGGAATGCGCCGTGAAAACCCCGAAATCGCGCGGCGAACCATTGCGCGAGCATCGTGTGAGTGGGGACGGGCTGTGCGGAGCGCCGGGCCGTCCCCCTCGTATTGACCACGGCCCGTGTTTGCTGAAGGAGTCGTCGATAGCACGAGTTGCCCGACATCTGTTATGGTGAAATTGTCAGAACCTCTCCGTTCCCTCACCGGGAGACATTCTCCGCGGTTCACCATCGAATAGACCCGGCGAAGACGCGAGACGTTCCGCGCTCGTGGCGGCAGGACGCCATCGGCAGGGCCGGTGTGACGTCCAAGGACTTTCTCATACATCCATCCCTCGTGACCGTTATATGGATTGCTTGTTTGGTACGCGATTGGTTATCTCTCCTTTCCCGGGTGAGACGCGCGCAGCGCGTCGACCACCGCGACGGCTTTGGTGTCGTAGACTTCTTCGGCACCGAGGCCGCGAGCTTCGTCAACGTCGCCGCGAACGGTCGCGATAACGTGCGCGCCGCGGGAGCCCGCTATCCGCACCGTGTAGCCGCGCGCCCGACGCATCTGCGCCCCGTGCAGGTTCACCGAAGCGAACGTCTACTCCGGTCGGCACGGGTACGCCGGTACCACGGACTTGATCGCCGCCTTCCCCGACAAGCAGGTGCGCCTCGTGGACTTCAAGATGACGGGCGACATCTACCGCGAAGTCGGGCTGCAGCTCGAGGCGTACCGGCAGGCCGACTTCATTGTCCCCCACGTCGGCGAACTGCGCCGGATCCCCCTGCCGCCGGTTGCCGAGACGGCCGCGGTGCTGCTCCGGCCGGACGGGACTTTCGAGTACCGGACCATGCGCGGGGATCTCGACGTGTTTCTCTCCCTGCTCCGAGTATAGCAGTGGATGCGCGGCAAGGAGGCAGCGTGATGGCGACGCTCACGATCGCGGCGGTCAACGCCAAAAAAACCGGCGCGACGAACGGCCGGAAATGGACGCTGTTCGAGGTTCGGGCGAAGGATGGCGCGATCTATACGACGTTCGACGCGGAGTGGCAGCGCCACGTGGGTGACACCCTCGAGGCGGCCGTGTCTGAGCGGAACCGGCTTGGAGCGTTCCCGAAGGCACCATCCCGGCCCACGACAAATGGCACGGGACCACGAGGACCGGCCATGCCTGCGGCGGCTCCCCCGGACCGGTTCGCAGTGCTGAACGAGAAACTCGACCAGGCGCTTGAGGAACTAGCGGCAATCCGTCGGCATTTCGTCTAGTCCGCTGGGGGTGACGGTCGTGCGCGTCGCCGTCTACGCTAGAGTAGGCACCACGGACAAGGATCAGGAGCCCGAGACACAACTACTCCCGCTCCGTGAGTTCGTTGCCGCCCAGGGCTGGACGGTTGCTGGCGAGTACATCGACCACGCGAGTGCCACGGATCTGCGCGGCCGCAAGGCGTGGCGGCGCCTGCTGGACGATGCAGCGAGGCGCCGCGTGGACCTCGTTCTCGTCTGGCGGCTCGACCGGGCCTTTCGCAGCGTCCACGAGGCCCCCAACACGCTTGAGCGGCTCCGCGGCTGGCGCGTAGGCCTGCGGTCGTACTCGGAGCCCTGGCTCGACACGACGTCGCCGGCGCTCTAGTACATCACCGTGGCCTACGCTCAGCTCGAACGGGGGATCATCGCCGAGCGGGTACGGGCCGGGATGGATCGGGCCCGCCGACAAGGCAAACATGTGGGACGGCCGCAGACCGTGAATGGGCTCTTGGACGCCCCGCCCCCACAGATCGAGGCCGGCGACCTATCGCGCCGTGCGGCCGTCCGCCAGCTCGGTGTGAGCGTTTCGTCGGTCAGCCGGGCGCTGTCACGAAAGGGGGGGTGCGGTCCTGCGGCCCTCCGCGGCGCCGCGATTGTCCTAGAGGCCACGCTGTGCGTGTGGCGGACATCCGGCGGCCATCTGACACGAGCGCGCTGTCGAGAAAGGAAGTCCTCTTGCAACATACTGCGGGTCCGTCACGAACGTCCGGGATAGAGCGCAAACACCAAGTCGCCGGGATTGACCGAGACAAACCGCCGGACCGCCACGACGAGGCCGGCGTGCGGCGCGCGCATCTCTGCCACGGACCGGCCGTGCAGGTCGGTGATCGAGGCGAGCGTCGCACCGGCCTCGACGCGCGCGCCCAGCTCGACGTGCAGCCTGAGCATGCCCCCCGCAGGTGCGTGAAGATAGGCGCGCCCGAGGTTTTCGATGTCACCGCTTGGCCGCGCCTCCCCCTCGAGGATGCCGAGATGACGGAGCAAACGCGTGAGATGGTCGACGTATGCGCGCCGGTTCTCGGCCTTCGATACCCCGCCGCCACCGATCTCGGCCTCCAACACTGGAATGCCCCTCTCGACGGCGACCGTTCCAAGCACGCCCGGCTGCCAGTTGCAGGCCCGGATGCGCGTGAAGCCCGCTGCCGCCGCCGCCTCCCAGCTGCGCCGGCCGATCGAGGTGCCCGTGTCGGGCACCTCGACGTGGGGCACCACCATGCCGGTCGCAAACCAGCTATGCAGCGTAAAGACGCAGTCCGCGCCGGAGAGGATGTCGGTCACCAGGCGGTAGGCGAGCCGCTCCGACGCCGTGCCGTCGGCCCGGCCCGGGAAGACGCGATTCAGGTCGAGCCCGTCCGAGGGGCCCCGCCGTTGATGCGCCGCAAAGGCCGGCGGGTTCGCGACGGGAACGAGCACGACCGTGCCGCGCAACCGCGCTGGATCGCACTGGGCGGCAAAGTCGAGCAGCGCAAGCATGCCTTCAGGCTCATCGCCGTGAACGCCTGCAATCGCGACGCAGCGCGGCCGAAGGCGCGAACCGGTGAGGACCTGCACGGGGACGGTCACCCAGGAGCCATCGGCCAGCGGCGCCACGGCAAAGTCGAACAAATGCCTGGAGGCCGGCGCCAGCCGGTCGACGTCGACCCACTCCGTCAGGCGGGTGACCACCAGCGCGCGCTCCGGCCCTCTACGCGGTACGTCTCCAGTCCGCCACGTTCGGTGTCGCGTTGTCGAATGGGCTCAGGTTGTGCCCCGTGTACAACGTCTTCGCGCGGGCGGCGACCGTCTGCCGATCGATGATCGGAATCTCGACCCCCTGCGAAACCACGAGATCGTTCATCCTGATCCACAGCGCCGCGTTCTTCTCCGGATCCAGTTCGGTCAGCGCCTGCTCGTAAAGCCGGTTGTATTCGTCGCTCTGCCAGCGCGTGACCGCCTGACCGGACCAGGTGTTCTCACGCTGAGGGATCGTCTTCAGAGGATCTGCGCTGTAGAACTGCGCCATGTAGAGGCTCGGGAACAGCGAGAAGTTCTGTGTGTACATTTCCACATCGCTGTAGAAGTGCAGAAACGTCTGATTGTTGCCCGGCGCGGTGCTGAAGAACACGCTCGAGTCGATCGCATTGAGATTGACGCCGACGCCGATCTGCTGCCAGCCGGCCTTGACGATCTCCTGTTCCTTCTGCCGCAGCGTGTTCACACTAGTGACAAACGTGACCTCCAGGCGGACCCCGTCCTTCGAGCGAACCCCGTCCGCGCCCCGCCGCCAGCCGCCTTGGTCCAGCAGCTGGTTCGCGGCGGTGATGTCGAACCGGAGCTTCGTGTTGTGGGAGGCATAACGGGTTGGCGTCGTGAGGACATTCGGGGTCGCCGTACCTTCCAAACCGTAGAGCTGCCGGGCGACCGTCTGCTTGTCGACCGCGAGGGCCAAGGCGCGTCTGACGTTCACGTCGGTGAGGAACGGGTGCGGGGCCTTGTAATAGGACCGCTGCCCGTCGAGTTCTTTGTTCGGATCCGACATGTTGCAGTAAATCGCCTCGACGCCGGCGCCGGGAATCGTCTGGAGCACGCCTTTGCCCCCGCGCTCGATGTTCTCGAGCACCGGCCATTCGACTTGCAGGTTGATCGCGAAATCGTACTCCCCCGTTTCCAGCACGGCCCGTGCCGCCGAGGTCGCATCCCCGCCGCCCTTGAACTGCACCTGGCCGAACGCCGGCTTCGTGGGATCCCGGTACAGGTTGTTGATGGAGTATGCAATGTGGTCGCCCGGCGCGAAGTCGTCGACTTTGTACGGGCCCGTGCCGAAGCACTTGAGGTTGAACGGCGCACTGCGGGCATGCGGCCCCGCGTAGTCGGCCAGGACGTGCTGGGGAAGGACCATCCCCTTGTCACCGACAAAGGGCACGAACCAAGCGGGCGTGGGCCGCGTGAAGGTCAGGCGCACGGTGTAGGGGTCGACGGCCTCGACGTGATCGAGACCGTCGTAGACCGCGTACCATGTCGCCCCGGTTTCCTTGTTGGCGATAAACGTGTAGGTGAAGACGACATCGTCCGCCGTAAACGGACGGCCGTCGGCCCACCGCACTCCCCGTTTCAGCCGGTACGTGACCATGCGGCCGTCCGGCGACAGCCCGCCGTTGGCGCGGGTCGGCACCGCCGCCGCAAGGACCGGCGTAAAATTTCCGGCGGCATCCACGGTCAGCAACGGCTCGAGGCACAGCCGCGCGGCCTGAAGGTCCTGGTTGGATCCGGTGAGATGCGGGTTCAGGATCGTGGGCGCCTGCCAGTAGAGGATCCTGAGGACGCCGTCGGCTCCCCGCCTGCCTGCGGCCGCCAGCGCGGGCTTCGGGTCGAATGCGCTGAGCACCGCGGATACTACGGCCGTGGAGAGGCCGGCCTCGAAGAGCCGCTTCATGGCTTCCCGGCGCGTGAGCCGGCCCCCGCGCAGGTCGGCCGCCAGCAACTTGAGGTCCTCCCGTGTCGTCAAGTTTCTCTCCTCCTCTCCGGAATCTGGAAGCCGACGGTACTCGAAAACCTCACCCCCACAGAGTTCGTTCGGCAGGACGCCCTGGTCCTTTGGTCAATGGATCCGTGTGCGCCTCCTCGTCCGCGACTACGTTGCCGCTGCGCTCAACCTGCAAAGGACGGATCTCGAGCACTTCATCGCCGCGCGCCTCGAGTATTCCGATGCCTTCCCTCTGGATCTCGCCGAGCCGGCGGCCGTCATCCATGAGGTGCGCCGGGTCACGATCGCACCGCGCTACCGCGGCGACTATCCTCCTGTCGATGTGGCAGCCACAATGCATGTCCTGGTAACTGCGCTGGCAACGCGCCGCGAGAGTGCGCCCACCGCCTCGGTCCCTGAGGACCTTCTCGGGATGCGGACGTTCAAGCTGGACGTCGAGCTCGTGGCGTGCGCGGCCGCTGCGGCTGAGCGGCAACCGCCGGTCTCGATTCGAGTGCGGTCGGCAGCGCGCCGCTCTCCGCAGCCGACAACCCGCGGGCAAGCAGCCGAACGATGGCCTCGCGGCGGCGGAGCCGGTGGTGTGCAACGTCCTTCTTTATGAGTGCAACGTCAGGGTCTCTCATTAGAGCCTCCCTCGTCGGGGACGTCCGTAAAACGCACCGCGTGAAGCACCTCGTCGTGCTCACTAGTCCGAAAAAACCCGGATCGCAGAAATTGGTACACTGAGGTCCACCTGCGTACCAGGCGTGTAGGCTAGCGGTCCGTCCGAAGGGTTCGAAACCTCGACGAGCACCTCTGTCGACTCATCAAGGTTGATGTGCAGCGTTGTCGTCGAACCACGGTACACGACACGTCTGACCACACCGGCAAGGACATTCGCGCGGCCGCGAATCGCTCCGGCAAGAGCGATCTCGATGTGTTCGGGGCGAATGAGCACGGAGACTCGTCCACGAGCATGGCCCAGTTCGCTGCGCGCGAGTTGTAGCTGCCCGCCGGACTCAAGTGCGAGGCGAGCGTGCGCGGGATCGTGATGAGGCTCAATAACGTGGGCGGTCAGACGGTTGCACTGCCCCATAAACTCCGCGACGAACTCAGATCCCGGCGTCCGGTACACATCGCCGGGACCCCCTTCCTGCACGACGCGTCCCTCATTCATGATGATCAGACGATCGGACATGGACATCGCTTCTTCCTGGTCGTGCGTGACGTGAACCACGGCGATGCCTAGCTGCTGCTGCAGCTCACGCAATTCACCTTGCATTTCCTTGCGGAGTTTTGCGTCCAGATTGCTGAACGGTTCGTCGAACAACAGCAAAGACGCACCGGTCGCGAGGACACGGGCAACCGCCACGCGCTGCTGCTGCCCCCCACTGAGCTCGTGCGGTCGGCGATGCTCGTAGCCCGAAAGGCGTACGAGGTCCAGCGCCCATGCCGCACGTTCACGAATGACATGCTTTGCCGCCCGGCGCATCCGGAGACCGAACGCCACGTTGTCGCCCACGGACATGTGCGGAAACAGCGCGTAGTTCTGGAATACGAGGCCTGCGTCGCGCCGATAGGGCGGGTCCTCCGTGATGTCTCGACCGCGGTACACGATACGGCCTTCGTCCGGATGCACAAATCCCGCGATCATCCGAAGTGTCGTCGTCTTCCCGCAGCCGCTGGGGCCTAGCAAGGACAAAAACTCGCCCCTTCCCAGGCGCAAAGAGACTCGGTCGACCGCTATCACCTGTGCGAACCGCTTTGTTAGCCGGATGAGTTCAAGTTCAGCCACGTGTTCGGTCATTGATATCCCCGCCGAATATACGGAATCAGCGACGCTGGCCCATCAGTCGACCCAGTGCGAACACCCGATTGAGAATCAGCAGCACTGTGAGGGTGAGGAGGACCAAGCCCGTACTGAGCGCTGCCAGTGAAGGATCCAGAAGGTATTGGAGCACCTCGTAGATCCATACTGGCAGAGGTCTGACACCACTGCCATAGATAAAGAAAGTCACCGTGAAGTTCGCGAATGAGATCAGCCAAGCAAAGACGGCACCTGAAATGATGCCGGATCGTATTCCTGGAAGCGTAATGTGCCAAAAAGTCTGCAGCGGGTTGGCCCCGAGATTCATCGCGGCGTCCTCGAGCCGCTGATCCAGGGTCTCGAGACTCGCGGTCGTCGTGATCACGACATACGGAAGCGTCAGAATTAGGTGCGCCATCACCAACCGAGCCCAGACCGGAACGCCGTGCACGGCACTGAACCACAAAGCCAGCGCGACGCCGGTGACTATCTGCGGGAACAGGATTGGAAGAAGAAAACACTGTTGGACGACGGTGCGTCCCGGGAAACGATACCGATGCAGCCCGAACGCCACCAGCACTCCGGCGACAATTGATCCACCCATGGCCGAGACGCCGAGCCACGCGCTGGTCCACGTCGCCCGCACTAAGTCTGGTTTGACCCCGGGGATGTTACGGATCTCATCCCAGAGCCGAAGATACCACTGCGATGACAATCCCTGCGGCGGAAACGTGACGCCGAAGCCCTTATTCATAGACGTCAACAGGATCATCACGAGCGGACTTTCCAGAAACAGGAAGAAGAAGATGAGGTACACTGCCAGTAGCCAGTTGCCCCATAGCCTTGAGGCAGGGTTCATCGCCCGAAGACAGCCGTCCCCCGGAGTTGCCGGCGGGACACGGCCAGCACCACAAGCACCACGAGCACCAGCACGATGCTCTGGGCCGATCCCAACGGCCAGTCCAGCGTCGTCAGCATCTGCTGTTCGATGAGCATCGTCATAGTCAGGACATTGCCGCCGCCCAGCACCAATGGTGCGACAAACGCACTCATCGACAATGCAAACACAAGTAGGATGCCCGCGACCAGCCCGGGCAGGCTCAGCGGCAGGGTAATGTGCACGAATGTGCGCCAGGGGCTCGCTCGCAGGTTCATCGCAGCTTCCCGCAGTGCAGGATCCGTCCGGTCGAGCACATTTGCGACCGGCAGAACCATGAATGGCATCAATTCGTGGATTAACTCTAGCTCAACGGCGAATTCCGTGTAGATGAGCCGACGCGGGCCGCGCCAGATATGTACCCCGGTCAATAATGCGTTCACGATGCCGTGCTCACCGAGCATCACGAACCATCCGTACGCCCGCACCAGGGCATCGATCATCAGCGGCGCCACGAGCAGGAAGATGAGCACGTCCCGGCCGCGGGACCGCGAAATCCCGTACGCGGCCGGATACCCGATCACCACGCAGGCGAGCGTTACGATCGCGCTGATCCGCGCCGTGTTCACGAACGCCCTGCCGACTACCGGGTTGCTGAACAACGCCACGTAGTTCGCCAACGTCCAGCTGGATACCATCGTGTGAACAGGATCCCAATGGTTGAAGCTGAAGCGCAGCAGCACGAGGAACGCAATAACCAGCGACACTATAATCAGGAGAGCCGGCACAAAGAGAAGGACAGGCCACGGCAACCGAACGCGCGCACGCGCGGCGCCGAGAGACGCCGTCAAGGGAGGAGGAACCTGCTCCTGTTGCATGGGGTGTGAAGACGGTCGCGGCCAGCGGACCGGTGGACCCGATTGGCCCGCTGGCCGCGGGTGGCTGCTACTTACTCATGACCTTGTTCCACTCGTCGATGATCATGGGCCGAAGTTCAAGCAGCTTCAATCTATCCACCTGAATCGCGTGGTGGAACTGTTCTTGAGAGTGCACCATCCACGCCGCCTCCAGGGGGGACAATTGCGCATTCGGATTGGTGGGACCGTACCACAGATCGTGCGCCATTTTCGTTTGCGTATCCGCGGTAAGGAGACGATCGATCAACGCGTACGCCAAATCCTCGTTACCTTTGTGTCCCTTCACTATGCAGGCCGAGCCGGAAATACTGAAAAATCCCTCCTTCAGGTTCACTGTCATCGCGATAGGGTATCCTTGCTCGATGACGGGCTTATAGGAGTATGGGATGTCCACTGCGAGCAACGCCTCGCCTGATTTCAGCAGTTCGGCAGCTTCCGTGCGGTTTTCGAGGAACGAGTGGATATTTGGCCGGAGCGCCTGTAGCTTCGGCCACGCCGGCGCCAAGTTGTTGAGGCTACCGCCGTTCAGCCTAGCCGCCATGACAGTGAGGAGGAGACCCTGCGTGGCCGTGATCTTCGGACTGAGGACCTTTCCTTTGTATTTCGGATCCCAAAGGTCGTTCCAGGACGTTGGCGGCGGGTTAACGAGCGTCTTGTTGTAGAGGATCGTGTTGATGTAATTGAAGAACCCGATGCCGTAGCCTCCACCAATGATGTAAGTCGGATCGATCTGACTCGCGTGCGGCAATCTCGCGAGGTTGAGCTTTTCCAAGACGCCCTCGTGCGCGAGTGTCAACACGCCGATGTCGTCCAGCATGATCACGTCGAGTTGAGGATCGTTCTTCTGTGCGCGAGCTTTGGCGATGGACTCAGAGGTGCTACCATATTCTACGGTCACGTTTGCGCCGGTTTCTCGCATGAACGGATCGATGATGTTTTTTTGGATGGCGTCTCCATCGCTCCCGCCCCAATCCTGTACGCGCAGTGTTTGCCCTCTGAATGAGGCGGCGTGCAGCGATCGAGGGCCTGGAATCAGCAGGAGCAGCATCATCGCTACTACGAGGCCAGTCAGCCAGCGTTTCATGTTCTCCCCCTCTCGTCCCTCTGTTCTTGCTCTACACGATGGGCAGCTCAGACGGCGCCCTGCGGGTCAACAGCTCGTAGCCCTCGCGCGTGACAAGCACGTTCTCCTCGTGAACCATCAACCGTGGCGCCGATTGGTCCCGTGTCGCCAACACCAAGCTCGGTTCTAGCGCAAGCACCATCCCCTCTTCAAGCATCGTTGAATCGCCCGGCGCAATCGAAGGAGGTTCCGTCAAACTGATCCCGATCCCGTGTCCCATGCGTCCGACGGGTGTTTCGGCCGCTCCATCCGGATTCACCACGGCGGACATGGCGCGCCAGACATCGCCTGTCGTGCGACCAGGCTTCACGGCCGCGAGGCCAGCTTCGGTCGCGTCGTACACGCGGTCATAGGCACGTCGAACGTCGTTTGACGGAGGCCCTATCGAGAAGTTGCGATCGAAATCACAAAAGTACCCTCGCCATACCGGTCCGACGTCGACATAGAGAACGTCGCCGGATGCTAGCTGGCGATCGGTCGGTCCCGTGCTGAGCTGCGCATAACCACCCGATCCTGAAACGGGTACCAAGTAGGGAACCTTGTCGGCGCCCTTAGCTACCAGAAGGCTGTGAAGCTCGCGATAGACGTCTCGCTCAGATTGTCCAGCCCGCAGCACTCGTCGAAGATCATCAAAGGCATCACACGCTATCTGCGCCGCTTGCCGTATCCGTTCCAGCTCTTTGGGGCTCTTGAGCGCCCGCAAGGGGTGGAGTACCGGACCGGCATCGACGAACCGCCGGCCGTTCAGCGCGTCGCGAATGCGTAGAAAATCACGGACGGGCATGCCAAGCCGCATTTCCGGACCGATCTCTGCTGCAATGCGGTGGCCGTCGACCGTGCAACCGCGTAGTGCCTCAATGACTAGGCTGACGCCGTCATCGTCTGGACGCGGCGCCGGCCACGATTGTATGTCAGCAATCCAACTCGTCATCCTGAACCCGATGACATTGCCGGCCGGTACGATCGCCACGGGGTCGGCATCGATCGGCACGAGCGCGTAACGTGGTCTGGTGACCATGACCCAGGTTTGACTGTGAAAACCCGTAAGGTAGCGAATTGAGTGGTCGGAGGTTAGAAAAAGACACTGGATGCCCAGTTCAGTCATGCGCCGTCGTGCGCCATCGAGGCGCCGGCGATACTCGGTCGCGGGGAATTCCCAGGTAACCTCGGCGGAGTGATCCTCGAGCAAACCGCGATGGCTCATCGGCTACGACAACCGCCGCCGGTCCGCGATGTTGGGGGTTGACCGCCTCAGCCCTCGGAAAGTCGGCGGCAACCAGAGCAGGCGACAGGCCACCGCCGACGGTGTGGGACCGGCGATCGGTAGATTCATCTTGCATCGGCCCAGCGACGCTGCACAAAACTGTTCGGTGAGAAGCACACCGCCGCGTTGTCTCATCACCTTCCCCTCTCTCCGCCGGTCCCGTAGTTCCTAGGAACGTGGTGCTAATTCCGCGAAGCACCGTTCAACGGTACCAGTTATAGTTATCGGTCCCTGTTTCATTTTCCTCTGCGTTTCTTTCTGATCTGGTACGTCGCCTTGTGAATTCGGTCGAAGGGTTTTATTATTGGCTATAGCACCACACGAAAGATCTGCTTGCTATCACGTTGTACTCGCGGGGTGATAGATGTCGGCGAACCGAACATCTGTACGGCGGACTTCAGGAAACGGCACTACCGCCGACAGAACGGCAAGATTGCTTGTGGCTTTGGGTCGGGGGCGTCCCAGCCAGGGACTGGCATTGAGTGTCGTTTCTGAAGAAGCCGGTGTCCACAAGACGACCGCCCTGCGACTCCTAAGCAGCCTCGAATCCAATGGCCTGGTTGAAAGACAATCGGACGGCCGCTTCCGTATTGGACTGGGCCTCGTGGACCTCGTCTCTGCCTACCTTGATGATCTTGATGTTGTCGAGCAAGCGCGGCCGGTGTTAGAGCAACTGGCAACGGAAACTCTCGAGACAGTGCACTTGGCAATCCCCAGCGGGTCTGAGGTGGTTTATGTTGACAAGGTGGAGAGCCCTCAATCGCTGCGGATGGTTTCGCACATCGGAACGCGCAGCCCACTTTACTGCACAGCGTTGGGAAAAGCCATCCTGGCGCATGCAAGTGAAGGTTATTTGCTTGGCGTGATCTCAGCCGGTCTGGAAGCACGCACGAAACAGACAGTGACGGACGGTGATGCGTTGCGCACGGATTTGGCGCAAGTGAGGTCACGTGGCTACGCTGTCGATCGAGAAGAATACCGAGACGGAATTTGCTGCGTCGCGGCCGAGATCAGGGAACGCCGCGGCCAGGTAGTAGCGGCCATTAGCGTGTCTGGTCCTTCGGTTCGTATGGACGAGGCGACCCGATCACGCATCGGTGCCGACGTGCGGCGCGCCGCAGACGAGATTTCGCGCCGATTAGGGTATCAGCCGGTTAGGATCACACCATGACGGCCTACGAGAACACATCGGTGGGCGGGATGGAAGTTGAATCGCGATGGACGGGACATGTTCATGACTGATTCGCCAATTGGAGCGACGGAGATGCGTGTCATGCTCGCGGAACGCATTGCGCGGCTCCCGAGGCAGCACTTGGCTTTCCTACCTACCCCCGTGCATGAAGTTCCGCGGCTCAGTGCCTCGATTGGGAACGTACGGGTGGTGGTGAAACGAGACGATCAGACCGGTCTGGCACTTGGGGGCAACAAGACGCGGATGCTCGAGTTCACTCTGGGGCGGGCCGTCGCAGACCATGCCGATTGCATTGTTGCGGCGTCCTATGTCGACTCAAATCACTGCCGTCAGGCGGCAGCCGCAGCGGCGCGGCTTGGCTTACCGTGTCATCTTGTGCTGGGAACTGTTGGTGAGCAACAGTCGTGTCAGGGCAACCTTCTTCTTGATTGCTTGCTTGGGGCGAGGATAGAGTTTGTGCGCGCAAATTCTGCCGCCGATATCTCCGCGGCGGCTGCCGCGCGCGTCGACGCGTTGCGCGCTGCTGGCAAACGACCGTTCCTAGTTACCTACGCCTTAGAGGCCCGTGCCTTGGGAACGATTGCTCACGTCGCCGCATTCCTGGAGCTCATAACTCAATTGGAGTGCGCCAGCATCCATCCAGAAAGCTTGTACGTTTCCTCCGGCGGCAATACCTACGCGGGGTTATTGCTAGGCGCTCGATTAACCAAGTCAAACATGCGCGTGGTTGGGATCATGCCAGAGGGTCGGCGGGAAGAGGCGTATCGCCAAGTGCCGGTCCTCATGGCGCGTGCTGCGCAAATGCTCGACATTGCAGACCCCCGCGACGTTGGTCCGATGGTTGACCTTGACGATGCGTTTCTTGGGCCAGGTTATGGAACCCCGAGCGATGCCGGCAATAAAGCCTTGATGCTCGCTGCCCAAAAGGAGGGCCTCTTGCTCGATCCGATTTACACTGGGAAGGGCATGGCAGGTCTGATAGCCCATGCTCAAATGGGACGCATCCGGGCAGGTCACACTGCGGTCTTTGTACATACGGGCGGCGGTCCTGCGTTATTCGAACATGCACAACAGCTCGGCCAATTGAGCGTCGCAGGCTGACTTGCGCAACCATCTATTGGCGCGGTTGACTATTGGCGCGGCTGATCTGACCGTCACTAGTCGTCAACTTGGACCGGTTGGGGTTCGATTCGCCGATGCTGGGACGATAGGCGCTAGGCGTCGAACCCCGGCTCTCTGTCCGTCGGTATGGTGCCCATAGATCTCGCGCACGCCGGACGAGCCGCGTGAGTGAAACTGAAGCATGGTGATTAATGGTGATTAGTGGATAGACCCGTCCCGATTCTTTGCGAGCTAGGAGAAAGCGGACAGCGTCAATACCGAACGTTTTGTACTGCACTTCATGAACAAGCGACGTTACACGGGTCCTACTGGAATCTGGTTCTCGCCTCTCGTAATTGAAGCGCAATTCTGGCGAAAGAACAGGAGGAACGACCCTGCCAACCTTTACGGGATCAATCGTCGCCCTTGCCACACCAATTCACGAAGACGGTGATTTGGATCGATCCTGTCTGAGCCGGCTCATCGAACGCTGCCTTGACGCTGGTGTATCAGGCATATCGCCGGCGGGCTCGACCGGCGAAGGACCTCATCTACCTAGTGCTCTACGGCTCGCTTTGATCAAAGAAGTCGTGCAAATTGTAGGAAAGCGCTGCCCCGTAATCCCCGGCGTAGCTGGCGACACGATCGCTGAGACAAGACAAGCAATCGTAGAGGCAGCGAATGCCGGAGCTACCGCCGCGTTGGTCGCTCCCCCACATTACTATGCGCTACCGCCAGCGGGAGTCGAACGATTCTACACTGATGTAGCGTCAAGCGTGCCTATCCCATTACTTATCTACAATATCCCTCAAATGACGAAGAACGCCGTGCCGCCAACAGTGGTCAGCCGTTTGGCCCACTTACCGAGAATTGTCGGCATCAAGGACAGCAGCCGTGACTTCGAATACCATCTGGCGGTCATCGAGGCCACAAGGAATAGGGCAGAATTCAATGTCCTGACCGGTAACGATACTATGCTCACTGCGTCACTTTTAATGGGTGGGCGCGGGACTATTGCTGCCAGTGCCAATTTGGTCCCGGACCTTAGCGTCCGCATCTGCCGGGCTGTTGCCGAAAACGACATACCAACGGCGCGAGAGGTGCAACGGGTTTTGAGCCGAGTCATCGAAGCCTGTAGGCGAGGAACATTCCCGGCGGGCTGGAAAGCTGCGCTCGCGTGGGCAGGACTCTGCGAAGCTCGGATGATGCCCCCCACGCCCGAATTGAATGGGATTGATGCCGGACTGCTGGCGCAAGATCTGAATCGGTTAGAGATTCCGAGAGTCAACCACTAGGTCTTCGGTCGCTCAGCTCAGCCGCATCAACAGGATTCGTCATCGGGCCATCTTTGTGCGGCAAGACAGGCGATTCTGCTTTCGCATGCCGAAGTTCTGTGGCGGTGTCTTAGGGCGCGTCAGAAAATAAACTTTACAAATCAGAACGCCCATGATACCCCTGGTGCGTGAACGTCGAGCGGACGCTCAAGACCAAGTACCGCGTCTTGTTCGACCATCTGAACGAACGGCAGCGGAGACTTGTTGCGGCGGCGGACGCGGTCGAGCTTGGACGAGGCGGCGTTTCGATGGTGGCCCGGTCCTCCAGAATCTCGCGCCCCACGATCCACCGGGGATTGGCAGAGCTCCGCCAGGCGCCGCTGCCTTCCGGCCGCATTCGGCGGCCGGGAGCCGGTCGAAAGCCGCTGCTGGAGGGGACCCCGGCGATCCGGGCGGAGGTGGAAGGTCTGATCGAGCCGGCGACGCGGGGCGATCCGATGTCGCCGCTCCGTTGGACCTCCAAGAGCACACGGCACTTGGCCGAGGCGCTCAGGCGGCGGGGCTTTGCGGTGAGCCACGAGACGGTCGCCCAGTTGCTGCGCGGGCTCGGGTATTCGCTGCAGGGAACGGCGAAGACGCTCGAGGGGACGCAGCATCCGGACCGCAACGCCCAGTTTGAGTACCTGGAGCGCCCGACGAAGCGGTATCTTCGACATGGCTGGCCGGTGATTTCGGTCGACACGAAGAAGAAGGAGTTGGTGGGTCGCTACCAGCAAGCGGGGCGCGAATGGGGGCCGGCAGGCCGACCGGGTCACATATCACTTGTGACAAACGTAGAGGGAAGATGTGGCTTGATCAGTGGCCCACCACGTCGACCTTGCTCCGGTGCTCTTCTATGCGCCGACGGTCGTCACGCTTCGGCGGATGGGCTTGCCGGGCTTGGCATCCCGCACGAGTTCGCCGTCGGCAATTACCGACACCCCGTTCACAAGCACATGCTTCATGCCCGTGGAGAGTTGTGCGGGTTCTGTGTACGTAGCGCAGTCCTGGACAGTAGCAGGGTCGAAGACAATCACGTCAGCATCCATGCCGGCCTGGAGCCGGCCTTTTCTGCTCATCTGCGGCACGAACTTTTGCATAAGCTTAGCGGGCCAGTACGCGGCCTTGGCGATCGCATCGGACAGGCTGATGACCTTGCGCTCGCGCACATATTGGGCGAAGAACCGGGCGAAGGTGCCTGCGCTGCGCGGGTGGGCAAAGGCATCGTCCGGCAGCGGCCACACATCGTCCTCGACCTCTTTGCCGGTCTTTGTGCTGAGCCAAGGCATCGAGTCGGAAGCGATGATACCGCCAGGGAACAGGTTCGAGATATCCAGCAGGGCCTGGTCGCGAGGGAGTTCAAAAAAGTGCACGACGACCGTCGCCCCAGGCTCTCTTTCCCGCAGCTCCTTGAAACTCTGCTCGCTCAGCCGCCTTCCCTGGTATTCGATGCTCTCGTACGTCATTCCGAGGCGTGGTAGGTTTTCCGGTGCGAGAAAGGCGGCCCCGATGCCGGTACTGCCCGCGCCGTAGGGGTATGCCTCGACGGTGATGTTCAGTCCCTGCATTTGCGCCATTTGGATCACCTTCGCAGCCGGCCTGATCTCATGGAAGCTGGTGCTATTGAGGTGGCAGATGTGGACCCACGATCCCGTGGCGGCGGCAAACGAGATCACTTCGCCGTAGGCTTGCGCCACGCTGAACGCATCCTCCTGGCTTTCTGCGCGGTCATGCCAGTAGCTCGGGACCTTGTGCTTCGCCGCGAGTGTTTGTAGAGCCAGCAATTCCTTGTATCCGGTGCCCGGCGCATACCCGGGCAGCATACCGATGCCGATCCCGCCTTCTATCAATCCCTGCTCCGTTATGCCCACGATCTTTGCGAGCTGGTCCCCGGTCGCGATATCGTTGGGCCACTTCTTGTGGCCGAAATTGGAAAATCCCAGGGGCCGTGGCTCCGTAGGAAGGGGAATGCCTTTGAGAGTGTTAATGCGGGCAAACGCCCAGGAGGAAGCGGCGCCGTAGTTGAGCACCCGCTTGTTGGCGGCTTGAATCTCATACCATCGCCCGATCGGCAGTATGCCCCCCTCAAGCTCCAGCGCGGTCGTCACGCCGTCGAACGCGTGCACCCGGTCCGCCAGATTGTTCTGCCCGTGAGAGTGCCAGTCGATGAACCCGGGAGCGACGACGAGGCCCTTCGCATCCACCACTTGGTGACCCGTGAGGCCCGCTTCCGAGACCTCTGCGATCTGGCCATCCTCGATTCCGACATTCCGAACCGCGTCGAGTTTCGTTTCGGGATCGATGACCCGGCCATTGGTAATGACCAGATCCAGAATCAGACCCCCAGCCATTTCTCTCACCCCTTTCCTCCCTCTGCACACCTCAAAGGCAAGCACCTATTACCCGGTTCAATGTCCCTCCTACGGGGCCGTTGGCAAGACCTTGTTTGGTCTCTCTTAGGAGGATACACTGCCTTCACCATTCAAGCACCCTTTGAGGATACTTTAGGATTGGGTCTGAAGCAGTGCTGGGATTATAGCCTCAGGCTCGATAGTCGTCATGCCTGGGAGGCAATGGAAGTTCTGGGGCAAAGGCTCGGCCGCACCGCGTGGGATATAGTTGCCGGAATTGTCGGATTGATCGTCGTGTAAGAGCATAGAATGGCAACGCGGGGGGCAGCATGGCGGAGCGCAAGACCCGGATTGTTAGACCCGAGATTCTTCGCGATCTGATGGAGCGCATGCTGCATGCGGCGGGATGCGAAGCTGAAGCGGCCGCGATAGCGGCGGGCGTATTCCTCGAAGCCGATCTTCGCGGCATTGGTCTGCAGGGGCTCGATCACCTCCCGACCATGATTCAGTCACTTCGTTCAGGCAAGACGATTGGCAGCGCGAAGCCGCGCATCGTCAAGGAGGGCGACGCATTCGCATTGATCGACGGCGGGGCAGGACCGGGTCAGGTCGCAGCCATTCTGGCCGCCGATCTTGCCGCCGCCAAGGCAGGCAAGGCGGGCGTCGCCTCGATCGGTATCATGAACAGCAGTGACATCTTCATGATCGGATTCTACAGTGAGCGCATTGCACGCGCCGGCTGTGTGGGTTTTGTCTTCTCGGATGCGGTGCCACTTCTTGTCCACGCGCACGGCGGTGTCGAGGGGGTACTCGGCACGAACCCGTTGTCGATTGCCGTACCGACTGAGGGGGCGAACCCGCTTGTTCTCGACATCTCGACGAGTGCCTGGTCCGGTTCTCGGGTGCGCCAGGCAGCCTATCACGACGAGCTCGTGCCGGAGGGGATCGGTGTTGATAGGGAGGGACGCTCGACGCGTCGTGCCACGGAGATCCGCAAGGGCGCACTCAGCCCCATGGCTGCACACAGAGGATTCGGTCTCTCCCTCTGCGTGGCACTGCTCTCCGGTCCGCTCGTTGGGGCTCAAGTCGGGAAAGCCCTTGCGGACTCGTTGAACGTGAGGCCCGGTGGCCCGGTGGGCAAGGGGCACTTGTTCCTCGCTTTCGATCCCGCTTGTTTTGGTGATCCGGGGGCCTTTCGCCGTTCAGCGAGCGCGTACATTCAAGAAATCAAGAGTTCCCGCAAGGCGCCCGGAGTCACCGAAATTCGGGTCCCCGGCGATCGAGCCTTCGCAGCGCGCGACCGCTCAATGCGCGAAGGCGTGACGATTTACGATGTTGTCTGGAAAAATACGGAGAAGCTTGCCGAGGAACTGGGTGTACGCATGCCGGCTTCCGCGACTTGAATCGAAGTGGTGGATCAGCCTCCCAGTCAATCGGCAACAGTGACATAGCGTCGCCAATTCTCTTATGTTTCCCCAGGGTAACCTGGTTCAACAAACTTCGTAAAAAAATGTCTCTACCAGCTTTCGTGTGAGTACGGATCCAGCCCTCCGCAGTGAAAGTAGATGGCGGTCTTGAAGTGCTCGGCATTCCGAAACCCCCGCGCCGTCTTCTTGACCCACTGGATCGTGGCGTCACGACTTCAAGGCCGACATTGGTTCCAGTACAGGCCCGCTGTATGGCTTCACCCTGCACGACTTCGGTGCCGACGTCGCTGCTGTCATCCAAGCCTTTGGGGGTCGGCCAGCCATCGTTGTCGGACATGCATATGGCAATCGTATAGCAAGAATCGTCGCTACCGATCATCCCCGGCTTGCCCCACAGGCCCGGTTGATCCCGCTGGATGAACTGGGCGATGTCGTTCCAGTCGCTTACCCGCTCTCCACCCTGCTCGTAGGCGGCACCGTCCCGGAGTCGAAAGTAGCGGCTTTCCTCATGGCGAATATCGCTGCCCTTTGGCTGGTAGTGGTATTCCAGCCAAAGATATCGCGTCTGCCCGTTGAGTGCTACTTGGGCTTCCTCTAGATGCTTTGGGAGCGCGTTCAGTCCCGCAAGGAAGTTGAAGCAATCCCAGGCCCGCACATCTTTCATCAGGTCATCGGGCCGACCGATGGCCGACTTCTCGTCCTCCAATTCCTTCTCGACGCGCACGCCGGCAAACGGCCCACATCCACGACCACGGCAACCGTCGCCAAGAAGGGCGTGAGACTCGATGGTGGAGCGGCGTGTTCATGCCACCAAAACGCATGCTTGAAGCTTCCCGCGCCGGGCCACGATTTGATACTCAGCGACCCGCCCGTGAACCGGTCCAGCTTATTTCGTACCGCGTGCGTGAATCTTTCTTCCTCCGCGAGCCCTCCTAAATTGAAGCAGCCCTGCTCAAGCCATGCAGCCCGAATCTTGGTTGGCACGGCCGATTTCATGACCTTAGCCCCTCCCCAGAGACCCGATCGTCGGGTTCGGTGGCGCTCCGAAAAGCTCCGTGCTGCTGTCAAACGGGTAGCGAAAAGATGCAGAACTCAAGTACGTTGGAGCACAATACGAGTTTTCGGATACCCTACCCTCATTCTGCCTAACCCTTGGTCACTTGATCCAGTGCTCCGTCGAGCAGTGAGCGTCCCGGCCACTATCGGATGCCACAGATACCGCCCCGGCCGATGGGAGTGGGCTGACCGAGGCCATTCGTTCGCCCTCCAGGCGTCCCCCCCCCGGGGACGACCAGAAGGACGATCGTGGTGCCCGGGCGCATAGCGGCCCCAGCGTTCCTGCGGGGAATCCTGAAAGTGAGCGCCAGCTTCGATTTCCGCTTCGTCAAGAAACCGTCCCCCTTTCTTGACGCACCGCGGCTGCTCGAAATGATCTTCGGCGACGTCTTTGCCCCCGAGGTCGTCGCCTACGTCACGCGGCGCGTCCACGAAATACTCACGCGGCAGATGGAAGCGCCCGATGAGCAGCGGCAGCGTGTACGGGTCGAGCTTGCTCGGGCCCAGGCAGAGCTGGAGCATATCGCCGGCGCGATCCGGGCCGGAAACATCACGTCCACGACCCGGACGATGCTGGAGGCGGCGGAGCGCCTCGTCGCAGACTGTGAAGCCGCGCTACGGGCCTTGCCTATCGTCCGCCCGACGTTGCCGCCCATCGAAGAAACAGTCCACGGCTACCTGAGTGACCTGCGGGACACGCTCACGACTGACGTGACAGCCGCCCGTGAACTCCTGGCCCGCGGCGTCGGAACGATCACCCTGCGGCCGGTCGACGGTCAGCTCGTCGCGGAGATGCGGGGAAACCTTATCGGGCTGCTCGGACTGGAAGCGGAGCGTCCCAATGATGGTGCCGGGAGGGGGATTTGAACCCCCACGGGTTGCCCCACACGCCCCTCAAACGTGCGCGTCTGCCAGATTCCGCCATCCCGGCACTGAACACAACGCCCTGCGCTGGCAGGCGCAGAGCATCAAAAGGCTTCCCCATTATAGGAACCCCGCGGCGGTAGTGTCAATCGAACCGCGACCTACCCCAGCGGCGCGAGACCGCGGAGGCCGCACTCTAGGAGCTAATGAATCAAGCTCGGGATCGGACCGGTGTTCGGGGCCTGCGGAACGCCGGGCATCGGCAAGATAATCACGCTCGGATTCTGCGTCGAATCGGTCGAGCGGACGACGTAGTATCCCGGCGCAATCTGATACACCTGCAGCCCCGGCGTGACGGGGACGGTGAGGAGATACGAACCGACCTGCAGCAGGTTCGTCGTGCTCGGAATGACCGGCGCGGTCGAGACGGCCGGACCAACGGGGACCGGCAGCTGCGGATAGACGGCCACGTTGGGGCCCGCAACGGTGAACGTGGCCGCTCCGGGCCGCGGCGGCGCGGCACATCCAACGTTGCCCGATGCGGTCGGCGCGGATGCGACGTAAGTCGATACGAACGGCGTCCCCGACGCGGAGACGCTGACGGTGAAGACGACCTGCCCGGGCGCGGCGCCCGACGCGCACCCGGGAAGCGAGTCCGCGGCGGCCGAGCCCGTCCACCAGGCCAGCAGCATCAACGCCGGCACAGCAAGCACCGCGGCGCGGTTGAATCGCGGTCCCATGCTCATCCCCACACTTGGATCATATCACCGCTCGCGCAGTCTCGGGGACGGGGTCCGGCCCGGAGTCCGGCCGCGCTTCGCCATCGGCCGACCGTTGATCTCGCGCAGGTCCATCGTCATGTCGATCGGCGCCGCCGAGCTGACGTAGCTGCCGACACCGAACGCGTCCGCGCCGGCCTCGGAGAGTTCCACCGCCCGCTCGGGGGTCAGCCCTCCCGACACAAAGATGCGCACGCGCGAATGTCCGGCCTGGTTCAGCCGGGCACGCACCTCGCGCACCAGGTCGGGCGTCACGCCGCCCCGCTCCTTCGGCGTGTCGAGACGCACGGATTCGAGGCTGCCGCCCATCGCCTGCGCGACCCGCACCGCTTCGACCGCCTCGTCGGCAAACGTATCCACCAGCACCAAGCGGGGCATGCCCGCCGGCATCTGCTCATGGTATGCCGCCGCCGCGCGAACGGTATCGCCGACGATGAGGATGAACGCGTGCGGCATGGTGCCGACCGGCTCCTGACCGGCGAGTTTCGCGCCGAGGATGCAGGCGGCGCCGCGCATGCCGCCGGCGATCGCCGACCGCTCGAGCACCGGAGCGACCGCGGGATGGACGTGGCGCGCCCCGAATGAGTACACCGGCTTCTCCCCCGCGCTCTCCACGACGCGCCGCGCGGCTGTGGCCCAACCCGACGGCTGCGCCAGCATGCCCAGAATGACCGTCTCGAACAGGCCGAACCGGGCGTACGGACCTTCGATCCGCATCACGATCTCGCGCGCGGCGAAGGACTCGCCTTCCCGCAGTGACTCGATGCGGACGCCGGCGTCCCGCAGCGCGTACCGCACCTCATCCACGCCGGCGAGAATGCCGTCCCGGGCGGCGAAAATCTCCGCCACCACGGGCGTGTCGGCCAATCCGAGGGAACGAAGGATCTCGAGCGTGCGGACGAAGTAGACGTCGGTCGTCGCGCCCGACAGGATTTCCGCGTGCGTCGCGCTCTGCAGCCGGTTCCGCGCGTCGACGGTCAGGCGCTGGACGTCTTCACTCGAAGAGAGCGGCCGCGGGGCGTCCGCCAATGTCGGGCCTACCGTCCGAAGTGCACGAACACCAGATAAAACGACGTCATTCCAAAGATGACGGCCAGCACGGAGGTCACCCGCAGAAACATCGTCTCGCGGGGCCTCGGGCCGTGGAAGAGCCGCGCGCCGCCGCCCCCGATCGCGCCGAGGCCCTCACCCTTCGGGCCCTGGAGAACGATCACGCCAATCACCGCGGCCGCAGCGATGAGATGAATGATCAGCACCACTGTATTCACCGTGCCACCTCCACTGAATGCGGGCGGCAGCCCTCAGGGCCGCCGGGCGCTTCCCCAGGGTAGCACAGCCGGGACCGGCTGTCCAAGGCGTGTACTGGTCCAGTAGATCCGAAAGACTTTGCCTCCTCATGAGCGTGTGGCAGGCTGCGCCGCCTTCCAGCGGCGGATGTACTCGTTCGGAGTCAGGTAGCCGAGCGCCT
>Ga0070731_10001566_pt1 | contig 23456 bp, 22 predicted proteins | sample Coa_R1_2_FD_66448 | JGI IMG/M metagenome (GOLD analysis project Ga0070731, IMG submission 66448) | Surface soil microbial communities from Centralia Pennsylvania, which are recovering from an underground coalmine fire - Coalmine... | ecosystem: Environmental > Terrestrial > Soil > Unclassified ... | reverse complement strand
ATGGAACATCTGCTCGAGCGCCTGGTCGAGCGTCTCGTCGAGTGGGGCTCGGGGCATCTAGGCCGGCGGGGTGCGGAAGAGGTCGCCGTCGCGGTCCGGGGCGTTTGCGAACACTTCTTCGCGACGGAGGCACGGGCGCGGCTCATCGTCGGCCCACACGTTCGCGAGCTCGAGGGGATGTAAGGTCGGCGGCACGTCGGCCAGGTCGAGCTCGGCCACCTTCGACACGGCCTCGAGGATCGCCGACAGCTGCTCTTGGAACCGCGCTACCTCAGCCTCCGTCAGCTCGAGCCGGGCGAGGCGGGCGACGTGCAGGACCTCCTCTCGAGTGATCGCCATCGCGTGATCCTTGCAAAAACCGGCGGTGCGCCTCGGTCGCGAGCTCAAGCTTGACCTGAAATTGCGCCGGGGCGGTTGAACGCCCCAGACGCGGCGCGGATCGGCGCGTTCGGACGACCCCGGTGTCCGCTTTGTCCGGAGCCCCGGGGGCGGCGGCCCGATTTCGCCTCGAGCCTCTGCCCCAAGTCCGCGGGCGCCCACGCGCGAGCGCCGAACGTCGGAATCAGAGACCGTGGGGGAGAACCGCCGGCCCTCCCCCACGTTGAAAAGGGGAAGCCTAGACCGCTTGAACGTTCGCCGCCTGCAGGCCCTTGTCGCCCTGCACGACTTCAAACGACACGCGCTGACCTTCGGTCAACGACTTGTAGCCGTCCATCGTGATCGCCGAGAAGTGGACGAATACGTCGTCACCACCCTCTCGCTCGATGAAGCCATAGCCCTTCTCGTTCGAAAACCACTTGACGGTGCCTTCAGCCAACTACCTACTCCTTGTACTGGATGACCACACAGCCCGTCGACCGACGGAGCGCGCGAAAACATACCACTGTCGGCGGCGCGTCAGGCCTCTGCGGTCCGGCGGAGACGGGCGCACTGGACAGCGTTCTGGAGCAGGCAGGCGATCGTCATCGGCCCGACTCCTCCCGGCACCGGGGTCAGGTGCGCCGCGACCTCGGCGGCGTCGGAATCGACGTCGCCGACGAGACCCGCAGGCGTGCGGTTGACGCCTACGTCCACGACCGTGCCGCCGGCCTTGATCATGTCCGCTGTCACGACCTCCGGCTCGCCGACTGCGACGACGAGCACGTCCGCGTCGAGTGTGTGCCGCGCGAGGTCCTGCGTGCGCGAATGACACACGGTCACCGTCGCGTTCGCGCGCAAGAGCAGCTGAGCGGTCGGCTTGCCGACGATCGCGCTGCGCCCGACGACGACCGCGCGGGCACCGGTGAGCTCGATCCGGTACTCGGCGAGCAGCGTCATCACACCCACAGCCGTCGCGGGCACGAGCCGGGGCCGGCCGAGGTAGAGCTCGCCCGCGTTCTCGGGATGGAGGCCGTCGACGTCCTTGAGCGGATCGATCGCCCGCGGCACGCGATCCTCGTCGATGTGCGCCGGCAGCGGCAGCTGTACGAGCAGCGCGTCCACCGCCTCGTCGGCGTTCAGAAGGTCAACCATCTCGAGGAGCTCGACCTCCGACACCGTCGCCGGCATGCGCACGTCGGTCGCTCGGATCCCGGCCTCGGCGGCGGCGGCGTGCTTGCGGCCGATGTAGATCTCGGACGCAGGATCGTCTCCGACGAGGATCGTCGCGAGACCGACGCCACCCAGCTCGCGCACGTCGTCGGCGACCTGTGCGCGGATCCGTGCCGCGAGCGGCGCCCCCTCCATCATGATCGCGGACACGCCCGAACACTAGGCTGCGGACGTGCGCTGGCCCAGGAAGAACGATCCCGCCTCGATCCGCACCCGCCAGGAGCTGCTCGGCGTCGACGGCCTCGTCACCTCGATCGACCTCGCCCCGTTCGCAAGCGCAGCCGAAGCGCTGTCCGGTGTCGCGGTCATCCCCGTCTCGGTCTGCCCGGTCCGGATCGAGCTCGGCGCGTACGAGCTGTCCGACGCCGGCGAACCGGTCGAGACCGGGCGCGCCGCAGAGACGGTGCACGTGCCGCTGGCACACACGGAAGGGAGCCTGACGCTCTCGATGACGCGCGGCGCCACCGCAGCGGGCACAGTCAGGACGTACGTCGTCGCCGACCGGATCACGCGAGCGTCCTGCTTCCTGTGCGCCGACGTTGCCCAGGCGCTTGCGCTCGCGGGCTGGGTCGAGGCCGAGCTGCCTGCGATGCGCGACTGGCTCGCGTCCTCGGACGACCCGTCGCTCTCCCGCCGTGCACGCCTGCGTGAGGTGAAGACGCACGTGGTCGGGCCGATGTGCCATGTGCTCTGGGCGTGGACAACCGGGGACGCCGTCGGGCCCAACATGATGACCCGGAACGCCTACGCGCTGAACATGGGCTATGTGATGGAGCGGGCGCCGGTGAAGCCGCAGCGCGCGATTCTCGAGGCGAACATGGGCGGCGACAAGAAACCGTCGTACGAGTACTTCCACTCGGGACACGGCAAGACCGTGCTGGCCGAGGCGTTCCTCGCGGACGACGCGATCGCGCGCGTGCTCCACACGACCGCCGCCGACCTCGAGACGCTCTCGTGGGCCGGGACGCACGGCGCGATTGCGTCGGGGATGCAGTCGGTCGCGTTCACCCCCGCCTCGGCGATCGCGGCAGTGTTTGCCGCAACGGGGCAGGACCTCGGCATGGTCGGCACCTCGTCGATGGCGCACGGGACCGCACGACGCGTCGACGGCGGTCTGCAGGCGACGATCCGCTTCCCCGGTCTCGAGGTCGGCACTGTCGGCGGCGGAACCACGCTCCCCTCGGCGCGCGACTGGCTCGCGTCGATCGGCTGCGCCGGCGCCGGCAAGGTCTACCGCCTCGCACAGATCGTCGCAGCAGCGGCGCTCTGTCTCGAGATCAGCGCCTCTGCCGCAATGGCAACGGCGGGCAGCGAGAACTTCTTCCAGGCACACCACGACCGCGGTGGCTTGCGCTGATCGCACTCGTCTTCAGCTACGAGGTCCTGCAGGCGGACGAGTTCGAGCGCGCGTACGGGCCGGAGGGCGACTGGGCCCAGTTCTTCCGGGGCGCCCGCGGTTACGTCGGCACGGAGCTCCTCCGCGACGTCGATGTGCCAAGCCGCTACCTCGTCGTCGACCGCTGGGAGTCAAGCGAGGCGTACAACGACTTCGCCGAGGCGAACCGAACCGAGTACATGCGTCGAGTCGACGAAACCGCGTTCCTCCACGAACAAGAGCTGCGCCTCGGGACCTTCGAAAGCGTCTGGTAGCTCGGCGGGTCGCCGCGAGCGCGGGCTTCGCCCGTGCTCGCTCGCAAGCAGGCGCATAGTGTCGGAGAGGGGGCCCGCGGGGGAGAACCGAAGGTTCTCCCCCGCGCCACTACCAACCGCGCGTCTCCAGCAGCTGGCTCGGCTCGAGGGTCGAGGTCGAGATACCGACCATCGGCTCCCCGAGGCCGGCGGAGACGCGCGCCAGCACCGCGGCGTCCATGTAGTGCGTCGTCGCCTCGACGATCGCCTTTGCGCGCCGCTCGGGATCGCCGGACTTGAAGATGCCCGAGCCGACGAAGACGCCCTCGGCACCGAGCTGCATGCAGAGCGCCGCGTCCGCCGGCGTCGCGATTCCGCCGGCGGTGAAGGTGACGACCGGCAGCTTGCCGTGCTCGCTGACCCACTGCACAAGCTCGACCGGCGCGCGTAGCTCCTTTGCCTCGGCGTAGAGCTCCTCGCTTCGCAGCGTCTGCAGCCGCCGGATGCCGCCGAAGACCGCACGCATGTGTGTGACCGCGTTGACGATGTCGCCGGTGCCCGCCTCGCCCTTGGTGCGGATCATCGCGGCGCCTTCGGCGATCCGCCGGAGCGCCTCGCCGAGATTCGTCGCGCCGCAGACGAACGGCACGGTGAACTCCCATTTGTTCACGTGGTGCTCGAGGTCGGCAGGCGTGAGTACCTCGGACTCGTCGATGTAGTCGATCTCGAGCGCCTGCAGGATCTGCGCCTCGGCGAAGTGACCGATGCGGCACTTGGCCATGACGGGGATCGTGACCGCTTCCTGGATCTCCTTGATCATCGCGGGATCGGACATGCGCGCGACGCCGCCGTCACGGCGGATGTCGGCGGGCACGCGCTCGAGCGCCATCACCGCGCAGGCGCCGGCCGCCTCGGCGATCTTTGCCTGCTCGGCGTCGACGACGTCCATGATCACGCCGCCCTTGAGCATCTCGGCGAGGCCGCTCTTCACCCGCATGGTGCCGATCTCGTGCATCGGCCCATGCTAGCTCGCGAAGTGAAAGACTCCCTGCCGAGATGGAAGGAGAGCGGACGCCGGTCGTCTTCATCCACGGCCTCTGGCTCCACTCCGACTCATGGGGCTCGTGGCTCGAGGCGTTCGGGCAGGCCGGCTACTCGGCAAGCGCGCCGGGCTGGCCGGGTGACGCGCCGACGGTCGCGGAGACGAGACGGCGCGCCGACGCGGTTGCCGGTCACGGCCTCGACCAGATCGTCGACCACTACGCACAGGCAATCGCGGCGCTCGGGACGAAGCCGATCGTGATCGGGCATTCGTTCGGGGGCCTGATCGCGCAGCTGTTGCTCGGGAAGAACCTCGCGGCAGCGGCGGTCGCGATCGACCCGGCGCCGCCGAGGGGAGTGCTCTTCCTGCCGCTCTCGGCGCTGCGCGTCGCCTCGATCGCGCTGCGCAACCCCACAAACCGAAACCGCGCCGTCTCGCTCACCCGCGACCAGTTCCGCTACGGCTTCGGGAACGCCCTCTCGGATGCCGAAGCGGACGCGCTCTTCGAACGCTGGACGATTCCGTCCCCGGGGCGGCCGCTGTTCGAGGCTGCGATGGCGAACCTCACCCCCCGCTCGCCGGCCAAGGTCGACACCGGCAACGCGAGCAGGGGGCCGCTCCTGATCACCGCCGGCGGCAAGGATCACACGGTCCCCGCGGCGATCAGCCGGCAGACCCTGCGCTTGTACGCACACTCGTCCGCGGTGACCGACTCCAAGGAGTTTCCCGACCGCGGCCACTCCCTGACGATCGACAGCGGCTGGCGCGAGGTCGCCGACGCGACGCTCGCCTGGCTCGAGAGCCGGTCGCTGTGACCGGACCGGCGTCCGGCGTCCCGGCGGCAGGAGACGTCGGCGAAAAACGTAACCTCCTGGAGGGTGAACCTGCTCGCGAACAGGCGCTTCGCGCAGGGCGCCGTGCTCGTCGTCGCCGCGGTCGCGGCCGGGCGCGCCGACGCCGGCCTGCCGCCCGCAGCTGACGACTCCCAGCCGGCCGCCCGCGCCACTGCAGCCGCGACGCCGGCGGCCGGAGCCGCCGGCAGCACGCGTGCGGAGGCCGGGCTGCACGACGAGACGAACCTCGTCCCGGCGACGGTGACGACGGCGGTCACTCACCGCAGGGCCGTGCCGACCTCGCCCGGTCTTTCCGCCCGCCTCTTCGGGCGCGCGCCCGTCGACGCCGTCGTCCCGACCACGGTCATGCCGCGCCCGGCAGTACAACCGAAGAAGAAGAAAAAGCCGAACAGCCAGCTGACGTCGGGCGAGCCGTTGAAGGTGACGCCGCCGCTTGCCGGCGGGCCGTACGTCTTCCCTGTCACGGGCGACCCGATCTTCGGGGACACCTACGGGGCTGCGCGCAGCGACGTTCCCGGCGGCTGGCACCACGGCGACGACATCTTCGCGCCGGTCGGGACGCCCGTTGTCGCCGTCGCAGACGGGACGATCAACCGCGCCGGCTGGGAGGAGGTCGGCGGCTGGCGCCTCTGGGTGCGCGACCGCGACGGCGACGAGTTCTACTACGCGCACTTCTCCGGCTACGCGCCGCTCGCACTGCTCGACGGACGCGTCAAGAAAGGCGAGGTGATCGGATTCGTCGGCAACACCGGCGACGCGTTCACGACGCTGCCGCACCTCCACTTCGAAGTGCACCCGCGCAGCCTGCTCCGGCTCCAGTACAACGGCGCGGTCGATCCGACCAGGTACCTGGATTCCTGGCCGAGGCTGAGGCACGTCGCGGCTCCGCCGGCCGTCCACCCGCCGTTCCCGGCGGCAGAGGAGCCGCGCTACGAGGCGGTGACGAACTTCCGCGAGCTCTTGCGCGTCCATCCCGTACGGCCGCGCGCGAAGCCGGCCCGGCCGGCACCACCGCCGCGCGTCGCCGCGCCGACGACCTCGCCGCCCCTCCAGCTTCCGCTCGTACACCCGGTCGAGCTCGCCCCGGCACCGGTCGGCCGCTCGTCGTCCTGGCGGTGGGCGGCGACCGACGCGATCGCGGCCGTCGCCGTCCTCGGTCTGATGATGTGGCGCCGGCCCGTGACGCTCCACCGCCGCGATCCCGCCGAGGCGAGGCTCGACGCCGCTCTGGCGGCTGCGCGGGCGGAGCTCGATGCCAACCTCGCCACCCTGCGGGCCGTCCGGCGCGCAGCCGAACGCAGCCGCCGGGCATCTGACCGGCCGATCCGGCGCCGTCTGCCCGTCAGGACGCGCTAGCCAACAGGACCCGATCGAGGGACGCGGGCTCCGGCAGCGCTGCCGATGGAGAGGCATGCACTCTGCGGCAGCGCCCAGCCGACGCCGGCTCGTCTGCGGGCTCGGCTTCGCCCTGGTCACCGTCGGCGCCTGCGCGCTCCTCGGTCGGCGGTTCACCGACACCAGCTGGCCCCTGCACCGGGCGAACTTCGGCCTGGTGGGCGCCGCCACGGTTCTGTACTTTGCGAGCTTCGTCTTCCGGGCGCTCGGGTGGCAGAAGCTCTTTCCCGCCGACAGCAGACCGCACCGGGCGCGCTGCCTCGCCGCCTGCGGCGCGGCGGCCGCGAGCGGCGTCGTCCTTCCCTTCCGGCTCGACTACCTGGTCAAGGTCGGGACGCTGCGGCGCATGCCCGGCGTCAAGCTCGGGCTCGAGGCGATCGCGCTCTCGATCATCTCGCTCGGCCTCGTCGACGCGGTCGCGTTCCTGCCGCTCTCGATCTCGGCGACCGCGACAAGCTCCTCCAGCTTCCGCTACCCGTTGCTCCTCGTCGTGCTCTTCGGCGTCGGCGCCTGCTCGATCCTCGTCGCCGGCCAGCACCTCGCCCGGCTGCCGCTGCTCGCCCGCCGCGGCCGGCTGTCGCGCTTCGCGGCGCGCGCCGTCGGCTCGCGGAGCTATCGCCTGCGCGAGGAGGTCGTCGCCTGGTTCTTCCTGCTCGGGTGCTGGTCGACGCGCGCCGCCGGCAGCACGCTGCTCCTCGCAGCGCTCGGCATCGGGTTCTCGCCGACGCTCGCGCTCATCGTCCTCTGCGTCTCGGCGGCCGCGGGGCTGATCCCGATCGCCTCCGGCGGAGCGCTCGCCAACGTCAGCGCCACCGCCGGCGTGCTCCTGCTCGTCGGGGTCGACCGCCAGCACGCGGTCAACTTCGGCCTCGCCTCCGGCCTACTGCTCAGCGGAGCGGCGCTCGCAGCCGCGCTGGTAGGAGCCGCAGCGTCACTCGCCGGCCGGCTCCGGGTCTCGACCATCTAAAGAGCGCAACGCGCGCCGCCGGTAGGCCAAGCGACGACCATGGTGCGCGCTGCGTGGCGTCGACGGTGGAGTCGCGACGGGCTTCGCTTGAAACGCCGCGTCGCCAGTTCCGACTGATGGCGGCGCCGAAGCCGCTGCCGCGTGCACGGCCGCTTCAACGGCGCACGCTTCCGGCCGGCAACTCATCGAGCAACGCGTCCAGAAAGCGACCGACGTGCGCCTCGCCATTCTCGGACGTCACCGCCGCGAGCGTGAGCGCCCCGTCGTAGCCAGACAGGCAGACGTGCAGAGCGGGTAGGCAGACGAACGGCGGCAAGATGTGGGCGCTGATCGGCACCTCCTCGCCGAACCGGAGCCGCGGCTTGGCGAGCAGGCCTTCGTTGGAGAACGTCAGGAGGACTCGCGAACCGTCGCTTCGTCGGGAGACCGTCTTAGAGCCGGCGCTCGGCCTGTCCGCACGCTCCGGCAGGTTCTTCACGAGGCGTAGAGCGATCAGCCCGATCGCCAACCCGGGCCGGCCCTTCTTGCGCCGCCGCGTGAGGGCCGCGACGCGGGCGATCGTCTCGTCGAAGCTTCTTCCCAGATCCCGCATCAGATACGGGTACTCCCACGATGACACGTTGGCAATCGTGGCGGCCTGCTCGGGGGGCAGGCACCAGCGCCGGAGATCGACCGCGATCGGAATGCGCAGCGCAGAGGTCCCGTCCCAGCCGCAGGCTGCCAGCGCCCGGTATGCCGCCGCCAGGAAGACGTCGTTCACGGTCGCGCCTCGCTCCTTTCCGTACCGCGAGAGCGACGAGAGCGAGGGCGCGGGCAAGCGCCTGATCACCGGCACCGCCGGTCCCACGGATTCGTCCGGGAGCGGGAGACGGTGGGTTGGGCGCGGAAGCAGCCGGGGCGCCATAAACCAGGCGAAGTCCAGGATCGCGCGGAGACGAGCGAGCTTCGGAACAGAGTCGAGCAGCTGCCGGGGGTCGCGAGTGCGCACACGACCGGGACTCGGGCGGTAGCCGGGGTCGAGGGCGAGCGCCGAGTAAAGCGAGCCGAGACGGCTCGCAAGCAGCTGGAGTGAGACCCCGTCGCCGACCAGGTGCGTCATCTTGAAAAGGAGGCGATCGCCTGCCTCGCGAGGCCACAGACAGAGCGCGATCTGCGCGCCGCCGGCTGCATCCAGCCCCGTGCGGCGCATCCCCTCGTACTCAGCTCTCTTCGTCACAACCGTCAGGACGGTCCGCTCGGAGGCCGGCACCCGGAGCCAGTGGGGAGCCGGGGAATCGGCGACGAACCGGAAGCCCAGAATCGGCTCGACGTCGAGTAGGAGCAGAGCAGCCCTCGCCAGCACGGCCTCGTCTAGATGGCCGCCGAATGCGCACTCGAGCCCGATGATCCCGCTCGTCCGCTCCCACCAGCTATGCAAGGCAAGGTCGACGCCCGTCGCTGGAATGCGATCGGGTGCTTGCGCAAGATCAGGAACGGTCGCGGTCGAGTGTGCTCCGGGTTCCGCGCTAGCACGTCCCCGATAGGAGCGGTCGGGCGTCAGAGCTCCGCAGGCCCGACTCGAACGGAAGTTGCCCATGGCCTCCCACAGGCCCATGCGCCGAGCCTACAGAAGTACCGTCGCGATCAAGTAGGCGCACGCGGTGCTCGACCGAGCGGCGGACTTGACATCGCAGTCGTCGGCGGCTGGCGGATCGGTGACCCCTTGCGACGCAAGCGGGTTGGCGGCCGTCACCCCCTTACTTACAGGCTGCACCCACGGTCGCGCGCTGCTGGAGGTTGGAGATCGTGGTGTGGATGTCGCTCACTGCCGCAATGATCGCCGCGCTGCGGGTGTGACCGCCGCGCGCGTCGACCGTCTTCTGCAGGTTCGAAAGCAGCCCCAGCGAGGCGGCGGGCCCGGCCTGCTCCCAGCTCGTGCGGGCGGCAGAGGCGAGCGCCAGCAGGTCGACCGCGTTGCCCTTCTGCGTCGCCGCGCCGAAGCGGCTGATTGCGGAGGTCAGATCGCCGAACACCCCAGTCGCGGCCTCGGAGGGGATGGCCGCGACGTTGGACGGCATCGACGTTTCCCCAGACGGCCCGATCGCCACGACCTCGTAGTTGTACCGCCCGCCGGGCTTGGCGGTGTGGTCGACGAACGAGGTCGTCGTCGTCGTGCCGATCGCCGTGTAGCGGCCGGCGACCCAGACCTGCTGGGTCTTCGGTGCGTTTGGATTCGACGGAGGCGGCGTGAGGTCTGGTACCGCCTGCGCGATCAGCTTCTGGGCCTGCTTGACGTTCAGCGTGAGCGCGCGGTAGTCGGCTCGCAGGATGCGGTACCGCGTGGCGCCGCGGATCTCGTTCCATGTCAACGCGTTCCCGCAGGGTTGCGCGACCGCGAGCAGCTCGTGCGGCGAGCTCGCCGACCCGAGCAAGGGCGTGCCGCTCGAGCCGGCCGGCTGGAACGTGGTATTCGTGCTCGACTGGGTGTTCCCCGCTCCGCACGGCTGCGCCTGGCCCAGCCAGACGGACGTGCCCTGGACATGGTTCGTGCTGCCGATGAAGAGGCCGAACGGCGTGGCGACGAGCGTGCGCGCGCCGAAGTTCCATTGACCGTCGCCGAACGCGTCGTTCGTCACCTCCCACCAGTGCACGCCGTCGCAGGTGCCCCAGATGTTGAAGCCGAAGGTGGGCGCGAGCGCCGGCCCGATGCCCGCGACGCCTGCGAAGGCATCGGCAGCGTTGTTCGTGCCGATGTAGAGCGCGCCGTTGTAGACCTCGGCCCGCCACATATGGGCGTTGAACAGATTCCCGAAGCCCGGCCCGAGGCCGCTGATCGGGGTCTTGACCGTCCCGTCAGGAAGGGTGCGCGGATTGCCTGCCACGAGGTCCCAGCTGTCGTCGGGATTGATCCGGATCTCCTCCGCAACGGGTGCTGCCCCAGTTCCCCAGCCGTTTGCTCCGATGTACAGCCTCGTCACGCCGTCGGGTCCGGTGAAGGTCTGCATCGAGACCACCGAGGTGACCGCCGCCCCTTGACCCCCGCCGTCCGGGACGATCTGCTTCCAGGTCCACGGAACCGTCGACGTGTCGGTCGCCTTCCAGACCGAGTAGCCGCTCGGGAGTCCCTCGCCGAGGTACAGCGTCCCGTTGTACGGCTGCATCTCGAACACCTGCATCGTGTCGGGACTGACCTGCACCCACGTCGGGTTCGGGCCGGTGGGATTCTGGATCTCGAAGATGACGCCGTCGCCGGTGAGACCGCCGCTCGCGGTTACGAGCAGGTGCCCGTTCCATTCCGTCATCGCCCGGAAGCCGATCGGGTTCTGCGTCCCGAAGGTGTTGTGGATCGGCGGCGGGCTCGTGGGAAGCGGTGTCCAGGTGGCGCCGTCCGTCGTGGTCAAGATCCGCGGCGGATGGGTCGTCGCGAGCTCGGGGATGTACTCGTCGGTTGTGACGCCGCCGACGAAGAGCGTCTGCGCGCCGGTGTTCGGATCGGTGTAGACGACCATGCCGCGGTAGCCGATGTCGTCCGCCACGGTCTTGCCGGCCTCACGCGGATTCTGGATGTCGGCCGGCGACTGGTACACCATCTGCCACGTTCCGGTCGCCGGTGGGTTTTGCCCCGGTGTGTACTGCCAGATCTCGGCGCGCAGGTCGAGGTCGTATGGATCCGGAGGACAGTACGCCTGCGGAAGCGAGTCGAGCGCACCGTCGTAGTAGCCGTAGCCGGGGTAGTAGAAGTTGAGCGTCTCCGCCTCGACGCAATGCTCGTCGCGGGCCGTCCCGACGTAGAGCTTTCCCTTGAACCACGCCATCGACCACGAGTAGCTGTTCTCGCGGTCCCCGAACCCGCCCGTCGCGATCTTCTGCGCGTTGAGCGACGGCGGCACCGCGGTAACCTGCGACGGGGCCGTGTTGTTCAGCTTGGTGACCTCGGCGACCGCGTTGTTTGGGTCGACCGTGACGGTCCCGTTGAACTGGCCGGTGAAGGCGAAGACGGAGTCGAGCGTCACCGTCGCTGTTCCGCCGACGGCGAGGCCGCTCACCTGCGTCGTCACCGGGGTCGCCGCGAGCCACGGCCACCATTGGACGGTGAACGCGCCGGCAGGCGCGAATCCGATGTTGGCGACGGTGATCGTCGCCGTCACGTCGCTGCCGGCGAACGCAGGGTTCGGGGTCGTCGTGACGTTGGTGACGGTCAGATCAGGAAGGAGCGGCAGCACCGTCACCGCTAGCACCGCCGTGTTGTTGAGCTCGTTCGTCTCCGACACCGTGTTTCCGGAGTCGGCGGTCGCGGTGCTGACGAAGGTGCCGCTCGCCGGGTACGTATAGGGAATCTGAAGCGTCGCCGACGTTCCAGCGGCGAGTCCGGCGACCGGAGCCGTCAGTGCAGCAGCGCCGTTCCCCGGCGTCCAGCTCACGTTGAATGCGCCTGCGGGGTTGACGCCCTGGTTCTTGACGGTGATCGAGACGGTCGCGCCTTTCGTCGCGACCGGCTTCGCGGGGGTGACCGTCAGGCTCGAGACCGTGAGGTCGATCCCCGTCGAGACGGCAATGATCTTGATTGTTGTGTTGTTCGACTCGTTCGTCTCCGGAACGGAGTTCGTCGGATCGACCGTGGCGGTACTCGTGAAGACGCCGGTTCGGGGGAACGTGAACGGAATGTTCACCGACGTCGTCGCGCCGGGCCCGAGGCCACTGACCGGCACGATAGGCTGCGCTGCCGCGAAGAGGTCGGATCTCCACTGGACGCCGAAGCTCCCTGCGGCGCATGTCCCGTTGTTGGCAACGGTGATGGTGACGGAGGACGGCTGACCGACGGCAGGGACTGTTGGGTTGACGGCAATGCTGCTGACCACGAGGTCGGCGCACGGCGTCACATTCTCGGCCGCCCGGGCGCCGTTGCTCATCATCAGGGCGATTACAGACGCCAGGACGAACAGCGGTCCGCGAAAGAACCACGGGTGCACGCTCCGAACGGAACTGCCGCAATTGGTCACCGCTGACACCTCTCGTAGATTCCGAACGCGCGTTGAGGCTTCCGCCTGACCCCGAGCCCGAGCGTCGCTCTTCGCGAGTGTCGCCGTCAAACAGATCGCACGTCAATCAATCTTTTGGTTGGGGTGCGATCTATACGAAGGAACTGATGCCAGGCAGGCTGGCCGGCCCGCCGGCGCCAGTCGTGGCCGGCCGTGACAGGGGAAACGCCCGGAAAGGCCCAGGACGGCCGCCGCTTGCGGCGCTACTTCAGCGTGACCATCACCGACTTGTAATCGCCGAGATAGTCGGTCTCGATCGCGGCGACGAAACGCTTTGGATCGGCTGGATCGAATGCGAGGCTGCCGACAATCGACGGGTGGCCGCGATACTGCTTCGACCACGGCTGGCTGAACCAGGTGAGCTGCTGCGGATCGCTTCCGTCGGAGTTCATGGTCCAGTACTCCAGCGACTTGGAGTACGCGCCGACGCTGCGCGCGAAGATGATTCGCCCGCCGGCGGGCATGCTGAATGCGAACTCGTTGTAGTTCGAGAAGGAGCCACGATCCGACGCGTCGCGCGGAGAGAGACGCGCGGGCCGTCCTGTCAGGCTCGCCGGCATGGCCATGATCTGCAGGTCGTTCCACTTCGTCCCTGCAAGCGCGTCGGCCGCGAACAGCACCCGGGAGCCGTCCCGCGTAAACCCGTAGGGCTCGATCAGCCCGCCCGACTGCAACGTCTTCACGTTCGTGAGCGACGGCACACCGTGCGACCAGCGAAGCTCGGCGACGTGCAGCCGCCAGCCGCCGAACGGTAGGCCCCACTTCCACTGCTCGCTCCAGACAACGCGCGACCCCGATCGATCGAACCGCGCCCAGATCAGTGCATTGCCCGACATCTGGCCACTGGTCAGGCGCCACGCACGCGAACCGTCCGACGTCTGCAACCAGAGATCGTTGAAGGCGCCGTTGCCGGGTGCAGCGAGCGTCTTCCCGAAGGGGATCGACAGATGGCGAGCACGCTCGATCGTCGCGAGCGCGTACTTCCCATCCGGCGCGACGTCTGAGATGCCATGCTGGGTCCGCGCTGGATAGACGCTCCCACAAGTGACGCAGACCGGATCGCTCCCGTCCGGACGCGCAGCCCAACCGTTGAAGAGCCCCGAGGAACTCTTCCGGTTGAAGTAGATACGCCCCTTCACCCACGCCATCGGCGCAGCGTCTTGCCGCCATGGCGCGGTCGCCTCGAGTGCAGGCGGCGGCGCCGCCGACGCGGCGGGCGTCGCGAAGAGTGCGCACAGGACTAGGAGCAGTAGGCGCGACGGCAACAGGGTCATCGTGACGCTCCCGCTACACCACGCGGCCAGTCGGCCGGCGGCGTCGCGCCGGAAGCCTACGTCGTGAGGGTTGCAGTTCCGGTGACCGTTGCGAAGTACGTGATGCAGCTCCCGAAGAGCAGAATTCGGAGATGAGTGAGGACACCGTTGAACGAGCCGTTGTTGAGCGTCAGCGCAAGAGTGAACGTCTGGTTGGTGCAAGAGGACGGCAGACTCGTCGGCGTGACCGAGCCGTTCGTGATGGTGTCGCTCACGGTCGAGCCGGTCGTGGTGAGTAGCGTGAAGCTCCCGCCGCTGATGTGAGTCGGCGTGTTGAGGCTGTAGACGAGCGGGTCATGCACAACTTGCGCGAACCAATACCCCGGCAGGTCGCCGCCGGCGATACCTGCGAAGTTCCCCGTCGTCGTGATATCCGCGCTCGGCAGTTCGATCCCGCCGACCGTGTCGTTAGAGGTCGCGGCCGCTGCTGCGGCCGGCAGCGCAAGTGCCGTGGCAGCGGCAAGTGCCAGGGCGAATTTCAACGTCCGACGGCTTCTTCTCCTCAAGATCGAAGAAGTCTCCCTGTTCGACGGGTGTTCGTCAACGAGAAGCATCAGTCGCCCAGCTGGTTCGAACGTGAGGACGATCGGTTTCGCGGGAGTGGCGTCCCCCGAAGCCGGTAGCCGCTGAGCTCGTCGAGGGTCACCGCGTGGTAGGCGCTCTCGGGCCTGCGCCTGCATCTGGGCCGTCCGACCCTGCGTCCCTTAGAATTCATCGAAGATGCTTGGTCGACCGCCGAGGTGAGAAGGATTCTCCTCGCGACTGCGGCTGTGGCCGGGGCCGCGGCGATCGTGGTCGCGACACCCAGCGCCGCTGCCGGCGGCGGCAAGCTTCCGCTCGCACCGCTCTCGAGCAGCAAGCTCGTCAAGGCGGCCACCGAGGGATCGATGGGGCCGGAAGGCGTGCCCGTCCCCAACACGAAGTATCTCCTCGCCGAACCGCAGCCCGTGAAGCTCGGGGAGACAGTAGACGGCGTCACCTGCCAGAGACTCGAGAAGTTCGATTACCACATCCACGTCCACCTGACGATCTTCGTCGACGGAAAGGCCTACGCTATCCCCTACGGCATCGGGATCGGGCCTCCGATCAAGGGTGTGAAGACACCCGACGGCCCGTTCATCACGCAAGGGAGCTGCTTCATGTGGCTCCACACCCACGCCTTGGACGGGATCATTCACATCGAGTCGCCGACCGAGCACACATATACGCTCAGCCAGTTCTTCGCCGTCTGGGGCCAAAAGCTGAGCACGACCCAGGTCGGACCCGCCCACGGCAAGGTGACCGCATTCTACGACGGCAAAGTCTGGACAGGGAACCCTCGAGACATCCCGCTCACGAGCGAGACCCAGATCCAACTCGACGTGGGGAAGCCGTTGATCGCACCCGAGCACATCGTGTTTCCGGCTGACCTTGCAGGCGCGTGCAAGAACGCCGCTGGGAAAATAACGAGCTGCTGACGGACGAACGATCTCGAGCTACTTCACTCTTGGGCGAGTTCGATCGACCCTGTCGGACCGACCGCGCCTGATTCGCCCGAAGATCGTCGGCGGGAGTGCGGGCTCCGCCGGCGCTCCCGCCAGAGCAAGCGCTCCCAGACCGCTCCAAACCGAACCACCCCGGCCGCTGCCAACCCCAAAAACGCGAGCCGCCGGAACCCAAGCGGTTGGTCACAGTCCCGCGCGCCGAAAGATGTCGGAGAGAGGCCTGCGAGGGAGAACCGAAGGTGCTCCCCCGCGCCCAAGGGCCCGGGTGGATTCGAACCACCGACCAACGGATTATGAGTCCGCTGCTCTAACCAGCTGAGCTACGGGCCCGCTCGGGTGGCACGCTACCCCTTCGCAGCACACGCTTCTGGAGTTAGACTCGCGGCCGTGAAGGTCTACCAGCGGGAGCGGCAGTTCCGCACGCGTGGCGGCCTCCACGTGACGGACATCACCGAGGACGTCCGCGAGATCGTGCAGGAATCCGGCGTCCTCGACGGGATCTGCTGCGTCTACTCGCCGCACACGACCTGTTGCGTGCGCGTGAACGAGTTCGAAACCGGCTTCTTCGAGGATTTCGGTCGTTTGCTGCGGCGTTTGATCCCGCACGACACCTACTACGCACACGATGACTGGGACCGCCGCACCGAGAACATCTGCCCGGAGGACATGGAGTTCGGCAACGGGCACGCGCATTGCATGTCGATGCTGCTCGGCTCGGCCGGCGAGTCGATCCCGGTCGCGGACGGCGATCTCGCGCTCGGCACCTGGCAGCGGATCCTCTTCATCGAGCTCGACCGCGAGCGCGACCGCCGCTGGCTGGTCAAGGTCGTCGGCTCCTAGGAACCGATGGGCTACCTGCTCGTTCCGCTCATCATCCTGGGCGCGCTCGTCGTGCTCTTCGGCAGCGTCCTCGTGCTCGGCCGAGTCCGTGGCGGCCGCTACCTGCGCCCGGTCGTCACGCTGCTCGCGCGCGTTCCCTTCCTGCGCCGGTGGTTCCAGCGGCTGAGCACGGCGGCGCTCGAGCGGCAGAACCCCGAGCTCGCGAGCGCGCTGCGGAAGATGCAGCGCGTCGGCACGAACCCGGATCCGCTGAAGGCCCAGCAGGCGCTGTCGCAGCTGTCGGCAAACGAGCGGCGCGCTTACCTCGACGCCGTTCAGGAGCAAGGGGCGATGCCAGAGCCGGCCAACCGTCAGCAGCGGCGGATGCAGCAGCGATTGCAGCAGGGCTCACGGCCTCCGGCCCGAAACAAGCGGCCCAAGCGCCGCCGTTAGCTCAGGCGTTCGGCCAGCTCGGCGGCGAGCTCGTCGAGCGCGGGCGCCGCGCGGTCGAGCGTCGCGGCGAAGCGGACGAAGTTGTGGATCATGCCGTCGTAGCGACGGAGCGAGACCGGCACGCCCGCCGACTCGAGCCGCTCCGCGTAGGCGAGGCCGTCGTCGCGCAGCGGATCGCAGCCGGCGACGACGACGATCGCCGGCGCCGCGCCGGCGAGGTCGCGTGCTCGGAGCGGCGACGCGTCGGGGTCGGAGCCGTCCGCGTCGCCGAGGTACTGCGCCCAGTACCAGCGCATCGCTTCCCGCGTCACGTTGTAGCCTGCGGCGAAGAACTCGTACGACTCTGTTTCGAGGCGGCTGTCCAGCGCCGGGCAGATGAGCAGCTGCAGCGCGACCGGCAGCTCGCGTGCGACGACGGCGGCGAGGGTTGCGCCCGAGCTGTCGCCGCCGACAGCGACCGTGCCCAGCTCGTCCAGGGCCCACTGCGTGGCGGCGCGCGCATCGTCGACGGCGGCGGGAAACGGATGCTCCGGCGCGAGCCGGTAACCGACCGAGACAACCGTGCAGCCGGAGCGCGCGGCGAGCGCGCGAGCGATTCCGTCGTGCGTGTCGATCGAGCCCGTGACCCAGCCGCCGCCGTGGCAGTAGACGAGCGCGGCGTCGCGACCGCCCGGCGAGTACACCCGCACAGGTACGCCTCCTGCGAGCCGGTCCTCGACCGAGGCGACCTCCGCGACCGGCCCGAACGCCGCGGCCGCCCCGCCAGCGAACCGATCGCGCAGCTCCGCAGGCGTCTGCTCCTCGACGTGCGGCGCGCCCGCTGCCCGCAGCCGCTCGAGCAACGCGACGACCTGCGGGTCGAGCGCGTCAGCCACGGAAGGCGGCGCGCGCGACGAAGCCGAGCGCTGCGCGCGAGAGCCGCTTGGCCTTGGCGAGCACGTCCTCGAGGGCCTCTGCGAACCAATCGACGTCGCTCTCGACGAGCACGAGCGGCGGCAGGCCCTTGAGGACGTTGATGCGGTGGCCGGCGACCTGGCTCAGGATGTGGTGGTCCCGGAAGAGCGGCCCGATCACGAACTGGCTGAAGAGCGCCGGCTGCCGCCCGTCGATGAAGCGCCACGTGCGGCTGCCGCCGTTCGGCTCGCCGAACTCGATCGCCCACGCAAGCCCGAGGCCGCGCACGTCCTTGACGACGTCGAAGCGCTCGCGGAGCGGCTGCGTCCGCTCGAGCAGGTACTCGCCGAGCCGCGCCGCACGGCCGGGGAGATCCCGCGTCGTCAGCTCGTGCAACGCCGCGAGCCCGGCGACCATCGCGGCGTCGTTCGGCGCGAACGTCGAGCCGTGCGAAGTCGCATGCTCAAGCGTGTCGAAGACCGCCTCGTGCACCGAGCGGCGCAGCAGCAGCGCGCCGACGGGCACGTAGCCGCCCGAGAGCGCTTTCGCGACCGTGATCAGGTCGGGCTCGAGCCCCCAATGCTCGCACGCGAACATGCGGCCCGTGCGGCCGAGCCCCGTCTGCACCTCGTCGACGCAGAAGAGCGTCCCGTAGCGGCGGCAGAGCTCCTGCGCGCCCTGCAGGTAGCCCGGCTCGGGCAGGATCACGCCCTGCCCCTGCACCGGCTCGGTGATGAAGAGCGCGACGTCTCCGCGCGCGAGCTCCGCCTCGAGCGCCGCCAGGTCGTTGAACGGCACGAAGCCGACGCCGGGAAGCAGCGGCCCGAAGCGCTCGCGCTCCGCGGCGCCGCCGTTCACCGACAGCGAGCCGAGCGTCAGTCCATGGAAGCCGTTCTCGACCGCGACCACACGCGGGCGCCGCGCCGCTGTCCGGCCGAGCTTGAGCGCGGCCTCGACTGCCTCGGTGCCCGTGTTGACGAAAACGACGCGGTCGGTCGACGACGGCGCGACAGCGAGCAGCGCCTCCGCGAGCAGCCCCGGCAGATCGGTGAGACCGAGCTGCGGCAGGCTCGCGGTCTCGAGCTCGAGGAGCTCGCGGAGCGCCGAGCGCACGGTCGGATTGTTGCGGCCGACGTTGTAGAGCCCGAAGCCGCCCAGCCAGTCGAGGTACTTCGTCCCCTCCCGATCGTAGAGGTACGCCCCTTCGGCGCGAGCCCACTGCCGGTCGAAGCCGAGGATGCGCAGGATCTCGACGAAGCGGGGATTCGAGTGCCGCTCGTACAGCGTCAGTCCCTCACCCGCACGCGCGTCGAGGAGCTCTCCGAGGCTGAACCCCGTCATTGCGACAAGCGTAGTTCGCTCCTGTCCCCGCCGCTCGCTGCTTCTCGCCGCGGAGCGGCGAAATTCTTTCGTATTCCTTGCATGGCCCTAACCGATGGTGGGAAAGACTCACGGCGATGAAGACGCTCCTCGCGACGCTCCTCCTCGGACTCACCCTCGCCGGCGCCGCGTCGGCAGCGACGGCACCCGCGGTCGCCACGGCGCCGGCGACGTCGATCGGCTCGGGCGACGCCACGCTCGAGGGCACCGTCAACCCGAACGGCCAGGCAACGACGTGGTGGTTCGAGTACGGCCCGAACACGGGTTACGGCGTGAAGACACCGACGAGAAACGCAGGCTCGGGCACGACGCCGAACACCGTGTCGGCGTCGATCTCCAAGCTCGCCGCCGGGACGACCTACCACTACCGGCTCGTCGCACACAACGCGACGGGCACGACGTACGGCGGCGACCAGTCTTTCGCGACCCTGGGCGCGCCCGGCCTGCAGACGAACCAGGCGCAGAACGTCAACCCGACCTCGGCCGTCCTGACCGGCTCGGTTGATCCAAGGGGCAGCGCGACGACCTGGCACTTCGACTATGGCTCGACCACCGCGTACGGCCTGACGACGACGCCGCACAGCGCCGGCTCGGGCAACGGGGCACAGCCCGTGAGTGTGACGCTCTCGAACCTGGCTCCGTCGACGACCTACCACTTCCGCCTCGTCGCCTCGAACAAGGCCGGCACCACCTATGACGGCGACATGACCTTCGCGACGCCGGCCGCTGTCGCGATCAACACGAGCACCGCACTGCGCGTCGTCGCCGGCCAATACGTGCGGATCAACGGCACCGTCACCGGCGGCCAGGCGGGCGTGACCGTGACCCTGTCCTCGCAGCCGTTCGGCGAGAGCGCGCTGACGCCGCTCGCCACGGTCCTGACCGGCGCGGGCGGCGGCTGGACGTATCTCGCCAAGCCGCGCATTGCGACCACGTACGAGGCCTCGGCGAACGGTGGCGCGAGCGCACCGATCACGATCGGCGTGCAGCCGCTCGTCACCCTCCACCTGATCACCGGCGCCCGCTTCTCGACGCGCGTCAGCGCGGCGAGCTCGTTCGCCGGCAAGATCGTCCAGCTGCAGCGGCTCGTGAACGGCCGTTGGGTGACCGTCAAGCGCCAGCGGCTCGACTCGTCGGCGCTCGGGATCTTCAAGGCGTCGCTCCTGCCGCGCGGGCACTCGACGATCCGCATCGCGCTCAGCGTCAACGAGGCCGGGCCGGGCTACCTCGCCGGCTTCAGCCGGACGCTCGGCTACCGCCGCTAGCTCTTAATGCCCGGTGGCCGAGAAGTGCATGTAGTCCTTCGTCGAGCCGCTCCAAGAGCCGCCCCACCCCCACCCGACCGACTGGAACGCCGCGACGACGGCGGGCGTCACCATGCCGGGGCGCACGCGTGAGCGGTCGAGATACGAGAGCGCCGTCTTGTCGCGCGTCATGCCGCAGCCGACGTACGGGTTCTCGACCGGATTGATGTCGACGGCCTCGCCGTAGGCGTGCTCCGACCAGTGACCCGTGCCGGTCCCGCCGGTGCACGGCGACGGCACGGCCTGGCGGCACTCAAAGGACGCGGAGACGTCCCCGTCGGCCGGCTGGACGCGCGCCGGCCCGTACTCGTCGGAGACGGCCATGTGGCGGATCGGGAAGCGCATCGCGTACAGACGCCGGAAGACAACGGTGAGCTTGGCGGCAGCGTCGGCGTTGACGACGAGCTGTCCGCTGTGCGTCGCGCCGTCGAAGCCCCAGTACGACACCGTCAGCAGCCGCAGGCTCGACAACGGCACGGGACAGCCGACGTGGTAGTGGTCGCTCGCGACGATCTGCGCGCTCACGGACGTCGGGACCGGTTGCACGGTCGCGTGAAAGGCGTGGAAGGTGAAGGCGGCGAGCGCAGAGGTCAGGATGCGCAGCACGTCGCCGGGAATGGTAATCGGCCGCGTCGGCGCACAGGAAGGTGAGGATGCCGCGCGGCAGCGGCCTCACGATCGGTCAAGCTTGCCGGAGCCCGCGCCCAGAGGCGGGCGCCATCCAAAGGAGCGACCATGAGCGAAAGCGTCTACCGCGTGACCGAGGTGATCGGCTCGAGCCCGGAGTCTTGGGAGGCGGCGGCCCGCAACGCAGTCGAGACGGCGGCCCGCACGATCCGCGACCTGCGCATCGCAGAGGCGACGAGGTTCGACGTCACGGTCAGCGACGGCAAGGTGACCGGCTACCGCGTGCGGCTGGACATCTCGTTCAAGTACGAGACCGGCGACTGAGCGTTTGTCCGGGCGGCGAGGGCATCCTCGCCTCGCCGCCCTTGCTCAGCTCCCGGCACGGCCTCGCGCGGCCCAGGCGCGAACGGTCCGCACGAACGGCGCAGTAGGCAGCAGCTCGCGGCAGCGCTCCCGGAGTCGTTCCCGGCGGCTCTCGTCGAGCCCGGCCACGTAGACGCCGACGGGGCCCACTCCCAAGGTGAACGGCTCCCACCACTCCTCGAAGCTCGGATGCTCGACATCGACCGAGACGGCGCCCTCCTCGACCTCGCGCAGGCCGGCTCCGTCGAAGAGCCGCGTCAGGTCGCCGGTGCTCGAGCCTGCCATGCGCGACTCGCCTTCGGTCGCGGGGTCGAGCTCGCGCGCGGCCTGCCAGAAGAGGCTGAGCGGCCCCTGCCCGCCGGGGCCGTGGTCCCAGACGCAGGCTGCGACGACGCCGTCCGTGCGCGTCACACGGGCCATCTCGCGGATCCCGGCGCCCGGGTCGGCCATGAAGTGGACGACGAGCTGGGCGAGCGCGGCGTCGAACGCACCGTCCGGGAACGGCAGCTCTTCGGCCGCAGCGCGGCGCGCGTCGACGCCCGGGTTGCGTTCGCGCGCAGCTGCGACGAACTGCTCAGCAGGGTCGACGGCGGTCACCGAGCCAGCCCCGACGCGCGCCACGAGCTCCGCGGTCAGGGCGCCGGGACCGCAGCCGACGTCGAGCACGCGCTGCCCGCCGCCGACGCCGGCAAAGTCGGCGAACCGCGGCGCGAGCGGGACGGAATACCTGCCCATGAAGCGGTCGTACGCATCGGCGCCGACGGCGAAGCTCATCGTTCGGCAGGCTGGGAGTCGGGGATGAGCTCGCGCGTCACGCCACGCTTGCGGAGCCGCCAGAGCACGACGCCGCACGCGGCGAGCGTCAGCTCGACGACGGTGATCGCAAGCCGGTTGAGCACCGTCGCCCCGAGCGCAACCGACCGGCTCGTGACCGCGATCAGCAGTCCGTACATCGACGCCTCGCGCACACCGAGCCCCGAGGGAGCGAACACTGCGAGCACGGCCACGATCGCGCCGATCGCCGCCGTCCCCCCGAGGAACGGAATCGTCTCGAGCGGCGGGCTGCCGCCGAGGCTGCGGATGAGGAACAGCACCCCGAAGCCGCCGATGATCCAGGTGAAGCAATAGAACAGGAACAGCACGATCATCGTCTCGAGCGGCAGCGGCTCGAACTCACGCAGCCCGAACGGGCGCAGCAGCCGTTTCGAGACCCGCGAGAAGATGCGCGGGTGCAGCAGCAGGACGCACAGCACGCCGAAGAGCACGAGCGGCACGAGCGGCGCGTCGACGTTGTGCACCCACGCGAGGCTGAGCACGAACACCGCAACGCCGGAGAGCGCCGACAGGATCGCCTCGACGAGGATCGAGGCGAGCACCGTGCCGCGCGCGGTCACGCCCGTGAGCCGCTCGAAGGCGGCGACGCGCGCCGCCGGCGTCCACACGCCGCCGGGGATGTACTTGGCCAACATCGAGATCATCTCCGACTGCAGGGCCGCCGTGTACGAGGTCTTGATGCCGAGCCCTGCGAGGATGCGAACCCAGCCGAGGACGAACACGAGGTAGTACGCCGCGACGGTCCCGAGCGCAAGTGCGACCCAGCCGAGGTTCGCGTCCTCGAGCCGGGGCGCAGCCTTTCCCCACTCGTCGCGGACCGCGAACGCGCAGACGCCGGCGACGATGAGGCCGACGGCGAGCTCGATGCCGCCGCGAAGGAGCGGCCGGCGCCAGAGCGCGGCGACGAGGGCACGCGCCCTGGCGAACGTTCCCACCGGGTAGACGATAGGCATTCAGCCGGGTCTGCGAGTGAGCTCGACGTTACCGCGACCGGTTTCGACAACCGAGGGCGCACGACGCGGAACTGCATACCCCAGGATCTCGAGCTCGCCGTCTACGAGCTCTTCCACGCGCACTGCCGCGCGCGCGGGTCGGAATGCCGGACCTGACTACCGCTTCCTAAGTCGTCGAACGTGGCGCCGGACCCGGCGACGACATCCTTGACGGTGCCGGTACGAGACCCTCCGCCGGGCCGGCGAGGCCCATCACGCGCGCGCCGAGGTGGACGGCGATGCCGCCGAGCCTGCCGTCGATCTGCTCGCACTCGCCGAAGTGGACGCCCTCGCGCACGTCGAGCCCGAGCTCCTGCACCGCGGCTACGACCGCCGCCGCGAGCGCAACGCCGGCGCCGGCTCGGCGAAGGTCGCGAGGAAGCCGTCGCCGGCCGTGTCCTGCTCGCGGCCCCCGTGCCCCTTCAGCTCGCGCCTGACCACCTGCCGGAATGAGGCCGCGTCGTGAACCTGTCACGCGAACGGCTAGGTGCTTCCTCG
>Ga0070731_10001565_pt1 | contig 23459 bp, 17 predicted proteins | sample Coa_R1_2_FD_66448 | JGI IMG/M metagenome (GOLD analysis project Ga0070731, IMG submission 66448) | Surface soil microbial communities from Centralia Pennsylvania, which are recovering from an underground coalmine fire - Coalmine... | ecosystem: Environmental > Terrestrial > Soil > Unclassified ... | reverse complement strand
GGCCGGATCGACAGGTAATCCGCAGTCGCGCGGATCGCCTCCCGCTGGGTCTCACCGGGGTCCCTGGACGTCCGCTTGAGATCCGCGATGCGCTTCCGAAGTTTGGCCGAGGAATCCACCGGGGCCTCCGAGCCGGGTGTCGGATTGGACTTCTCGACGGGATGAACCCGGGACGCCCCCGAGGTGGGGACCCCCACCGGCGCCGGGGGCAAGATCCCCTCGGGGGCCGGTTCTGAGCGCGGCCCCCGAGGCTCGGTCGCCCGGGGTACTTCCGAGATCCCGATTCTCGACCGGGCGACCCAAACGGCGGAGAGCCCCGCCACGGTCACCAAAGCCATGACAATCTGCACCTTCTTCATCGGCATCCTCGCGGAACCTTCGCGTGGTCCCTTCGGTCGGTCCCTACCTCCTTCGGGGAACGCAGGCGCCTCCTCTCCAGCCTGGATCCCGGCTCACCGGATCAGGGTGTCGGCCAGGTCACCTCTGCATGGTCCACACCGCTCCCGGGCCGTTGCCGCCCATGGTGAGAGTGCCGCCGTTGTCGATGAGATAAAGCTGAGTCCGATTGTTCTGAACCGTATATCCACTCCCGGACGCCAGGATGGTCCAGGAATCCCCCGAGGGGGACTCGTCGACCGTGCCGTTGCCCGGATCGACCAGTGCTTTAGCCCACCCCCCGTTGTTCAGCCTGCCGGAATTGTCAAAGGTCCATAGCTGGAAGGGGTTTGCATTGATGGGATAAAGCTGTACTCCGGGGCTGACGCCCCAGTAGCCGAATCCTCCGTCGACGGCATTGCCGCTTGCCCCGATCATGAGGTAGGTGCCCGTCGGCAAAGAACCCGGGCTCGGGGGCGGGCCGCCCATGCCCTGCATGCTCCAGATCGCCCCGGGGCCATAGCCGCCCATGGTGAGAGAGCCGCCGCCGTCGACGAGATAGAGTTGGGTGCGGTTATTCTGAACCGTGTATCCACCGCTGGCCGACAGGATGGTCCAGGAATCGCCCGAGGTCGACTCGTCGACGGTGCCGTTGCCCGGGTCGATCAGTGCTTCAGCCCACCCCCCGTTGTTCAACCTGCCGGAATTGTCAAAGGTCCATAGCTGGAAGGGGTTTGCATTGATGGGATAAAGCTGCACTCCGGGGCTGGCGCCCCAGTAGCCGAACCCTCCGTCGACGGCGTAGCCGCTCGCCCCGACCATGAGATAAGTACCCGCCGCGAGAGGATTTCCCCCTGGAGGAGGCGGGGGGGGCGGCGGAGGGGAGTTCCCCGGCAGGACGATGAATCCGTCGATTTGGGTGTAGAAGTCCAACGACTTGGGATTCTTGTTCTGGGAGACGAGCACCTGGAGGGTATGGTTTCCAGCCGCAAGGCCGTCCGCGACGAAGAGCATCGTATCGTTCGTGGCATCGGACAGGATGTTGTCGTACATGGGATTGAACTCATCGACCGTGGTCCAGTAGGAGCCGTCGATGTACACGTCCATCATCCCGTCCTCTCCTTCGGGATGACCGTAGACCTCGACGCCGGTGCCGCTGAACGGGAGAGTCAGCGAGCCGGGAGCGGACCGGTCGTTCGACCAGCAGTACTGCCCGGAAAGAACGTTGTTCCCGAAGCTCCAGGCTCCCCCCTTCCTCACCGAAGCGTCCGCGGGAGAAATCATCTGGAGGTTGAGCGGCGTGCCGCTCGTCGCGAAACCGTCCACGACCTGGTACCAGTTGGAGGAGGCCGGATTCTTCGCCGGGCTGGGGTAATCTCCGATCGACATCTGGAAGACGTGCGCCTGATCGGACAGGCCGCTCAGGCTGTAGAGGACCTGCTGGTACTGGACCGTCGGATGGTAGTTGTCGACCGTTCCGGCCCATTGACCGTCCACGTAAACCGTGGCGATGCCGAAATTAGGCCCTTTCTTCCCGATCCATTGGAAATCAGTTCCGATCCAGTGCACCACGAAGCTCCCGCTGTAGGCGTTGCTGTAGTGTTCGCCTCCTCCGAAGTCGCCGGAATCGGAACCGCTGCCCCAGCCATTGACGCCGTTCCCGTTTTGCCCTTGGGAATAGACGATCGCAGGATTCGAATCGTCATAGGTCGTCGGTCCGCGGCGGTGGGCGCTCGCGGTGCCCAGCGGAAGGATCAAGGAGAGGAGAAGAGCTCCCGAGAAGCCCTTCAGAGTCCGTCCGGCTTCGAAACGCATCATGGCTTTCCCTCCTGTAAGCTCGCCCATCGGTTCGCCTGAAGAGAGTGGGTGTCTCTCCGTGCCCACCGAGAGCTTCGATGACGCCGACAGGCTCGCCCCGACACTTTTCCTGACTTTGTCGGCGTAGGTGGCGCGGCCGCAGAGGGGTGCCGACCGGCGCTTTCCAGCCTCAGCCGGTCGGTTGCCCCGAGCAAGCCGCCTTCGGCGACCTCGTTCGGCCACCAGTGCACCGCTCCTCGGAGGTCGTTGTGGCTCCCCAGCCTTATGACCGACGGCGGCCGGGGGTTAGGAGAATTCGCATCCCGTTCCCGGATTTCTTGGAGAATGTCTCCGGCGACGCGGAAGTCGTGATGCAAGGCGACCGTCCTCATCGATGCCGCTTGATGCCATGGCATCATCTTGATAGAGTAAAAGCACTCAAGGAGAGTCCCATGTCGACGAAGGTGATCAAAAGAGAAGCCGGGATGGACGCCCGAAGGGGCTTACTCCGGGAGCTCCGACTGCTCATCCGCTGCCGTCCCCATACAAGCCACACCCTTGCCCAAAAGCTGGGAGTGTCGACGGCGACGGTGGACCGGGCGGTGAAGGAGCTCCGGAGCGAGTTGGAGGGAGAGGGGATGAGTCTGGTGAGCGTGAGAGAGGCTCGGGAATGGCACTACGAGATCAGGATGCGAGATGACGTGTGGGAGAATGATTCGCTCCTTCGAGCGGTCGGATCCGCCAAGGGAGTTGGTCGCCTTGGAAAGGAGAGCGTGAAAGACGCTCTCTACGGTAAGGCGAGGCGTGGTCGGTGAGACGCCCGGTGCTGGTGGATTCGAGTGCGCTGATCGCGCTTTATCTGGATTCAGAGTCGGAACATCGTCGCGCCTTGAGCGTGCTAGCGACCTTGAAGGATAGAAGAAGAGCCCTTGTGGCGACGAGCGACGTGTTTGACGAGACGGTGACGCTCGTGCGGAGGTGGGGAGGAGATTCAGCAGGGATCCGAGCCGGAGAGTCGCTCCGTCAGAGTAACCTCCTGGAGCTGGTGCCGGTGAGCGATCTCGACCGCGAAGCAGCTTGGGCCCTCTTCAAGGAGTACCACAATGTGAAGCTCTCCTTCACGGACTGCACGTCTGCCGCGGTCATGAACCGGCTGGGTCTCGAGGAGGTATTCACCTTCGATTCGGATTTCCGTGAATTCGGATATAAGTCCATTCCTGAGGACAAGCAAAGGTAACCAGATATCCAATCTCGTGGCAGTTGACGATGAGTCGGCAAAGCTAAGGCCGGGATCCTGGGCGGAGGTATTTTCGGAAAGGTATCGCTGCGTCGATGGTGGAATCTAAAAACGGATCCCAAGGATCCATATTAAGACTCTGGGAATAGGCAGAAATGACGATGTCGATCATCCGCGCAAAAGCTGAATTGTTCCAGTCGAAAACAGGTTCGCTGACCCTTCTCAGGCTGCCCAAAAGCGCCAGCGCGAAGCTTCCCTCCCGAGGCCTGGTCATGGTTGAGGGAACGATCAATGGCGCGCGCTTTCAAGCACCGCTTGAACCCGATGGCGAGGGAAGCCATGTGCTCGTGGTCGACAAGACCCTGCGCACACTCACCGGCGGAAGCGCCACGGTCGCGCTGGCGATTGAACCGTCCGAACACTGGCCGGAACCCAAGGTCCCCGCGGACTTGAAAACAGCGCTCGCGGCCGACCCGCGAGCGCTAGCGACTTGGAAAGACATCACCGTCATGGCACGCTGGGACTGGATTCGATGGCTGAACGAAGCCAAACAGCCCGAAACGCGCAAGCGACGCCTCGAGAGCATCTACTCGCGATTCAAAGCCGGGAAACGCAGACCATGCTGCTTTGACCGCAGCCAGTGCACGCTGAATGACGTTTAGCGTGCCGATGAAGCCCAGCTCCTGAGCGTACGGCGAACGCCCCTGGTGTTCGCCGCTGACGTCTGCCCCTCGAACTATTCAATGACTGATCCCCATTGACTGACTGGTTCATTAAGTTATACTGTTCATTAACTATGAACACTAGAGCAATTGAGTACGACCGGCTTAAGGAGACCTGTCTCCAGCAACTGAAAGCCTATCTCACCCATCGAGCAAATCTGGGCGTCCCGAAGCACGCCCCGGAAGACTCCGGATACGATCTAGTGATTCCCCTCCGAGGCATCCCACTTGAACATCTCCTTGTCGAGATCAAGCCGGTGGAGCGGATCGCACGCGCCCAGATTAACCACCTAATTGCCCGCACCGCCCACTGGACACCGGAAAAGGGACAACATCTAACTCTTTGGGCTCCTTGGATTCCCGAGGAGATGGGAGCACTGCTTCGGGAAGCAAAGATTTTCTACACCGACGCTCTCGGGAACGCCTACCTGGACCTTCCGCGCCGGGGAGTTCTGATCGATGTCCGGGGGCGCAAACCGGAGCGCAATCAGCGCGCCGACCGCGGCCGTCTCCTTGAACCCACCGGCCTAAAAGTACTCCATCATCTCCTGGTAAACTCCAAGGCCGCCAACGCCCCCTACCGGGACCTCGCGCTACAAGCGGGTGTCGCTCTGGGTACGGTCGCTTTCGTCATGAAAGAGCTGAGATCAGGGGCGTACCTCGTAAAGACCGGAAAGAACGCTTACAAGCTCATGAAGCGCCCTGAGCTCATCGACCTGTTTGTCAGGGGATATGCCTTAAAGCTCCGGCCGGAATGCTTCATCGGCAAATACCGGCACGAGATCACAAACCCCCAACACCTTCATGATCATCTCATGAATGAGCTGAAGCCACGGAACATCGAGGTAGCGGCGACCGGCACGCGTGCGGCGGAACATTGGACGGGCTACCTGCATGCCGACACCGTGACGCTTTTCGTTGGGGACGAGGCCCGGGCGATTCTAACGAAAGAGCACATGCTTCCGGACATGTCCGGTGGAAACCTGACATTGCTCAAGTTCTTCGGCCCTACCGTGCAGGACGCCAGAGATCCCGGCCGGCATTATGCCACGCCGCTGCTCACTTACGCCGAGCTCCTTTACGACGGCCGAGCCAGAGAGGTGGAAACCGCCGGGATGGTCTTCGACCGTTACCTCAAGGAGAACGGCCGTGAATCCTGAACTGCTCCAGGCGATTCGAACCGTGCTGCGGTCTACTGGCTCCCTCAAGCTTGACGCGGTACTCGTGGGAGCCTTGGCTTCGGAACTGGCCGCCTCCGAGGCACAAGGGCTTGCTGCCGCACGGGGAACCTTTGATGCCGACTTTGCCATCAACTTCGCTAGTTGGAAGCAATTTGACGCGCTGAAAACGAGTCTTGTCGGTAATGGCTTTGCAGCGGATCCCACCATCGAGCATCGCCTGTACCTGGGGAAAGAGAGCATGATCGACCTCATCCCCTACGGACCCCACATGAACCGGAACGGGGAGCTTCTTTGGCCTTCCTCCCAAAGAATGATGGTCGTTGTCGGATTTGATGAAGCATGCGCCCACACCGTCGAGTCCAGGGTTGGCCAAGGCGTGACCGTCAGAAGAATCACCGTTCCCGAATTCGCACTGCTCAAGACGATCGCTTTCCTCGACCGCCATGCGAGTGGTCACCCAAAGTACCGAAGCGATGCTGAGGATCTGATGTTTTGGTTTCGCAACTATGGAGGCGGCTCGGAAGAAGGACGGAAGTACTGCCTCTCCGAAGAGGGCGTTTCGGACGTCCACTTCGTGGACGCCGGGGCGGCTCTCCTTGGAATCGAAGTCGGAAAGATGGCGTCGGGAGCTGCCGACCTGCGTATTCGGATGTTTCTGCAGCAGACGGCGGATCTTTACGGCCCTTTCCTCAATGCCGTTATCACCCCCGGCTTTGATGATAATCGCCCCGGAGTGCACAGTCTATGTACAGCCTTCAGAAAAGGCTATGAGGCCGTCCGGGGCGTTTGATCACCGGGGCTTGCCCTCCTCCTTGTTCTTCGGAATGCTCCGTGCCTAAGCTTGGTTGGCGTCCATCACGACGCCCTATAGGGTCGAGGATGAGGGGAAAGAGCTGACGTCGTCGAAGCTCCAGCGCCCCCCGACGGAATGCGGGTTCTCCGCACCCCCGCCGAAGATGACGGAGTCCATTCTTCCGACCCCGGTGGTATTCTCCTTCATGGCATTCTCGGATGAATGGCATTCGAATCCCAAGTGGGGGGATGTCGAAGAACGCCGATTCTTTCAACGGCTGGCGCGGGCCCGTGTGAAGGGTCGATACGTTCGGCTAAAGGCTTTGGCTCTTAGGGGAACAGGCGATCCGGTACGACTGCGAATCGCCATTGAACTCATCGAACGGGCACTTCGAGAATGGCCGGACCCCTACTGCCGAGCATTGGACCATTACGACTTGGCTCGGATGCATGACCAATTGGGCGAGTATGATCTGGCCATCGAACACTATCGTCGATCCCTGGCGTACGAAGATCAAGGCGGATGCGGCCACACCTTAGCTCATGTTGATTTTCTCCTCCTGATTCTTCGGCGTGCTCCGCACCTTCGCGAGGATGCCCGCCACGTCATCGAACGACGGACGAAGCAGATGCTTCAGGGATCCTATGTAGAGCGATTCATGATTCGTGCGGCTCAGGCGGTTCTGAGATACGAGCAAGGGGACAAGGCCAAGGCCGGAGTCAATGCGGCTTGGGCCCTCAATGCAGCCGCGCGCCAACATTCAGGGCTGGATCGATATCCAACACTGGGACTCGTCGAGGGGATGGACGATATTGTCGAACGAATGCGACGGATTGCCGAGGAAACCTTGGGCACGAGTGACTTCAAGCCACAATAGACGGATCGGGACGTTCCAGCCGCGCCATGGATGACGCTTCCCCCTGCACATCGCCGGTCACTTCCGGCAGTCCGTCATTCCCCCCAACTGGCGGAGGCGGAGTTCCCGTGTTGTCCCGCCTTCGGGCGAGGAGTATAGTCACGGCGTTCGCAGCGGAGACTCCAACCATGGACCGAAAGGATCATTGGGAAAAGATCTACAGGGACAAAAAGGCTACTGAAGTGAGCTGGTTCCAGCGCGAACCGGGTCGTTCTCTCGAGTGGATCCAGGCGACAACGGCGTCCAAGGACGCCGGGATTGTCGATATCGGCGGAGGCGCGTCTGTCCTCGTCGATCGACTCCTCGATCGAGGATATCGGAAGGTCTCGGTGCTCGACATCTCCGGGACGGCTTTGGGAGTGACCAAGGAGCGGCTTGGAACTCGGGCCGGCCAGGTCCGCTTTATCGAAGCCGACGTCACCCAATGCAACGCCGACCTCGCCTGCGATCTATGGCACGACCGGGCGGTCTTTCACTTTCTGACGGAACCCGAGGACCGCAAACGCTACGCAGAGCTTCTAAAGCATTCCATTCGGCCGGGTGGTCATGTGATCGTGTCCGCCTTCGCGACCGACGGCCCCGAGAAGTGTAGCGGCCTTCTGATTCGCCGATACGACGCCACGCTCGTGCTGGAAGAATTAGGGAACGACTTTAGGATGCTTCGCGACGAGGCGGAGCTGCACCGGACGCCGGCGGACAAAGAGCAGCGGTTTCGCTATTACCTGCTCCAGCGCATTCCGAAAGGATTGGCGCCTTGAGGCTCAGTCCCTCAAACGTCTCTCTGTCCCCACACCGGAACATTACCGTCCCTGGCGATGCGGGTTCGTCATCAGCGGGCTGGAATTCTGCTCTGGAGCATCATGCGGAATGACTCCAGATCTTCCCGCGACGCGAAGGCCCGCATCGGAAGTTGGAAGAGGATGCGTTTCACTGACCGCCTTCCTTCGTCTTGCCAATCCCTTGGAAGATTGCAATCGGAGCAGGGCCTCCCAAAGCGCGGTCGGACCTCCAGAGCGGTTCGTAGAAGCCGCTAAGGGCACAGTGCCAGCCGTACCCCTTCGGCGTGAAGAGAACGTCCACTGGAACGTAGCAGGTAACTCCATCGATATGGTTTGGTCCTAGCGCGGCCTCAAGATCGGAGCGCCACCATCTGGAGAGGATTAGGTAGGAGAAGACGTAAAGGCCAATGAACGCCAGGAGAAGGACCCCGAGTAGGTGAAGGTTGCGACTGGTTCGCGGGGCCTGCTCATGGGACATCCAAGAGGATTATATCCGGAACACCCTCGGTAGGACCCTGAAGGAACAGACCTGGGAATCTCAGCGATGAAGGATGAACTCCACGCCCACCTTTGGTCATTATTGTCAATGTTCGAGTCGGGGTTGCCTACGGGCCCGCCGGGGGGTGAAGGCTAGCCCCCAGGACTTCCTAGAACACCACCGTCATGCCGACGCGATACTCTCGGGGCTCGACGGGGTGGAAGTGGATGTCGTTCACCGGGCCCGGCTCGCCGGGCAGCTGCGAGGCGTAGTAGTAGTCGATGTCGCTCGACTTCTGATTGAAGATGTTGAGGACGTCGAACGACACGGTCAGATTCTTCCATTTGTAGCCCAAGCGTCCGTTGACGAGCGTGGTCGAGTTCGAGCGGACGCTGTCATCCTCGATGAGGGGTCTGGGGCCGAAATACCGTAGGCGAAGTCCCGCCAGCAGGCCGTTCTCCAGCTGCATCGTTCCGCCCAGCTCCAGGACCCCCTCGACCGCACCCGGGATATGGTCGCCCACCGGATCGGGATCGGTGAACCGCGCGTGGGCGAACGCAAAATCGCCGTCGAACGTGAGCCAGGAGACCGGGGTGTAATAGTTGGCGACCTCGACGCCGTAGCGTCTGCTGGGGCGGCTGGGCTCGGTCGTTCCCGCATCCCCGGAGAAGACGAGTTCCGAGTCGATGTCCAGCAGGAAGACCGAGACCGTGCTCTGAAGCCCCGGGACGATCGTCGTCCGGACCCCGACATCCGCTCCCTTGGCTCGGACGAGGGCGGTCACCGATTTCGTCGGCGTGAGCGTGCTGGGATCGAGGGCGAGCGTCGTGCCGCGGCCGTCGTTCGAATGGAAGCCCAGACCGCCGTTCAGGTAGAGCTCCGTCTTTTCCCAGGGACCGAACACGAGGCTCGCTTTCGGGCTCGCGATCCCCTGATGGTGGGTGCCGGCGTTCTCGGGAATCTTGCTGTTCACGTTGAACCAGTAGTAGTCCCCCCGGATTCCCACGATGCTCCGGAACCAGTCGGTCCACTGGGTGTTGTTGGACAGGTACAGCGCGGCGCTGTCCTGGACTACCGAATCCTCGGACGTCGTCGAGAGAATCTGCCGGGCCCGGGTGTGGAAGAGCCCCAGGTCGCGAATCCAGTCGTTGCGGGTCTGGAATCCGACCGTCGTCTTCTGGTCCTGTCCGATCCATTTGCTGAAGAGATCGTAGGCGATGTCGCCGCCCAGGATCGACCTCCGTTCGGCCTGTTCGAACTGGTCCCCGTTCACGGGGTCGTGCAGGAAGTAGGTGAAATCCGAAAAGAGCTGGAGCTGGTAGTCGACCAGGTAGGCGTGCGCCCGCCACATCCCGTCCTTGTCGCCGCTATGCCACTCTCCGGAGAGACTGTAGCGATGGCTCTTTCCGCCGTCGGTCAGATCGATCGCCCCGAAGCGGTCGACGAGGCCGGATTCCACGGCTCGCTTGGGAATCTGGTCGGTCGAATTCCAGGTTCCCCGGTAGGCCATCCCGGTCACGTTCCAGCCCCGGTTCAGATCCCCTTCGCTGTAGCGAAGGACGGCGTTTTGACGCTCGTAGTTTTCCGACACGTCCCAGGGCCCATCGTAGTGAAACGCCTCGGCGGCCAGAAGAAGGTCCCCGTCCCCTGCCTTGAACGATTGGGCGACGACGCCGCGCTCGTAACCGCTCGTCCCCAGCGTCACCGACCCCAAGCCGTGCTCCAGCCGGGTGGCATAGTCCACATGCACGGCGCCGGCGGCCGAAAAGTCGCCCTCCTCGGCATAGTACGGACCCTTCCGGAAGTCGATCGAGTCGATCAGCTCCGGGATCAAGAAGCTGAGGTCCGTATAGCCCTGACCGTGGGCGTTGGTCGGCATGTTGATGGGCATTCCATTCACCCAGGTAGCAAAGTCGGTCCCGTGGTCGAGGTTGAACCCCCTGAGGAAGTACTGGTTGGCCTTGCCGTCGCCTGAATGCTCGGTGACGATCAGTCCCGGCACCGTCTCCAGGACTTCTCCCACCCGGAGGATGGGCCGGTTCTCGATCTCCTTCTGGCCGACCTTCCCTTCCGTCGCCGAATCGGCGACCCCCGTCAGATCGAGGGATCGGCCGGTCACCAGGACCTCCTGGGTCTTGGGCGCGTCCTGGACCTTCTCGTCCTTCTTGGGCGCCTCCTGGGGCGCCGGGCTTGCCGGGAGGACCTCCTGGGCCAGCGTTGGTGACGGCAGCGCGAGGGCTACCGCAAGAAGGGCCGCCAAACGAAGCGCCACGTCGCCTCCGAGTCTCTCCTGGGCTGCCGGGACGGGCGCGAGTCTAGGGTCAAGCCCCCGCGAGCGTCAAGCGAGGACTCCCTCGCCATCCGGAAGGCCTACGCATGGCGGAGGGAGGCGGATGCACCGGTCGGGTCGAGAATTCGGCCAAAATCGAAGAATCTTTACCCCCTCGGACGCTTTTCTTGCAGGCTTTTCATTCGGCGTTCCCTTGCTCCAGTAGAGGGACCACCTGATGCCGAAGCATCCAGTCCGTCCGGGAGGCGTTCGATGAGCCTGATCGCCCTCCCGCTGCTCGCTCAACTCTTCTTCAGCCTTCAAGGGCAGGATGGAGTTCCGGGCGCCCTGCCTCCGTTGGGAGCGGCCGCGAAGCCTGCTCCCAAGGGGTCCTCGGTCGTGGAATGGAAGGAGGGGACGACCATCCCCGTCCGCGTTCCCGTCGCGGCCCCAGGCCACGAGTTCGTGACGACCCTCGCGTTCCCCGAGGACTCCATCGAAACGGCGGTGTCCGGATGGCCCGAGGGGGAGCTGACCGCCATCCAAAAACGCGGCCTCCTGTTCCTTCGCCTCACGAAGCGGTCGGAGGGCCAGCTCAACGTCATCGGCGGATCCGGAAGCCACTACCTCGTCTACCTGAAAGGGGTGGAGGCGGCGGATCCTGACGCCTACGACTCCTACCTCAAGATCGAACGGAAGGACGCTGTCCCCAAGACGGATGGGCTCCCGAAGCGTCCGAACCGGCGTCCCAGCGGCGCCCTCGAACTCCTCCAGTCCATGCGCCTGGGACGGAGATCCGAGGGAGCACGAATCCTTCGGGCCAAACGGGAGCTCGCCTACGAGTCCCCCACGCTGGAAATTCGGCTCCTTTACGTCTACGAGACCCCAAGCTACCAGGGCTACGTGTACGAGGTGAAAAACACGAGCAGCGGGCGCCTGAATGTCGACGCGTCCCGGCTGCGCGGCCAAGGGACCGCCCTCGTCCTCTCCGCCCTCCGCGAGAACGTCCTGGACTCCCAAGGGGTGACGCGGCTCTACGCCGTCACCTGGAAGGACTGAACTTCCCATGACTCCATCCGGCCGACCGTCGCCCGGGGCGTACCTGCTTAAGACTCGGAAGGGGCGGATGCTCCTTCTCGCGGGCTTCCTGGGCGGGGCCCTCGTCCTCGTGCCCACGCTCTTGGGACGGAAGAAGGGGGACGTCTCCGGTCCCGTCCTTGGCGGCGGGGCGAAGAATCCCTCCGACGCGGAGCTGCCACCGTCACCCACGGGATTCGGCGAAACCCTGACGCTCGGCCAGAAATATGACGCCCTCATCTCCCGGTTCGGCGGCGACCTGACCAGCACGAAGGCCGATCTCGATTCCACCCGCAAGGAGCTGGAGACCCTGCGCGCGACCCTCCAGTCCGAACGGACCTCCCAGGACAAGGACCGGAAGGATCTGGGCGATACCCTCCAGAAACTTCGAGACGGGATCGCCCGGGAGGCCTCCCAAGGCCGGGAGCCGTCCGCGAGCACCCCCGTGGGCGTGGACCGTCCCTTGATCCCCCCTTCCGGAGCGCTTCGGGCCATCGACCTCAGTCCCAGCACCGCGAAGGACAAGAAAGAGAAGCGATCCGTCCGGATCCCGACCGCTTCGGGAGGCCAGGCGACGCTCCTGAACGGGGTCTTTGCCCCAGTGAGCGGCGAGCCTTCCCCCGTCCGCCTGCGCTTCGATTCGGCAATCCTGGGGCCCCAGAAGGCCCGCCTCGCCCTGCGGGATTCCTTCCTGATCGGCAAGGCGACCGGAGACCCGAACGGCTGCCGGGTGTCCATCCAGATCGAGAAGTTCTCCACCGTGAAGGACGGTGGCGAGGCGATCGAGACCAAGGCGCTCGGATTCGTCGTCGGGGACGACGGCCTGGAGGGCGTCCCGGGCTCCTACGAATGGCGCGCCAAGGAGTTCCTCCCGCTCGCCGTGGGCGTCGGCGGGCTCCAGGGCCTCTCCGGGGCTCTCGCCCAAAGTCAGACGACGTCGACCCTGAACCCCCTCGGCGGGGCCACGAACGTCCTGACCGGCGACTCCATGAAATTCGCGGGCTACCAGGCCATGGGAGGCGCCTCCGGCAAGCTCGGGGACATCATCGCCGAGCGCATGAAGGAGATCCATCCGGCCGTCTCCACCCCGGCCAACCGGAAGGTGACGGTCGTGTTCCTGGACGGCATCACGCTCGATGGCCTGGATCCCAAGGAGATCGACGATGACCCAGAGACGAATCCGTTCCGCGGTCTGGATGCTCACCGCTAGCCTGGCCCTGGGCTGCTCGGGCTCCTCCGGCGGCGAGGTCCAGCCCGTCCTCTTGTCCGAACGGGCGGACCCCCTGGCGGGCGAACGCAGCTTCGTCCCGTGGCACCCGCCCCGCCAGATGGCCGCCTTCGTCCATCCGCACGAGGATCCCGGCCAGGGGATTCTGATCGCCGGCCACTGGATCCTGGTGCTTCTCGGGGAAGGACGCTGGTATTTCCAGGAGCCTGGGGAGGAGGAGCCGCTGCCGGATGCCGAAGCCTCCGCCCAGGACGTCCGGCGGGCCCTGGGCGCCGTCTCCGTGCCGCGGGACGCGGTCGTTCCGTTCCGCCCGAAGGAAGGAGCGAAGCCGTGAGCCGATCCCTGCTCATCCAGCCCGACCGCGCCTCCCTGGCGGGGCACCTGCTGTACGACTCGGTCGACCCCGACGGCAAGGTCTTCGTCCACCGGGACGGATCGCTCGCGCTCGCCTGGTCGCTCGGCATGAAGGACACCGAAACCTGCACTCCCGCCGGCCTGCGGGAGATCGCCGACCGCGTGGCGGACTTCTTCAAACACCTGCCGCCCGGATCGGCCGGCCAGTTCATTCTCACCGCCTCGCGCGACATCCGGGAGGGGCTGAAGCGCTTCCGGGAGTCCGGCCGGGAAGACTCCCGGCTGGAGGGGCTCTTCGCCGCCCACTACACCATGCTGGAAACCCTGTCGATCCCGTACGGAGGGACGACCTACACGGGACGGACGCTCCGGCTCTTCTTCACGCTCCGGGTCTTTCCGGACCTCGGGCGAGTCGAAGAGACGATCCGGAAGGGGTATGCGCGCGAAAAGGACCTCCTCCTCGAACACGCGAAAGGCGTCGAGGGGTTCTTCACCCAACTCGCCCTCCCCTGCCAGCGGCTGGGGGCGCTCGAGGTCGTCGACCTCCTCTACCGAACCCTCAATCCCCAGCGCTCGCGCGGCGAAGGCCCCCGGAGCTACCGGCAGGATCTTCCCCTCCGCGACCAAGTGGTCCGATCGGCGGTCGCGTTCGATTACGACACGGGTCTCATCACGATCGACGGGGTTCCCACCAAGGTCCTGTCCATGGTCCAGATCCCCGCGGAGACGAGAGCGGGGATGGTGAGCCGCCCGTCCTCCTCCGGCGTCGGGGTGCTGGACCGCTTCCCCGAAGCCACGCTCGTCTACAGCTTCGGAATCCTGGACGACGCCGAGTGCCGCCAGCGCTTCGAGAAACGCGACTCCTTCGCGTGGCGCCAGCTTCAGGGTCCGAGGAAGAAACTGGAGCTCGTCCGGATCAAGGAGGACGCCGAAAGCGCCCTGGAGGAGCTCATGAACGGGCGCCGCGCCCTGTCGCTCCGCTTCCACGTCATCCTGTCCGATGCCACTCCGGAAGGGACCCGGGAGAAGGCGCGGGCGGTGGTCGGAGCCCTGGACCGCCTGGGCATCGAGATGATCGAGGAAGACGCCCTCGGCCTATCGGTCTATCTCCAGTCGCTTCCCATGATGTACCACCCGGAGAGCGACCAGGGCCTCAAGCGCTCCTTCACCATGATGTCCTCGAACGTCGCGGATCTCCTGCCCCTCTATGGGAGCTTCCGGGGGACCCCGACCCCCGAGGTCCTGCTCCAGAACCGCCGGGGCGAACTCGTGACGCTCTCCCTCTTCGATTCCGACGTGGCGGCCCACACGGTCGTGACCGGCGTCTCCGGTGCCGGGAAGTCCTTTTTCATGAACTACCTGCTTGCGTCCGTCCGACGCCAGGGAGGACACGTCATCATCCTCGACAAGGGGAACTCCTACCGGAATCTGTGCGACCTGGAAGGCGGCCAATACGTGGTCTTCAACCCCAACCATCCCCTCAAGATCAATCCCATCGGCCGCGCGGAGGACATGGACAAAGAACGGCTCTTGTTTGCAAAAACGATCCTGGCCGAGCTGTGCTCCCAGGGCGAGGAGCCCGTCCGAAAGGAGGAGCGCACGGTCCTCGAGAACGCGGTGCTGAAGGCCGTCGAGTGGAAGAAGTCGGGCGACCTCTTCCTCTCCGACGTCTACCGGTTCCTCCTCGAGGAAGCGGCGACCGGCCCCCGCTCGCTCGCGAGCGCCCTCGACCGACTGACGCTGTCGCTGAAACCCTTCGTCGGAACCGGCTCCTACGCCGGATTCTTCGACGGTCCCACCCAGATCGACTTCAAGCGCCCCTTCACCGTCTTCGAGATGGCCGACATCGCCAAACGCGGCGAGATCGCCTCGAGCCTGCTGCTCGCGATCCTCTACAACGCCGCCTCGTTCTGCGGAGCGCCGGAGAACCTCGCGAAGAAGAAGTATCTCGTCATCGACGAGGCGTGGTCGCTTCTGCAGTCCCCGGCCACCGCCCGCTTCATCGAGGAGGCCCTCCGGACCTACCGCAAGATGAATACGGCCGCCGTCCTCGTGACCCAGCAGGTCTCCGACTTTGCGGGGCCGACCGGCACCGCGATCCGCGCGAACGCCCCCAACCGCATCTTCCTCCGCCAGACCCCCGAAACCGTGCTCGCCATGGAAAAGCTCTTCGAGCTCCCCTCCGAGGTGAAGGACGGGATCGCGAGCCTCGTCACCGCGAAGGGCAAGTTCTCCGAGATGTTCATCGAGACGAGCACCTCGCGGGGGATCGCCCGACTCGTCCCCAGCCCCGAGCTCTACACCGCCTTCTCGACCGAAGGCGACGACCGGGCGAGGCTCCAGAAGCTGGTCGCGGGGAAGGAGAAGCGGGGCGTGCGGGAGCCGCTCCTGGAAGCCATCCGGGAACTCGCCGTCTCCCGCGGAAAGAAACCCGGTCCCTCCGGGGGCGACTAACGATGGAGATCCAGGGCCTGACCCCGATCGACTCGCTCTACGAGTTTGCCGCCTATGCGGTCTCCCTCCAGATCGGGAAGTACCTGATCTGGAGCGGGTATCTCGTCGGCTTCGTCCTGTCGGCGGCTCTCGTGCGACTTTACTACGCCGGCGCTCGGGAAGGGTCGTACCAGGACCTGGCGGCCTATCCGCTCTACGTCCTCGTCCTCTTCTTCCTGCTCTGGCCGATCGAGGTCTCGCTCACGGCTCCGGCGCCCGGGGCGGCGGACTTCCTGGAAGAGCAAGGCGTCTTCGCCGATCCCGGCGTCCCCGGCTCGGGCTCCGGCGGGCCGGCGCGGCCCGAGACCCTCCGCGTGCCACGACTGCTCGCCTATGTGAGCGCGCTCGTGGGGTCCCTCCAGACGAACCTGGTCTCCGACATCTGCGACGCGATGCATTCGGCGATGTACCAGTGGAAGCACATCGCCGCGATCAACGCGAATACCCGGATCTTCAGCCGGCCGCTTCGGGAGGACCTTGCGGTCTATCTGAAGTGCTGCTACTACCCGGCGCTCACCCAGGGCGCGGACCGTGAGAGCGATCCCTGGAAGACCGTCCCCTTCGCCGGGCTCCCAATCGACGCGGCGCTCCTGGGAGCGTACGGCCAAGTGAATCTCCTGGCCGAAGAGACCCGTCATTTCCAGGGGGTGACGTCCACCTGCGCCGACCTCCACCGGGCCCTCGACTCGGACCTATCGGCGGAGCTCCGCACCGAGCCCTATCATCAGAAGGCGCTCGCGTCTTACAGCCGGCTCTCCAAAGAGGCCGGTAGCGGATCGGCGAGCGCTCTCGGCTACGCGCGCTTCTACCGCCAGCGACTGGTGTACAACCAGATCTTCGTGATCGGGAGTTCCAGCGTGGCGGCGGTCCGGGAAGCGCTTCCGGACTACCAGCTCTTCCGCCCCGATGGCCTCCTCGACATGACCTACATCACCTCCGATCCCGGAGGGGGCTGGAGCGACGCCCTTCTCCGATCGGTGACGAAGCTGCCGCGGGCGCTGGCGGCGATGTCCTCGGCGGTCGCGGAAGGCTGGAGCCAGAAGGCCCTGGGCCCCGCGACCTACTACCGGGTGAGTTCGCTCGGCCCCTACGTCTACGGCCTGCTGCTCGCGTTCGTCGTCATGGCCTTTCCCATCGCGGGGCTTCTCTCCTTCTGGCCCCACTGGTGGACCGCCCTCGTCAACCTCCTCAAGCTCTTCGTCTCGATCAAGCTCTGGCCGATCTTCTGGGCCTATCTCTCGGGCATGATGAGCTACCGCTCGGCCTTCACCCCGGACGACCCCGAGGGATTCCAGGGGACCTTCGGAAGCGAGGGGATGTTCCCGGCCCTCGCGCTCATGTACCTCGTGGTCCCGGTGTTTTCCTTCGTCGTCACCTCGATCGCCCAGCACGCGGGAGGCGCGATGCTGGGATCGCTGCTCAGCCCGGGACGCGAGAGCACGCTCGGAGGGACGATCGGCGCCGCCACCTCCTCGGCGCGCACCGCCGTCCAGCTTTCCCACAGCGCTAGGGGCGGCGGAGACGAGTGTAAAAAAGATTGAAGAGGCCGAGACCCAAGACCATAATTTTTCCGTCTTGACCCATTATGGGGTTCGATATGGGGAGGGATTCCGTGGATGCTCCGGACGTCACTGACAAGGCCCCGTCCAACAACACGGTCGAACTGCTCGAAGAGACCTTCGAAAACGCCCTCCGGGGCGACGAGAAGGCCCTCGACGTCCTCCTCACGCTCCTCCAGAGCCGCTACGGAAACCTCATCCTGAGCCGGCTCCGGCATCACCGCGGGCGCTCCCGCACCGCCACGATCGAGGACATCTTCCAACAGTCGATGCTCGAACTGATGGAGCGGGTCAAAGCGGGCGCGTTTTCGGATCTCGAAGAATCCGAGCGACGCGACGTCGTCGGGTACTTCCAAGGCCTCTGCGACCGCAAGCTCGAGAACCATCGGAAGGCCAGGCTCGACCCGATCTACGACCCGAACAAGAAAGCTCCGTCCATGTACCTCCGGAAGGACCGCCGCGTAGGCGGCGAAGCCCCGATCCCCGGAATGGAACGGAGAAGCGCCCAAGTAGAGCGGCACCGGACACTCCTCCAGGAGGCGATGGGCACCCTCGACCCGTCGGACCGGCAGATCCTGGACCGCTATCTGGCGGGGACCTCGTACGCCGATCTCGCCTTGGAAACGGGCATCAAGGTGTCGACACTCGAATCCCTGATCACCCGCATCAAGCAGAAGCTCGCCGACCGGATCCTCCACCAGAGCCCGACGGCACGGATCCACCATGGCCTGAGCGAAGACGTCCCTCCCTCCCGGTCCCTCGCCCCCACGGCCGAGGAGATCCAGACGGCGATCCAGGGTCTTCCCCGGGACATTCAGAACGCCGTCACGTTCGTCCACCTGAACTCGGGCACGGTCGACCGGCTGGCTCAGAGTCTGGGCGATCGCGGCGTCGAGAAAGCCCAGGCCAGGCTGAAACGCGGCTACGACTTGCTCTCCTTGAGACTGGATCTCCCCTTCCCCGACTCCTTCTCGCTCCTCCGGCATGAGTGATCTCGCAAAGCGTCGAACCCCCGCCACGTCGCCCGCGGAAACCGCGGGATGGGAGGAGAGTCTGTCCCGGGAGATAGACAGCCTCGCCCACGCGGCGGACCAGCTTGCCCGGACCTGGGAAACGCGCTTCGGGGACGGAGCGTTCGAAAACCCGGCCTTCCTCGGGACCTATCAGAAGCTGATCGAGGGCCATTTCATTCTCTCGGTCCTGGCCGGAGTCCAGCGGAAGACGGAGTCGGACGCGGAACCCTCGCGGCCGCCGTTCGAGGAGCGATTCCGGAACAGCCTGCAGGGGATCCTCGACGGGACCCCGGTCCTCGACTCCGTGCGCCCCAGCGTCCTGAACTACTTGGGCCTGGCCGTGTCCCAGGCGAGGCAGGAGAAAGCGAGCGGACTCCTCGTCGATCCCGAGCCCATCGTCCGGATCCTGAGGTTCACGAAGCAGCTTTCCGACCTGCCCGCTCTCAGCGGCTTCAGGGTCGACCTGCTCGATCGCTTCCCTTCGAGTCTCGAGGATGCCTCCGGGGCCTCGACGGAACGCCCCGGAAGACCGACCTCGCCGAGCGGCAGTCGTCTCCGACCCGGCCACCGCATCCGGCAGTATGAAATCGTGAAGCTGCTCGGGGCGGGCGGCTTTGCCGAGGTCTATCTCGCCTACCATTCGGGCCTTCAGGAGCATCGGGCCATCAAGGCCTTCGTGTCGGTCCCCACCCAGGGGCCGGAGCACGACCGGGTGCGAAGCGCCTTCTACGAGGAAGCCCAGACCCAGGCGAAGCTCAAGCACGAGAACATCGTCCAAGTCCACGAGGTGGATGACCAGGGCGGGCTCCTGATCCTCATCATGGAGTACGTCGAAGGCCAGAATCTCCGTCGTCTGATCGACGAGCGACGGCTCGCCCAGACCCACCTGTCGCCCGACGAGATCGTCACCATCGCGCTCGACGTCGGCCGCGGACTCGCCTACGCCCACTCGCTCAAGATCATCCACCGCGACCTCAAGCCCGAAAACATCCTGATCGATCCGGCCGGCGTGGCCAAGATTTCCGACTTCGGGCTCGCGAAGCCGCTGAACGACTCGGGACAGCGCCGGACCACCCGGATGGGGAACCTGATCGGAACTCCCGAGTACATGGCGCCCGAGCAGGTCTTTAGCGACGTCTACGACCACCGGATCGACCTTTACTCGTTCGGGGCGGTGCTGTATCACCTGGCCCTCGGGGAGCCGCCCTTCGACGGGAAGGACCCCTGGGTCATTTTCGAGAAGCATAAGAACGAAGCGCCGGTGCCTCTGTCGACGCTGCGCGCGGATTTCCCGGAGGAGCTCGACCGCATTGTCCTCCGACTCCTCGCGAAACATCCCGACGAACGCTACGGCTCCGCCGAGGAGGTCGTGCGGGACCTCGAGGCCTGCAGGGCGAGCGTGTCCAGCGTCCGACCGCGCCGGGGCGCCGGGTCCCGCCGCCCGTGGATCTTCGCCGCATCGCTCGCGCTCGCCGTCGCCGCCGCGGCCACCTTTGGGGCGAAGGCGTGGAGAGCCCCAGCGATCCCGGCGATCGCCAAAGAGCAGCGGACCGATCCCGCGGCTCTCGCGAAAGGTCCCAAGATCGATGCTCCGCAGCTCCCCTCCGGCGACCCATCTGAGAAGCCGCCTGCGCCCCCGGAACGGGTCCCCGCTCATCCGGGACGAGAAGCCTCGACGGTCGCCGCGCTGAGGACTCCCCCTCCTCCGCCGCCCACGCCCGTGGCCGTTCCGATCCGGCAACAGCTGGCCCAATTCCCCCTCGATGCGGAGGAGGCGTCGTTTGTCGGCGGCATCCTGGAGGCCTTCTCGAAGCACCGTCCGGAACTTCTGAAGCGCGAGTATGGGCCGCTCCTGAAGGAGCTGGAAGGCCTGACCTCCGGAGAGAGCGGCACCTTCCGAGCGGGAATGCTCGAGGCGGCCGAAGAGCTGGCCCGCCTCTCCGAGGAGCTGGTCGGGCGGCGCTGGCAGGAACTTTCCGAATCGAAGGGCGAGTTCCGCCTTACCCTGGACGACGGGACGGTCGTGGCCGGGACCGTGGCTGAGGCAGACGACCGCACGATCACCCTGGCGGACGGCCGGGGAGGCAAGGTCGGCGTCGACCGGTCCAGGCTTGCCTCCGACGATGTCATCCGGGGGAGGACGATGGCGCAGGCGGAAGTCGCCTACCAAGCGGCCTCCGGGGATGCCGGAGAGGCCTTGTCCCAGGCGAGAGCGCTCGAGAAGTCGACCGACCGGGCCGCCCTCTGGGTCCCCGCGATCGTCCGCCTGGCGAGGCTCGCCCTCGGAGAGCAGATCCGGGCCACGCTCGCCCAGGCGGAGGCGCCGCTGTCCCGGAAGGTGCCCCGGAGTGGATTGGAGAAGAGCCTCTCCCGGTACCCGGAGGTCCTGTCTACGCTTCGGGCCTTGAGCGATGCCAAGGCCGATGTCCTCTCGATCTACCCGTTCCTGGAAGGGGAGTTTCGGGCGTCGGAGCGCGAAGGAGCGGCTCTCGAGCTCTTGCTGAGCGGAGCAGCGTCCAAGGTCCTGTCCACCGCGCCCGGCACCGACGCCGAACGGTTGGCGAGCACGCTCGTCCAGGCGGACTTCATCGGGGCCCTCGAAGCGGCCCACGAGGACCTCATCGCGAAACGAGGGTGGCTGAACAACGGCTGGGAGCTCCGGCCCGACGAGCCCGGCATCCCGGAGCGCACCCAGTTCTGGGATCTCCTGGACGGCGGTGGCTGCGTCCTCCGAGACCCGAAAGGCCCTCGGAGCCTCATCATGGGCCGCCCCCACCCCCGGTGCTCGGAAGGCGTCTTGATCCGGTATGAGTTCGAGCCCCTGGGAGAAGACCGAGCCTCAGCCGAGTGGCGCTTCAACCTGAGGCGGGAGGGAGGCGGGGCCAGCTACCTCCTCTTTCGGGGAGAAACCGTCAGCTTGCGGGCGTCCATGCTGGGCGCGGCCGTGCCGGATGAGATTCTGCTGACGGCCAAGGTCCCTTCGAGCCCGGGGGAACCGCGGACCCATGACTGCCTTCTCATCCCGGGCGAGCAGTTCCAGGTCTTCCTGGACGGGATCCTCGTCGCGACCGTGAAGAAGGAGGATGCCCTCCTTCCCGCTCAACCGTCGCTCGTGGTGAAAGGCGGCAAGCTGTCGATCCGGTCGATCCAGGTGCTGAAGAAGCCGAGCAAATAACGGTCCTACGATCTTGGGAGGGAGGTGTATCGTGGCCATCCGAGTCCGCACCCGCCGCTGGGGTCTGGGGGTTGTCCTCGCCCTTTCCGCGGCCGCCGGCTGCCGAACCGGGGAGCTGGTGACCCGGGAGAAACCGGTTCACGTCGAAACCGTGTTCGTCGAGCAGGACCACAAGATCCAGGCCTGTATGAAGGACCTGGCCGCGTCCTACCTCGACCTGCAGGATAGCGTGCTCTTCGTCGACCGCGACTCCACGCTGCGGATCAAACCGCCCAGCATGGCAGGCTCGGAGCCCTACCACGCCCACCTGGGGCAACGCGTGGGCGGTCACCTGCTGGACCAGGTCTTCCACCAGAACGCAGAGGGACGCATCGAGATCGATCTCTCGCACTACGCCGATCCCGAGACGCTCATCATCACGTCCGCCGCCTGCGAGATCCTGCAGCAGGAAGTGCCTTCGTACGTCAAGAAGGCTCACCCGGGCGCCCAGCCCGAGAAGGGGATCGCGCCGCCTTACGTGGTGAGCTATAAGCTCCTGCCCGCGGAGACGGCGTCCACGATTATCCCGCTCCAGTCGTTCCGCTACGACATCGAGACGCCCGTCGGAGTCCTTCACCTCCTTCCGACCAGCTTCAATCGGATGGACCAGATCCTGACCCTCGTGGATCCCAGCCGGAAGCTGTCGGACTTGATGGACGAGGACCCCTACGTCACCATCGCCAAGTACAACACCGCCATCGTGCCCCGGCTCACCGTCGAAGTCCTGGGGACGGGCGGCCAGGTCTGGGAGCGGACGGGGACCTGGCACACTCCGAGCGGCCTCGACCGGCTCTTCAAACCCGGAGAGAAGCCGTTCGTCATCCGTTCGGACGAGCGCGAACTCATCTCCTTCGCCCAGCCGCCCCGGGTGGATCTCGTTCTTCCGGAGGGCGTTCCCGCCACGTCCGCCCGGATCGGTGCGACGTTCAGCGGAGTCGGGGAAAAGGACTCCCTGAAGTTCGTCCTCGGCTGCGTCTACCCTTCCGGGCGAAAGGGCGATTTCGGCGCTCGCGTCCAGACGCATGATATTTCAAAGGACACGAAGACCGCGATCTACACCGCCGATCTCGACCATCTCCCTCCTGAAGCCTTCCCGCTGACCTCCTCGATCACCCATCGACTCGTGCAGCCCTACCGGCTCACCGGAGGAAGATTCGCGCCTCAAGAACCCCAGGGGAAGGTGGTGCTCGCGTCCATTGCGAAGACGAACAGACCGAAGGGGCCGGAGAATGTCGTCTTTGCCCGCTACGCGTCGCACTACGACTTCCTCCTCTTTTTCGGGGGCGGGCCAGGAGCGCCACCCACTTCCCTCGCCAATTCCTATCGCAACGGCACCGATAACACGCCTTCCACGAACCTCACGCCTCCACCCCCGGGTGGCGGGAACGGACTACCCCCGATTCTTATCACCCCCCCGCCTTCCGAAGGCGGCGGCTCCAGCGCGGGAGGCGGGCCGGATTCCAACTGCGGCTGTGGGAACAAAGGGGAGAATTGTCCCGCCGACCAACCTTGTAAAGGCCACTGCGCCCCGTGCCGGTGCCAGGGGAACAACAACAACTCCGGCTCTATCGTTGTCCCGCTCACCTGCGTCATGAAGGGGACTGGCTGCCAACCGGACAACGAGTGCCAATGCGGTCCGCATACCTGGAGCGAGTCCGACTGCATGAGTTTCATCGGAAACATGACCAAAGGGGCAGCGGAAACCGCCTGGTTCGGTGGGCAGTTCGGCCTGGCCCCCTGTCACGCCGTCACTCCTGTGGCCATGCTCCGGGTCACTTTCTGGGGAGCCGGGCTTCAGAAGATTTATCAGTGGTACGTCGTCAGTGTAACATTTGGACCTTGCGCTCCCGTTGGTCAGCCCCCTTTATCGAAATTCCAGGGCCAGTTTATCCCCAAAACCTCTCTCAAGGGTGCCGGGAACGGTGGGGGCACCAATCTGGTCGATCCCCCGCCGACGGGTGGCAGCCCGAACAC
>Ga0070731_10001564_pt1 | contig 23459 bp, 18 predicted proteins | sample Coa_R1_2_FD_66448 | JGI IMG/M metagenome (GOLD analysis project Ga0070731, IMG submission 66448) | Surface soil microbial communities from Centralia Pennsylvania, which are recovering from an underground coalmine fire - Coalmine... | ecosystem: Environmental > Terrestrial > Soil > Unclassified ... | reverse complement strand
TCAGGCAAAATCGTGATGCCATCATTCAGTTCAACCATCTTGCTTAATGTTTCAATGGTTCCCGCCTCATAATTAAAATTGGAATTTTCCATGCTCGCTCTTCGCAGTTCACAAAGGTTTACAATTTGAGAGCGAAAACAATGTCCCTCTTCCAGCAACCATAATTTTTGCGGGTCAATATCCTGGGCCAGCACATAATTTTTTTTGTAAGCTCCATTTTTTTTCGACGCGAATACCAACAATTCTTCGTAAAAAAGAACATGCTCCTTAATGCCGTTCTCCAGCAATGGCGTGACCAGGATGCCGGCGTCAATCTTTCCTTCGCGCAGTTTGGTAATGATCACTTCAGTGGTCACCTCATTAACGGTTAATTTTATCTGCGGATATTTTTTGGTAAAACTTTTTGCAAAAAGCGGAAGCAAATAGGGAGCTAAGGTGGGAATGATGCCAATACGCAATTCGCCGGACAGTAAACCTTTTTTGGTTTGAATGATCTCCGCGATAATGCTTTTCTCGGAAAGTATTTTTCTCGCCTGTTCAATGATGTCTTTTCCCGCTTCTGTGGGAATAACGGGTTGTTTGCTCCTGTCAAATATTTTTATGCCCAGCTCATTTTCTAATTTTTGCATCTGCATGCTCAATGTGGGCTGTGTAACAAAACAATGGTCGGCAGCAGTGGCAAAATGCCTGAATGTATCTACAGCTACTACATATTCAAGTTGAACAAAGGTCATGGTAAATGGGCAAATTTAATAGATTAAATCTATGTTACGATAATATTAATCAATTTAATTTATATTAAAGATTGACGACCTTTAGCCTCCAAATCAAATACTCTCACAAAAAATCTTTATTATGAGCGAAGAAAAAAAATTGACGACTGCTTCGGGGATTCCTTATTATCATCACGAGGATACGATGAGTGTAGGACCCAGGGGTCCGTTATTATTGCAGGATTTTATCCTGCATGAAAAGATGGCGCATTTTAATCGTGAGCGGATTCCTGAAAGAGTGGTTCATGCGAAAGGCAGCGCTGCATACGGAACTTTTACGGTCACACACGACATCACCCATTATACGCGTGCAAAGTTATTTGATCAGGTTGGCAAGAAGACGCGCACCATCCTTCGTTTTTCGACGGTTGGCGGGGAAAAAGGCTCTGCCGATACAGAAAGAGACCCGCGTGGATTTGCGCTTAAATTTTATACCGAAGAAGGCAACTGGGATTTGGTGGGCAACAATACGCCCATCTTCTTTATCAAGGATCCGAAAAAATTTTCTGACTTTATCCATACCCAAAAAAGAGACCCCTATACAAATTGCAAAAGCCCGACAATGATGTGGGATTTCTGGAGTTTGAATCCGGAAAGCTTGCACCAGGTGATGTTTTTAATGAGTGATCGCGGCACACCTTATGGTTACCGGCATATGCATGGCTTTGGCAGCCACACCTTCAGCATGATCAATGATAAAAATGAAAAAGTATGGGTTAAGTTTCATCTCAAGACGGCGCAGGGGATTAAAAATTTTACCAATGATGAAGCAGTAAAGATGAAAGGGATCGATCCTGATTTCGCGCAACGCGATTTGCTCGAGGCCATTGACAGGGGTGAGTTTCCTAAATGGAATGTCAAAATACAGGTGATGACATTGGATCAGGCAAAAACCTATAAATTCAATCCTTTTGATCTCACTAAAGTCTGGAGTCACAAAGATTTCCCGCTGCTTGATGTGGGCGTTTTGGAATTGAATGAAAATCCAAAAAATTATTTTGCTGAAGTGGAACAATCTGCATTCGCACCTGCGCATGTTGTGGACGGAATCAGCTATTCTCCCGATAAGATGTTGCAGGGAAGATTGCTTTCCTATCCAGATGCGCACCGCTATCGCCTTGGCGTTAACTATGAACAAATTCCGGTGAATCGCTGTCCTTATGCCGTGAACAATTATGAAAGAGACGGTCATATGCGCATTGATGGGAATGCGAACGGTGCCCCGAACTATTTCCCAAACAGTTTTGACAACATCAAACCTGATGAAAAATATAAAGGAATACCCATGGAGCTGGAAGCAAATGTTGCAGACTGGCATGACCGGAATGCGCCCGGTGAAAATGATCATTATACCCAACCGGGAATTTTCTACAGGGAAGTACTAAGCGATTATGATAGGAAAAATCTTGTCAGTAATATTGTGGGCGCAATGAGCGGGATCAGCGGCCCGAAAAAAGATGAAATTGTTAATCGCCAGCTTTGCCATTTTTTCCGGGCCGACGTCGGCTTGGGAATGGCTGTGGCAAAAGGATTGGGTGTTGACGCAGAAAAGGCCATGCCTAGGCAGCACAGCCTGGAATCAGTTACCGTTTAGTTGTCTACTGCACATGTGATCACTTCAAAGCCCCGCCTTTTTTGCGGGGCTTTTGGTAATGACGGGTCAAAGCACCTGATTTCCATGATGGATAATCACGGATTATCTCATGTCCTCGGTTTTTTGTTAGGCGGATTGCAGGATTCCCGGCGGCCGCGCCCTCCTTGGGATGGGTAGTAAAAGGAATCATCCTGGTCATCCTGGCTTGCTAATCCCTGGTATCAATTTTTCAACCCGCGCGGGTGAATTGTCAGAAAAAAGCATTTCATCAAACCAACCGGCCTGGTGTGCCACCCCCTGAAGATCCGGATTAGACCGTTTTTGGACCTTTTTTGGTTTTTATGGTGACCGTTGATCTTATTCCTCAAGCGTCACTTTATTTTTTTGAATTTTTAATTTATAGCCAACACCAATTTTCAGTGCATAATTTTCCTTTTGGTGACCCGCGGGAAAATTAAAGCAAACAGGATAATCGAATTCTTTCACCACATCAGAAATCATTTCATAAACATTTTTTCCAAAGGGCCGTTCAGTATCTTTCAGGCTGGTAAAACCACCGATGATCAGTCCCGCAAGCTTATTTAATTTGCCGTTTCTTTTTAACTGATAAAACATTCTGTCAATATTGTATAAATATTCACCCACATCTTCAAGAAATAGAATTTTTCCCTTTGTTTTTACATCGGACCTTGAACCGATCAAATGCGCGAGTAATGTAAGATTGCCTCCAACCAATTCACCAACCGCCTCCCCTTTCTTATTGAATTCATTCGTGGCGCATTGGTATTTTATTTTTTCCCCGGTGAGAACATTTTTTAATGACTGGACAAATTCATTTTTACATTCATCATTTTTAAATGCAGAAGCCATCGGCGCATGGATAGAGGCTACTTTGTAATTAGAAAAGATATGCGCATGCAGGATGGTGACGTCGCTGAAGCCGATGATCCATTTTGGATTTTTTTTGAATTTCTTAAAATCAAGCTGCTCAATAATTCTTCCTATTCCATAACCACCCCGGGCACAAAAAACCGCTTTCACTTCTTCATCGTCCAGCATTTGTTGAAGGTCAATTAATCTTTCTTCATCATTTCCGGAAAAATAATTTTGAGAATCACTTCCTACTGTTTTCCCTATTTTCATCGGGTAACCCCAGCTTTCAAACGCAGAGATGCTCGCTTGTGCATTTTCCGTACTCATGTAACCGCCGGGGCAGACCATTCCGATTGAATCCCCGGCCTTCAAGTATGTAGGAGTTGTCACCATTATATATTTGGGTCAGACTCAGGTTCAAAGGTCCGGGGTCTGCGTTTAATGAATGTACTAATTTTTTGCGGTCATGCTTGCCGGAGGGATGATGCCGCACATTCTCAGGTAAACTACCATTTGCCCGTAATGTTCACTGGCATGAGTGAGCGCGTAAAACGCAAGATCAAGACGGGGTAATTTACCCCCGCGAAATTCAAGCATTTCAATCGCATTTTTTTCGGTCAGGGTCGCAATCGCCTTATGTCCCAGAGCAAACGATTCCTTCAGGTATTTTACGATCTCCGCTTTTGTTTTTATGTTTTCCGGGCCATTTACATCTTTGATATCTGTACGTAAGGGCTCTCCCGTCAGCGGGGACCATATGGCAAAATTATCCGTCGCCAAATGCTTTATTTGTCCGGCAAAGGTGCGGACACCTTTATATTCGCTCCCCGGGATATTCAGCCCTTCGGGTGTAAAATAGAATTTGTCTTCCGGCATCGCCTGGGCAGCGCCCACAATATTTTTCTCCGTGTAGTCAAGCAACCTTTCCACAGCAATTGTTATAGACGGAGATTGCTGTGATTTTGCTTCGAATGCAACCGGCAAAATAAGGCACAGCACTAAAAAAATTAAAATTGACGGTGATTGTTTCATGATTTAAAAATTGGCTGAAGAATATTTCTTATGCAATATTATATATTGAAAAACTCATCGCAAAACAGAATATATATATTTGACAGAACATTATTTCCTGCAGCCGGTTAATGCCGATCAGTATTAAATATGCACACATCAAAAGTCAATAGAATATACGCGTCCTTTATTTTTATGATCGGCATAGCAGCTTTAATTCCCTTGATTGTTATTATTCGGACAGACAGACAATCCCTGATCGTTTTTATTCTCCGGCATCTTCAGCGACCCTATCTGTCAAATATTTTGGAGCAAAAAATGATTACTGCAGAAAAATTTTCGTTGCTCAAACGGGCATGCGCTGCGCTGATAGGCATTGATGTGGTACTGATGTTGCTATTTTATTATTTCAGAAATAAGGCAATAAGTTTTCTGCATTTTATCATCAATGCGGTCCACTCCGGTTTTCGTTCTGTGATTTTAGTATTCAGGACAAGCAGCAAAAAAGAAAATTTTATTTTCTGGATATTCATGACCATCATCATTTTGCGGGGCATGTATTATATCCTGATCACCGATCTGCAATACGATGAAATGTGGTGTTATAATTATTATACCTCGCGTCCCGCATACCTGACTATTTTCAGTTACGCAAATTATCCGCTTTATGAATTGCTTACGCAAATTTCAACATGGCTGCCATTCTCGGCAAAAATAAATCTACGATTGCCCGTCCTGTTTGCCGGAACATTATCGTGCGTAATTATTTATGCTTCTTCAAAAAAGATCACCGGCAATTTTCTTACCTCATTGGCCTGCATGCTTTTATTTGTTACCATGCCTGCTACCACACAATTTATGCTCTATGGAAAAGGAACGGCGGTCGAACTTTTTTTTGCAATAACGTCATTTTTTTGTGTAGTATTTTTTTTAAAAGGGGTAGCATATCAGAAATATCTCGTGCTGTATGTAATCGCCAATGTGTGGGGATTGTATTCCATGCCCACTCATGGCTATTTCTGGATCATGGAATTCATTTTCGCCGGTTTTTATTTACTGCGTTACCACATAGACCTGTTTAAGGTCTTCCTGCTTGGAAATGTTATGGTCCTGTTGATCGCCTTTTTATGTTATTTGCCAATGATCGTTGGTTCAGGAACGGCATATATAACAATCCCCGCCTGGGATCATACTGATCTCTCTGACCCCTATGCAAGCACGGGGTCACTGATAAAACTCATCAATTTATATTTTACCGGGAACAATTACGGATTAGTAATCGCCTTGTCACTGGCGGCGGTGATTGTTGCAGCCGGTAAAAAATCCAAGAAAGAATATCTTTTTTTATTGTTATTTGCGGGTTCACTGTTGATCCTGCCGCTGGCGATCAGGTTCATTCAACACATACATATTCCTGAGCGGGCTGTGGGTTTTATTGGATTATCGATTCCGATCTGCACCTTTTTTGTCTTTTTTCTCTTCAAGGATGTGTTGGCTTATTCCTTGCGTGCCGGAATCCTCGTATTTCTTTTTGTCAGCATGTGCCTGGTCAGCCATTTTCATCCCTTTCGTTTTTGGAGTGCGCATCTTGATAAGAACACGATCAGCGTAAGCAATTTATTGATGCAGCATCATGTGACAACTTGTTACGACAATGCTCCATCAACCAAATTTTTTTATTATTATCCTGCTTTGGAATTTTACTACGGGCAGCAAAAAAAGATTTTTGATCTGTCAGTGGCTGCGCCCAACAGCTTCCGATATAAGCCATTTTCCATCAAGGATAATTATGACTGCGTCATCGCTGATGTTTCTGCAAACGATTCGGCTTATGCAAATGATTATCAGATCATTTATACAGATCCTGAAGCCGGATTCAACCTGATGGTCAAAAAGGGTAAATAGATGTTAGATCAGATCCCCGCAAGCTCCGACAAGACGCAGTCATTGGTATCAACCGCAAGCCGGTGAGGCACACTGCATTTCAATGCATAATTTTCTTTTTGATGACCGACAGGAAAATCAAAACAAACCGGATAATCAAATTCTCTTATTTTTTCAAGAACGATCTCATACAATGTTTTTCCAAATTCTTCCCCCGGATCATCGGGTTTAGGTTTAAAACCACAAACAATCAACCCTTTTAAATGCGAAAGTTTCCCGGTTCGTTTTAGGTTCCAGAACATGCGATCAATGCTGTACAGGTATTCATCGGTGTCTTCCACAAATAAAATTTTCCCCTCTGTTTGAATATCTGATCTGCTCCCCGTCAGCGATTCAATTGTTTTTAAATTGCCGCCGATCAATGCGCCCTCAGCAATTCCGGTTTTATTGTTTGAACCCGATGCAACCCTATATTTCATTCTCTCCCCGGCCAAGGCCTGTTTTATGGAAAGAATGGAATCCAATTGTGCCGGTTCGGCTTTGCTCCAATCGTCGGGAAAACTGTTGCACATTTTAGCATGAATGGATGCAATATTGAAATTGCGGTTCAGGTGTGAATGAATGACGGTGATATCGCTGAAACCGATTATCCATTTTGGGCGGTTAACGAATGTGGTAAAATCAAGTTTGTCGATAATGCGGACCGAACCGTAACCGCCGCGCGCGCACATGATGGCGCTGATGGAATGATCATCCAGCATCTGTTGCAGGTCTTTTGTGCGTTCTTCATCTGTTCCGCCGAAAATAAAATCTTTTTTTCCAACGGTGTCGCCTATGCGTACCTTAAAGCCCCAGTTTTGCATTTGCTGAACTGCGGATTGAATGTCCTTTTCTGTGATGTTACCAGCCGGACAGGTAATGCCTATCGTGTCTCCATACTTTAAGTATTTTGGCGTGAGGAGCGGTCTGCGGTTTTCATCCTGGTATCCGATGGTGAACGGTGCCAACGGGGTTGCAGCACTTAATCCAATGACAGCAGAAAGAAAATATTTACGGTTCATGTTTTAAAGGTAGTGAAATAGGCATTTTGGCATTGGTGCAGATTACGGTATTTTTGCACTCGCCTTTTATAAAATTGCAGTTCAGCAGTGGTTCCACCATACGGTGGCGCACCGCAAGCATCCTGGACTGACGAGGCAATATAAAATGGATAATTAATAATGGGAGGTGATTGAAATAAATCGTTCTAAAATCAAACATCGTTCTTCAATCGAATGACAGATTATAAAAGGATATTGGTTACTGCAGCTTTGCCTTACGCAAACGGGCCGGTGCACATCGGGCATCTGGCAGGTTGTTATTTGCCTGCAGACATTTATGTGCGTTATCAGCGTGCGAAAAAGCGCGACATTAAATTCGTGTGCGGAAGCGATGAACATGGCGTGCCCATAACCATTCGCGCGATGAAAGTGGGAATCACTCCGCAACAAGTCGTTGATAAATATCACGAACTGATCAAAGAAAGTTTTGCACAGATGAATATTTCGTTTGATATCTATTCCAGAACTTCCAGCAAAATGCATCATCAAACGGCATCTGATTTTTTTACCAAATTATACAATGACGGATTGTTTGAAGAAAAAGAAACCGAACAATATTATGATGAGAAGGCAAAAACATTTTTAGCGGACAGGTACATCATCGGAACTTGCCCGGTTTGTGGAAATCCAAGAGCTTTTGGTGATCAGTGTGAGAACTGCGGATCGTCCCTGAGCCCCGAAATGCTGATCGACCCCCGCAGCGCGTTGAGTGAAGCAACGCCAATAAAAAGGAAAACCAGGCATTGGTATTTTCCCTTACAACATTATGAAGCCTGGCTGAAAGAGTGGATCCTGGAGGATCATAAAGAGTGGAAAAATAATGTCTACGGGCAATGCAAAAGCTGGCTGGATAACGGTTTGCAGGCGCGCGCGATGACGCGTGACAGTAATTGGGGAATCAAAGTCCCCCTGCCGGATTCGGAAGGAAAAGTTTTGTACGTGTGGTTTGATGCGCCTATCGGTTATATTTCTGCAACGAAAGAATTGACAGCCGAATGGAGTGATTATTGGTGCAAGGAAGACACCAAGCTGGTCCATTTTATTGGTAAGGATAACATCGTTTTTCACTGCATCATTTTTCCGGCAATGCTTAAAGCACATGGAAATTTTGTGTTGCCTGACAATGTTCCCGCGAATGAATTTCTAAATATTGAGGGAGAAAAAGTATCCACTTCGCGCAACTGGGCGGTCTGGATAGATGAATATGTGAAAGATTTTCCCGGCTGTGAAGATGCGCTCCGTTATGTGCTGTGTGCGAATGCGCCGGAAACAAAGGACAATGATTTTACCTGGAAGGATTTCCAGGATCGAAATAACAGCGAGCTTGTTGCGATTTTCGGAAATTTTGTGAACCGCACTTTTGTGTTAATGCATAAATTATGCAATAGCAAGGTACCACCGCTACACATCGGAATTCTGGATGAAACAGACAATGAGTTAATCAGAAATATTCAAGTGTCCGCGCTCAAAGTCCAGGACTCCATTGAAGGTTATAAATTCCGCGATGCATTATTTGAAGTGATTGATCTTGCCAGAAAAGGAAATAAATATTTACAGGAAAAAGAGCCATGGAAGAAGGCCTCCGGCATCGAGCGGTTGTCTGTGAGCAGGAACACGGAGGGCTCAAAGCTCACCGCGCACAGCCCGCAGCACGAAATTGACAATTGTCTTCATCTTTGTTTACAACTGACTGCAAATCTCGCCATTTTGATAAACCCTTTTTTGCCAGCCACTGCAAAAAAGATGTTGCACCTGATGAAAGTAGTTGACAAAATGTTAGAATGGGAAAATGCAGGAAAAATGAAATTATTGAGTATTGGTTATAGTTTACGAGCACCGGAATTGCTATTCAGAAAAATTGAAAACGAAGAAATTACTGCACAAATTGAAAAATTAAAAACCGGATTGGTCAAAACAGAAACAAGCACTTACATGGCAACAGCAGGCGACAAAGAGACGGTGACCAACCAGGGTTCCGGTAAATCAACAATTCAATATGAGGATTTTGCAAAGCTTGATCTGAGGGCAGGAACAATTCTTGCTGCAGAGAAAATCGAAAAAGCAGATAAATTATTAAAACTTGAGATTGATTTAGGATTTGAAAAAAGGATAATTATTTCGGGCATTGCCCTGCATTTCAAACCCGAAGACATAATCGGCAAACAGGTTGTGGTTGTTGCAAATCTTGCTCCTCGAAAAATGCGTGGAATCGAAAGTAACGGAATGATTTTAATGGCTGAGAACAAAGAGGGAAAATTGTATTTTATAAAGCCAGATGACGTTATTGATAATGGTTCATTGGTTAGCTGATTTCATTTTTTTTAATTAACTGATTTTTATGACAAATCGAATAATAAAGAAAATTGCAGTGCTCGGAAGCGGAGTTATGGGCTCCCGCATTGCCTGCCATTTTGCGGGAGCGGGTTTATCCGTGTTGCTCTTGGACATAGCCCCCAAAGAATTGAATGATGCAGAAAAGGCAAAAAATTTAACAACGGATCAACCCGCCGTGAAAAACAGAATTGTCAATGATGCCCTGGCCTCCACGCTTAAATCAAACCCGTCACCGGTTTATACGAAAGATGTCATCAAAAAAATAAAAACAGGAAATTTTACCGACAACATGAAAGACATCGCTTCCTGCGATTGGATCATTGAAGTCGTTGTAGAAAGACTTGACGTGAAGCAATCCGTTTTTGCCGAAGTAGAAAAATTCAGAAAGCCGGGAACGCTCGTCACTTCAAACACTTCCGGCATCCCGATTCACCTGATGACGGAAGGAAGAACCGATGACTTTAAAAAACATTTTTGCGGTACCCATTTTTTTAATCCGCCGAGATATTTGCGTTTATTGGAGATTATCCCCACAGCGGATACCGATCCTGAAGTAATAAATTTCTTGTTGCATTACGGAGATCTGTATCTCGGCAAAACGACTGTTCTCTGTAAGGACACGCCTGCCTTTATTGCCAATCGCGTGGGCGTATATGGTATCATGGCAATTTTTCGTTTGGTAGAAAAATTAGGATTGACGATTGATGAAGTCGATGCGTTGACTGGTCCAATAATCGGTCGACCCAAATCGGCCACCTTCCGAACTGCGGATGTAGTTGGCATTGATACCTTGGTAAAAGTTGCAAAAGGCGTTCATGATAATTGCCCGGATGATGAGGCAAAAAACACTTTTCTTATTCCATCATGGCTTGAAAAAATGGTTGCCAATAATTGGCTTGGAGATAAAACAGGACAAGGATTTTTCAAAAAAATGAGGAATCCGGATTCCAAGGGAGAAAAAGAAATTTTAGTTCTTGATCTCAATACGTTTGCATACAAGCCAAGGACCAGACCAAAGTTTGCGACGGTTGAAACGGCAAAACAAATTGATGATTTGAAAACAAGGTTGAAAGCCCTGGTCAGTGGCACTGACAAAGCGGGAGAGTTTTACAGGCAATTTCATTATGGATTGTTTGCGTATATCTCGAATCGAATTCCTGAGATCAGCGACGAAATTTATCGCGTCGATGATGCAATGATGGCAGGTTTTGGCTGGGAAATCGGCGCTTTTGAAAGCTGGGATGTGTTGGGGGTTGAGAAAACAGCGAAGGCCATGCGCGAGGCGGGCTTCGGCGTTGCTAAATGGGTCGATGAAATGATTGCAGGCGGTGCCAAAACATTTTATCAGGTTGAAAACGGAAAGCGCTTATATTACGACCTTGGATCAAAGTCTTATAAGTCAATCCCAGGGAGCGAAGCATTCCTGGTGATGAAGAATTTCCAGAACCAAACCGTTTGGAAAAACAGCGCCTGTCATCTATATCATTTGGGAGATGATGTTTTGGGATTGGAATGGAATACAAAAATGAATACCATTGGCGGAGAAGTTTTGGAAGGAATACAGAAATCAGTGGGGCTGGCTGAAGAAAAATTTAAGGGGTTGGTGATTGCCAATGAAGGCGCAAATTTTAGCGCAGGAGCAAATGTCGGATTGATTTTTATGTTTGCCATAGAACAGGATTATGATGAATTGGATATGGCGGTGCGAACTTTCCAGGCTGCGATGATGCGCGTAAAATATGCTGCCGTACCCGTTGTTACCGCACCGCATGCATTAACGTTAGGGGGCTCCTGCGAACTGGTGTTACATTCTGCAAAAGTTGTTCCTGCTGCAGAATCATATATTGGTCTGGTTGAATTGGGGGTTGGGTTAATTCCGGGTGGTGGCGGAACAAAAGAATTTGCACTCCGTGCAGCGGATGAAATGCACGAAGATGAACCTGAAACCATCACTTTAAAAAATCGTTTTTTTACCGTTGCTACTGCAAAAGTTTCGACCTCGGCGTTTGAAGCATTTGAGCTGGGTATATTAAGAAAAGGAAAAGATTTTGTGAGCATCAACCCCGGCAGAAGAATATTCGAAGCAAAACAAGGGGTCATTGAATTGTATGATGATGGTTATGTCATGCCTGTTCTGCGAAGCGATGTCAAAGTTCTCGGTCGCTCTGCGCTGGGTGCTTTGTACTCAGGCATTAATGGAATGTGGCGTGCTAATTATGCTACCGGTCATGATGTCCTGGTCGCAAAAAAATTGGCATACGTGATGTGCGGCGGAGACCTGAGCGAACCCACATTTGTTACCGAACAATATATGTTGGATTTGGAACGCGAAGCATTCTTAAGTTTGTGCGGGGAGAAAAAAACGCTGGAAAGAATCCAAAGTGTGATAAAAGGCGGCAAGCCGATCAGGAATTAATGGTTCATTTTGATGGCTGATTTGGTGACCATGGGGTCATCGCTCGCGCAAGCTGGTTCCCGCATTGGACTATGCTGCTATCGGCCGATGGCGATACAAATGGCAAAATGGCTCGTCAAAAATGCATTGGTGCATTTTTCTTATCCGTGTTAAAATTTAACAAGTAACTTTTTCTTACAGATTTTATAATTAATAATTTTATAATAAGAATCGTTGTCTGACCAGCGGCCCCTTCTGACCCATAACATGTTCACCATTACAAATAAACCAAACAGATGAAACAGTTCTTCACCATTTGTGCAGTTGTAATCTTTTTGATACAAGGATGTCAATCACCAACTTCGCCAAAAACAGCTTCGGCAACCACTGATTCAACGTATATAATAACGGGTAAGATTTCGGGACTTGATACCGGGCTTGTTTATCTATTCAATCGTCAGTCTGATTCAGAAAAACTGGATTCAGCTATCATAAAGAATGGAAGTTTTACGTTCACGGGAAAAGCGGATTCGCCGCAATTTTGTATGCTTGGATTTCAAAACAATGGTCACCGAGAATATCAACTTGGTTTTTTTGTACAGAACGGTCACCTCAATATTTCAGCAAAAAAGGATTCGCTAAGTGATGCAGATGTTACCGGTTCGCCGGCGCAGGAAGAATACAAAAATTTTTTGACGGGAAAGAAAAACTTGGAGGATGAAGAAGGTAAACTTGATAAAGTCTATGAAACCCTGCAGTTGAAAGGAGATAAGAGAGGAATGGACAGTGTTGAAAAATTCTATGAATTACTTGAGAAAAAAAAGAAAGACTTTGTAAAAGACTATGTTAAGAAAAACCCTTCTTCCTATGTTTCATCATTTGCGGTTTACCAAAGCTTTTCATTCAACCCAGAGGCTGCTGAATTGGACAGCCTATATAATCAACTTTCACTTTCTATTCAGCAATCGTATTTTGGCAAGAAAATAAAAGACGTGCTGGATATTGCCAGAAAAACTGCCGTCGGCAATCGCGCACCTGAATTTACGCAAAATGACGCTTCAGGAAAGTCAATATCCCTCGCATCTTTCAAAGGAAAATATGTGCTGGTAGATTTTTGGGCGAGCTGGTGCGGACCCTGCCGCGCGGAAAACCCGAATGTGGTGAAAGCGTATTCAAAATATCACCGCAAAGGATTTGATATTTTAGGTGTCTCGCTGGATGAAAAAAAAGACAAATGGGAAGAAGCTATTAAAAAAGATAATCTCAACTGGTCGCAGGTATCTGATTTGCAGGGATGGAAGAACAGTGTCGCTGCGTTATACGGCATCCAGGGAATCCCGATGAATTTTTTAATTGATAAAGACGGAAAAATTGTTGCCAGGGGCTTGCGCGGTGAAGATTTAGATAAAAAACTTGACGAAATGCTGAAATAAAGACTTAACCGGGATTTTATCCTTATTCAACGTATTTACGTGATTCCTCACCCGGAAGACCGGACAAATCGGGGATAGAATCGTGGTTGGGGAAGTCGCCCCGCAATACCCCTGGTTTCATCATATTTAAGAAACGTCCGGAGAACCCGTTACATCCCATGGGCCAAGCAGAACTCATCAAAGGATCTCACCAACTCATCATCCACTCTGTTTTTTATTTTTATGGTGATGCAGCCTCACAGGATCTTTCTTTGCAAATTGCCAGGGATATAGCCGATCATTGGAACGAACCAAAAGCTACAGTGAAAATGCATGGCGATTGGTTTGACGTGCGATTTAATATTGAAGGAAATTACGCACCGCAACTGGATCCGGAATCAGTATGGTTTAACACAAATCCGCGAAATAATTATTTCCGTATTGAAGAGTTCACTGTGAATCATGTTTCTTCTGTTGATGGAATAAATTGCAACACCGGCTATTTTAAATGGGATAATCTGCTAAATAATTCAACAACCGCTGCTCACGAGTATGGGCATACATTGGGGTTAAATCATCCGCAAATTCTTGACATCCGGGGCAAAGGACAACCGGGAATTATGTACCCGCGAGGCACCATTTGCGATCCGCAATTTCAGTATGATATTAATGCATTGCCGTTGCAGCCGGGCGGAACGATCAATCCTTATTTGCGCAAAGTTTTGCAAACCGATGTTGATGACATAAAACTTTCCCGTTTGCGGTTTGACAAAAACGGATTTGCCATGATTGGCGATTTCTCCAGCTTTTATCACCAAAAACATGCAGCGGTTAATTAGCGGTAATTCTTCACACCGACGGGCCCGCTGCCGCAGATAACTTCGTTATACCATCTGTGAAAATCTATTCCTTCTCTGGGAAACTTGTCCTATCTTGTCGCCACCAAAAAACATCGCTTTGGAGAATATTTTATCGCTTAATAACATCACAAAAAATTACGGAAGAATAAGAGCGCTGAACAAAGTTTCGTTCGATGTTCCTCCCGGATCGGTATTCGGAATTCTCGGGCCGAACGGAAGTGGCAAGACCACGCTGCTCAGCATTATCCTCGATGTGCTGATAGCCGACGAAGGAAATTTTCTTTGGTTCGGCAAACCGGGTTCACCAGAACAGAGGAAAAAGATCGGCTCCCTGCTTGAAACGCCGAATTTTTATCATTACCTCTCGGCCGCAAATAACCTGAAAGTTACCAACGCCATCAGTGGTCGCGGGGATATGCTTGGCATAGATGATGTTCTCAAAAAAGTAAAACTATTTGAAAGAAGAAACAGCCGATTCAGCAGTTATAGCCTGGGAATGAAGCAGCGCCTGGCTGTTGCCGGCGCGTTACTGGGAGACCCCAAAGTGCTTGTGCTTGATGAACCAACGAATGGTCTTGATCCGGTCGGTATTGCTGAAATGCGCGAATTGATTATCGAATTAAGTAAGAAAGGACATACCATAATCATCGCCAGTCATTTGCTTGATGAGGTGGAAAAAATATGCACACATGTTGCGATATTAAAAAAAGGTGATCTCATTACAACCGGTAATGTAAATGATGTGCTCGTTGATGAAGATATCGTTGAGATCGGCGCAACGGATTTTGAAAAATTAACGACTGTTATAACCGGTTATGCATTGGCGACGGCAATAACCCGAGAAGGGAATTTTTTGCAATTGCGTTTTGCCAAAGGCAGTTCAAAACTGGATGAGATCAACCAGTTTTGTTTTTCTCATGGTATAATTTTAAATCATCTTTTGCTGAAAAAGCAAAGATTGGAAGCAAAATTCTTCGAGCTCACCAGTAATTAAATGTTTAACAGATCATGCAACATATCTTAAAAACGGAATGGCTCAAAATAAAAAAGTACCCGGCATTTTGGTGGGTCATGGGAATAACTGCATTGACCTATCCGGGCATCAATTATATATTCCATGGGGTTTATGTTGACATAACCCAGGATAATAATAAAAAAGGAGAAATCCTGAAAGCGCTGATTGGTAACCCGTTTTCATTTCCTGAGGCCTGGCACACTGTTGCTTATCTTTCTTCGATCTTTGTTTTTATTCCGGCAATCGTCGTCATCATGCTCATCACCAATGAATACACGTACAAAACAAATCGTCAGAATATCATTGATGGATGGAGCCGCAAAGAATTCATGTTCGCAAAAATGATTGACGTGATGATTTTAACGTTGATCGTTACCTTGTTATTTTCAATTGTTGCGTTCATCATGGGAGTTACCAATACTGAAAATACCAGCGCAAATCATTGGAGCATGATCTATTATGTTGGCTTGTTTGCCTTACAGACATTTTCGCAGCTTTCCATAGCGTTTATGGTGGGCCTGCTGTTGCGAAAATCCTTTATTGCTCTGGCAGTTTTCTCTTTTTATTTTATTATTTTGGAGCCTATAGCAGTGAACGTACTGAAATACAAATACAAAAGTGGCATCGGAGAATACTTTCCATTGGAGATTTCACAAAAACTTCTTCCAAAACCTGCATTCATTGGCCGGCTTGATGAAGCGGCTTACCAAATATCGCTCAATGCAGTCAAATATCATGTGGGATATAGCCTGGCATTGGTATCGATTACCTGGTTTTTTTGTTTCTGGCTTAATAACAGGAGAGACCTGTAGATTTGTTAGAAGCCTGTTTGGAAAATCTTATCAGCATGCTTGCTCATCAGCGAAGGCAAATGTAAAATCCAAGGGACGGACGGGTTGTATTTTCTGGCGTCTCAGTGCCGCTTAATCCCGCAACTTATTGGTGATACCTTATCCGCGAACGCTGCGGCTTTCAAACATGATGGGCACCTAACCCAACAAATCCTTCAACGCGCTTTCAATGCCCGGATACAAAAACTGAAACCCTGTATTTTTTATTTTATCGCAGCTTACCGTACAACTTTTTAAAACTTCGGTACTCATTTCACCCAATGCCATTTTCAAAATAAACTCCGGCACATGAACCGGAATATATTTTTTCCCTTTTAACTTTCTTGCTATGGCCAGGGTGAGTTCTTTATTATTAACCGGAATAGGAGCGACGCCATTATAAACGCCGCTTACATTTTCATGCTCTACCGCTTCCATATAAATGCTGCAAAGATCATCAATGTGTATCCAGCTGATCATTTGTTCGCCGCTTCCTAAGATTGCCGCGATATTAAACCTGAGTGACCTGGAAAATTCTTTTAAAGCGCCTCTTCCGTGATTGAGCACAATTCCGGTTCTGATCTTTACCAATCGTTTATTTAATCCTTTTACTGATTCAATACTTTCTTCCCAAAGCCGGCATGTTTCACCAAGAAAATCGTTATCCGAAGAATCTGTCTCAAGAAAATACCTGGCAGGTGGAATTGTCAGATCCTGACCATACCAGCCGATTGCTGAAGCGCACACCACCGTTTTTACATGATTGGGAATTTCATTCAATGCTTTCACGATGAGCGCGCTGCTTTTCGTCCTGCTTTCTAGAATTTCCTTTTTTCTTTTTTCAGTCCATCTTTTTTTCGCAATATTTGCTCCGGCGAGGTGAATGATACAATCAGCGTTACGAATTGCATGCTCATCAATGCTTTGTTTTTCGATATCCCAGCGGGCGGTAATGATCTTTGCTGACGATTCACCGTTTGCCAAAGAAGCCTTTTCGCGGCTCAACACCATGACTTCATATCCTTTTCGCAAAAGTTTTTCAGATAACGATCTTCCTATGGAACCGGTACCACCTGTGATGAGAATTGTTGGCATTTTTTAGTAAGGGGTTGAATTACGGTAATCATGAATCGACAAACATGAGCTTTGATCATTATACTTCTGACCGGCCCGATCAGGTTCTTTATAGCAATACTATATTTGTGCCATGAATATAGATATTCTCACCGTGTTGCCCGAACTGCTCGAAAGTCCTTTTGCTCATTCAATCTTAAAAAGGGCGAAAGAAAAAAAATTACTCGAAATAAACGTGTATAATCTCCGCAACTGGGCAGTGAACGAATATGGTCAGGTCGACGATTACCAATATGGTGGCGGGGCAGGAATGGTCATGATGTGCGAACCCTTGGCCAATGCCATTGAATCTCTTTCCAAAGAAAGGAAATTCGACGAAATTATTTTTATGACTCCTGACGGGGAGAAGTTTACCCAGAAGATGGCCAACCATCTTTCCTTAAAGGAAAATATTTTAATCATCTGCGGGCATTACAAGGGCATTGATCAACGCATACGCGATAATTTTATCACAACAGAGATTTCAGTGGGGGATTATGTACTAAGCGGGGGCGAACTTCCCGCAGCCATTGTCGCTGATGCAATCGGCAGGTTAATTCCCGGGGTATTGAATGATGAGACTTCCGCGCTTTTCGACTCTTTCCAGGATGATCTTTTGGCACCCCCGATATACACACGCCCGGCTGATTTCCGCGGATGGAAGGTTCCCGACGTTTTATTGAGCGGCGATCCAAAAAAAGTCGATGAATGGCGGCATGAACAATCTGTTCAACGCACGCAGGAGCGAAGACCGGGCCTGTAGATGGTTGATGGTTCATTTGGACAGGCTGACTATTTAGCGGCGCCCCGATCATTTACCTTAATGATTTCCTGCTCAACTTATTTGGGCATGGCAAAAATCTTCGGATCAATATCTTTATTTATTTCGATTTTGCTATAATTAATAACAATGTCATAGCCCATATTGGTGGTGGCGGTTGTGTTAGCCATCACATAACCGAAATCGGTTTTCTTATAATTAGAATAAGAACTCGAGTTGCTGATATCCTTTCCGCCCACAGATGCTTTCACATCTAATTTTGAAATATAATAAGTAACCGGGTCAATGTAATAGGTATATTCTGCTCCGGATTTGTCAGCTAGTTTTAATTTGTAATCGCTCACCCCCATTACACTATCGCGGCCCACCAGCGTTGCGGTAAAACCCTTATCCCTGTAATTATACAACTGGCCGCGGATGTCAAGTGATGATTTTGCCATTTTTGCTTCTTCTGGCGTCATGAGTGTCGGATCGCTTTGCCCCATCAGGGGGTTAACACTCCATCCTCCGGTATCGGTGATGCATTGAATAATCATTGATCCGTTTACATCGGTTTCGCTTTTCAGCGCTTTGCCGTTAACCATATTTATTTTAGTGGTGTAATCGGAGCCCATAGCAGTTATTGCCCCTTCAACGTAAATCGTGTTTATTTTCGACAATACATCTTTTCCCCCAATGGCATCTATGTGTTTATTGATTATATCGTCGGCAGTTTGAGCTTGCGTAACTGAGATACTGCCCAGTGTGACAAATAAGAGCAATGCAAATTTTATCGCTTTCATGATTGTAGCTTTTTTGTATTTAGTTTGATCAAAGATAGGATTCTGTTCCTTTCATAAAATATTTATTTGGTGCCCGGTATTTGCTCGGGATTGAGGATCGTTGCGGCGTTTTAGCGTATCGATGGTTCTGAACGACTTTTGCGCTGCAGGAACCAAAACCTAAAGGCCACAATGCTTTCCCAAGCGCTTCGGGAGTAATGGTAAATACAGGTAAAAATGAAATGCATTCACCCCCATAAAAATCACCGGGATGATAAATCAAATCCATGCTGCCCGAGAGAAAAAAATGCCATAATTTTCAAGAATAAAACAAAAAAAATGAATGGATCGGTAAGGGGAAACCTTGTAGATGTTTTTCAGAAAAAGATCCATCCCGCAGAAATCAGATTCGAAAACGGGAAGATTACTTCTATTGCCCCGCTTGTTGCTTTCCCTTCAGCACCCCTTGCATTTATCCTGCCGGGCTTTATAGACGCACACGTTCACATTGAAAGTTCAATGCTTATACCATCTGAATTTGCGCGTCTCGCCGTGGTTCACGGAACCGTTGCGACCGTCAGTGACCCGCACGAAATTGCCAATGTATGCGGGATGAAAGGTGTTGAATTTATGATCGAAAACGGGAAAACAGTCCCATTCAAATTCAATTTCGGCGCCCCGAGTTGTGTTCCTGCAACCACATTTGAAACCGCGGGGGCTGCCCTTGGTGCCGATGATGTAAAAGCCTTACTGGAAAAAGATGAAATAAAATATTTAAGCGAAATGATGAATTTTCCCGGCGTATTGTCCAGCGACGTGGAAGTGATGAAGAAAATTCATTCCGCACTTGATTTGAAAAAGCCTGTCGACGGCCATGCGCCTGGTTTGCGTGGTGAGGCGGCAAAAAAATACATTGAAGCAGGGATCAGCACGGACCACGAATGTTTTGCAAAAGAAGAAGCATTGGAAAAACTTAAATACGGAATGAATATCCTGATACGTGAAGGAAGTGCTGCCAAGAATTTTGATGCGTTGATCGATTTACTCCATGATTATCCTGACCGCATCATGTTTTGCAGTGATGATAAGCATCCCGACAGCCTCGTTAGCGGACACATTAATCAGCTTTGCCAGCGGGCGGTAGCTAAAGGAATTGATCTTTTCAAGATATTGACTGCGGCCTGTATAAATCCTGTTTTGCATTACCAATTAAATGTGGGGTTATTAAGGGAAAATGATGCTGCGGATTTTATTGTCGCAAGAGATTTGAAAAATTTTGAAGTCTTACAAACTTATATCGACGGGCAGCTTGTTGCAGAGAATGGAAAATCTTTGATGGATGTCAAGGCGGATGAAAGCGCGCTGGGCGTAAACAATTTCCACTGCCACAAAAAGCAGGTTGACAATTTTGAATGCACAACAAAAGCTGCTGAAACAACGGTGCACATTATCGAGGCTCTGGATGGACAGCTCATCACCAATAAAGCTGTTGCCACAATAAAAACCAAAAACGGAAAGATTGAAGGTGATCGGGAAGCAGACGTTTTAAAAATAGTTGTCGTCAATAGATACGCCGATGCACCAATGGCCAAAGCATACATAAAAAATTTCGGATTAAAGCGCGGAGCCATTGCGTCTTCCGTTGCACACGATAGCCACAATATCGTTGCCATCGGTGTTGATGATAAAAGTCTGTGCAGGGCTGTTGATCTCATTATCGAAAAAAAAGGAGGCATTAGTTGTGTGGATGATCACAGGGAATCAATTCTTTCTCTGCCTGTTGGGGGGTTAATGAGCAATGAGAACGGGTATGAAATTGCGAGAGCGTACACAGCAATTGACGCCATGGCAAAAAATCTTGGTTCTACGTTATCTGCCCCTTTCATGACGTTATCATTCATGGCCCTTCTTGTCATTCCGCATCTTAAGCTTAGTGACAAAGGTTTATTTGATGGCGATAAATTTTCATTGCTTTGAATGACCAATTTGTCATTAAGGGTTTTTCTTTATCTCTTCCTCAGAGAATGTATTTATCCCTCCGCTTTTTTATTTGCACTCCCTACATGGTTTTATTTAGATGCTTGCCAGTTAACCCGTAAATGCAAATAAACTGCATGCAGTATGAGTTTCTATCGTGGAGTCAACTACGAGTTACCACTGAATTTTTTCCAAATCCCCTATGCGAAACTACATCCAGATAATGCTTTTCGTGATTGCAGCGCATGTTCCCTTAATTATTTTCTGTCAATGTACTGTTGCAGGACCCTCAGATGGGAACAGTTTTGGAAATGATGCAACAACAGGAACACTTACATGGAGCAATACAGCAAACGCAAAAACCTCAAACAATCAATATGCTTCGGTAAATATATTCCTGAGTGCCTTGTCTTCAACCAACACCAAATATCTTACGGCCGAAAATTTCGGATTTAATATTCCCGCCACCGCCAGCATTTGCGGCATACAGGTCAGTGTAGAGCATCTGGCTTCGGGAATCATCGGTGCCCTGGGAATAACCCTGGGATCGGTATCAGATAACTCCGTAATGATCATCAAGAATGGAGCCATCTCCGGGAGCGAACACAAGAGCGCAACGCCATGGACAGAAACAAATTCCACCGCAACGTATGGCAGTTCCTCGGATACCTGGGGAATTTTAAACTGGTTGCCGGCAGATATAAACGCCGCAGATTTTGGAGTTGGGATCTCTGCCAATTTATCCGCATTGGTGGGCGTTGCTTTGGGTGCAAACATTGATTACATTAACGTCACCGTTAGTTATCTTGATCCTGGTATATTATCTTTATCTCTGCAGGATTTCATCGTTTCAAAAAAAGGGAACAGCGATCTAATTTCATGGACCCTGCAACCGCAAATCGTTTTTTCGGATTTTATCATTCAGCGATCAAATGACCAAAGCAACTGGCAAAACATCGCCGAATTACCCGCAGCGACTCAAAAGACCTCTTATGCCTATACAGATGAGAATCCGCTGAACGGAATAAATTTTTATCGGTTGTTATTGCAAAATAAAAACGGAGCCGGGGAATATTCTTTCATTCAATCGGTCAGTCAGCAAAATGAAATTGAGGTTTCTATTTTCCCCAATCCAGCTTCTTCGTACCTGCAGGTCCACTCCAAAAACCCCGTTCATTTGATCATCATTAATGACGTCCAAGGGCGGACGGTAAAATTATTCTCTCCAGATTATTCGACTGAAAATATTTCCCTGAATGTCTCGAATTTGTCCCCGGGTCTTTATCTGTTGCAGGTAGACGGATCTGTCTATAAATTTCTAAAAAACCAATGAGGTTTTTTGTTCCTGCCATGCCCGGCGGCAAACAGGCTGCCGTTTATGATCAACCCGCGCCCCTCACCCACGGCTTCCTGGGCCGCTGACATGTTCACCGACAAAAGACTTCCTTTCGCCGCTGCAATGTTCGGAGTTACCTAAACACTATTTTTACAGGAGTTTTTTAGCAATAGTTTTATTTTGTCAAATTTTAATAAAAGCAAGCAATTTATATGGATGACAAAGACAAAGATTACCCCGCTCGGCCGCACCGCAAATTCTGGCCGGGATTGTTTATCGTAGGTGCCGGAATTTTATTGCTGGCTCGTGAAATGCATGCAGATATTCCTGACTGGATTTTTACCTGGCCGACATTGCTTATATGCATCGGTATTATCATTGGTTTTCAAAATCAGTTTAGAAATATTGCATGGTTGCTGTTTATAGCCGCTGGCTCCTTTTCGCTGGTTGACAAACAAATGCCGGATCTTCATTTGCACCATTATATATATCCGGTGCTGCTTATTTTTCTCGGGTTGTTTTTTATTTTCAGAAGACGCAATGACCAGTGGGTCCGTCAAAGACAGGAATGGAGAAGCAAATGGAAAGATAGCTGGCACAACATGGAACATGAAGCGAATATCAATACCGATAGCGGTGAATTTATAGACAGCACTTCGATTTTTGGAAGCGTAAAAAGAATAGTTCTTTCAAAAAACTTCAAAGGAGGTGATTTAACCTGCTTTATGGGCGGCGCAGAAATTGATTTGAGCCAGGCCGATATTCAGAGTCCGGTAAGACTGGATATCACCCAACTTTTTGGCGGGACCAAATTAGTTGTTCCCGGTAACTGGAATGTAAAAACCCATGTCACTTCGATTTTTGCCGCCGTGGAAGACAAAAGAGTGATGCAAATAACCATACCCGATGCAAATAAAATTTTAATACTGGATGGGACTTCCATTTTTGGCGGAATCGAAATAACGAGTTACGCAACGAAGATGTGAAACGTCAGGATGCAGCGGGTGAATGATACAAACCAAAAAATGGATTATCTCACCTGCAGCCTGCCGAAAGCGAACACCGGTAACCTGGAATCAGAACCTTCATATCATCAGACTAAAAAATATTTTTATGCAATGGTATTTGGCAAAAATTATTTACAGGATCATATGCGGAGATGGAAATCACACTGCGCAATTCGATGAACAATTGCGTTTGATAAAAGCGGAAGACGTGTTACATGCATTTCAAAAGGCAAGAAGGCTTGGCGAACAGGAAGAAGATAATTTTTTAAATGCAAGCGATAAACCGGTGCATTGGAAATTTATTGACGTGGCAGAATTACACAAGCTTGATGAATTGATCGACGGCGCTGAAATGTATTCGAAAATCCGGGAAGAAGATGACGCGGACATTTATATCCGCATT
>Ga0070731_10001563_pt1 | contig 23478 bp, 22 predicted proteins | sample Coa_R1_2_FD_66448 | JGI IMG/M metagenome (GOLD analysis project Ga0070731, IMG submission 66448) | Surface soil microbial communities from Centralia Pennsylvania, which are recovering from an underground coalmine fire - Coalmine... | ecosystem: Environmental > Terrestrial > Soil > Unclassified ... | reverse complement strand
AGCCGTGCGCGATCGTGACCGCGACCAGGAGCGGCAGCATGATGTTCACGTCGTGCGTCAGCTCGAGCGCGAACACCACCCCGGTGAACGGCGACCGCATCGTGCCGCCGAGGATCGCGCCCATGCTGACGAGCGGCCAGAAGCCGGCGCCACGGTCGGGGAGGAACCCGGCCTCGAGCCCGCCGAGCGCACCGCCCATGAGCAGGAGCGGCGCGAGCACGCCGCCCGACGTTCCCGAGCCGAGCGAGGCGCTCCAGATGAGCAACTTCACGAGCAGCGTGCCGATGATCACCCGGCGCGGCACGTCGCCCTGGAGGAGCGAGGCGATCACGTCGTACCCGACGCCGAGCGCCTCCGGGAACACGAGCCCGCCGAGCCCGATCACGAGCCCGCCGATCGCCGGCCACCACATCCAGTGGATCGGCAGGACGCGGAACGCGTCCTCGAAGGCGTAGACGGCGACCGTCAGCCCGGCCGACAGGACGCCGGCCAGGAGCCCCGTCACCACGCAGCCGAGAAGGCCCTCCGGGCCGATGAATGCCGGATGGGGTGGGACCGGGAAGAGCGGCCCGAGGCCGATCAGGTAGCGGCGCGCGGCGGCCGCGGTCGCGCTCGCGAGCGCGACTGGGATCACGCTGCGCGGCTTCCACTCGAAGAGAAGCAGCTCGACGGCGAGCAGCACGGCGGCCAGCGGCGACGCGAACGTCGCCGACATCCCGGCCGCCGAGCCGGCCACGAGCAACGTCTTCCGCTCCACGGCGGTCAGATGGAAGAACTGCGCCACCATCGAGCCGAAGGCGCCGCCGGTCATGATGATCGGTCCCTCGGCGCCGAACGGACCGCCCGTGCCGATCGAGATCGCGGCCGAGAGCGGTTTCAGGATCGCGACGCGCGGCTGCACGCGGCTGCCGCCGATCAGGATCGACTCGATCGCCTCGGGGATGCCGTGCCCGCGAATGCGCTCCGACCCGTAGCGGGCCATGAGGCCGATCACGAGGCCGCCCGCGACCGGGATGAGCATTACGAACCAGCCCAGGTGGTGGCCAGCCGGCGACACGAGCGCCACGTCCCAGCGCTGGAAGAAGCAGAGGTTCGTGACGAGCCCGATCAGGCGCAGCAGCGCGAGCGCGACCACCGCGGCGAGGAGCCCGATCGCCAGCGCGATCGCGCTGATCGTCAGCACCCGAGGCGTCGTGGTGAAATCGCCGAGCTCAGCCGCGCCGCGCACGTCGTCTCCTCTGCCGCGGACCCGGGCGGCGGTCGCCGAGCGCACCGAGCACGGCGACCAGCCGCGGGGCGACGGTGCGCAGCTCGGTTCGGTGCGCGAGCGACAGCCGGCGCAGGAGCCCCGCCCCCGCCGCCGTCAAGGCCACGATCACCTGCCGACGGTCGCCCGGATGCGGCGCACGCCGGACGATGCCACGCGCTTCGCTCCGGTCGACGAGCTCGACGGTGCTGTGGTGGCGAAGCTGCAGACGGTCGGCCAGCGCCCCGACCGTCGCGGCGGTGCCGTCCGGCATGCCGCGCACCGCGAGCAGGAGCTGGTGTTGCTGCGGCTCCAGACCCACGTCGCGTGCCGCCTCCTCGCTGAAGTGCAGGAAACGGCGCAGCTCGTGGCGAAAACCCGCCAGCGCACGATAGTCGGCCAGGGAAAGCACCACGACGTCCATCCGCAACGGTAGATTATATCGTGTCACGATATTATGACAAGACGGTGCCCGACGACCCGGCGCGCTTGCCCCTACGCGCCCTGCGGCGTACGCATCGGTATGGCGTGAATACCGCTCGTTCCGGCCGGCTCGAGTTCCTGGACGCGTGTCGCGGCCTCGCGGTACTCGGCATGCTGCTCGCGAACATGATGAACGTGTTCCTCCACCGCGTGCCGAACGTGCTCTCCCACGACCGCCAGGACGAGCTGCGCTTCTTCGACTTCCCCGCCCCGGTGTTCCAGTTCCTGATCGGCGTCTCGCTCGTCCTCTTCCTCGAGCGACGCCGGCAGCCGCCCGGCGCGGTCGATGCGCGCGTGCTCGCAGTTCGGCGCTTCGTCCTCCTCATGGCCCTCGGCGTCGTCCTGGACGGCATCGGCGCGCTCGCGTCCCGACCGCGTTGGGGCGTGCTCCAGACGCTCGGGCTCGGCGGGGTGTTCGCGACCGCCATCGCCGACACCGGCGACGGCCTGGTCGCGCTCCTTGCCGTCGTCATCCTCGCCGTCTTCTCGCGCGGTGCGCACGCTGCGGTGCACCACAGCCCGATCGCCGCGGTCGCGTTCGTCCCGCTCACCCTCGGGGGCCTGCTCGTCGGCCGCGGGCTCGCGACCGACCGCCCGAACCATGCCTTCGTTCGACGCTCGCTCGCGGTCGGGGCCGTGGGGCTCCTCACCGCCACGGTCGCGTGCGCCGCCGGCGTGCCCTTCAACAAGGTGCTCGGCACCTCCAGCTTCATCGGGATCGCGACGACGGTCTCCGCCACGCTCCTGCTCGCGACCGCCGCCATGGGCACGGCGGGGCTCCGCTATCCGTCCTGGCTCCTCGCGGTCGGTTCGAACGCCCTCACCGCGTGGGTGCTCCAGTACGTGCTCGTCTACTACCCGGCCTGGCTCGTCTTCCCGAGCTGGCGGCGGCTCCCCTTCGCGCCGGGGATGGCCGTCGCCGTGGCCGTGCTCGCTATGCTCAGCGCGCTCACCGTCGCGCTCGGCCGGCGCGGCATCCGCATCCCGATTTGACTCGTGCGCTGCTCGCGCGCGGCCTCCGCGCGAGACTCGGTCTCGCGTTGGCGCGCGCAATCCGGTAACTAGGCCGAGCGGTGGACGGGGGAGCGCCGGGCGAGGCACACGTCGAGTTCGATCGGGTGCGGATGGCGTTCGGCGAGCGCGTGGTCTTCCGCTCGCTCACGTGCCGGTTTCCGCGCGCGAAGATCTCGGTCATCCTCGGTGGCAGCGGCTCGGGGAAGAGCACGGTCCTGCGCCTGATCGGCGGGCTCGTCGCGCCGCAAGCGGGGCGCATCGTCGTCGACGGCGACGAGGTCACCGGCCGCTCCGAGAGCGGGCTCTACGCCGTGCGCCGGAAGCTCGGCATGATGTTCCAGGGCGGCGCGCTGCTCGACTCGCTGACGGTCTTCGACAACGTCGCCTTTCCGCTGCGCGAGCACACCGCGATGCGCGAGCCCGAGATCGCCGACCAGGTGCACGCGACCCTCGCCGCCGTCGGCCTGAAGGACGTCGACACGCTCCTCCCGGGACAGCTCTCCGGCGGGATGGTGAAGCGCGCCGCGCTCGCGCGCGCGATCATCATGCGACCGGTGATCCTGCTGTGCGACGAGCCGTTCTCCGGGCTCGATCCGATCTCCGTGAAGCTCATCGAACGACTCCTCGCGCGCGTGAACGACCAGCTGCACGCCACCATGCTCATCGTCTCGCACCACATCGCGTCGACGATGCGACTCGCCGACTGGGTCGTGCTGCTGCTTCCCGACGGCGCAGTCGCGGGCCGGCCGGAGGAGCTCCGGCGCAGCACCGACTCGCGCGTCGCCGGCTTCTTCAACGAGGAGGCGAGCGACGCGGCGGGTGCGGAGGCCGGCGCGTGACGCTCGTCCGCGACCTCGGCTGGGCGGTGATTCGCTTCGTCGCCGACCTCGGCCGGCTCACGGTCTTCGGCCTCCGCATCCTGCGCGTCGCGCTCGTGCCGCCAGTCCGCGTCGGGCGCTTCGTCGACGAGCTCTTCAAGCTCGGCGTCCTCTCACTACTGGTCATCTGTGTCTGCGGGCTCGCCGTCGGCATGGTGCTCGGGCTCCAGGGCTACAACACGCTCGTGCGCTTCGGCGCCGAGCAGTCGCTCGGTGCCGTCGTCGGGCTGAGTCTCATCCGCGAGCTCGGTCCGGTGCTCACCGCGCTGCTCGCGACCGGCCGCGCCGGCTCGGCGACCACCGCCGAGATCGGCACGATGGTCGCGACCGAGCAGCTGGACGCGCTCCGGATGATGTCCGTCGATCCGGTGGACCTCGTCGTCACCCCGCGCGCCGCCGCGATGGTGTGCGTGATGCCGCTCCTCTCCGCGCTCTTCATCGTGTGCGGGCTGTTCGGCGGGTACGCCGTCGGCGTGGGGCTCATGGGCGTCGATCCGGGCGCCTACATGGGGAGCCTGCGCTCGTCGGTCGACTTCCACGACGACGTCCTCGGGAGCTTCCTCAAGGCCCTCGTGTTCGGTGTCCTGGTCGGGCTGATCGCGACGTACCGGGGCTACACGGCGACGCCGACATCGGCCGGGGTCGGGTCGGCGACGACGGCAACTGTCGTGGTCGGGTCGGTCAGCATCCTGATTTTCGACTACTTCATCACGGCGCTGTGGGGGGTGTGAGGCGATGAAACGGTCCCCGCTCCGCGACCTCGTGGTCGGCGTCTTCGTCCTCGTCGGCCTCGGTGCGGTCGCCTACCTGTCGCTCGGCGTCGGGGGGCTCTCGCTCCGCGGCCCGGGGGGGTTCCTCCTGTACGCCGACTTCGACGAGCTGGGAGGCTTGAAACCGAAGGCGCAGATCGTCATTTCTGGTGTGAAGGTGGGACAGGTCGACTCGATCACGCTCGACGAGAGCTACCGCGCCCGGGTGCTGCTGGATATCCAGCCGGGGCTCAAGCTACCCGTGGATACCTCGGCGTCCATCATGACGGCAGGCTTGCTGGGTGATCGCTACGTCTCCCTCCAGCTGGGCGGCGAGTCCGAGCTCCTCAAGTCGGGCGACCACATCACGATCACCGAGTCGGCAGTCGTCCTCGAGCGCCTGATCGGCAAGCTCGTGTACAGCGGGGGCGGTGGAGAGAAGGGCAAGAGCGAGCAGCCCGAGCAGGGGGCGCCCTGAAGCGCCTCCTCTGCATTCTCCTCGCCGCCGGACTGCTCTCCTCCTGTGCCGCTCGACGGGGGCCGGAGCCGGCCGAGAACGACCCGCTCGAGGGCGTCAACCGGAAGATGTTCTGGTTCAACGACCACGTCGACACCTACGTCCTCGCGCCCGTCGCGACCGGCTGGTCGAAGGTCGCGCCGACCCGCGTCCGGACGTCGGTCTCGAACTTCTTCACCAACCTGCGCTTCCCGATCGTGACCGCGAACGATCTCCTGCAGTGGAAGCCGAAGGCCGCCGGCGTCGACGTCGCGCGCTTCGGCGTCAACACGACGGTCGGCGTGCTCGGCTTCTTCGACCCCGCCTCGGGCTGGGGGCTCGAGCGCCACGACGAGGACTTCGGGCAGACGCTCGCGGTGTGGGGCGTGCCGTCGGGCCCCTACCTCGTGATCCCGCTGCTCGGCCCGTCCGACGTCCGCGACGCGGGCGGCCTCATCGTCGACGAGGCGCTCGCGGTCACGCCGTGGTTCGTGGACAGCTACATCCTGGTGGGCGCGGGCGTCCTCGACGCCGTCAACACCCGCTCGCTCGTCCTGAACGAGGTGCGCGAGGCGAAGCGCTCGTCGCTCGACTACTACAGCTTCGTCCGCAACGCGTATTTTCAGCGCCGGCGTGCGCTCATCGCGGACACCGCCGCCCCGGGGGTCGAGCAGCAGCAGGAGTTGTATTACATCCCCGAGGATGCGACCCCCGAGCCCGAGCAGAAGTGACGTGACCGTCCGCGCCGTCCGGATCGCCGTCCTGGTGCTCGCCCTCGCTGCGTCCGGCGCGCGCGCCGCCGAGGGCCCGCGGGCCGTCGTGCAGCGGATGACGGATGCCGCGCTCGAGGTCCTGCGCAACAAGGAGATGTCGAGCGACGACAAGCGGAACCGGCTCGAGCAGATCGCCTCCGCGGAGACCGACTTCGACACGATCTCCCGCCTCGTCCTGGCGCGGAACTGGTCCACCTTCTCGCCGGCGCAGCAGACGGAGTTCGTCCGGCTCTTCAAGGACCATCTCTCGCTGACGTACGGGCGCAACATCGAGAACTACCACAACGAGCGCGTCGAGCTCACCGGCGATCACGAGGAGCCACGTGGCGACTGGACCGTCAACACCAAGATCCTCCGCGGCGGTGGCGCGCAGGACATCCTTGTCGATTACCGGCTGCGGAAGGAAGGCGACGCCTGGCGCATCATCGACTTCATCATCGAGCGCGTGAGCCTGGTCGCGAACTTCCGCTCGCAGTTCCAGGACCTCGTGAGCCAGGGCGGGCCGCAGAAGGTGCTCGACGTCCTGCGCGAGAAGAACGCGCGCGGCGAGCCGCTCGAGAAGAAGTAGCGCCCGCTACTGCCGGATCCCCTGCAGGAACGGGATCAGGCCGTCGATGAAGTCGTTCTGCGGGTACGCCGCGTTCGGGTCGTTGTGGGCGTACGTGTCGTGGCGGTTGATCAGCGTGAGGTTGGTGAGCGGGATGCCCGACTGCTGCGCCAGCAGGGTCGCCGCGTCGAGCACGTTCTGACCGCCGAGCGCTGCGCCGAAGGCGTATATTTTGAGCCGCCGAGGCAGGTCGTCGCCGTGGATGGCGTGCACGTCGAGGACCGCCTGCGCCGGGTTCGCGTTGCCCGCGGCGACGGCGCCGGCGTCGAGGGTCAGGCGCTGCGGGTGGTACCAGGCGGTGCCGTCGAGACCGAAGAGGCCGTCGTCTTGCGCGAGCGTCAACCCGGAGAACATGTCCGCATAGCGCTGGATCGGCGTGAGAGCGCCGGTCGAGTCCCAGCCGAACGGCGGATTGCCGGTCTCATCGAGCTGGCCGAGGTGGGCCTGCGCGGCGATGAGCGCCGGCGGTGACGTCTTGACGTCGAGCGCGTAGCCGTACTGACCGAGGTTGGTGACCGGGACCGGCGGCTTCAGGTTCGCGGGGAGGGCCGGCCACGCCTGGCCGACCGACGGCGAGTCGGGGTCGATCAGCGCGCCGAGCGAGCCGGTCGCGTTGAACAGGCCGGCGAGTGGCGCCGGAATCCCGCCGAACGTCAGCCACGGTGTGCTCGTCTGCAGCGCCGCGAGCGACGCCGTCGCCTGATCGGCGGTGATCGGGGTCGGACCGCTGCCGCCGTCGATGAAGACGAGGCCGCGGACCCAGCGCGCACCGGGCTTGCCGTGGAAGTCCCAGGTGGCGTACGCGGCGGTCATCGATCCACCGAGCGAATGGCCGCCGACGACGACCCGCCGGTGGCCGCGCCGCGCCATCTTCACGACGCGCTGCAGGTCCTCGATCTCGACCTGCATGCCCCAGTCGCGCGCGAACGCGACATCGGTATCCTTGATGAACTGGAAGTGCGTCGTGATGGTCGGGTCGGTGATCCAGCCGAGGTAGTAATCGAAGAGCTGCTGCCCCGTGACGAGACCTTGCTTCGCCTGATCGAGGACGGAGTGGTCCTCGAGCTGGTTCTCGCGCCGCTCGACCGCCCACACCTGCCAGTCCGGCAGGCGCCCCACGACCGTCTTCGCGAGCGGCGCGAAGTAGGCTGCGCTCGCGGACGTGCCGGGGTTCAGCACGAGGATGTTGCGGGCCGTGGGCGATCCGATCTGCAGGATGCCGACCGTGTTCAGCTCGGCTGGCGTGCCCGGGGCCACGAACCCCGGGATGCGGACGAAGCGCACGTCGGCGTGCGCGATGGCGAGCGGCGCGAGCAGGGTCGCGACGGTGCAGATCAGAGCCTTGGTGAGCCGGTTCATCCGCTTCGTCCCTCCGCGGCCGATCTTACGTCGATCCGCGTGGGCGCGGTCAACTAAAATCAGCCCCCGGCGGCGCGCTGCGCCGCCTCCGCCTCCGCCCGGCGGGGCTGCGCGGCATGATCGATCGAGAAGGCGAGCCGCGGGAACTGCTGCGGTAGCCGCATCAGGTTCGCGACGAAGACGCCGACCGCGAGCCGGTCGAGCCAGGACGACGTCGGCCACCCGAAGTGGATGTGTACGTCGCGACCCTCGAGCTCCTCCTGCAGGAGCGCGAGCAGCGCCTGCATGCTGCGGTAGACGCTGCCGCTCTGGATCGGAAAGCGGTAATGATTCACCGCGATCTTGTCCGGGATCTGCTGCCGGGGCGAGAAGAACGTGACGTACGCCGCGTTGGGCGACGGGTTCGCCCGTGCGGACTCGCCGGGCCGGCAGAAGAAGACGTCGAGCGGGCCGTCGGTATCGCCGAGCCCGAGCAGCATCTCCATCGGGAGGTCGCTCCGCCGCCGCTCCTTCACCTCCGGGCCGTAGCGGCGCGAGAGCGGGATGCCGAAGACGAGCAGCATCGTGACCACCCCGGCCCAGAGACCGAGCCCGTACGGCTTGTGCGCGGCGAGGTAGATGAAGCATGCGAGCAAGACCGCCTCGAGTGCGAGCGTCCCCGCGCGCGACGTGTAGTAAGCGCGGATCTCCTTCGTGCCCTGGAAGTAGCGGTAGATCAGCAGGCAGCCGATGTTGATGCAGAAGCTCGCGAGCAGCCCGATCGCGTACATGTCGGCGAGGATCGACTGCGACCCGGCCGTGATCGCGATGACCGCCGTGTAGAGGAGTCCGTTCAGGATGTGGATGCGGTAGAGCGACGCGCGCCGGTTGGTCGCGATGAGCCAGTCGAAGTGGTAGCGGTGCGCGACGCGCTCGAGCAGCTCGCTCGACGCGACGTACGCGGTGTTGACTGCCATCACGAGGATCACGCTGCCGAGAATCCCGACCGTGACGCCGAACGGCACGTTGCCGACCACCGTCGCCCAGTGCGTGATCAGGTCCTCCTCGTGGTGCGCAAAGTCGAGCGGCGCGGAGAGCACGAGCGCGGAGATGAGTGGCGTCACGATGCCGACGGTGAGCGCGAGGAACCAGTACGCCTTCGAGATGTCGCGCCAGCTCTCGACCAGCCCCGCCGTCTGGATGACGGACTCGATCCCGGAGTAGGCGAGCACGCAGAACGCGATGCCGGTGACCAGCGTCGCGAACGCGTGCGGTACGCCGTGGTGCGCCATGTCGCGCGACACGCTGGTCGCGCTGTCCGCGATGATCTGCGGGCTCTGCGCGTCCATGTGGACCACGCCGAGCGCGATCAGGTTCAGGAGGACGATCGCCGCGATCACGAAGATGGCGAAGGTGACGCGCGCGTTCTCGCGGATGCCGAGGATGTTGAGCCCGGCGACCGCCCAGATGACGGCCAGGATGAGCGCGTACTGACCCGCCGAGCCGAGGTGGATGAACGCCGTGCCGTTGTAGACCGCGCTCACCGACGAGATGCAGGCGGTCAGGATGTAGTCGACCATGATCGACGCGACCGCCACGAACGACGCGACCGGCCCGAGCACGAAGTACGAGAACGAGTAGACACCGCCGCCGCGGATGTCGTGCCGCTCGAGGATCTGCGCGATCTCGACCATGCGCGTGGACAGCACGCGCATGAGGAGCGAGGTGATCGCGATGAAGAAGATCGCGCGCGTGCCGATGAAGCGGTGCGCCTCGGCCGGCGTGTAGAAGATGGACGTGAGCTCGTCCATCAGCGTGATGAGGCCGGTCGCGAACCAGGTGAGGTACCAGCGCCCGCCCTTGGCGAAGCCGAGGAGGTTAGGGCGCGAGAAGACGACGGCGAAGATGGCGAACGCGAGGATGTTCACCCAGAAGAGCGTGAGGATCGTCATGCGAGCGCGAGCACCTCGAAGAGCCGCTCGAGCGTGGCGACGCCGACGGCGCGCGTCCCGTTCGGAGCCTCGAGCCCGCGCGCGTTGCTGGCGGGCAGGACGCAGGAGCGGAACCCCTGGCGCGCCGCCTCGCGGAGCCGCGCCTCCGCGCGCCCGACGGCGCGCACCTCGCCGGTGAGCCCGACCTCGCCCCACACCACGACGTCGGCCGCGAGCGGGCGCCAGCGTGCGGACGACGCAACGGCGGCGACCACGGCCAGATCCGCCGCCGGCTCGTCGATCCGCAGCCCACCGGCGACGTTCAGGAAGACGTCCTGGTCGTGGAGCGCGACCCGCATCCGCTTCTCGAGGACGGCGAGGAGGAGCGCCACGCGACCGGGGTCGAGCCCGATTGCGGTCCGGCGCGGCATCGCGAGGCCGGAGCGCGAGACGAGCGCCTGGATCTCGACGAGCACCGGCCGGCTACCCTCGAGGGTCGCGAGGACCGCGGAGCCGGGCGCGTCGACGGGCCGCTCGGCGAGAAACGCCGCGGACGGGTTCGGGACCTCGACGAGGCCACCCTCCCCCATCTCGAACACCGCGACCTCGTTCGTCGACCCGAAGCGGTTCTTCACGGCGCGCAGCACGCGCAGCGCGTGCGCGCCGTCGCCCTCGAAGTAGAGCACCGTGTCGACCAGGTGCTCGAGCACGCGCGGTCCGGCGAGTGTACCCTCTTTGGTCACGTGACCGATCAGGAAGCACGCGACGCCGCTCGCCTTGCACGCCGCGACGAGCACCGCCGCCGATTCGCGCACCTGCCCGACGCTCCCCGGCGCCGAGGCGAGCGCGGCCGTCGCGAGCGTCTGGATCGAGTCGACGACCACCGCCGCGGGGCGCGACTTTTCGATCAGCTCTGCGACCGCCTCTGCGCCGCTCTCGGCGACGATCAGCACGCCGCTCTCCGCCATGCCGAGCCGGTCGGCGCGCATGCGGACCTGCTCGGGCGACTCCTCGCCGGCGACGTAGAGGACCGTGCAGCCCTGGCCGGCGAGCGCGCCGCACGCCTGCAGCGCGAGCGTCGACTTCCCGATCCCCGGATCGCCGCCGACCAGGATGACGGAGCCCTGCACGAGCCCGCCGCCGAGCACGCGGTCGAGCTCGCCGAGCCCGGTCGGACGGCGGAGCGCGTCGCCGGCGGTCACCGTCGCGAGCGGCTGCGGCGCGGCACTGGTGCTCGGCGCGACGCGCGCGCCGCGCGGGCGCGGCGCCGGCAGCGCCTCCTCGACGAGACTCGACCACGCCCCGCAGCCCGGACACTGCCCGAGCCAGCGCGGCGCGCTGTGGCCGCATTGCTGGCAGACGAACGCCGAGCGCCGGCTGCTCTTGTCAACCGTTCTCATGATCCAGGTTGACAAGGCTGCGGCCGGCGGGCATCACGCGCGCGATGAGTTCGCTCGCGGCCGAGCTCGTCGCGCTCGACGAGGCGGGCCTCCGCCGCCGTCTGCGCGCGCTGGACAGCGCGTGCGACGCCGAGGTGGTCGTCGCGGGGCGACGGGTCGTGAACCTGTCGTCGAACAACTATCTCGGGCTCGCCACGCACCCGCTCGTGCGCGCGGCCGCGTGCGACGCGATCGCACGCTGGGGGTGCGGCACCGGCGCGTCGCGCCTCATCAGCGGGCACCTGGCGCTGCACGCGCAGGTCGAGGCGAAGATCGCCGCCTTCAAGGGCACTGAGGCCGCGCTGCTGTTCCCGTCCGGGTACCAGGCGAACGTCGGCGCGATCGGGGCGCTCGTCGGACGCGGGGATCACGTCTACAGCGACGCGCTCAACCATGCGAGCATCGTCGACGGTTGCCGGCTCTCGCGGGCCAGCGTCCACGTCTATCCCCACCGCGATGTCCGTGCGCTCGAAGCGGCGCTGGCGGCGACGCCCCCCGGCGGCCGCCGGCTGATCGTGACCGATTCGGTTTTCTCCATGGACGGCGACCGCGCCCCGCTCGCGGCGCTCGTCGCGGCGGCGCAGAGATACCACAGCCTCGTGATGGTAGACGAGGCCCACGCGACCGGCGTGCTCGGTCCGCGCGGCGCCGGGCTCGCCGCCGCGGACGGCGTCGGCGCTGCAATCGACGTGCACATGGGCACGCTCGGCAAGGCGCTCGGCAGCGCGGGCGCGTACGTCGCCGGCAGCCGCGACCTCGTCGAGCTGCTCGTGAATCGCGCACGCACGTTCGTCTACACGACGGGGATCGCGCCCGCGACGGTCGCCGCGGCGAGCGCGGCGCTCGACGTGGCCGCGGCCGAGCCGGAGCGACGGGTCGTGCTCGCGCGCCACGCGGACCGCCTCCGCGCCGGGCTGCGCGCGCTCGGCCTCGACGTCCGCGGCGACACGCACGTCGTGGCGGTGGTGGTCGGCGACAACCGCGCCGCGCTCGCGTTCGCCGACGCGCTACTCGCGCGCGACGTCCTCGTGCAGGCGATCCGTCCGCCGACGGTGCCGCCCGGGACGGCGCGCCTACGTATCACTCCGATGGCGACGCACACCGACGCACTGATCGGCCGTGCCCTGGATGCCTTCGCCGGCGCCGCCCGCGCGCTCGCATGACGGATCCGACCACGCTCGCCGCGTGGGACCACGCCCACGTCTGGCATCCGTTCACGCAGATGGCGGACTGGCTCGCCGAGGAGCCGCTCGTGATCGCGGCGGCCGAGGGCTGCACGCTCGTCGACACGGCGGGGCGTCGGTACCTGGATGGGGTGTCGTCGCTCTGGTGTAACGTCCACGGCCATCGCCATCCCGCGCTCGACGGCGCGCTCCGCGACCAGCTCGGAAAGGTCGCGCACACGACGCTCCTCGGGCTCGCGAGCCCGCCGTCGATCGAGCTCGCGCGCGCGCTCGTCGGCGTCGCGCCGCCCGGGCTGACGCGCGTCTTCTACTCGGACGCCGGCGCGACGGCGGTGGAGGTCGCACTACGCATCGCGCTCCAGTACCAGCAGCTCCGCGGCGCGCCGCGGCGGACGCGCTTCGCATCGCTCGTGGAGGCGTACCACGGCGACACGCTCGGCGCGGTCGGCGTCGGATTCTCCGAAACGTTCCACCGCTGGCTCGCGCCCGCGGTCGCGTCCGCGGTGCGGCTCCCGCCGCCGCACGTGTTCCGCTGGCAGCGACGGATGGACCCCGAGGCCGCGTTCGCGGCGGCGATCGAGGAGGCGGAGCGGACGCTTACGGCCGAAGGCGAGACGCTCGCGGCGGTGATCGTCGAGCCGCTCGTGCAGGGCGCGGCCGGCATGTGGGTCCACCCACCGGCGTATCTGCGCGCGCTCCACGCGCTCGCGCGCCGGCACGGCGCCCTCTTCATCGCGGACGAGGTCGCGACCGGGTTCGGCCGCACGGGCCGGCTGTTCGCCTGCGAGCACGCCGGCATCACGCCCGACCTCATGTGCGTCGCGAAGGGGATCACGGGCGGCTACCTGCCGCTCGCCGCGACGCTCACGACCGAGGACGTGTTCGCGGCGTTCCTCGCTCCCTACGAGGACTTCCGTGCGTTCTTTCACGGCCATACCTACACCGGGAACGCGCTCGCGTGCGCCGTCGCGCTCGCGAGCCTCGAGCTCTTCGGCGTCGAGCAGACGCTGGAGCGTCTCGCACCGAAGATCGCGCGCCTCGTGGAGCGGCTCGCGAGCGACGTGGCGCCGCTCGCGCACGTGGGCGACGTCCGCCAGCAGGGGTTCATGGTCGGCATCGAGCTCGTCGCCGACCGGGCGACGCGTGCGCCCTACCCGCCTTCGGCGCGCGTCGGCCAGCGCATCGTCCGCGCCGCGCGTGCGCGCGGGGTGATCATCCGGCCGCTCGGCAACGTGATCGTGCTGATGCCGCCGCTCGCGATCGAGATGGCCGAACTCGATCGGCTCGTCGACGTCGTCGCGGATTCGATCCGCGAGGCAACCGCGACGTGAGCGCGCTCTTCATCACGGGGACCGACACCGGCGTCGGGAAGACGTTCGTCGGCTGCGCGCTCGCGCACGCGCTGCGCGCGCGCGGGCGGCGGGTCGCAGTGATGAAGCCGATCGAGACCGGCGTCGGCGACGTGCCCGAAGACGCGGCGCGCCTGCGTGCCGCCGCGGACGATGGCGCGCCGCTCGACGCGATCTGTCCGTTTCGATTCCGCGCGCCGCTCGCGCCCGCGGTTGCCGCCCGCCTCGAGGGCCGGACGATCGACGTCGGGGAGCTCGTCGATGCGATCCGCCGGCGGGCCGCTGATGCGGACATCCTCCTCGTCGAGGGCGCCGGCGGTCTGTTGGTGCCGGTCGAGGGCCGGACGACTTGGGCAGAGGTTGCTGCGCGCGCCGGCCTGCCGCTCCTGATCGTGGCCGCGAATCGTCTCGGCACCGTGAATCATTGCGCGCTCACGACGCGCGTCGCGGCGGCAGCTGGTCTCGCCGTGCGCGGCTTCGTGCTCTCGCAGCCGGCGGCGGAGACCGACGTGTCTGCAGCGACGAACGCCGAGACGATCGCCGACCTGACCGGGCTTCGCTGTCTCGGCGTCGTGGGCCACCAGGTCGCGCCGGCCGACGCCGCTTCCGCGCTCGACCTGGACGCCCTCCTCTAGCTGGTCGCGGTGTCCCAGATTCCCGCCTGCCGCCACAGCGCGACGGACCACGGCGTCACGATGCCGGTCTCCACGCACAGCGCGCGCAGCTTCGCGAGCGATGCGAGCGTCTCCTGCCGGTGCCGGGGGTTCCGCGTGTAGGCCTCCGCGATCACCTCGGGCGGGATGCGATGCACGTGAACGACGTCCGCCGACGGCCGCAGCATCTGCTGCGCCATCTGGCCGAGGACGAGCGGCACCTGGATGGCGAGGCTCACGCGCCGCGCCGTCGTGAGACGCGGCACCTCGGCGCGCAGGTAGTGACGCGCGAAGCAGAGATGACGTGCCTCCTCGGTGACGTGGATCTGCATGATGCGCCGGAGGAGCGGATGGAGCGTCCGTCGACTCCGGAGCAGCGTCCGCTGCACGTGGTCGATCGGGTCCTCGCCGCCGAGCACGAAGACGAAGAACAGCGCCGGGAATCGCCGCGCGGTGCGGATCACGCGCCGGGAGCCGAGTCGGTCCCAGAAGCCGAGACCCGGAACGTCGAACCCGGTACGATTCACGAACTCCTGGAACATGAGGGAGTGCTGCCCCTCCTCGATCACCTCGTGGTAGACGTAGCGGAACTCCGGCGCGCCGTTCGGTAACGTCCAGGCGAACTCGAGCAACCCGCGCTGGAGCACGTTCTCGAACTGCGCTCCGATCTTCATCTTGGTCGCGATGAGGTGCAGACCAAGGCGGGCACGGACCGCTTTCGATTGATCGCGGTACCACGCCGTCGCGCCGAGGACGTCGTCCGCGTCGAGCTCCCAGCGCGGGTCTTCCGGGTCGATCCGGTAGTCGTCCGCGTCCCAGTCCACGTCGGCATAGGCGTCGAAGTGCTTGACGACGGACTGGTGGCTCAGCCGGCGGAGGAGAAGCCGGTACGTCCCGGCGATCTGTTCTTCCTCCGGCAGCGGGTAATCGGGTCCGAGCGCGATGGTCGCTTCCATGCAGTCCTCCTTCAGGCCGCGTTGCGCTCGGCCTCCGCGCGGCCGCGCTGGGCGAGCCTGATCGGCGGCGCGCTGACATCCCGGCGGGTCTCCGCGCCGAGCATGGCGCACAGGCCGACGATGATCGCGACGACGAGCACGCTCCAGACGCCGAAGAGCGCGGCTGGCGCGAACGTGCCGAACAGGTCTGCCGGGATCGGAGCGGGCATCGCGAGAGAGATCGGGGTCATCGTCGTCACCTCCCGAGCCCCTGGTGCAGCGCCCGTGCCAACCCGATCCGTGGTGCACGTCGACGGAAATCCGCCGCGTTTGCCTTCGCGACCGCCTTCCGCGTAGTGCAGTCGCTGCATGGCGCGGCGGACGGTGCATGATCCGCATGGCAACGCCGCATAACCAGTTGGGCACCGCGCGCGCCCCCAGTCGGCGCCGGACAAGGGTCGCACGGCCGGCGCGGGGTCTGGCATCGCGCTTGCGCCTCGGAAGCGGCTGATGGTCGAACCCATCGCTCACCCGGGGCTCGCGGCGATCGCGTACCTCCTGCCCGGCCTCGTGTGGGGACTCCTCGCGTACGTGAGCGCGCGGTTCGTCCGGGACTGGCGGCCGGCGTCGGCTTTCTTGCGGCTCCTGCCCGTCGTGGGCGCACTCGGAGCCGCAAACTACGCGGTCATGATGGTGATCAGCCTCGTGCCGCTGACGCTCCATCTCCATCCGCCGCTCCCGCTGCGCGTGCTCTACCTGCTCGGGAACATGGGGCAGGTGTCCCTCGGGGCGACGGCCCTCCACCTGGTCCGCTATGCGCCGGGGCGCGAAGCGCCTCCGAGCCGCGCCTGGCTCGTCGCGAACTACGGCGCCATCGTCGTGATCGGCCTCGTTTCGCTGTTCCCGCCGCTCGGCGGCACGCACGACCTCGACGAGCGTCTCCGGCTCTTCTTCGCCGTCCGGAACGCATACATCGTGATCGTTCTGGCGCTCATCGGACGGCACGCCGTCCGGATGGTGCGGCGGGGCGCGTGGCGGCCGGGCGGACTCGGAGACGTACGCACCACCGACGTCGTCCTGATCCTCGCCGGCGTCGCCGGTGCGGCGGGGTGGGTGGTGGTCTCGATGTGGCGCTCGCCGCTGTCGCCGGCATCGCCCGCCCTCCTCGTCTACGACATGCTCGTCGGTCTCGGGCTCGCCGCGCCGCTCGCCGTGCGGGCGCTCTGACAGGTCGCTCCGCAGTTCCTGCTCACGATCGCGATGCTCGCCGTGGCGGCCGGCATCCACCTCGGAAGCCGCGCGCTGGCCGACGCGTCGGATCCCGCATTCCTACCGCTCATCGACGTCGGGACGGTGATCGCCCTCGTGCTGGTCCTCGTCGGCGGGCAGACGAGCGTCCGCGCGGCGATCCATCGGCTGCTCTTCCGCATGAGCGACCGTCGGCGCGATGCGTTCGAGGCCTTCTTCCACTCGCTTCCTCCCGAGCTCGGGGTCGACGAGTGCGCACGGCGGGCGCTCGCGACCCTGATCGAGGTGATGCAGCTCCGCGGCGTCGCGCTGGTTTCCGACGGGGACCACCCACCGATCGTCGCCGGCGCGCTGGACGTACGGCAGATCACCCGCCTCTGGCCGCGCGCCGGCGTCCCGATCTTCCCCGGCGGCCTCCTCGAGTACGACTTCACGCTGTTGCCGGAGGCGCTGAAGAACGCCCTCACCGCGGCCGAGGTAGCGAGCATCCTCCCCGTGGCGAGCCCGCGGCGCACCTGGGGTCACCTGCTCCCGCGCACCGGCCTGCTCGGCTCGACCGCCGGCTCCGCGCAGCTCGACCCGGTGCGGGCGTTCGCCGACCAGCTCGCTCTCGCGCTCGACGCGGCCGATGTCGTCGCGCGTGCGCTCGCCGTCGAGCGCTCCCTCGCTCACGCCGAGAAGCTCGCCGCGATCGGAGAGCTGGCGGCCCGCATCGCGCACGAGATCCGTAATCCGGTGACCGCAGCGCGGAGCCTAGCGCAGCAGCTCGCCCGCGAGCCGGGGGCGCCGTTCGTCGCCGAGCACGAGGTGATCCTCGCCGAGCTCGAGCGCGTCGAGCGGCAGGTGGCGGCGCTCCTCCGCTTCGCACGCCGCGACGAGTTCCGTTTCGAGCCGGTCGATCTGGCCGAGCTGGTGCGAAACACGGTCGAGGCGTTTCGTGCCCGGCTCTCGTCGGCAGGGATCGACGTCGACGTCGCGGCCGGGGTCGCCGTCACGGCGCGCGCTGACCGGGAGAAGCTCCGCCAGGTGCTGGTCAACCTGATCGAGAACGCGATCGACGCGCTCGCCAACGGGAACGCCGTGAAGCGGCTCCAGGTCAGCGTCCACGGCGACGACGGGCATGCCACGGTCCAGGTGAGCGACAATGGACCCGGCGTTCCTCCGGACGCGCTTCCGCACCTGTTCGAGCCATTCTTCTCCCTGAAGGAGACGGGTACGGGGCTCGGCCTCGCCATCGCGAGGCGAACCGTCGATGCGCATGGAGGGCGGATCGCCGCGACGTCAGCCAGCACCGGTGTCACGTTCGTCGTCGAGCTGCCGCTGGCGGGAAGGTCATGAGCGACGCCACGTACTTCGCGATCGCAGCGGCGATGTGCCTGGTCCCGGCGCTCGTCTGGGGCATCCTGGCCGCCGAGTACGCGCGCTTCATGGGGTTCTTCCGGTCCCGCCCGGTCCTCCGGCGCCTGGCGGTGATCGGCTTCCTGGCGACCACGCTGGTGACGGTGAATCTCGTCGTCGCCGTGCTGCGCCTGCTGCTTCCCGTGGGACTGCGCACGCAGCCGAACATCATCCGCGACTCCCTGAGGACGCTCGACGATACGACGATCATGCTGCTCCTGCCGCTGTTCCGGCATGGTGCACGCTACGCCTCGGTGCGCAGCGCACCGCCGACGCGAGCCTGGTTGGTGGCGAACTACGGCGCTTGCGGCGTGGCGACCGCCGTCTCGCTGCTCGCGGCGCTCGGCGCGGTGCCCGTCGTCGCCATGCCCGCCGTCCTCGTGCTGCTCGGCTCGTACGTAATCGGGATGCTCGTGCTGATCGCCCGCAGCCTCGCGCAACAGGCGCGGCCGGGTGGATGGCGTGCCGGCGGGCTCGGTGAGCCGCGCACTCTCGACGCGGTGATGATCATCTGCGGGGTGCTCGGCAACGTCGTGGCCTGCGCCGTCGCGTTCCGCTACGGCCGGCCCGCGCTGCCGATCGTGGTCGGGTCCGCATCGGCCACCCTCACCGTCGCCGCGCTGCAGAGCGCGAGTGCCCTCGCGTTCGCGATGCCCCTGGCCGTGCGCCTACCCGCCACCGTCCTCCAACGGCTGGTGATGACGGCCACGGCGATCGCCGGCACCGCCGTCCTCTATGGCGGCGCTGACGTGCTCACCGCACGCGTTTCCGACACGGAGACGCGCCGCCTCATCGACCTGGCCGCCATTACCGCGATCATCGTGACGCTGGTCCCGCTGCGCGCGTGGCTCGGGCGCGCGATCGAGCGCGTGCTGTTCCACCGCACCCGACAGCGCCGCGCCGAGCTGCAAGAGGCGCTGCAGGGCCTCTCGCCGGAGCTGGGGCGGCTCGAATGTTGCCGGAACGCGGTCGCCGCGTTCACCCGCATCCTGCATCTGCGCGGTGCGGCGATCCTGCTCGCCAGCGGCGAGACCGTGGTGCACGGCGACCTCGCGGTGGAGGTCCTCGAGGCCGTCTGGCCGCGCGGCGCAGCGATGGAGAAGCTCCCGGCGCGCATGTTCGTCAGCGATGAGCTGCGCGACGCCCCGGCACTAGGGGAGGCGCTCGTCACGGCCGACGTCTTCGGCGTGGTGCCGATCCGGAGCACGCGTCAGTCCTGGGGTCATCTCTTCGCACGCACGATGATCTTCACCGCCCTCCCCTTTCACGTGGAGGACGTTGAGCTCCTCGAAAGCTTCGCTGCACAGCTCGCGCGCGTGCTCGACGGTGCTGCCCTGCTGGCCCGTGCCGTCGCGGTCGAGCGATCGCTGGCGCATGCCGAGAAGCTCGCCGCGATCGGCGAGCTCGCCGCGCGGATCGCGCACGACCTCCGCAATCCGGTCACCGCGGCGCGCTCGCTCGCCCAGCAGCTCATGGGCCAGCCGTCCGCGCCGTTCGCCGCAGAGCACGCGCTCATCCTGGGCGAGCTCGAGCGCGTCGAGCGTCGGATCGCCGGCCTGCTCCGCTTCGCGCGCCGGGAGGAATTCGACTACGGGCCCGTCGATCTCGTCGAGCTCGTGCAAGGGACGGCAACGGCGCTCGCGGCGCGGCTGGTCGCGGACGGCATCGTTCTCAGCGTCGACGCCAAAATCGGCGTGACCGTGCGCGCCGACCGTGAGAAGATCCGCCACGTGCTGCTCAACCTGATCGAGAACGCGGCCGACGCGCTGCACGAGACCGCGGGAGAGCGCCGCATCGAGATTGCGATTGGGCGCGCGGACGGGATGGCGACGGTGCTGATCCGGGACAGCGGCGCCGGCGTGCCGGCCGACGCGCTGCCCCGCCTCTTCGAGCCCTTCTTCTCGCTCAAGCCGACGGGCACCGGCCTCGGACTCCCGATCGCGCGCCGCACCGTCGAGGCGCACGGCGGACGGATCGACGCCCGGTGTGCGCTCGGCGGCGGAATGGCCGTCGACTTCGCGCTGCCGCTCGCGTCCGAGGAAGCGCTGCCGTCGTGAAGGCCGCGATCCTCGTCGTCGACGACGAGCGCGCGATCGGCATCGCGGTCGCGCGGCTGCTCGGCGGCCGCGGCCACGCGGTCGAGACCGCGCTGTCCGCCGAGGAGGCGATCGGGAAGCTCACCGCGTCGCGGTTTCATCTGGTGGTGACGGATCTCAACCTCAACGGACGCAGCGGCATGGAGCTCCTCCGCTGGGTGAAGGAGCGCGCCCCGGAGACGGCGGTCGTGATGATCACCGCGTTCGGCTCGGAGAAGATCGCGGTCGAGGCCATGAAGCTCGGCGCCGCCGACTACGTCCCGAAGCCGTTCGACAACGACGAGCTCGTGCTCGTCGTCGAGCGCACGCTGGAGACCGTGGCCTTGCGCCGCGATCTCCGGCTCCTCCAGGAGCAGGTCGCCGGCGCGTACCAGTTCTCGGACATCATCGGCCGGAGCCCGGCCATGCAGCGCGTCTTCGACGTCATCCGCAAGGTCGCCGACACCGACCTGACGGTCCTCATCCAGGGCGCCAGCGGGACGGGGAAGGAGTTGGTGGCGAACGCGATCCACTACAACGGCCCGCGTCGCGCGAAGCCGCTGGTCAAGGTGAACTGCGCCGCCTTCGCACGCGAGCTCGTCGAGAGCGAGCTCTTCGGCCACGAGAAGGGCGCCTTCACCGGCGCCGTCAGCACGCGCGAAGGAAAGTTCGAGGTCGCGGAGGGCGGGACGCTCTTCCTCGACGAGATCGGCGACATGCGGCTCGAGACCCAGGCCAAGATCCTGCGCGTCCTGCAGGAGCGCGAGCTCGAGCGCGTCGGCGGCAATCGCACCATCAAGGTGGACGTCCGCGTCCTCGCCGCCACCAACCAGGACCTCGAGGCGAAGGTGAAGGACGGTAGCTTCCGCGAAGATCTCTACTACCGGCTGAACGTGGTCACGATCACGCTGCCCGCGCTCCGTGACCGACCCGAGGACGTGCCGCTCCTCATCGAGCGCTTCCTCGCCGCGGCCGCGGGACGGCTCCGGCGCGAGCCGAAGACGCTCGCGGCCGACGCGCACCGCGCCCTCTGCGCGCACGAATGGCGGGGGAACGTGCGCGAGCTCGAGCACGCGATCGAGCAGGCGGTTGCGCTGGCGTCCGGGCCCGAGATCACCCTCGGCGATCTCCCCGCGTCGATGAGCGGCGGGCCATCCGAGACGACGGCCGATCCGCCCGGCTCGTTCCGGGCGGCGAAGCAGCGCGTGATCGAGCAGTTCGAGCGGCAGTTCATCCGCGAAGCCCTCGAGCGTCACCGCGGCAACATCTCGAAGGCCGCCGAAGACATGGGCATGTACCGCCAGCACCTCCAGCTGAAGCTGGCCGAGTACGGGATCGACGCGGCGGCCTACCGCGAGCGCTGATTCGCTCAGAGGCGGACGGAATACTCCGTCCCGGTCCCGAGCGGCAGCGTGACGGAATGGAATCCGTTCTGCGCGTCGCGGACCCATGCGACATATGGCGCGAGCGCCTTCGGAAAGGTGTGGATGTTGTCCGCGAGAACGACCGTGCCGCCGGGATCACGCAGGGTCTCGCGCGCGTCGCCGGCACGGATATCGGCGTACTCGCCGAGCCCGGCGGCGTGGAGATTCGCGCGTGCGGCGCGCACCTTTCCCGGCTCGAGTTCCGAGCCGATCACCACGCCGCCGCCGTCGTCGCGCACGGCGGCGGCCAGGGGGATCGTCGAGATCCCGAACGACGTGCCGAACTCGACGATCCGCGTCGCGTGCAGCGAGCGCGCGACGAGGTACGCGAACGTGCCCGTCTCCGGCGAGAGCGGGATGTAGAGGTCCTTGAAGCGGCGCGCTTCCTCCTCGGCGGACGGCGTCCGCCGGAGCAACCAGTCGAAGCCCCACGCGAGCGCGATCGGGACGAACTCGAGCCGCTGCCGACCGGCGTCGGCGTGCAGCCGGCGCAGGACGCCTTGCACTTCCGGCGACCCGAGCGAGAACGGCTGCGGGACGTCGCGCCCCGTCATCGCGCCGTGGCGTCGTGCTCCGGCATCCGGCGGCATTCCGCGTCGAGCAACTCCGGATCTCCGGCCATCACCGCCGAGAGCGCCGCGAGCACGCCGACCGCCACGACCCCCCAGGCCGCGAGCAGCGCCATCGGTTCCAGTACGATGGTCGAGATCATGCGGGTCGACCTTGCAGACGCCGTGCCAGCGCGTCGATGTCGGCAATTCACGGGTTTGGCCGGGGACCGCATCCGCCGCCGTGCAGCTCCCGCATGGCCCGGCGTGCAGGCGGGCCACGGACGCGGCCTCAGCGCAACGCCGCCAGGGCCCGCGCGAGCGCGTCCTGGTGCACGACCTTGAGCGGTACCCCGCGCTCCGTCGCCAGCCGTCGACAGTCGTCGAACTCGGGCGCCACGTTGAGGGTCCCATCGGGTGCGCGCGCGACCTTCACGCGCACCCGGCCGTACGGCGTCTCGACGGTCCGTTCCTCACGTGGCAGCACCGTCCGTCGCCACGTCGTCCAGCGGAGCCCGATCGACGACGTCTCAGCGAACACGATCGTGGCGAGGCGCTCGCGATCCGCGGGCGCGGCGAGCACGCGCAGCATCGTGGCGGGCCGGCTCTTCTTCATCACGACCGGGACGAGGAACGCATCGCGCGCGCCCGCCGCGAAGAGGCGGTCAAGCACGTGCTCGTAGAGCTGCGGGCTCATGTCATCGATGGTCGTCTCGAGCACGACGACCTCGTCCGTGCCGGCGCCGAACGCGGGCTCGCCGACCAGGATGCGGAGGAGGTTCGGTCGATCCGCGAGCGTGCGCTCGCCGGCGCCGTAGCCGATCGCGGCGATCCGCATCTCGGGGACGGGCTCCGTGCGCGCCAGCGCGGCGACGATCGCAGCACCGGTCGGCGTGACGAGCTCCGCCGCGCCGTCGTCGACCCGCACGGGACGCCCGGCCAAGAGCTCGACCACCGCGGGCGCGGGCACCGGCAGCGGGCCATGCGCCGAGCGTACCCGCCCCTGGCCGAGCGGCAGCGTGCTCGCGTGGATCGCGTCGACGCCGAGGTGCGCGAAGCCGAGCGCGGCGCCGACGACGTCGACGATCGCGTCGAGCGCGCCGACCTCGTGGAACTCCACGCGCTCGGCGGGCATGCCGTGGACGCGTCCCTCCGCCTCCGCGAGCCGCGCGAAGATCGCGAGCGCGTCCGCACGGACACGCGCGTCGAGCGCGCTGCGCTCGAGAAGCGCGCGAATGTCGGCATACGCGCGGTGGCCGTGATCGTGGGCGTGATGCCCGTGGTCTGGATGCTCGCCGTGGATACGCACGTGGAACTTCGTCGCCCCGATGCCGGAGCGCTCGATCCGCGTCGCGTCGACGTGCACGCCCTCGAGCCCGAGCTGCGTGATCGCGTCCCGCACCGCCGCGAGCGGCAGCCCGAGGTCGAGCAGCGCGCCGACCGTCATGTCGCCGCTGATGCCGGAGAACGCGTCGAGGTAGGCGACCTTCATCGGCCCGATTTCCGATTGCGGACCCCCGCCCCCGATGCTACAGCGGCGGTTCCAGAGCTCGCCATGCGGAGGCGCGAACTCGACTCGTTTCGCACGCTGCTCGAAGAGCGGCGGCTGGAGCTGATCCACGAAGCGTCGCGCACGGTGGACGGCATGGGCGAGAACCGCGAGCAGTTCCCGGATCTGACCGACCGCGCGTCGCTCGAGGGCAACCGCAA
>Ga0070731_10001562_pt1 | contig 23503 bp, 19 predicted proteins | sample Coa_R1_2_FD_66448 | JGI IMG/M metagenome (GOLD analysis project Ga0070731, IMG submission 66448) | Surface soil microbial communities from Centralia Pennsylvania, which are recovering from an underground coalmine fire - Coalmine... | ecosystem: Environmental > Terrestrial > Soil > Unclassified ... | reverse complement strand
CCCGGACTCCCAGTCGGCCGGCAAGTACGTGTTCGTGGTCAACGAGAACAACACGATCTTCCGCAGCGCGACGTCCGGTTCCGTGAAGACGGTCGCGTCGAACCCCCCGGGCCTGATCACCACCACGCAGTATGCGAACTTCCCGGATGACACCAACCTGAAGTCCTACTGGAGCAAGCTCGACTAATTCCGGGAATCCACAGGGTTCATCGAACCCCCGGGCGAAAGCCCGGGGGTTTTTTTATGGGCCGAGCGGCATCGGCCGGGTCGGCGGGGACCGATGGTCCCGGGAAGCCGTGGCGAAGGGCAGGCAGGGCGCGGGGGTGGCCCAGCGGTCGCCAGAGGGCCTTCACGACCCCCACGTCCCCCGCCCCTGGCGACCCAGGGGGGCCGCCGAACCTCCGCCAAGCAGGATCCGATCGGCCGATAAGAAGCAGCCACAGGAGCTTCGGAGCAAGGCCCGTCTTCGGAGCTGACCTGGTAGTCCCCGGGGATGAAGCGTGGACGGCTGGTCCCGGAAGGCCGGACTTGCCCTAGGGCTCGCGGCTGAGCAGGTCGCAGAGACTCCGCACCACGATCTCCTGGGCGCCCAAGGCGTGCTCTTGGGCCGGGGTCAAGTCCGTGACGGTCTCCCGGACCACCCCGTAATGGGCGAGCGCCAGAATATACCAGTGGATCACGCCTTCCAGGTCGGCCCGATCGGCCTTTTCCCGGGTTCCCAGGTCGGACGCTCGCGTGCCTTCCTCGAGGTGCCGCGCCTGATCCGCATCGCCGAATTTCAGCGCGTCGGCGCTGGGCTCGACGGGCCCCTGGCCGGCGGCCAGCTCCTCCTCGCGGGCTCGGAGGCCGGCGGCCAGCTTACGGAACAGCTTCACCGCGTCGGCCGCCAGGCCTTCCTTGCGGGAAAGGTCGAGGGTGGCGGCGGAGAGTCGGTCCAGCGAGGCCGTCAGTTCGGACCGGGAGGCCCGCTCGCCGTAGTAGGACGAAATGGTCAGCAGGACCAGCCGCCGGAGCGCTTCCCCTTGAGGACCGGGAAACGAGGAGCGGGAAAGGACGGGATTCTCCGCCCGCTCCCGGAAATGCCTCGACAGCCGGCCGGCGGACTCCGACTTGGACGAATCCGAAGCGCCATGCGACATGACGTCCAGGTCCGCCGCATCGCCCTGGGCCAGGAGGGTCGGGGAAACGGTGCCCTCCAGATCCGTCAGGCGCGCAAAGATCCGGGCCCGGGCGATCATCGCCGCCACGTCGGACCGGGAGCAGAGGGATTCCAACAGACCACGCAGCTCCTCCGGAGTGCGGGCCTGGTTCACCTCGACGGGGGGGAGCGGCGCCGGCCCCCCCGTGCAGGAGAGCACCAGCAACAGGAGAGGCGCTACCAGCCCTCGTCTCCCCAGAGCTTCACGAAGACGCACGCGCAGATCCTCTCCCGGGTGACCCTGCCCTGCCCGCGACGCACGAGCAGAAGCTCCTGCTCCGACTCCCCTCCCACTGGGATCACCATCGATCCCCCCTCGCGGAGCTGTTCCACGAGGGATACGGGCATGGTCGGCGCCCCGGCCGTGACCATGACGCGATCGAACGGCGCCTCCTCGGGCCAGCCCCGGGAGCCGTCGCCGATCTTGTAGTGTACCCCGAAATAGCCCGCCCGTTCCACGTTCTCCTGTGCCTGCCGCGAGAGCTCCGGGAGCCGTTCGACCGAATAGACGTCCGCCTTCAGGGCCTTCAGGACGGCCGTCTGATATCCCGAGCCGCTGCCGATTTCCAGGACGCGCTCTCCTCCCCGCAGGTCCAGCGCTTCCGACATTCGGGCCACCATGTACGGTTGCGAGATCGTCTGCCCCTGTCCGATCGCGACGGGATGATCCTCATAGGCCTGATGGATCTGGGATTCGGGGACGAAAAGATGACGGGGAACCGTCCGGATCGCCTCCAGCACCCGGGGGTCCCGAATGCCCTGGGCGGCAAGTTGCCGCTCGACCATACGCCGGCGCAAGACGTCGAATCCGTCGTCCCGGGGACTGCTCATACCCACCGATTCCACTGCTAGGAAAACGCCCGAACGGCCGCCGGGCGTTCCCCCAATCGACTAGGTCGGGGTTTCCGCCTCCTCAACGCGCTTGATCTTGAGCTTCAGCACCTTCTTGGTGCCGTCGGTGATCTTCACTTCGTCCCCGATGCGGTACCCGACGACCCAGACGATGCGTTTCCCGTCGGTCAGGATCGGCACCCGGTCGCGAACCGCCTTGGGCACCTTGTTGTCGATGAAGAATTTCTTCAGCTTGGTGCTGCCGCGCGAGCCGAGCGGAACGAAGTGGTCTCCGAACTTCCGGAGGCGCACCACCAGCGGTCCGGCCAGCTTCTCGAAATCGATGATCTCTTCGGTGTAGTCCTTGTTCTTGATGTAGTCCTTCAGGCCGACGATCTTCCCCTCCTGGACCTCGGCGTCGATTTCGAGGTTCAGCTTCTTGATCACGGTCCGGCCCGGCACCTTGATCTTGCGGTGGGCAAATTTGATCGCGGGCGGGGGCGGCTTCGGGTGGGCGATCTTGAGGATATAGCCTTCCCGGCGCGCTTCCAGGCCGCGGGGCAGCCGGATCGCCTTCTGGTAGCCGTGCTCGCCGCAGAGCGAGATGATCTCCAGATAGTGCTCGAAATTCAGCTGGGGCACGCGGCCCAGGACGGTCTTCACGGCCCGGTCGATGATCAGCGTCTGGATCGCCGGCGGCAGCTTCGAGAACTCCTCCACGGAAAGGCAGACCTCGCCCTCGCCGGAGATCATCTTCGTATTCTCGTAGACCTCGTTGGCGATCTCTCTCAAGAGCAGGTAGAACGACCCCGAGGTCTGCCCGAGCTTCACGAGCGCCATCTTGACGCGAGGGTTGAATTCGCTCTCCAGCATCGGGAAGAGCTTGTGGCGGATCTTGTTCCGCGTGATCGACGTGTCGAAGTTCGACAGGTCCGTCCGGTGCGCGATCCCCTTCTCCCTCAAATACGACTCGATTTCATAGCGCTCGATCTCGATCATCGGACGGACGACGAAGAGGTCGGCCTTCTTGGAGATGACCCGGATGGGCGCCATCCCCTTCAGGCCCCGGAGCCCGGTGCCGCGGAGGATCCGGTGCAAAATCGTTTCCGCCTGGTCGTCGAGATTGTGGGCCAGGGCGATCTTCTGCGCGTTGACCTCGAGGGCGACCTTCTCCAGATAGCCGAAGCGGACTTCCCGACCCGCCTCTTCCAGGGTCTTGCGTTGTTTCGCCTGGACCGCCTTCACATCCACCTTGGTGGAGTGGAACGGCAGCTTGAGCTTGGCCGTGAGGTCGCGGACGAATTCCTCGTCCTCATCGGACGCCTTCCCCCGGAGGCCGTGGTTCACGTGGGCCACATGGATCTTCCAGTTCATCTGCTGGACGTCGTTGAGCTCCTTGAGAATATGGAGCATCGCGACCGAGTCGGGCCCGCCGCTCACCGCGCACAGGAGGGTTTCGCTTTGCCGAATGAGGTCGTACCCCTCGATGGTCAGGTACACCTTCTTGAGTATGTTCACGAGGTCTTTCTGATTATACCGTAGCAGCCCCGGATTATAGGGCGGCCGTTGGGGCGCACAAGGCTTTTCCGGCCGCGGAAGGCGCTCAGCGTCCTTGGAGGCGTGCCCGCAGCACCTGTTCCAGCTCCGGTGGCGGGCTGGCCGAGAGGGCCTTCCGGTAGAACCCCGCGGCCTCCTGGGGCCTCCCGGATTCCCGGTGGAGCTCCCCCATGTAGAAACTCAAGAACACCGCGATGTCCGCCGGAGGCTGGGACTCCAGAAGCTCCTGCCAGGTGGACGCCGCCTCCGCTCGGCGTCCGCCGGTGTAGTAGGCCAGCCCCAGATGATACGCGAACCGGGCATCCTTGAGCGCCTCCGGGTAGGCCGTCTTCACGGATTCGTACAGGGCCAGCGCCTGGGCGGGATCCGTCCGCAACGCCAGGTCCGCCAGCCGCACTCGCGCCCACAGGAGGGGAAGGAAGAACCGGTCCTCGTAGAGCTCCGGGCGCATTTCCGATCCCTCCGACGTCACGTAACTCCAGTGCCCTCTCGCCCGGCGGTGCCGGCGGGGGATGTCTTCAGGTCGGATGGGGTAGTCCCAGTACTTGAGGTCCACGACGGCCTGATCCCGCGGCGCGATCTTCCAGAGCATCCCGGCGGGCACCACCCCCAGGTCGTCCCTCAGGAACCTCGCGCTGGGCTTGACGTCCGAGAACACGGCCGGCACCACTCCGATGTTCCGGTTGGCGAAGGCCGCCACCGCGACCATCTCCCAGCTGTCCTCGCCCTTGGAGCGCCGCAAGAGGTCATACTCGGGTATCGCCAAGCCCTTTCGCGCCGCCAGCCGCTGGTCCAGCCAATCCTCCCCCAGCACCGAACTGCTGAGCGGCAGCACGTCGGTCCGTTCTCCGGGCAGCCCCTGAAGATACCGGCAGAGGCCCAGAGGGTCATCGCGCGAGAAGAACACCACCGACCCGGGATCCAGGTTCTTCATCAGAAGCCGGGCGTACTCTTCGGCCCAGACATAGCCCCTCTGGCTGAGCAGGGGAATGTTGACCGCCGCCAGCGTCACGCAGGCCGCGATGACCGCTCCCATCGCGGCCCGTACACTTCGCTCCTGGATCGCCACCAGCCCCTCCGCCGTCACGAGGGCCATCGGGATATAGGCGAACACGAGCCACTGGTCGAATTGCCCCTCCCCCCGGAAGAGAAGGGTGATGAGAGTGACCGGCCCGATCCACCCGGCCAGGAGTCCGCCGGCCTTGCGGTGTCTCCGCCAGATCCGCCACGTTCCGAGCGCCAGGGGGATCAGCCCGACGAGAAACTCCTCCCCCGCATACCGCAGCCCCACCGTCCAGCGCCACGCCGCGAATCCGAAGGCCCCTTCCTGCCGGGTGAATCGCTGTCCGGAGACGAAGACATAGATGTCCCGCAGGCTATGCAGGTCGGCAAAATCCGAGAGTGACGCGCGTGTCGAGAGGACCGGAAGGAACAGACACGGGAGAACGGCGCAGGCCGCCGCCAGGAGCACGACGCCGCCGAAGAACGGCACGCCCCAGTCCCGGACCAGGTCCCGCCGGGCCCAGCCATAGATCAGCAGACCGGGGACCAGCAGGGCGGCCGCCGGATGGGCGGCCCAAGAGAGGCCCAGCACGGCGCCCAGCGCGACGAAGTCCCGCTTCCGGTCCGCTCGGACCAGGATCCAGAGGAGCAGGGCCAGGAGCAGATAAAACAGCGCGTAGGTCTTCGCGATGATCGCCGCGTGGCCGTAGCAGTAGCCCCCGGCGAGGAGACACCCGGCGCCGATGGCGGGAAGGTCGGGGGACGCCGAAGGCTCCAGTTTTTTCAGGAAGTCCCGCGCCGCCAGGGCCGTGAACGCCGCTCCGCCGGCGGCCATGAGCGACGAGAACAGGTGGACCGACAGGACGAACCCGACCAGGGGACCCCACACCAGCGTCCAGGCTTTGCAGAGCAGCAGATACAGGACGAAGCCGTGGGAATACAGCACCGAGAGGTCCCGAACGGCCGTCAGGTAGTACCCCGAATCCTGCCAGTAGGCGTGGGATCCGACGGTGCACGCCGAGAGCACCAGAGAGAAGAGAAATGGAATCCCCGGAACCGCGCTCCGCTTCATGTCGGTACTCTAGCGCGTCTTCTTGAGATGGGAGAAGTACGGCGACGTCGACTTCTCGTACAGGAGTTTCCCGTTCACGAACGTCAGGTCGACGAAGGTTCGATAATCGAAGGGGTCTCCGTCGAGCACCACGATGTCCGCGTCCTTCCCCTCTTCCAGGGATCCCACGCGCCCATCCACGCCGCAGATCTCGGCGGCGGTGATGGTGATGGCCTCCAGGGCCGTCTGCTCATCCAGGCCCCCCCGGATCGCGAACGCGCCGTCCAACGGCAGCGTCAGCAGATCCCGGCCCGCCGTGCCTCCGGTGCCGACCCCGGCGTTGGGAGGCAGGATCGCGAACTTCACGCCCGCCTTCCGGAGGAGGGCGGCCTGCTGGATCGACGATCCCGCCGGACGAACCGCATCGCGCGGAGCGTGCTCCTTGGCGCGCACCTCGACGATGCAGTAGGCCCGGGCGCGCCCGATCTCGTCGGCCATCGTCCACCCTTCGATCACGTCCGTCAGGACCGCCTTGAAATGAAACTCATTGATCAACTCGAGGGCGCGCCGGAGTTCGTCGACGTGCGGCGCCGGGATCCGCGCCGCCAGGTCGCCCTTCAGGAGCTTGACGTAGGTCTCGACGAGCCCGCTCGCCCGGGGCGGCTTCTCGTCCGGCTTGAGCTTGTTGTCCGACCGCCTCTGGTCGTAATCCCGTTCTTTGTCGAGAGCCGCCCGGGCCTTCGTCAGGTTGTCCCGGACGTCGAAGCGTTCCGAGGGGCTTCCGGTGATCCAGGTCGCCAGCGATACGCCGGCGGGCTCCGCCAGGAGCATGCCGTCCAACGATCCGTACGACATCTTGATGACGGCACCCGGCCCGGCGGTCGGAGGGTTGCCGCCAAAGACGCCGCCGCCGCCGGAGGACGGCTCGACGTACACGCTCGTGATCCCCCCCGCCAGGGCCAGCTTGATCGACTCGCTGAAAGGGTCCAGGGCGTCGGCAATCTTACCCGCCGACGGCGTCAGTCCCACATTCCTGGCCCAGGCGGCCACGAAGCCCGGAAGCACCCGCTTGCCGGAGACATCGATCCGGACGGTCCCCTCGGGCAGCTCCACGGCGGGGCCGATCTTGAGAATCTTGTCGTCCTTGATCAGGAGGGTGCCGCCTTTCAGGAGCCCCTGCGTCACCGTCTGGAGGTCCCCTCCGACCAAGGCCTGATAGACGGGTTTCTTCTCCTCCTTGGGAGGAGCCTGCGTCAGGAGGAGCGCCAGCAGCATCGCGGGGATCATCGATCCCCCGGAAAGACCGGCCTCCCGTTGATGTAGACTTCCCTCACCTGCGTCTGCGGCGAGAGCGGATCTCCCGACAAAAGCAAGAGGTCGGCATCCTTTCCGGAATCCAGAGAGCCGCAGCGCCCGTCGATTCCGAGCATCTCCGCGGGCGACAGCGTGACGCCGCGGAGAGCCGCCTCCCGGGACAATCCGTATTTGACGAGTTCCGCGAGCCGGAAGAACATCCCGTCCAGCCCGTCCGGAGCTTCCGACACGGGGGCAAACGCGACCTGGGCGCCGGCTTTCTCGAGTTCGGCCGCGGGGTTGATCCGCTCCCTCGTGAACGCGGCGAACGCCAGAACCGGCCGAAGAACGACGCGCGCTTTCCTCAAACCCAAGGCCGATGCCGCCTTGTACGCGTCCGGCGACACGGCGAACACCATCCGAGGCGTGCACTCCGGGAACGCCTCCATCACCTGCCAGAAATGGAGCAGTTCCGCGGGGGAACTCGCCTCGACGACGCCGATCAGCTCTCCCTTGAGGAACTGCACCAGCGGGAGGGTTTTATCGTCGAGCTTGCGGCGATCGGCATCCAGAAGTTTTCGCGCTCCCTCCAGCGCCTGCTTCAGCGATTCTTTCCCGGCGCTTCCGGGCTGAAGCGCGATGCGCAGAAACGACAGCTTTTCCAGGACTTGTTGCGTCCTCGACCAGCCCACGGGTTTCACGAACGCCCCGCGTCCCGCGATGCCCGTGCCCGACGGTTGAAGCGCGAACACGGTTGTACCGCTTCGCGCGGCCTGCGAGATCGCCTCGGAGACGGGATTGAATTCGTCGGACGCCTGCTGCTGCGCCCCCCCTCCGGCCCCGGGTGCGTCGGACATCCCCAGGCGGGACAGCGGATTCACGAGTCCGGGAAAAGCCGTCATGCCGGTGCGGTCCAGGACCCGCGCGCCGGGGGGAACCTTCACGTCCTCCCCGACCGCGGCGATCTTGTCCCCACGGAGGAGCATCGTGCCGCCCTGGATCTCGCCATGCGACACCGTCAGGAGACGGAGCCCCGTCAGGGCCGTAACCTCCTCCTCCGCGGCGGGCGGGGCGGCCTGGGCCATCACCAGGGCGAGAACGAGCGCGCCGCTCACCAGCCGCCCCCGAACGTCACCCGCCGGCCCTTTTTCTCGTCGTAGGCGATCTTCCCGCCGATCATGCTGAGGACGGGCCGGTTCCGCACGTCGAGCGGATTCCCGGTCCAGATCACGATGTCCGCGTCCTTCCCCGCCTCGATCGACCCCAGACGCTGGTCGATCAAGGCCGCCCGGGCGGGCTCGATCGTCACGGCGCGCAACGCGGTCTCCTCCGGCAGGCCGAGCCGTACGGACATCGCCGCCTGAACGATGAGCTCCTCCTCCGGAACGACCGGAGAATCCGTGTTGATCGACAGCTTCTTCACGCCGGCATCGAAATACTTCGCCGCAATCCCGTAACAATGACCATCCTGCACCATGATGGTCCAATCGTAGGTCCTCGGGCCGATGTTGGCCGGGAGATTCCGCTTCGCGATTTCGGCGGACATCTTGTACGCCCCGAATTCGCCGTGAGACACGATGCACGGAAGGTTGAATTCGTCGTGGAAGATCCGGACGGTCGACATCACGTCGCGGGCATCGGCCGTATGGATGATCACCGGCCATTTCCTCTGAAAGAGGCCCCGCATCAGGTCGAGATCCTCGCGCTTCACCGGAGGCGCCTTCGTCTCGCCCTTTTCGTAGGACGTCCAACGTTCATGGTACGACCGGGCCTCCTCCAGCACCGTCCGCAGGCCCCACCACATTCCCATCCGCGACGTGCCCAGGTCGCCCCCCATGCGCTCGGGATTCCAGGCCTGGGCGACTTTCATGGCCCCGGGAAAGCGGATGATCAGGTCCGTCGTGGTCGACGCGCCCCCGGTGTGCATGAGCGTCCCGAAGCCCGAGAGGTTCGTGCCGCTCCCCGGGATGAAGAGGACCGTCGTCACGCCCCCCGCCAGGGCATCCTTGAGGAAATCACTGTCGGGGTCGATGGTGGCCTTGGTCGACAGTTCGGGATTCGCGGGATGAACCATCTCGTTGAGGTCTCGCAACCCGGTGCCCGCGATGTGGCAGTGGAGGTCGATGAGGCCGGGGGTCGCCCACGCCGTCGGAAAGTCCAGCACCTGGGCGCCGTCCGGGATGGGGATGTCGCCGACGGCTTTGATCCTGCTCCCTTCGATGAGGATCACGCCGTTGTCGTAGGTCTTGTCCGTCGCGGTAAAGATCTTCCCGGCCCGGATGGCGATCACCCGCGCCGGCTCCTGCTGCGGCCAGAGCGGCGAGATCAACGCCGCGGTCAGGACCAGGGTCGCCGCCACTCTCATCGGAGCGCCTCGACGACGACCTTGCCGTCGATGAGGACGTACCGGACCGCGCTGGAGGGAGCGAAGGGATCCCCGCTGAAGATCACCAGGTCTCCGTCCCGTCCCCGCTCGATCGCCCCCAGGCGCGAATCCATTCGGAGCATTCGCGCCGCGTTGACCGTCAGCGCCTTGAGCGAATCGAACGGTTCCAGGCCGTTCCGGACGGCATAGGCCGCCTGCAGGGGGAGACGCGCGGTGCCCGCGGCGCCGGCGGAGGCGAAGGCAATCGGCACGCCCTGGGAGGCCAGGGCTTCGGCGGCGTTGATCCGGGCGCCCCGCCGGTCCCGCATGAAGTCGGGTCCCAAGGCCATCGACACCCCGCTCGAGAAGGCCATGTCCCCGGCGAACGCCGCGTCGTCGGCGCCGGCCAAGATCAGATCGAGCCCGTGGTCCGAGCGGAAGGCCTTCACGGCGTTTTCGATCGCCGGAAGGGACCGGGCGACGACGATCGCGGGGATCTCCTTCGCAAAGAGCCGGCGATAGGGTTCGAGGGCTTCGTCTTTCTTGGGTTCCTTCACGTCCGTCTTCGTCCCCGAGGCCGGCGCTTCACGGCGACATTCCGCGAGCCCTTTCTGCGCCCCCGAGGTCCAGGTTCCCTTGAGATGATCCGGGGCCACGAGCTTCAGGACGTAGTCCACCCGCGAAGGTTTCGGCTGTTCGAGTTTCAGCTCGCTTTGGTCATAGGACCCGTCGACGGCCTCGGGATGGCCACCCACCGCGGGGGATTGAATCGTGCCCGTGACTTTGGTGCCTTCCAGTTTCAGCTCGGCGACGAAGTCCGTCTTCGCGGCCTGCTCCGGATTCTCCAGGGTTCCCTTCCAGCTTCCGCTCACCGGATCCCGCGAGCCCCCCCCGTCCCTCCGCGCCCGTTCGTAGGCCTCCCAGTCGTCGTGGTACTTCCGGCCCGCGGCCAGGGTGTCCTTGAGCCCCTGGTACCCCGCCGTGCCCGCAAGGGCCGTGAACTTGATCGCGGCCACGTCGCGCGCCACGGCCCCGGACATCTTGATCACGCTGCACACACCCGACGTCTCCGGAGAGAGAAGGATCGCGGTCACTCCCGCGGCGGCGGCGGCGCGGAAGACGGGGTCCGCCGGGTCGATCACCCGGGAGGGCGCCACGGTCGAGGTCGGCGGCACCCCCGATCCGCGGGGCTTCCGCAAGCCCGCGTCGGTGCGATCGACGTGGAGCCCGAGGGACGAGCCGAGATCGACGAAGCCCGGAACCACCGTCATTCCCGTCGCATCCAGGACCCGGGCTCCTGCGGGGATCGGGCGGCCCCGTCCGACGTACGAGATCTTCCCGTTTTCGATGAAGACGAGGCCCTCCGGAACGGTGCCCTGCGTGACCGTCAGCAGGCGTCCCCCGCGGATCGCGACCAGGTCCCTCGCCGCTCCCGAGGAGTCCCGCAACGCCCGGTAGGTCTGCACGTCCGAACTCTTGCGCTCGAAAACGAAGTCCCCGTCGACCATGACCCGCGTGACCGCCGATCCGGGGGCAAAGGGGTCTCCGCTCAGGAAGACCAGGTCGGCATCGCGACCCTTGGCGATGCTTCCGACCCGGTCGGCGACCCCCAGAATGTCCGCGGGCGCGAGCGTCACGGCCGCGAGGGCGGCGGGTTCCGACAACCCGCTCCTCACGGCCGCCGCGGCCAGGAAGAGCGGATCGCGAGCCGGAGGATCTTCCGGGGCGATCAAGGCGAACCGCACCCCCGCGCGGGCCAGGACCGCCGCTCCTTCCAGGGTCCCGATGGCTTCCAGAGCGTGGCGCGTCGGATCCGCCCCATCGCGTCGACCGGGCGAGAATCCGGCATTATAGAGCACCGGAATCTTCTTCTCCGCCAGCAAATCCACGATGCCGGGCGACTCCTCGGCATCGACCAGAATCAACCGCGCCTCCTGCTCTTGGGCAAACAGGATGGCCTTGACCAGGTCATCCTCGTTGTGCGCCGCGACCAGCAGCGACGCGTGGTTCAGCCCCGCCCGCCGAAGGACGGCAAATTCGCCCATGCGGGACGTGGGATACTGTTTCTTGGCAGGCCGCAGCGGATGGTCCGCCGAGGCGGGAATGGGCGGCTCGTACAGCGCCGGCGGGTTCTTCGATCCTTCGCCCAGCGCGATCCGAAGCCCCAGCCGGGCGACGAGGGTCCTCGCAGAGGGATCGCGACCGGCGGTCTTCACGACGGCCGACTGCCCCGAAAGCAGCCGCCGCGATCCGGGGGAGATGCACGTCGCGGTCACCCCCGCCGAGAGCAATTTCCAGTTGGAGGCGTAAAAGTCGTATCCGTCGATCGCTCGCACGTCCGGGGCGATCGTTTCGTCGGAATCGCGCCCCGGCTCCAGGGGGGACGCCTGGGCGTCGATCAGGCCGGGGATGACCGTCTCGTGCTCCGCGTCGATCACGGTCGCTCCCGGGGGAAGCTCCCCGCCCGGACGCACCTCGACGACTCGACCGCCCTCGATCACGATCAGCCCGTGATCCACGACCGATCCGGACACCGTATGGATCCGTCCGGCCCGGATGACCGTCACCGGAGTCCGGGGTTCTTGGCCCATCGCGAGCGACACGACGGCCAGGATGAAGGGAGCCCCGCGGTTCATTTCCGGCCCTCCAGAATCCGGCGAAGCTTCTCGTCCTTGGACCGTTCGTAGACGGTCCGGCCCTCGATCAGCACCGTATCGACCCAGCTTTGCGAGTCCAACGGATCGCCGGTCAGAAGAACCAGGGTTCCATCCTTGCCCTTCTCGATCGATCCCAGCCGGGATCCCAGACCGAGGATCTCGGCCGGCGCGAGGCTGATCGCTCGGAGGGCCTCGGCGCGGGTCAGGCCGTTCTTCACCGCGGTGGCCGCCTGGAACCACAGGTAGTTCGACCCGTGGACCAGCGCGTCCGTCTGCAACGCGAACTTGATTCCGGCCTTCGAGGGAGCCTGGGCGCCGCAGTGGCGGACCTCGTCGTGCAGGTCCTCGTCCGTCTCCCAATAGTCGAGATCCGGGTCCAGGATGACCTCGAGGCCCTTCTTCGCGATTTCCGCGGACGCCTTCCATCCGTCCCGCCCGAGCACCAGCTTGATCTTGAACCCGTCCGCTTCCGACAGCTCGATGGCGCGGTGGACGTCCGACGCCGTGGGGCAATAGACGTAGGCGGGGATCAGCCCCTTCAGCAGCCGCACGAGCGGCTCCCGGCGGGAGTCCGGCTCGGCTTTCTTTTCCTTGAGGGCTTCGGCCGCGTCATGGAGCTCCTTCCGCAACGCCGCCAGATGCGCCATCTTGCTCACGCCCGGCCGCGGCTTGAGGGAGATCTTCATCCCCACGTTCTTGACGAGCATCATGGACTCGACCGTCACCCCGGTGGGGCGCACGACGCAGCCCTGCCCGCCGATCATCGTGTCGTTGCCCGGCATGACGCAGAGGGTCGTGATGCCCTGCCGGAGCGAGTCTTCGAAGTACGGATCCACCGGATTGATCGAATCGAACGTGGAGACGAACGGCACGCTCGCGAGCCGCTCGTTCGGCCGGTCGGTTCCCCGCGAGGTGTGGGCCTCCACGAGCCCCGGAATGACCACTTTCTTCGTCCCGTCGATCACCCGCGCGTCCCAGGGGATGTCGACGTCCTTCCCGACCGCTTCGATCTTCCCCGCGCGGATCAGGATCGTCGCGGAGTCGAGTTCGGGACCGCTCACCGGAATGACGCGGGCGCCCTTGATCGCGACGACCCCGTCTTCGGGCGCGCCCGCGACGGCCAGGAGGGCCAGCACCGGGATCAGGAGGGTTCTCATTGGTCCGCTTTCTCCCCGAAGACCCATCGGCCGTTGATCATCACTTTCTCCACTCGGGTGGTGACGGCCTGCGGCTCCCCGGACAGAACCACCAGATCGGCATCCTTTCCCGGGGCGAGGCTGCCGACGCGGTCCGCGATCCCGAGAATCTCCGCCGGCGTCAACGTCACCGCCCGCAAGGCTTCGGACGGGCTGGCCCCCTCGTGCACCGCCAGGGCCACGGCGGTCAGCAACGCCTCGGGCCTCTCATCGCCCGCGGGAAGCAGCGCGGTGGCGACTCCCGCCCGCACCAGGATCGTGAAGGCGTCCGGACGGAACTCTTCCGGCTCCGAAGACGCGGGCGGCGGAGACGGCCTCAAGAGCACCGGGATGTGTCTGGCCGCCAGGAGCTCGGCCCGCTTGTAGGCCTCCTGACCCTCCTCGATCACGATCCGGAGATGAAACTCCTCCCCCGCCTGAAGGGCTGTTTCGATGTCGGTCACCCGGCTCGCCGAGACCCGGACGGGAAGAGTGCCCGCGAGGGCCCGAAGCAGGACCGGCGGCTCCTGCGCTTTCTGGGCATCGAAGAACGCCTTCCGGAACTCCCAGGCAACGCCCATTCGGGTCGTCGGCCGGCGCGTGAAAAACGTGGCGGCCGCCCCGCGCGGCGCGAAGTTTCCCTGGGCCGGCGCCAGTCCCATCGCCGCCTTGAGGGCCGCCTCATCCCTCAGGATCATCGAGGAACGAGACGCTCCCGCGGTCTTCACGACCGAGGCGAGGCCCCCGATGACGCCGCGGTTCCCTGGCTCGACGAGAGCCGCCGTGAGGCCGCTCTGACGCGCCCGCGACAAGTCGCCCGAGCGGGGGTCGAAGGAGTCGAGGATGCGGACATTCGGGGCGACCTCTTCCCCGTCCTCGTTGGTGGTTCCGGAGATTCCCAGCGCCGATGCCCCATGGATCAGTCCGGGAATGATCGTCTTCCCCGAGAAGTCGACGATGCGGCCCTGGTCCGCCGGCGCCTCTCCTCCAGCAATCCCGACGATCTTCCCGTCGCGGATGATCACGTAGCCCTTCGGGATGGGGGATCCGGAAACCGGCAGTATCCGCGCGTTCGTCAGGAGAACGGCGTCCCCATCGGGGAACCCCGGCGCCAGGATCACCAGGAGCAGCAGGCTCTTCATCACCGATCGCCTCGCTTCCAGGTGACGCGCCCGTCGATCAGGACCAGCTCGACGTCGCTGCTCAGCGAGAGGGGATCGCCGCTCCAGACCACCAGGTCGGCCGACGCCCCCTCGACGATCGACCCGTGCTGGCCGCCCAGTCCCAGCAGCTCCGCGGGAACCGTCGTCAGCGCCTGGATCGCGATCGTCCGGTCCAGGCCGTACTTCACGGCGAAGGCGGCGCTCACGCGGAGCAGCTCCTCGGAAATCGCCGGAGCATCGCTGACGAATGCGAACCGCACCCCGGCGTTGGCCAGTCGGGACGGCAGTTCGAGGGTATCCTTCCGGTCGCTCGTCGTCAGCGGCTCCACCGCCACCGGAATCTTCGCCGCCGCCAGCCGCTTCATCTGCTCCCCCGACGGCCGCGCATGCACCAGAACCATCGGGCGGCCGAACGACTTTTGAAGCTCCAGGGCGCTTTCAATGTCCGCCCCGGACTCGGCGTGGAGAAAGATCGGAAGAAGGGGGAGTGGGGCCTTCGCGTCCCCCAGCCGCTCCCGGAGCATCGCGACGGCACCGGTTCGCGACGTCGGCTGCCGGTCCGGGCGCAGCGCTTCGGATCCGATCGACGCCTTCAGAGCCACCGCGTCATTCACCAATGCCCGGTCATACCGTTCCCCGCTGAGGCGGAGCAGGCCGATGCGGCCTCCGACGACGTTGCCGTTGCCCGGGGAGAGCCCGACCATCGTCACGCCGGACGAGGTGGCGGCCCGCACATCGGGATGCCGGCTGCTGAAGGCTTCCACGCCCTTCGCTTCCGGAGTAACGGACTCGGTCGACTCCTCCACGTCGAAGGCGCTGCCGAGATGGGAGTGGGCGTCGATGAAGCCCGGAAGGATCCAGGACGTCTTCGGGAGCTCGATGATCGTGGCTCCGGCGGGAATGTCGACGGCCGCCCCGACCGCTCGAATCTTCCCATCCCGGAGCAGCAGCATTCCCGAGTCGAGCTCCGGTCCGGAGACGGGAACCACCCGCCCCCCCTTCAGCACCACGGGCTCCGACTGGGCCAGCAAGGCGACCAGCAAGGCGACGCCGATCATCGCTTCCCCCGTGCATAGACGGTCACGCCGTCGATCCACGTCCGATCGACCCGGGTCGTCGACTCGAACGGCTCTCCGCTCAAGAGGACCAGGTCGGCGACCTTATCCTTCTCAATCGAGCCCTGCGTCTTCTCCAAACCGAGGATCTTCGCAGCCTCGATGGTGATCATCGCGAGCGTCTGCTCCCGGGTGAATCCCCGGGCGGCGGCGGCCGCGGATTCGGCCAGGAAGCGCGAGCCCCCCGGACCGAGGGCCCCGGCGCGCTCATCGGCGAACGAGCCGACCGCGACGGACACTCCGGCGCGGCTCAGGACGGATGCCGTCTGCGGGGAGTGGCGGAGATAGTCCACCGAGGGGGGGCCGGTCCGGAAGACCGGGCCGACCAGGGCCGGAACCCGCGCCTTGGCGATCGCCGCCGCCACCTCGCCGCCTTCCGTGACATACTCGAGAACCGCCTTCAGCTTGTACTCCTCGACGAGGCGAAGGGCGAGCGGGATGGCGTCGGCGGCGTGAACTTCGATGCGGAGCGTCAGCGGACTCTTCGGATCCAGGCAGCGGGCGACGACCTCCTGCTTCAGGTCGACTTTGGGCTTCGACGGCGGCTTCAGGTCGGTCGTCTTCTTGTCCTTCTGCGCCTGCTCGTAGGCCGCCAGGTCGCGGCGGTACTTCTCCCCGTCCTCGAGGTATTGTCTGGCCGCCTCGAACGCTTGTTTCAGCTGAGGAAACGACTGGTAGCGCTCGAGGGCCGAGGACGACTCGCCCGAGGACGCTCCGAGGGTCATCTTCAGCGCCGCTTCCTTCTGAAGGACCGTCCGGGCCGCGTTTAGATGAATGATCGCGCCTAGGCCGTTGATGGGGCCGGTACTGACGGGGCCGACATAGACGGTCGTCACGCCCTGCTGCACGGCCTCGTCCGCATCGGTCTGGAAGAAATCGAGGCCGTCCAGGACGCGCTGGTCCGGGGATCCGGCGCTCCGTTCTCCGGAGACGGGGACGAACAGCCGCGAGGCCGCATCGATCAGGCCGGGAATCACGACCTTGCCCGTCCCGTCGACGATCTCGGCCCCCGGAGGGATCGGGATCTCCTTGCCCACGGCGGCGATCCGTCCATGCTCGATGACGATGAGCGCTCCGTCGAGAGCGGGTCCGGTCCCGGTGTAGATCCGGGCGCCTCGGAGGACAACGGGTTTGGGCTGGGATGTCTCCTGGGCTTGAACGAGCACCGACAGCACGAGGGCGAGGAAGCGCATGCTTGCTACCCCGTTCCAGAAGACCCCAGCGAGACCCCCTCGGCTCCGGAAGGCGAATCCATCGTAACACCTTGGGACCCAAGGGTCAAATACCTCGATCGGCGATTCGACACCGGCCCGGGACGCTTAGTCTTCGATTTTGAGAAGTGGAACGGCCTTCAGGTCGAGCGGGGGCGGATCGCTCTCATTCAGGAGCCGGTGCATGGTCCCGTTCATGCGGCGCCGGAAGTTTTTCAAGTTCACTCCCCAGTAGGAGTCGGGGTACTTGTCCAGCTTGTCGACCGCCAGCCGAAATCGCGACCGGGCCCCGCGAAGGTTCCCCCGAGTATAGTGGTGAAGGGCCACCGCCGTGAGGATCAGCCCCTGGAGGAAGTCCTTCTCCTCGCCGAACCGTTCCAGCCAGAGCGACTCCCAGGGATCGTGGGCTTTATAGAAGTCCCGACCGTTGAATAGCGCCACCCCCTCCAAGAATCGAGGGTCATGCTCCATCATCGGCCGGTTTCAGTGTCGCCGTCGACCAGGCCAGCAGCCCGAAGCCCAAGAGGAGCGTGGTGGCGGCCAGCCGAACGGATGTCCGATGGAGCCGGTCGAAGCGCGCCTTGGGGGGCGTGCCCGTGGGAACGGCATCGAATCCCGCGATGCTTTCCCGCTCCCGAACGATCTCCGGGCTGAGATAGACCTGGGAGACCAGGACCAGACCCAGCATGAGAGCGACGATGCCGATCCGGATCGCCCCTCGCTTCCGCGGCAGGACTCCCGTCAGGACCAACCCCAGCAGGGACCCGAGGCAGACCACGGCCAACGCGATCTGCACCAGGCCAAATCCTTGAAGAACGGATCCGAAGATCGTTCCGGCTTGCAGGCGGGAAGGGACCGACCGGAACACCGCGGGCGCGACCACCAGGCCCAGAACCGACATCCCTCCCACCCAGATGCCCAGGGAGCACAGGAACACCGCATGCGCGGCCCGGCTCATCGGACCGCCTCCAGGATCTCGTCGTCCGTGGGCATCCCGTAGCGATGGAACTTCACCACTCCGTCGGCGCCGATCACCACCACGGTGCGACGATTGTGGGAGCCCCTTGCGGCCCCATAAGCCCGCGCAATGGCCATCCCGGGGTCCGACAGCAGCGGAAACGAGAACCGGAATCCGTCGCAGAACTGGCGGTGCGACTCCGCCCCCGCGGGATTCACGCCGAATATCACGGCTCCGGCGCGGTCGAATTTATCCTGATCGTCGCGAAGCGCCGACAGCTGCTTATTGCAGCCGGGGGTGTTGTCCATCGGATAGAAGACCAGGACAACCGGCTTTCCCAAGCAGTCCGAGAGCCGGTAGGTCTTGCCATCGCCGGCCGTCAGCTCAAACCCTGGGGCCGGCTTCCCGATCACGCGAAGGCCGCCTTGAGAGCGTCCTCCGCCACGACCGAGCAGACGATCTTGTATTCGGGAAGACCCTGGAGGTGCTCCACCACGTCGGAATTGCGGACCTTGCGGGCGTCGTCGACGCTCTTGCCGATCACCAGTTCCGTCAGGGCCGAGCTGGCCGCGATCGCCGCCGCACATCCGAAGGTTTTTACCCGGGCGTCGACAATGACCCCGTCCCGGACCTTTAGGGTGAGCTTGACCTGGTCTCCGCACACGGGGTTCCGCACGAAGGCGCGATGCGTCGCGTCGGGGAGTTCCCCGGTGTTTCTCGGGTTGAGGAAATGGTCCATCACCGTCGCGTTGTAATCCTCGAACGGCATCAGCGAGCCAGCTCTTCGGCCGGGATGGACTGTCGGCCGGGAAAGCCGTCCTCCAGGTGGTGGTAGAATTCGATGGACTTCTCTCCCCGCTTCCAGCAGAGAAAGACCAGGCGGCTTTCGATCACCCCGTAGAAGTCGACCAGTCCCTGCTCGATGCTCTTCACGACGGCCTCGAACTCGCCGATCCGGCGTCCCGCAGCATCGTAGTCCTTCTTGGCCTGTTCGATCTCCTCGAGATAATGGGCATGCTCCTTGTGGTCGGGGTTCGTCTCCGCCTGGACTTCTTCCCCCCAGATCATTTCCAGGACGTCGATTTTGCCCTTGATGGTCTTCAGGCGCTGGCGGACTTCGTCGATCTCGTCGAATGCCCGCGACAGCTTGGGGAGGAGAGCGTTGGCCTCTCGGGCAGTATAGATGCGGGGGCCCATGGGGGGGAATTATAGCAGAACTGATTTAAAATAAAAGGAGCCAGGCCACCGCTTCGAGGTTTTACCCTTTCAAAGGCGGCCTGGCCCTGGAGAGAGGGGGAAACAGATTTTGGGCTTGCGAGGCCAAACATAAGTGCCTGAGCACCCTATACTAGCCTGACCTCAGCCTGCCCGTAGCTTGAGCCCCCTGACCCAGCTGGGCGAGCCCCTGATTCGAGTGGCCGTTCCTTCGAGCGGACCCAAAAGGGCCGATCGCCGGTACTGCACGTCCACTCAAAGAGCGTCGAATCTTTCTATCCAACAGTCGTCGGGTCCTGTTGTCCCCGCCGACATGTCTGACTCTCTCGCCGCTTCCCTCTCTCCAAACCTCTATATCGGCACCCGTAGGTACCGACTTCCATACGGAGTATACGCCGATCGCTAGTCTCTGTCAAACAAAAAACGCTCGAGCCCAGGGGCTTATTCCCGAGAGAGTTTGCACAGAGTTTAAACGAACGATCCCCAAAAATATGAGGGCAAATCCGTTGCCTGGACAAATGGCAGATTAAGGATTCTCATAGCCTCTTTCCGGCCTCCCTGAACCCGCTCGGAGCTTCGATAGGCATGCCATCGCAACATCCTGGAGCAAAGCAGGTTCCGTGTGCCTTTGGAGCGCCTTCGGACCGGTCGAATTCAACAACCTTGCGTTAAGGGAGTTCCGCTGATGGGGTCCCGGGGGCGTCCTCGCCCAGATTTCCAGCGCCGCCAAGTTTCCACCGACTTTCGTCTTCCGCCATTCACTCGCCCGGGGGATTCAGGGACTAATTATGGCCCGGGTGACGTTGCGATGAGTAACACGTTGACCTCCTTTTCTCCATCTGATAGCTTGTGCCAGCCATGCAAGACCAAGTTCTTACCGCGCTCAAGGCCGTTCAGGACCCCGACCTTCATCGCAACATCGTCGAGCTCGGCTTCGTCAAGGATGTGAAGTCCTGCGACGGCCTCGTCGCGTTTACGATCGAGCTGACCACCCCGGCTTGCCCCGTCCGGGAGCAGATGAAGGAGCAGGCGCACCGGGCGGTCATGGCCATTCCGGGCGTCAAGCAGGTCGACATCAAGATGACCTCGCAGGTCCGGGCATCCAAGTCGGACCAGAAGGACAAACTGGTCCCCCTCGTCAAGAACATCATCCCGGTGGCGAGCGGCAAAGGCGGGGTCGGAAAATCCACCGTCAGCGCCAACCTGGCGGTCGCCCTGTCCATGATGGGAGCCAAGGTCGGCCTGATGGACGCGGACGTCTACGGTCCCAGCATCCCAACCCTGACCGGGGCGGTGCCCTCCCCGGGCGGAAGCCCGAACCGCTTCATTCCTCCCCTGGCGCACGGCGTCAAGGTCGTCTCCATGGGCTTCTTCGTCCAGCCCAATGACGCGGTCATCTGGCGCGGCCCGATGCTCCACAAGGCCGTCGAACAGTTCCTGGGCCAGGTCGAGTGGGGCGAGCTGGACTACCTGATCGTCGACCTGCCTCCGGGCACCGGCGACATCCAGCTCAGCCTGTGCCAGATGATCCCGCTCACGGGCGCGGCCGTCGTCTCGACGCCCCAGGACGTCGCCCTGAAGGTAGCCGAGAAGGCGATCATCATGTTCAAGAAGCTGAACACGCCGATCCTCGGCGTCATCGAGAACATGAGCGGCCACACCTGCAGCCATTGCGGACAGCGGGACGACGTCTTCGGCGTGGGGGGCGCGAAGCGCTACTCCGAGCAGCACCAGATCCCCTTCCTCGGGGACATCCCCCTCTCGGTGGACGTTCGCGAGACGTCCGACAGCGGCACCCCGATCGTGATCTCCCATCCCCAGTCGGCGTCCGCGAAGGCGTTCATGAAGATCGCCGAGAACCTCGCGGCCCAGATTTCGATCCGCACCGCCAACATGGGCGCCGACAATCGTCCGATCCCCAGCAAGGTCGAACTTCGCAGCCGCCAGCAGCTGGCCATCAGCTGGAGCGATCAGAAGGAGACGCTGCTTAACTGCTACGATATGCGGGTCCAATGCCCCTGTGCCCAGTGCGTGGACGAGATGACCGGGGCCCGGCGCCTCGACCCGAGCTCGGTCGCGAAGGACGTGTGGCCCCAGAATATCGCCCCAGTCGGCCGCTACGCCCTGCACTTCCAGTGGAGTGACGGCCACAGTTCGGGCATCTATACCTTCGAGCACCTTCGGAAGATGGCGGGGCTCTAAGGGCGCGGCAGCTTCGCCAGCAGGTCGTCTCCGCCGTCAATCTCGACCGTTTTGAGCGGCGAGGTCTCGCCGACCGTGATCCGGACCGCCGATCGCCCCACCCCCAGCGCCTTTGCCAGGAGGGCAATCACGGCGGCATTCGCCTTTCCCCGCTCGGGAGCGGCGGTCACCTGGATTTTGAGACGCTCGCCGATCCAGCCCGCCAGGCGGTCGGCGGAGGCCTTGGGGACGACCTTCAGCCGAAGCCGGATCATCTCATGCTCCCCTCCGGCGACTCCCGACGCCAGCGATCCTCCCGGAGGCTCCTTCCCCGACCGGCCTCGGAATCGGCTGGACTCTCCGCCCTGGGGCAGGCTCCGGCCTACTTCATCTTCGAGCCGGTGTAGCCCATCTTGATGGTGAGTTTGTAGCACTCGTCGAGGCGGCGCTTCACTCCGGCGACCCCCCCGTCGGAGACGCGGGGGTGGTCCTTGTGCATCGTCGACAGGATCTGGTACCCCTTGATCGCCTCGCGCACCTCGCGGGCGGCCCAGTGGATCTCGGCGAGCTTGTACTGGCAGCTGCCGTTCTGAACCTGCGGGAACTCCGGATGGTTCTCGAGCAGCCACGAATAGTACCCGCGCGCCTCCGGCAGGTTGAACACCCCGTCCGAACAGGTTTGCGCCAGCGCCCAGATCTTCGACGGGTCCTCCGGGTTCAGCCGGACCTGCTCGCGAAGGACGGCCAGCTTCCGCTCCTCCTGCGGGTAGATGTTCTCGCTCCAGGTCGCCAGGGAAGCCGCCAGCTGCGTCCACCACTCCTCTTCGGTCTTCGTGTCGGGGTTGGTGAAGCGCTGGGAGCCTTGGTTCCGGATCGTGTCCGCGTCCTTCCGGTTCTTCTGGAGGATCGCGTTGCGGTAGATCTCGCCATACACCGACCCCAGCAAGGGGAGGAACTCCTTGGAGGCCCGGCCCTGCTGGATCATCAGATCGCCGGCCCGCCGCGCGTCGAGATAACGGTCCGTGGAGGTCTTGGAATCCCCCGAGGCCGCGTAGACCGAGCCCAAGTGGTAGCCCTTCTCGAAGGGATCGTCGAGGCGGCCCAGGCGGAGAACGACGTCGTCCCTGATCTTGCGCGCCGCGGCCGCCTCGTCCTGCATGCGTTGCTGGAGCGCGCGGAAGCGGTCGGACTTCATGGCGGTGTTGACGCTCTCGCCCGCCTCCTTGCTGATCCGCTTCTCCCATTCCTGGAGCTGCTGTTGCTGGCTCTGGACCTCGTTGGTCTTCCAGAAATGGACGTGGAGGATGTCGAGTTCCGACCGCGCTTGCGGGAACTTCTGCGAGGCCATGAACTCCTTCAACCGGTTGATCCGCTTCCTCGCTTCGATCTCGGAGTACTCGGCCGATTCGCCCTTCTTGATCCGCTCGGCATATTCTTCGCAAAACAGCTTCGCCGACGGCGCCACCTGGGCGACCGGGTCCTGAACGAGCTCCTGGACCGCCTGCATCGCCTCGATCGCCCTTTCGTACAGGCCGAATTCCATGCACACCGCGGCGAAATCGCACTGATCCGTGACGTCGCGCCGCTGCTCCCGGCTGTATTTCCACTGGTCGGCCACGAACTTGACGAAGGTCTGGGGATCGAACTGGGTCCACAGGTGGTCGACCATGCCCCCGGCGCTCAGGCGGATCCGCAGATTTCGGTCGTCGGCGTCGTCGACCACGCCCTCCAGCCCGGCGAAGGTGGTCGGATCGACGTCCGTCTTGAACTTCGAGGGAGTGGGGCCCTTGTTCTTGATCGCGGCGATCAGGCTTTCCTTGAAGCGCGCGCAGCGCTCCAGTTCGGCCACCCGGCGCTCCACGCGGGGCCTCAACTCGTCCGAGGTATTGGACTCGCGGAGCGCCTTCAGCTTCTGGAGAGCGCCCTTGAAGTCGTACTTGACCACGAGTTCCCGGGCCGCCTGGGATTCCTGGGCGAAGGCGATGCGCGCCTTCGCCAACGCCGAGGCCCGCGCCGCCTCCTTCTCCTCCTCCAGTCGCCGGGTCACGGAGGCCCATTCCGACTCCAGCGACTCGCGGACGTTCCGGGCCAGCGGAAGCACTTCGTCGACCGTCGTCTCGATCACGCCGTCCAGCAGCTTGATCGCCGACTCGTATCCGCCCTCCTTCGACAGCGCCCGGGCCTCCTGCTCCTGGAAAGTCCACGCCGCTCGAGCCTCGTCCGCCGCCTTCTTCAGCCCCGCGGCGACCGCGTCGTCGTAGAACAGCGACCGGTAGCGATCCTTCGCGAACGGGCACTCGGCCTCGAGCTTCTTCGTGTCGTCCCGGAAGTCGCCCCACATCTTCGCCGAGTCCCGGAAGCGCTTCTGCTTCAGCGCCGCGTCGGCCTTCCCCTCGACCTGCTCGTACTCGTCGCGTCGCTGCTCCAGGGTCGTCTTCCAGCGCCGGATAAAGGACGCCCGCGCCGCCGCCTCCTGCGCCGCGACCGTGCCCTTGGCGTCGTCGGCCTTCGCAAGATCCTGATACGTGGCG
>Ga0070731_10001561_pt1 | contig 23526 bp, 26 predicted proteins | sample Coa_R1_2_FD_66448 | JGI IMG/M metagenome (GOLD analysis project Ga0070731, IMG submission 66448) | Surface soil microbial communities from Centralia Pennsylvania, which are recovering from an underground coalmine fire - Coalmine... | ecosystem: Environmental > Terrestrial > Soil > Unclassified ... | reverse complement strand
TCAATGCTCGTGTCCTCCGCGACGGCGCGTGGGCGGTTCTCGCCGCTCGCGATCTCGTTCCCGGAGACATCGTGCGGGTCCGCTCGGGAGACTTCGTCCCGGCCGACGTCACACTGCTCGATGGAACTCTTGGAGTGGACCAATCCTCGCTGACGGGGGAGTCTGCCGAGATCGCCAAGAAGCCCAACGACCTCCTTTACTGCGGCTCCGTCGTACGCCGGGGAGAAGCGAGCGGTGTGGTCATCCTGACCGGTGTTAAGACCTTTTTCGGCAGGACGACTGAGCTCGTCGAGAGCTCCCGGCCTAAGCTGCACCTTGAAGAGGTCATTACGAGGGTCGTCAAATGGCTTTTCGTCATCGTAGGGACGCTGATCGCAGTGGCGCTCGGGGTTTCCCTCATCCAAGGAGCGAAGCTCCTGGAGATCCTGCCCCTCACGCTCGTGCTGCTCCTGAGCGCGGTGCCCGTGGCGCTCCCAGTCATGTTTACGGTGAGCATGGCCGTGGGGGCGATGGAGCTCGCCAAGCGAGGTGTTCTGGTCACGCGACTCAGCGCCGCCGAAGACGCGGCCACCATGGATGTCCTCTGTCTCGACAAGACCGGCACGATCACGCTCAACCACCTCTCGGTTTCATCCGTCGAGCCGAGAGGAACCTTCACAAGCGAAGATGCCCTTCTGTACGGAGCCCTCGCGTCGCAGGAGGCCAACCAGGATCCCCTGGATCTTGCCTTCCTCGCCGGGGCCAAAGAGAAGAATCTGATATCGCCCTCGTTTTACCAGAAGACCTTTATCCCCTTCACGCCGGAGACTCGCCGGACGGAGGCTGTCGTGGAGAAGGAAGGAGTCGAGTTCCGGGTGACGAAGGGCGCGGTACTCGCCGTGGCGAAGGAGTGCGGCCTCTCTCCGGAGGACACCCAAAAGCTCGACGACCGTGCCACTGAGCAGGCTCTTTTAGGCTTCCGGACCCTGGCGGTGGCGCGGAGGAACGCCCAGAAGGGCTGGGACTTGGTTGGCTTGGTCTCCCTCTCCGACCCTCCGCATCCGGATTCGAAATCCCTAATCGGCAGGCTTAGAACTTTGGGGATCGCCATCAAGATGTTGACCGGGGACGCGTTGCCGGTCGCCCGGGAAATCGCGACAAGTGTCGGCCTGGAGAAGATCATCCGGATGCCCGACGTCTCGGCGGCGCTCAAGGGCGACCCCAAAGCCGGAGCCGCGATGGCGCTTGCGAGCGACGGGATTGCGGAGGTGTTTCCGCAGGACAAGCACGAAATCGTGAAAGGCCTCCAGGCGGCGGGGCACGTGGTGGGGATGACGGGGGACGGGGTCAACGACGCCCCCGCTCTCCGGCAGGCCGAGGTGGGAATCGCGGTCGAGAACGCCACCGACGTAGCCAAGGGGGCGGCAAGCGTCGTTCTGACGGAGGCTGGCCTCAAGGACATTGTGGAGTTGGTGACCAATGGGCGGGTCATCTACCAGCGCATCCTGACCTGGATCATTAATAAGATCAGCCGAACGATTTTGAAGTCCGGCGTCGTCGTGATCGCCTTCCTGATCACGGGGAAGTTCGTCGTTTCGACCCTGGCGATGATGGTGCTCCTGTTTCTGACCGATTTCGTCAAGGTCGCCTTATCCACCGACCATGTCCAAGGATCGGATAAGCCGGAAACGTGGAATATCGGGAGAGAGGTAAGGCTCGGAGTCCTGCTCGGAATAGCGATGGTCGTCGAAGTCTTGGGACTCCTGGCGATCGGTTGGAGATACTTCCACCTGGGTCCTGACAATCCGATATTGCCCACGTTCACCTTTCAGATTCTCCTCTACTTTGCCATGTTCTCCCTCTTGAGCATCCGGGAGCGCCGGCACTTCTGGTCTTCGTGGCCTAGCAGGATGCTTATGGGCGGCCTGGCGTTCGAATTCGTGACGGGCACGGTTCTTTCAAGCGTGGGAATCCCGGGGCTCAAGGCCATTCCCATCACCGCAACGCTGGCGGCACTGGCTTACGCGTTTGTCTTCTCGCTGTGGGTGAACGATGCGCTCAAGGTCGCCTGGATCGGTAAGACAATGAGCGACTCCAAGAAGGCGTGAGGGAAAGGCGACCCGTCCCCCCGGCGGTGGGGCATCAGACTCGATCTGGTATCGGATTAAGAAGGGATGGAACACTCCCAAGAAAGGTGCTGTGATGGCCGCTCTTAGGCCTTCGGCCGGGGCGAGGAATCCCTCTTGGAGACAGGGAACCCACTCCTACAGCGAAGGTAGAGTCGAGACGAGCTCCGGGTTTCGCCTGTGGACCTGCTATCCTACAACACCGAGGCCATGATGAAATATAATCCCAAGGATTTTCAAGTGCGTCCAGGGAAAAGGGTCCATCTCAAGCATTGGCCCACCCATATCGCGCCGGCATACCGGTCCGATAAGGAGTATAAACACATCCTCGAGGATCACATTAAAGAGCTCAGTACCTTGCAAGCTCTGCTCTACGCTTCCCACCGATATGCCCTGCTCTTGATTTTCCAGGCCATGGATGCCGCGGGGAAGGACGGGGCCATCAAGCACGTGATGTCCGGAGTCAATCCACAAGGTTGCCAAGTATTCAGTTTCACACATCCGAGCGCTACGGAACTGACTCACGATTTCCTTTGGCGGACGACGATCGCCCTGCCGGAGCGAGGGAAGATCGGCATCTTCAACCGGTCCTACTACGAGGAGGTGCTCATCGTCCGTGTTCATCCTGAGATTCTCCGCAGCGAAGGGATGCCTCAGGAACTGCTCGATGAGAAAACGATCTGGGAAAGCCGCTTTCGCTCGATCGTGAATCTGGAGCGTCATCTCCACCAAAACGGCACCCGTATCCTCAAGTTCTTCCTCCACCTGTCGCAAGAAGAGCAGCGAAAGCGCTTTCTGGCCCGCATCGATGATCCTGAGAAGAACTGGAAACTAAGCCAGTCGGACATATCGGAAATGAAGCTTTGGAAGAAGTACAGGAAGGCCTATGAGCATTGCCTAACGGCGACAAGCACTCGCAACTCCCCTTGGTATATCATTCCGGCCGACGACAAGGAGAACGCGCGCTTGATCATTTCTAGAATTGTCGTTAATACCTTAAAAGGTCTGAAAATGCACTATCCTCGATCGGACGCGAAGCGGCGACGGGAATTGCAGTCAATTCGGAAGAGGCTTCTCAAATAGCGCTCCTCACCGACTCTGCCGGGCGCAGTGCTCCATGTCCCAAGACAATGCCCTCCACAGAGTTAGAGTTGCCAGAGTTACACGCAGCCCGTCAGCAGTCCAGGACTCCGTAAAGGCTACAGTAAAACCTTCCGGTGGACCTTAAGACGGGACGTCGCACATTCCACCTCTTTCGTGAAGAAGATCCTGGAATCGTCATCCGGCGCACGCGACGCGATCGCCTGATAGAACCGGGTGATTTCAACTTCCAGCCTCTCGACAAAATGCATGGCGGCTTCGCGATTCACCGGACTGTGGCCGAGGCGTTGGGAAACGGAAGGAAAGAATCGCCTCAGAAGCCTCTGTGTTTTCGCTTCATCCGGACGCCAGGAAACGGGACCATCGACCTTCGAATCGTAGCGCTCCATGTCCTTCAATCGTGCTTCCTGCTCCGCTGAAAGTTCCAGAAGATAGCGGCGCAGGGACAGGTCCTTGGGATCCGACCGATCAAGAATCGTGCGCAGACGGTCCACCCCGTCCCTCCTGGCACGTCGGGAAAGGGCCAGCAAGATTTTCAGAGACAAGTCCTTCACCGAGGATATTCCCTTATGCCACAACACTCCATCGCCGGTCCGTGGTCAGTTCCTGCTAGCGAGCGACTTCGAGCTCTGTCCTACAACCTTTGGAGAAGACCAGATCCAAGTCCGCAGCCAGCCTCATCCCCTGTCATGCCGGTCTCATATCCGGCCGAGAATGAATCGTCGACGAGGCAAACCTGGTCCGCACAGGGGTGCAAACAGCCCGTACCCTGTGCGGACCAAGCGACTGCTATCGTTTCTAGAACCACGATCCGTCTACGAGACCGTAAGAATGCAGTTCTGCGATCCGAAGGGATTGGCGACGCGATTCCGAGCTTCGGAATGATCGCTCCACTGGCCGTCCACGCGCAGGCGGTACTGGTACTCCCCGGGGTCGAGCGTGAGCGTGGTTTGCCAATTGCCCCCGGGTCCCTTGGTCAGAGGAACCCCCGCCTGCGACCAATCGCTGAAGTCTCCGGTCACCACCACCGACTTGGCATTCGGAACCTGGGCGACGAGGGAAAGCCGCTTTCGCGAGGATACCAACACCTTCTCCAGGATCTTGGGTTCGGCCATCTAAATCTCCTCTCCGTTGAAATCAGGGCCACACGTTTCCTCGAGGGACATTCGCACCACTTCTTCCGGGGCCCCTTGCCGGTTGGAAGTCTTCCAATGGGTAAGCAATTCTCAGGCCAGAGTTCCACGGTGGAGACTCTCCCGAGGAGCGATTGGAGTGCCCGTTGTGGCGGGGGTCGGCAGGCCCGCTTATGCCCGCTGATTTCCGGCACCATCGTGCGGATGACGAACGGGTGCTGCTCCGTCTTCAGCGCCTACGCCCCCAGTGTCTTTGCACGCTTTGTGCACACTTGATGAAGATGACTATGGTTCGCGTAGAAATCCCCGCGAGGAGGGCTAGTAAGGCCGATCGATGCCACCTTCGACAGAGATGTTGTGCGGTGAAGGTCGAGTTCCTATCTCATCCTGAATTCGAACCTAGCGGATGGTCTCAGAATGACTTCTCAAAGATCAAAGTGATCGACTGTGAACGGGCGGAATAGCCAAGCAGGAAGGCTCGTGGACTCGCCGTCACGGGATCCTGGACGGTCGAATTTACTCGATGAGCCTCCGGGGGCGGTCCGGCTCTCGAGTTCTCCTAGCGCGCATCCGGATCTGCAACGATGCCGATCCGACCAGGCTCAATCTTGGGATGGGTACTTTGGGGGCTTTTCGGTGGATCGCTGGACGAGCACCGGTATCGTGCTTTCCTGGATCAGTTTACTGATCATACTTCCCTGAAGGAGATGCCGCAGGGCTCCGTGTCCATGAGCGCACAGCATGAAAAAGTCCGCATGGTGATGGCGTGCCGCTTTCACAATGCCTTCCGGGAAGCTTCCGGTGATCCCGACGACCCGGCTACGTAGGTGGCGCCTCTTCAGCTTGGAACTTAGCTCCATCAGGTGATTCTCAAGAGTTCTTCGATAGTCAGTGACCCGGCGCTCAAGATCTTGGGTGAGGAATCCGCTGAGCGCGGGTGTCCCCCAGGATTCGTACAATTGCACCATCTGGTTCCGATTGAGGAAGCAATGGATCAGGAGCAGTTCCGCCTGGTGCTCGCGGGCCATCCGGCATGCCCACGGGAGGATTGTTTCGGCTAACTTCGACCCATCCAAAGGGATAGCAATCCGCCTGATGGGTGCGTGGGCGCGGGGGGCTTTGCCGGCACCGGGGATCACCAGGAGCGGGATCGCGGAATGATGAAGGAGGTTTTCGGTAGTCCCACCGAAGAGCCTCCTTTTGAGTTGCGACCCGCCGCGTGTCGCGATCGAGATCAAATCGCAGCGTTCCTGGCGAGCTAGCTCCAGAAGCACCCCGGCGGGAGCTCCTCTTCCAACAGCGATTCGTGGCGCCGGCCGGCACCCCGCCGCTACCGATTTGAGATATTTCCCCACATGCTCCTTCTCGCTGACGAAGGAGGCGGCATCCATCCAGGGATCAATTCCTACGGGAACCGGCGTATAAGCGCCTCCAAGAACGATCCGGGCTCCAGGCGCAATTCTCTGGACCCAAGGGAGCGACCGTTCTGAAACCGCAGTGCCGTCCAGACCCACCAGTACTTTCCTGATCATAAAACGGTGTTCTCCAAGGAATCTGGATCTCCCATGCTTAAAACCATCGATTTCCACCACGTTCGACGCATAGGATGCTTGCAAAGGACAGGCCATAAGAACTCAGTGGCCTCTTCAATCAAAGTGACCGTGGGTCCAGGGAACCGGTCGAAGGGTCGAAGGTCATTCGTCCCCCAGACCGGGATTCGACCCCTTATCGGTCTAGCGTCGCAAGGTCCCCGCAAGAGCCTCACCCCTCAAGGTCGTCCGTTCAGCAACTCCGTCCAATACGCTCTCGCTCTCAATGAGGAGAGGACCTATCGTCATCCGGTGCTCATCCGAATCATTTTGATCTGCTCCTGCATTGAAGAACGGGAATGCGATGGCGATCAGACTGCAGTCCCCCAATGTTCGATCGGGACCTGCCGATCTGGGATCAACACCGGCACCTCTGGACACCAAGAAAACTCCAGATCTGGTGCCAGGAATTGGGAAGAGTCCCCCGATCCCCCCTCCAGGAGCCATCGGCCTCCGCTGAGCAATCGTGCCGATTCTTTCCTCGGTCGCTTGGCCTGCGGCTTGCTCCAATGCTTGCATGACTCTGAAAATGAACCCCGGCAAAAGGAGCCTGAGGGCAGCGCCCAGGCAGGCTGGGGCCCTTATCGAGGGGGAGCTGCCCGAATCACTCCGACTGGTCCTCTGGGGTCGTCCCAGGCGCCTCAGAACCCCTCCAGGACGGTACTCGAACCTCTTTCCCTCGCTGGGCTGGGATGCCGAGGATGAAGTGGACCCGACAAGCGCCTTTGAGGACTTCGAATAATCGGCTCCCAGAGGGCCGACAAGTTCTCCTCGTCCCACGGGCGGCTAATCGCGATCGGAGGGGCCGACTAGGTGCCGTAATCCTGCCCTGAACACGACCGTGCAAGGATTATGGCCCGACCCATCCTTTCAGGTCTGCCCTTTGAGGGGAGACACCCTCTGAGTCTATCTCCGAGGTCGGACTCCTTCGACGTAACGGATGTCCCACACTCAAGCGGCCTCTCGGGCGTCAGATTCCGCCACCCCTTTCCGCATGTCTCCGGTCCCATATGGCCCTCCACTTGCTCCTGTACCGTCATCGATAAGAACGATTTCAGACCAGAATCCTGAAAGGATGGCCCAATGGAAGTCCAACCCATACTTCGAAAGCTCTGCTCCGCAAGAGAGTCGGACGAGCCGATCGTGACGTTGAGTCTGGAGGTGGCGGAGGCCCGGTTTTCGCCGGGGACGAAGTCCTTCCTGAAAGGCGCGCTGGAGAGCCACGTCACCTCCTCAGGGGATTCCACCGATACTCGGGAAGCATTCAAGGCCATCTCCGAGAAGGTCGCCCGCTACGCCGGGGCTGAGTTGCATGCCGAGACTCAGGGACTCTTCGTGGTGGCGGGCGGAACAACGTGGCAAGCTGTCCAGCTGCCGGTCCCCATGACGAATTTCGTTCACATCGGACGACGACCCTATGTTGCTCCGCTTCTGGAGGCAGTGACGAGGACGCCTCGGGCTTTGGTCCTGAAATACGATCAGCACGGGGGGATTCTGGAAGATCTCGAGCATGGGACGTGGAGTGAGCTCGACCGTATCCCGTCCGCGGCCGTGAAGCGGGACGCGGAACACAAGGCCTCCGGCCGCACCAGCCGCGGACGGATCGGGTCCCGGCAAACCGGTAGCGGCAGGGGCGGAGGCGGTCGAGATCGATTCGAGAGGCACTTCGAGGACGCAATCGAGACCATGCTCCACCAGGCTGCGACGAGTGTCGTCTCGCTTCAAAGACGGATTCCAGCGGAGGCGATTTACGCGTTTGGAGATCGGGAACACTTCCCGTTCTTCCGGGATCACCTTCCCGCGGCTCTTCAGGCTCAGGTCACCCATGTCGGACCGCTCCCCCACCGTCACGAGGATGTGATGAGAAAGGCGGTCCGACGGGAACTGGTACTTTTGGCGAAGAAACGCGTGGACTGTGCGATTGCTGAATTTCGTGATCGCAGAGCCGAGCAATGCCACGTGGCGCTCGGTCCCCAACAGGTCCTCCCGCTTCTGGACACCGGAAAAGTGTCCCGGGTCTTCATCGATGCGAACGATCCGCTGATGGGAGGAAAATGTCCCCAGTGTGGCGCCCTCTACGAGGGATTCCGGGAGAGGTGCGACCCCTGCGGCAAGGAACTCGCGGTGGCTTCGATGACCCAGGAGATCGTTGCCCACGCGGTGCTCCACCCTCCTCTTCCCATTACGTTCGTCGCCCGTTCGCAATCATGGTTGAAGGAACTGGGAGGGATGGCCGCGCTCCTTTCCATAACTGGAGTCCGCAGGACAAAATGAGGATGGTTCCTTCTTCGGAGGATCGGACGCACCGTTCCCATGTGCGACCCCTTCTCTGAAGTCGTCTGTGATCTCTTGAAGAGGGAGACGTTCTCCTGTGAGTTCATGGCCGGGGAGTACAACCTCGGCCGCGCCTGATCCCCCGGTCCTCTCTTTTTATCCGCCTCCGACGTCCGCATCGGCTTCCGCCACTTTGGCCTCAGGGGCCAGACCTTCAGGAATGCTGATGGGCTGGGAATAAACCACTAGGTCATGAACGCGGCCCGAAAGATCGATGGCATTCTGAGGGAGAGTGGCGACGCATTGAAAACCCATGCTCTCGAAGAGCAAGGCCGCATTCTTCTGCACGTCGAGAATCTCGGCCTGGAGGACGGCGACCCCGAGAGGTGTCGCGAGTTCGATGAACTCCTGAATCAGGAGGCGCGCCAAACCCTGTCGGCGGAAGTCCGGGTCGAGCGTCAGCCACAGCTTCCCCAGGTGACGGGCCCAGCCCCCCTGGTCGCGATGGAGTGTAGCGTGAGCCACAATTCGGGGACCAAGGAAGGCCAGAATCGGAAGAATGCGTCCGTAGTCCAGATTGCGAATCCAACCCCGAATGACGGTAGGCTGCGTCACGTCCTCTCGAAAGAGCCGTCGTTCCTCGACCGGGATTCTCCTGAAAAAGGAGGTTAGCGCGGTTTCATCGGACGCATTCATTGGGCGCAACGCAATCTGTCCGGGAAAGGCCTTGGGATATTGGTGGAGGGCGATGTTCATGCTGGCTCCTTAGAGCGGAGTTGAGGGGACTCCGAAGGAAGGAATTAGAGCAAGCCGCATGCCACGGCAAGAAGAATCTCGATGGAGAGGCTTCCCTGAACAGTGGTTCCTCTGCCCTCGCGGACCTAGGAGGTGAGTCGAAACCTCTTGCTTCAAGAATGGGGCTGTCGGATCGGTAGGTCGACTTTGGCGATGACGAGAAGGCTGGCGTTAAATCGCCGAGGATGAGGCTTGTTGTGTTCATACCTCCGCTGTCAGCACCCCAAGTCTCGGGCCCTTCCGAGTTCTTCGCGGATTGTGCTTTCATCGCCGTCGTGGATTCCCCGGTAGGTTCGACGATGCTCCTTCCCGAAGCGATCCGGATGCTCTCCAAATGTCCCGGGGGTGCACCAGATAGGCGATTCTCTGCCCCAGGGGCAGGTACAACGACTCGGGCTCACGACTCCTCATATTGAGTCGCCTCCTTCTCACTCTGATGCCGTTGGAGCGAGAACAACGCAACCCTTACGGTCACTATCGAGAGATCCACCTTCTCAGCACACCAGGGGATGGCACGGCACTTGCTCGGTTATCTCCTATGATGGACATCACACCACGCACTTCTTCTTAAGGAGGAGAATACATGGGGACTGTGCTTCTGATTGTGCTCATCCTGTTGGTTGTGGGAGCCTTGCCGACGTGGGGCCATAGTCGCAACTGGGGATACGCCCCCAGCGGCGGGTTGGGAGTACTCGCCGTGGTGCTGCTCATTCTCGTCTTGATGGGATACATCCCCCACCGATTCTAGAGATCGTGATTCGACCGATATGCGGGGAGATCCCCCGTAGGAGACAGGACATGAAAAGAATTATTACGACGCGTAAGGTCAGCAGGACGGTCCGGAAGCTTCCTTCCCGCATCCTGCCGGACGGCCAGGTGGTCAACCGCCGGCTCGTGATCAAGAAGACCTCCGTTTCCCGTCGGACGGAGGGCTAACTCAGGAGAGGAACGGGTGTAGGCCCAGCTCGCGGACGCCTGCCTCGGGGAATGCGGCGGCAGTGCCTCCCTGGCCTCTGGGCTTTCCCCCAATCCGCTCCTTCCTGGAATGACCTTCGACCCTGTATCAGCCGTTGTCTTTTAGTTCGCCCGGAGTCCAGGGAGCCCGTAGCAGCTCCCTGGATCCTGTCCGAGTTGATTCGAAAGGAATCGTCATGATCAAGCGCGCAAGAGTCAGCCTGAACCGGTTTCGCCTTGGGAGGATCCCGAGGGCGGTGGTGAGCGGTGCACTGTTTGCAGCCCTGGCACTTATCGTGCCCGCCTGTACCTCGACCAGGAGTGAAATCGCCACGCTGAGCGGAGAGCCGCTGATCGGCCAGGCTCCGCCTCAGAAGCAGCTCAACCAGCCCATCCAGCATGTCTATGTCATTTTCATGGAGAACCATACGTACGATAATTACTTCCTGGCCTATCCGAACCCTACGGCCCTCCATCCGGCGCCCTCGACGGGTCTTGCCCGAGGAGGCCGCATCGTCACGCTCGTCGCGCCGACGAAAGACGATTGGTCGCCAGGGGACAATTCCTTTAGCGACGCCCACACCGACTACGACGGGGGCCTCATGGACGGCTTTGATCAGGCCGCTCATCAGCCCTCCACGGGCGACCGGTTCTTTCATGCCGACGGAACCGACGGAGCTTATGTCAGTTATGGAGTCACCATCGCGGAGGGACGGACCCGCCTGCCGTACTACTGGTTTCTCGCCGATCAGGCGGTCCTCTCGGACAACTACTTCACGTCTCAGATGGGCCAGAGTTTCCCCAACCACCTCTACCTGTTGGGAGCCACCTCAGGCGGGTGCATTTCGAACCCGGACCTGAGCGGCAACTTTGACGTCCTGGATTCCCTGGGAGCAACCTCCACCGCGAATCATCTCTCCGCCGCGCAAATCCCGACCGCCCTCCCGGTTCTTCTGGAGGCTTCGGGGCTCACCTGGACCGTCTTCCAGGAACTGGATGACACCCCGATTCTCAGCCTCCCGACGAACGCGCTCCTGGACCTTTCCGCGAGCGTGAAGGATATTGATGTCATCCACCAGCTTCCCGATTTCAACGACCGATTGATCGAAACTAAGGACCTCGATACGCGTCTGGGCCACTATCTGAATGCTGGCTGGGGCGGACATGTGACCTTCATCAAGCCGAATGACTTCCACACGGAACACCCCGCAGTCGGCAGCATCACGGACGGACAGAAGTGGGTGCAGGCCATCATCGGCGCCATCGGCCAGTCTCCGGACTGGGCGCACTGCGCCATTATCGTGACGTGGGATGACTACGGCGGCTTTTACGACCACGTCGCGCCCGCTCAGGTGGACGGGTTCGGCCTGGGATTCAGGGTACCGTGTCTGATCGTCAGCCCCTTCGTGAAAAAAGGGCTGATCCAGCACGAACTGCGCGAACACAGTTCGATCGCCAAATTCTGTGAGAAGATCTTCGGACTCCCCTCCATGACGGCGCGAGACGGATCGGCGAGTCTCGATGACCTGACGAGCGCCTTCGACGTCACGCAGACTCCGCGGCCCTTTTCGGAGTTCGTCCAATAGCCCCGTCCCTTCGGAGCAAAGAACATCCGCAGTCCCGAAGGTGGACGGTTCACCGGCCCGGACTTAAAAGGGGCGAGGTCCAGAAGAACGCCTTGGTCCATCTGTGCTGCTCGCCGCCCTCGGGTCGGCACAATCCTGAAATGAACCAAAGATCGAGAGCAGGCCCTCAGGATCTTTGAACAAGTCTCCCCTGGAGTGGGCGGCCTTGAGGGCAGCCGCGTCGCCTCCCCTCCGTGAGCCAGCAGCCTCGGTGTCGGAGTTGCGCCTGTCCGATAGCCCTGAGCTTCTTCGAGATCGATGGGGAAATCCTAGGCCAGGACTCGGGTTCTGGGGACGAGCCCCAGAACGCTCCTTCGCCGGGAATCCCGACCTTGCAGCGCCTGCGACTCGATTGCCGCCCCACAAGGTCCTCGGGGCCGGAAGGGGAGGAATCGCAGGGCATTCCGTCGCCTGCAGCATGGACCCGCAGGGACTTTATCAGTTCTTGGTGAAGCTGACGGTCGGTTTCTAGAACCCGGTGTCAAGGTGCACTGTTTACACCCAGGGAGCCGGTTAGGGCATACTGCAGGGCAACCGATCCGGGCCCGTCTCGCTTTCCTGCCCCCTTAGCATGGCCTCCGAGAAAAGGATCCGGGACTACTCCCTGCTGCAAGTGCAAGGCTGGAGACCCGGGCAAAGAACTCGTTGGTCATAGATCGTGAAAGGGTTCCGGGACTGAAGGTCCACGCCAGACGATACCCCACCGGACTCTTCCAGCAGCGATCGACGAGGACCTCCACGGGAAGGGCGCCCTTCCCCTGCTGATCGATCTTGAGAAGGAGCTTTTCGCCCGGGGCCGACTGGAAAGGAACGTTCAGACGGCCTCCCCCCAGGCTGAGTTCGTCGATGATTCCTTCGCCTTTCGGAGTGGTCGTGGACAGAAAACAGCGAATCCGTCGATACACGCGTCGATTGGCCGGCATCTACATCTCCTCTCCCATAGCGCCCGCACCGGCGGCGGCAGCGGGACGACGCTCCGGAATCTCCGCGATGATGGCCCCGGTGGTTAGGAGCAGAGAGCTCACGCTCGCCGCATTCTCAAGGGCGCACCGCACCACCTTCGTCGGATCGATGACGCCGAACTTCATCAAGTCTCCGTACTCGAGAGTGTCCGCGTTGAATCCGAAATTCAGGTCCTTCGATTCCATCACCTTATCGACCACGATCGCCCCTTCCACCCCGGAGTTCCAGGCGATCTGCTTGATGGGTGCCTCAACCGCCCGACGGACGATGTCGATGCCCGTTTTCTCGTCCGAATCGCTCCCCTTGATCTTGTCGAGCGCCTTGGCCGCGCGGAGGAGCGCGACCCCGCCGCCCGGCATGATCCCCTCCTCGATGGCCGCGCGGGTCGCATGGAGCGCATCCTCGACCCGGAGCTTCTTTTCCTTCATCTCGACCTCGGTCGCCGCGCAGACCTTGATCTGGGCGACGCCCCCCGCCAGCTTCGCCAGGCGCTCCTGGAGCTTCTCCTTGTCGTAGTCGGAGGTCGTCGTCTCCATCTCCTTCCTGATTTGTCCGATACGGCCCTGAATCACGTTCGTGTCCCCTGCCCCTTCGATGATCGTGGTGTTTTCCTTCTCGACCACGACTTTCTTGGCACGGCCGAGCAGGCTGATATCGACCTTCGCGAGCTCGATGCCGAGATCCTCGAAGATGGCCTTGCCGCCGGTCAGGACCGCGATGTCCTCCATCAGGGCCTTGCGGCGGTCGCCGTAGCCCGGCGCCTTTACGGCGCAGATATTGAGGGTGCCCCGCAGTTTGTTGACGACGAGCGTCGAAAGCGCGTCGCCCTCGATGTCCTCGCTGATGATGAGGAGAGGCTTCCCCGTCTTCGCGATCGTCTCAAGAATCGGGATCAGATCCTTCACCGCCGCGATCTTCTTCTCGTGGAGCAAGATGTAGCAGTCCTTGAACGTCGCCTTCATCTCCTCAGGTTCGGTCACGAAGTAGGGCGAGAGGTACCCCTTGTCGAATTGCATGCCCTCGACCCACTCGACGTAGGTCTCCAGGCCCTTGCCTTCCTCGACCGTGATGACCCCGTCCTTGCCGACCTTTTGCATCGCCTCGGCGAGCATTTTCCCGATGGTCTCGTCGCCGCCGGCCGCGATCGTGCCGACATTGCGTACGTCGTCCGTCTTCGCCAGGCTCACCGGCTTCGAGAGCCGCTTGAGCTCGGCGACGATGGTCTCGACGGCCTTATCGATGCCGCGCTTGATCGCGATCGGGTTGGCGCCCGCCGTGACGTTCTTGAGGCCTTCTTCGAAGATGGCCTCGGCGAGCACTGTGGCGCTCGTCGTGCCGTCGCCCGCGACGTCGTTCGTCTTCGAGGCGACTTCCTTCACCATCTGGGCGCCCATATTCTCATAGGGGTCCTGAAGCTCGATCTCCTTCGCGACGGTGACGCCGTCGACGGAAACGATCGGAGCACCCCACTTCTTCTCGAGGAGCACTGCACGGCCGCGGGGTCCGAGGGTGACTTTCACGGCGCGCGCGAGCTGCTTTACGCCGCGGCGGATGGCTTCCCGCGCATCCTGGTCGAATGCAATTCGTTTGGCTGTCATAGATTCTCCTGGGTTTAGCCCGTCATTGTCCGATCACGGCGAAGATTTCGCTTTCGTTCACAATCAGATAGTCCTTCCCGTCCAGCTTGACCTCGCTTCCGGCGTAACCGCCGAAGAGCACCTTGTCGCCCTTCTTCACCTCGAGGGCTTTCACCTCTCCGCTCTCAAGGACTCGGCCTGGCCCCACCGCGATGACGGTTCCTCGCATGGGCTTCTCCTTGGCGGTGTCGGGAATGAGGATTCCTCCGGCAGTCTTGGAATCCGCGTCCATTCGCTCGACGACGACTTTCTCGTGCAACGGCTGGATTGAAACCATGGGGAGTTCTCCTTCTTTACGGGGTGTTCTAGGTCCCTTCACTGCGGCCTATATTCAGGCTGGCATGCTCTTGGAGATATCGCTGGGTGCCCTGGGCATGGGGAGCGTGAGGGCCGGTGAGATGCCTCATGGGGTCATCTACTCCCAGGCGGGCGGTCCGGGAAAGATCGATCGCCGAGAGGCGAGCCGAAAGGCCATCGATCCAAGGTTCGAAGAGATCTCCGGCTGGAGGCCGCAAGAGCAGTTTCCCATCCGGCTGTACGATCGCGAAGGCCTCTTTGGCGCAGGCAAGCGGTACCACCACCCAGTCGCGATGGAGTTGCAGTTGATCGGTTACGAGGTAGATCCTCTCAACGTCTTTCGCCGTCAAGAGATCCATACCATTGTGATAGTGTCCCGACATAGTAGGGTGGTTAGAGCAAGGGGCGTGCCATGATCAGTGGTGCTGCGAGTCGGCTCCTAGCCGAGGTCGACTGCGGAGGGCCGGTGAGGGCGGACCCTTCCGTAGGTTGCCTGGATGATCGCGGAAGGCTCAATTGCGGAGAATGTCTTTCATTCCGCCAAAGCATGCGCCCGCCGACTTCCCGGATCCCGTGCCTCCTGCATTGTCGTCGCGAAGGTGATAGGTCCATCCGCCCCGAAGCGCTCCTGGAGTTCCTACGCGGAAACCCTCTGGTTCCAGAGTTCGACCAGGGCCTAGAGGGTCCGATGAGCGTTTCGGATCTTCTTGTACAAGAGTCGGGCCAGGACTGGGGCGCTGTACGGAAGTGCAGAAGTGACGACGATGGCCTCCCCCTCCTTCCAAGTTCCGTAACTGTGCACGAGGGGAAGGGTCATTCTGAGGCGGGAGCAATCGCGCGTGATGGAGGGTTCGGAGTCATTCGATAGTTCGGGGTCCCTGGGAGCCATGCGCTGGTGGGATGGCACGGCACTTGCTCCGTCCATAAGAGAAGTCCCAACCCCAGCGAGACTCGATTGGAGGATCTCATCGTGGAGCACATCTTCAAAAGGCATATAACGCTTCGACCTATCGTCACCACCAAGCCTCTGAAGTCTCCTGAACAACGAGTGCTCGGGGACTCCAGGGACTGGAATGAGGTCGGAACCGAGACTCACCAGGTAGGCGATGAACCTTGGCGGAGCGGGCTTCCCCTGGATCCTGCGCCCTTCCTCCAGGCCATGAATCAGTGGAAATTGGAAGGGACTACCCCAAAGGGCCCCCTTCCCGGCCCCTTGGGCGACCCGGAATTACGTTCTCAAGATCCCACCGGCCCCTGAGAACCTCCTGCACGCAGAATCCAGGCTATGTTCACCGTTGCCCGAAACCTACCCGTCTAGACGCTATGGAACGACCGGCTCCCTCTCGTACGGTCGCGGTTAGTGTCTTTCGACACCAGAGCCGCATACGAAAGGAACCGGTCATGGGAGAGAGTACTACCTACGTGGCGTTGGATGCACACAAGACGTGTCTTCACGTGGCAGTTCTTGAATCCGTCGAGCGTTGATACGAAAAGAATCACGACAACCGTCCTTCCCCATCACTTCAGTCCGCCAAAGCCTGGGATGGCCCCACGATCATTCCGCACTTCCCTCGCTATCCTTCGTTACGACGCCTGCGATCCTCTTCGCGCGAAGATCATAATGAGACGCTTCCGCCTCATTCTGAGCACGGGGTACGCGCCGTAGGACCTTTCCCGCGATTGCCTTGCGGACACCCCTAGTCTCATCGAATCGGCGGCACTCACGGGCAGGTGGCACGGAGCTTGCTCTCTAGTGTCCTGCCACGACCAGAAAACGCAGCCCTGGGTTCCCAGTCCCCGAACGAACAAGGAGGAGACCATGAATAGTAGGACGCCGACTGCGAAAGCCCTGCGCCGGGCTCGGGATATGTATACCGAATCCCGGGACATCGCCCGGAACGGCGCATCGAATGCGAAGAGTTTCATCCATCAGAGACCCGTGCTCTCTACCCTCCTGGGGTTGGGCTTGGGGGTTCTGATCGGACACTGGCTCCGCCCCAGGGAGTAAGCCTGCGGGCGGTATTTATGAACGGATCAGCAAGTACGAGGTGATTCATGCTCCGATGGGCCCTGGCCTTCTTCATCATCGCGGTCATTGCCGGACTCCTAGGGTTCGGCGGCATCGCAACGGGCGCCGCCGATATCGCCCGAGTCTGTTTCTTCTTCTTTGTAGTCGTATTTCTCTTCTCCCTGGTCTGGGGGCTCGTGACGGGCCGGAGTCCGCGAGGGCCAGTGGCCTAGCGAATCGGAGCCCGACGGGCATCCCGCCCCGCTCCCGCATGAGCTGGGAAGTCGAGGAGTGCGCACCCCTCTTGGAGCTGGCCCGCATGTCCTGTGTCTTAGGAGGAATACGCCAGAAGTGGCACAAGGAGATCACGGCAGACCAAGAACAAGAAGCCAAGGGATCGTACCCGGTCAAGACCGGGATCGTGAACGCGATTAAGGGTGGCGGAGATGTGTTCAAGGTGATCGTCGAGACGGGCACTGGCTCGGTGACGAGTACGGCCAGCTGCGCCGGCACAGTGGTCAGCGCGACGCTTGAATCCGTCACCGACGTCACCCGAAGCGCGATCGATGGAGCTTATGGAGAAGGCGGCGATCTCGGTCATGCCGTCAAAGGGATCACCGTCGGGGTGCTCCGGGGCCCCTTTCCCGAGAAGCGAGTGACCGATGAACACGAAGACTGGAATCCTGGTCGTGGACGACGACCCGGACATTCCGGCGCTCCTCCAGTCGATCCTCACGACCCACGGATTTGCAGTGACCGGTGCTACGAGCGGTCCCTCAGCCTTGGCTCTCCTTCGAAGGGGACTGACTCCTTGTCTCATCCTGGTGGATCTCGAAATGCCCCAGATGAGCGGAGTCGAACTGAAACGGGAACGGTCTCAGGATGAAGCGTTGAAAGACATTCCTGTCGTGGTAACTTCGGCGTCCCGGGAGCACCTGGATCGGCTTCACCTATCCATCGAAACGCTGGGGAAACCCTTCAGCCTTTCGCAACTCATTGAGATCGTTCGCGAACACTGCTCGCCGGTAGCCACAGAATAGGAAGGGGACCATATGCTGGACGACTCCGTCGAAGATCCCTCGCCCGATCCTTTCTGCGAGTCGGCATCGAGGTTGATCTCGGATTGGCGGAAGATCCTCTGCCGCGTGGTGGACGAGGCGGAGATCTTGACGCGCGAGAAGCCGCTGGTGGGATTAACCGCAGCGTTCCTCGCCGGGGCCTTCCTAAGTTCTTTATTCCGGAGGCGCTGATGGTAGAGAGACCCGAGCGCACAGAGTCCCGGGGCCCTTCCATGGTGGACGAACTCGTGGGCCGCACCCGCCGGTTTCTTGCCGGTCTGATCTCTGATTACGCGAGACGATCCGTGGATGATCTCCTGCGCTGGATTCTGGGGCGGACGGTCCGCTACGCCGTATCGGGGTCACTCTTCATTATGGCGGCGGCCTATCTCCTCCTGGGCGGAGCCAAGGGTCTCATCGTTTCGGGGCTCCCTCCCTACCTGGCTTACTTGGCGATTGGTGCGACAAGTCTCCTTGCGGGTCTGGCAATGCTAAAGTGTTGTCCTCCAGCTTCACGCAAATAGCGAGACACGGGTCTCTCTTTCCCCGGAGGCTAGTGCGAGCATCGAAATCCAAAGCTTGCTGAGATATTCTTAAGTGGCTTTACGCCAGAGCTTTAGATCCGCCATGTCTAGACACCCTCCGTCAGCATCCTGACTTGGGCGGGCAGAGAACTTCCCCTGCCCCGCTGACGGGCCTTCGCGCGCAGGATCCGGAGCGGTTTGGGTTTGTCCCATCGTGGCCCCAAGTCTACGACCGATGGTGGGGTGAACCGGTCGAGTCTGCGGGGGCTGGAGAGCCCGCGATCGCGTTCTGAAGGATCGCGGTATCGGTGAAGAGCCGGCTCTGCGTCACGAACCCTTCTTCCACGGTCCAGACGTGGACAAAAGAGACGTCGTAGGGAACACCCGAAGCGAGGGCCCTTCCCTTCTGCCGTCCCAGGACGACCACGTGCGATTCGACGACCAGGTACCGCTCCGGCGCTAACTCCACGTCGAAAGCCCCGTAGAGGTCGAAGAGAAACTCCTCGAGGTACGCCTTGATCCCCACGTAGCGGCGTCGCGTACAGGGCAGCCCTTCCTGAACCTCGATGACGACGTTAGGCCCTAGGATCTCCATCAGGTTCTGCCGCCGCCCCGGCGGCAGCGAGGCGTAAAGTCTCTGGACTAGGTCCAGCGGCGTGCGGCTCATCATCAGCACCTCCACACGATACAGATGACCTCGCCGACGGAATGTGCCGTCGATTTGGGTGCGCCGGGCCTAACCAAGCACAGGGGGCTCCACCCAGAAGATACACTTCCCTGTAGCCCAACCCTGAACCTCGAATCTGGCCATCAATGGCACCGGAATTGCGCTGAATGATGCAAAGGTCCAAAACTCCAAGCATCTCAGCTCGAGGTGTGCAGGTCATTGCACTCTTGAGCAGAAGACTTCTCTTCGCTTGAGGAGGATTTCATGGAGAACAACCGAAGGTCCCTCATGCCGATGCTGTTGATCCTCCTCCCCATGCTCCTGACCTTCGTTACTCAGAGGCTCGTCCTCCATCACAGCAGCCCCGAGACCCATGTCTATATCGCTGGCTTCCTGGTTCATCATCTGTTCTCGGGGGTCCTCATTCTAGTTCCCACAGCCTTCCTCCTGGCCTTGGGAATCCGGAACATGGCCAGGCGGAATCTTGCACTTGTCGCCGTCGGATTCTCAAGTGCCATGGTCCTCGATGAGGTCGTCTATCTGGTGTGCACCGACGGGAGCGGAACCGCCTACCGGGGAGCAATCTCTTTTTGGGGCGCGGTGGTCCTGATCACCCTCGCCGTTCTATTCCTCATCGGAGGCTATCATTACTCCGCACGGTGTTCGAAGACGGCAATTTCAGAAACATTACCGGATCGCAGCTAATCCGGGGGTCGCGTGGATCTCACCAATCGCTTCGCCAATGCCGTTTGAGTGCGCCAATCGTGGGGCAATGTCTTGGCACGGAGCCGGACGTTTCGCGCCAGAAGACCGTGTTGTTGTCGTTCACGATGATCCAGCCTTCCTTGAAGGCCCGCTGAATGAGCAGTTCATCCTCAAGTGTCGGTTGACACGATCTCCGCTACGGGTCAAATGTCGATTTCAGCTTGACATACCCCCATGGCTGGGGGTATAAAGGTGTCCGATATACCACCCGTTGGAGAGAGCCCGGTGGAAGCAGCCATCTCCTTTTCTCACGTAGCCTCCCCTTCTGGCTTCTAAGTTCGCTCCATCGAGTTCTTCAACTACGGTTTGAAGCGGCTCTGCGACCGATGACGAAGTCGCGTTAACCACGACTCGCTCTCCATGGTCCGCCCTGGAGGAAGCGGCCGCTCATTGACAATCGGGGGATCGACGGATCTATGCCGGAAGGCCGATCATCTCGGCTTTCCTAGGTGTTTCGTCCTAGATCGAAGTCCGCTTGGTGGGAGCACCGAGTGGCGCGGGTCTTGACTGGCCCGCGCGTGCGGCCACGGCCGCCACAGGCGCCCTTTCAAGCCTCGATCGGACGCGGACGAGACTGTTCATCGCTGAAAAGCCTCATTGTTGAACGTGACGCCGTACCAAATCGGTGTGCTTCGCGCCTTCGGGCGCGACGGAGCCAGGCTCGAGAACCCTCGCCCATCCTCCCGGCACCTCAGGGTGCCCGGCGAGGGTTCTCGCCTGCTTTGGCTCCTTCCTGATCGCCGAAAGCAGTCGAGCGCCGGAGGTGCGTCGCTGCATAGAAATATTGTGCATTCCCATCGAAACACGTCTCTTTAGGAATGGGAGACGTTGACGCCCGGCCCCCCTGCGGAAGAGGAGGATCTCCAGAGGGGGCCCCTGTACGACGCACCGGTTCCTTGACGCGACGAGCCTGCGGCAGGAAGTCTCGGGATACCTTCCTGCGATCGCCCTCGCGCGTGCCAACCCCAGAGGGGTTGGAGCAAGGACCGGAGGTGATGCCCCGTATCCCGAACTACGTAGTCCCTCGTTCACGGCCGGGCTTGCCCTAACGGGAGGAACGGCCAACGAGGGACGAAGAACCATAGATTCGTTCGGTCCACTGGCGAGAGAGGTGGTCCGGTTCACACCCGGCTCTCGTCCCGAGGCTCAAGGTTTCCCGAGCTCGGTCAAAGAAGCGGGGTCGTGCGCGACCCCGAGGGAATCCTGCCGGTCGCGAAGACACGATCGGTCCTTCGGCCGGCGGTTCCGTGTGCAGGAAACGGCCTCCAACGGGAGGGTCCTGCCTGAGGTCTGTGCGGCATCCCAAAGGAAAAGACGCCGTCCAATGAGGATTTTGCCAGAACGTGGCGAAATCCGGCTCTGAACAACTCACCAATCCGCGCAATTCAGCAGCAACCACCCCGAGACGTTGACGCTTGGGGTCTGCCCTGAGAGGGCCGAGCTGACAACTTAGAGGAGGGAAAATGGGCCTTTCACACATGAAGAATGAGCTGCACCAGCGGCTCTGGGGCGCGCAAGAGCGATGGCTGGAGTGGAAAGCCAAGGGAGAAACGAAGCGCAGTCTCAAGCTCGAGGGCCTCCGCGATTCCGGCGACCTCTTCGCCCGGACCCGATTCGTGATCTTCACCGGAGCCACGAGGGTAGCCTACGAACGGGAGCTCAAGCGGTTCCTCACTTTTGTCCACGACGGTCGAGGCCGGACCGACAACCGGCAGATCGACCGAAAGGACTTCAAAGCCTACCTGGAGGACCGGATCGCGCACGGCGCGGCGGCGACCGAACTCAGCAAGATCAAGAGCGCGATCGTGAAATTCGGGGTCCTCTACGGAAAGGGAGAATCCTTTGCATCGGTGTCCAGAACGTATGGGGCCAGGATCCGCCAGATGGTCCGGACCGGGCAGCTCCCCCCACCCGCCCGGCCTCATATCACGTCCGAAATTCGAGACGCCGTGATCGAGTTCCTGAAGAAGCTCGACTCGAGATCTGCCAAGCCCCGGGCCTACCACCTGGCGGTGCTCCTCCAGAAGGAAGCGAGCCTGAGGGCGATCGAGGCCACCGACCGTCTTAGACCCCAGTCGCTGCTGGGGTTGGAGGGAGATCAGGGAACCCTTTCGATCTTGGGTAAAGGGGGACGGCCCCGAACGGCCCGGATCCCGCGGGAGCTCTATCTCGAGATCGAGGAGTTCTTCAGAAGGTCCACCGCGGAGTCCCTGGCCCCTCTCCGGGGATACCAGCAGGCGCTCCGGCGGGCGGTGCTCGCCACCGGCGGCCGATCCACCGGCAGCCACGCTCAGCGCCGAACCTCGGCGACCGAAAAGAAGAACGCCCTCTACAAGGCCTATGCCAGGTCCGGCCATTCGCCGAAGGAGGCTCGGGAGCTGGCGGTCCAGGACACCGTGGAGCACCTCGGCCATTCCCGAACCCGGAAGGATCTGGCCCATGCCTACCTTTCATAACGATCCGCTGGGGCTACAGCCCCGAAGTTTCCGACGGACTTCGAGACAAGCGATCGCCAACGAATCGTCCTAACCCGGGGCGGCCGCCGGACATAGATCTGAGGGGTTGTAGCACTCGGGCGAGCCAACCGGAGGAATACGCCATGATGAGTCTCAGGAGTGGAGTGAGCCCGAAGAGGCTGTCGGCTGTTCTGTTCACGTTCCTCATTCTCCCGCTGGGCACGGTGAGCGCCCATCATCGACGGGCGGCGATGTACGACGACACGAACCCGGCCATCGTCTATTCCCAAGGACAGAACGGGGACGGGGTGAACGGCTGGGGAAGCGGTTCCGATGGCGCCGATTTCGGGGGAGGCGAGCACTACAGCAATGCCTACAGCGGAAGTTTCGTCGTGAATTTCAGCGGCACGGATTTCCAATGGATCGGAAAGAAAGGCCCTAATTTCGGAATCGCCAGCCTCTTCCTGGACGGCAACTCGGTCGGGACCGTCGACGCCTACAATCCCTCGGATCTTCATCAGCAGGTGCTTTACAGCACGAGCGGTCTGGCCAATACCGCGCACGTCTTCCAGATGAAGATCGGGACCTACCCCAGCCCTGCGAAGAATCCGGCCTCCTCCAATTGGTACCAGGTCATGGACGGGTTTGCGACGAGCGGCACGCCGCTCAACCTGACGATGATCTCCCCCCAGAACGGTTCCGTGACGAAAACCGGGAGCTGGAGCTTCGGACCGAATGACCTTTCCGGAGCCTACTGCTGGTCGAACGACCGGTCGACTCCCGCCTCGCTGACTCTTCCGTTCAGCGGCAGCGGCGTCGAAGTCTACGGTCACCCCGAAGGCGAGGACGGGATGATGGATGTGTACATCGACGGCTCGTACGTGACCACCGTCGACCAGTACAACCCTCTCCTGGACAGCGTTCTTTCCGACGCCACGAACGATACGCTCATTTATGCCAAGGCCGGACTTCCCGCCGGGAACCACACCCTGAGGGTGGTCGTCTCGCAGTCGAAGAATCCGAACGCCTTGAACTATTACTCTCAGATCGACGGATTCATCGTTCTGCCGGCCGGCGGCGGGGGTGGAGGTGGCGGAGGGGTCGTCGGAAACGGCTCGGGGCTCACCGGGCAGTATTTCGACAACATCGACTTCACGAATCTCAAAGTGACTCGGACCGACGCGACCGTGAACTTCGACTGGGGCTCGGGCTCGCCGGATCCGTCGATCGGCCCGGATACGTTTTCCGTCCGGTGGACGGGCCAGGTGCAGGCTCAGTTCAGCGAGACCTACACCTTGTACACCGAATCAGACGACGGGATCCGTCTCTGGTTGAACGGGGTCCTGGTCATCAACAACTGGACCGACCACGCGCAGACCGAGAACTCCGGCTCATTCTCGCTCAGCGCCGGTGCAAAGGCCGACCTGAAGTTGGAGTACTATGAAAACGGCGGCCTGGCCGTCGCGAAACTCCTCTGGTCGAGCCCATCCACGCCCAAGGAGGCCGTTCCTCAGAGCCAGCTCTATCCGGCCGCCGTCGGAGGGGGCGGAAGCGGGGGCGCGCTCTCGGGAACGA
>Ga0070731_10001560_pt1 | contig 23527 bp, 16 predicted proteins | sample Coa_R1_2_FD_66448 | JGI IMG/M metagenome (GOLD analysis project Ga0070731, IMG submission 66448) | Surface soil microbial communities from Centralia Pennsylvania, which are recovering from an underground coalmine fire - Coalmine... | ecosystem: Environmental > Terrestrial > Soil > Unclassified ... | reverse complement strand
TATCGGCCAACGGTCATCGGTCAACGATTAACGATTAACGAAAAAAATGAAGACTATAAAGGGACCAGGAATATTTCTCGCCCAATTTCTCGGCGACAAAGCTCCTTTCAATTCACTTGATTCAATTTGTAAATGGGCCAAATCCCTCGGTTATGTTGGTGTACAAATACCAACCTGGGATGCCCGATGTATTGATCTCAAAAAAGCAGCTGAAAGCAAAACCTATGCAGACGAAATCAAAGGCATTGTAAATGCATGTGGTCTTGAGATTACTGAGCTTTCTACTCATCTGCAGGGTCAGCTGGTGGCAGTTCATCCTGCCTACGATGATTTGTTCGACGGGTTCGCTCCTGAAGCATATAGAAAAAATCCTGTTGCAAGACAGGCCTGGGCAGTCCAGCAATTGAAATATGCCGCTGCAGCTTCAAAAAACCTGGGACTCAATGCTCATGCAAGTTTTAGTGGTGCACTATTATGGCCTACTTTTTATCCCTGGCCACAGAGACCGGAAGGTTTAGTAGATACAGGTTTTAAAGAATTGGGTAAAAGATGGAAACCTATATTGGATGTTTTTGATGAAAACGGCGTGGATCTTTGTTACGAAATTCATCCGGGCGAAGATTTGCACGATGGCATCAGTTATGAAATGTTCTTAAAACATGTCAACAGTCACCCGCGTGCCTGCCTGTTGTATGATCCATCGCATTTCGTACTCCAGTGTCTCGATTACCTTTCCTATATTGACAATTATTACGAACGCATCAAAATGTTTCACGTGAAGGATGCGGAATTTAATCCAACTGGTAAGCAGGGGGTTTACGGCGGTTACCAGGGCTGGATCGACAGGGCTGGCCGATTTCGTTCTTTGGGTGACGGGCAGGTTGATTTCAAATCAATTTTTAGCAAGCTTACGGCACACGATTATCCGGGTTGGGCTGTTCTTGAATGGGAATGCTGCATCAAGCATCCCGAAGATGGCGCAAGAGAAGGCGCCATCTTCATCAGAGACCACATTATTCGTGTAACCGAAAAGGCATTTGACGATTTTGCAGGGACTGGCAGCGACGAAAATTTTAATCGAAAAGTTTTAGGTTTGAATTAAATTACCGTCCGAACAGATTATCGACATTCTAATCAATCAAATCATGAAAAAATTTTTCTTCGTAATTTCTTCTGCGTTTTTGCTCGTCGCATGCGGAGGTTCATCTGACACCAAGTCGGCCAAAACCGACAGTTCTTCCAATGCGGCGAATTCGACCGGCGTCTCCTCTGCTGATGAAAAAGGTCTGGAATTAATTGGTTCCAGCGATTGCACGACTTGTCACCGGTTGAATAAAACTTCCCCCGGAGTTGCAACCGGTCCGGATTACGCAGACGTCGCAGCAAAGTACGCGCCTGCGGCTGATACGACGATCGACCGTTTAGTCAGTAAAATAATGAAGGGCGGAGGAGGAGTCTGGGGGCCCGCATTTATGACGCCTCACCCGATGCTGAAGGAGACTGACGTACGGATCATGGTAAAATACATTCTTTCATTAAAAAAATAAAGCATACTACATATGAAACTCACATTGCTTTCATCCGCTCTCGTTGCTTTTGCCACACTTTCGTTCACGACCATCGACCGTGGAGCTAAAAAGGCTGCAGGCGATAACGCAGGAAAAGTTGGTGGCTGGATTTCTTTATTCGACGGTAAGTCGACAAGCGGATGGCATACATACAACAAAGATAAGGCGGGGAGCGCGTGGAATGTTGAAGATGGTGCCCTGCATCTAAACCCGAAAGCGAAAGAAGGCAGGGGGGACATCGTATCCAACCAGGAATTTACCAATTTTGACTTGAAACTGGAATGGAAAATCTCACCGAAAGGTAATAGCGGCGTCATATTTTTAGTGCATGAAGACCCGAAAATTGAAGCTTCTTTCGAAACCGGTCCTGAAATGCAGGTTTTGGACAACGATGGACATCCAGACGGAAAAATTCCAAAACACCGCGCGGGCGACCTTTATGACCTGATCTCCTGCTCCAAAGAAACGGTTAAGCCGGTTGGCGAATGGAACCAGGTAGAAATTATCGCAAACCGCGGTGACCTAAAGCTATTCCTGAACGGCGTAAACGTCGTTCATACCACCATGTGGGATGATGCATGGAAAAATATGATCGCTCACAGTAAATTCAAAGAATGGCCCGGGTTTGGTACATTCAAGACGGGAAGAATAGATCTCCAGGATCACGGAGACGAAGTATGGTTTCGGAATATTAAGATCAAAGAATTATAATTACAAGCATTCCGTAAAGAATTTCAAAAGATGAAAATATTATCTTTTTCCCGAAAGTTATTCTGCGGCATTATTTTGTTGATGTCGCTCTCCATGGTGGCCGCTCACCGTCCGGCGAAGCCAAGAATCTTAATTTTCTCAAAAACCAATGGATTTCGCCATGCCAGTATTCCCGCCGGCATCGCGGCAATTAAGAAATTGGGTGAAGAGAACAATTTTAATGTCGATGCGACAGAAGATTCAACTGCGTTTCGCGCGGATAATCTAGGCAAATATGCCGTTCTTGTTTTCCTGAGCCCCACCGGAAAAGTTTTCGGCCCAACTGAGGAAGATGCTTTGCGAACTTATATGAAAAATGGAGGGGGTTTTGTAGGCATACACGCAGCGACGGACTGCGAATACAACTGGCAATGGTATGGCGACCTGGTAGGCGGCTATTTTAAGAGTCATCCCAGGCAGCAAAAAGCAAAGTTTGTTGTAGTAGACAAGAATAATCCTGCAACCGGCTTCCTCCCCGATGTCTGGGAAAGATTTGATGAATTGTATAACTTCAAATATTTGAATCCGGCCATTCACGTCCTCATAAAGATCGACGAATCATCATATGATCCCGGAGACGGCAAGATGGGCGAAAACCATCCGATGAGCTGGTGCCATGAATATGAAGGCGGCCGCGCATTTTATACTGAACTCGGCCACACTGACGAATCATACGCCGACCCTCTTTATTTGAAGCATCTCCTGGGTGGAATACAATGGGCAATGGCCAGGAAATAATTTCTAATGCCCGCCGGCACAATTAGCATTTTTCCAGAGTCTGCAGTATATCTTGCAGGATGTCGTCCCGATGTTCAAGACCAACAGAGATTCGAATCAAACCGGGAGTGATGTTCACCGCCTGCCTTTCGGCATCGGTGAGCTTTGCATGTGTTGTGCTTGCAGGGTGTGAGGCAATGCTTTTGGTATCTCCAAGATTCGCCGTCATGGATAATAGCTGCAATCCATTCAAGAATTTTCTTCCTGCATCCAGCCCTCCACTTAATTCGAAACAAATAATTCCACCTCCATTTTTCATTTGCCGCTTTGCGATCTGATTTTGTGGATGGCTTGAAAGAAACGGATACTTCAACCAGGAAATTTTTGGATGACTCTCCAGGCATTGTGCGATATATAGTGCATTGGCGGCATGTCTCTCCATTCGGACGTCAAGCGTTTCCAGGCTTCGACTTAGAATCCAGGCGTTAAAGGGTGACATAGCCGGACCGGTACTCCGGCAAAACAGATAAATCTCATGGATCAATTCTTTTTTTCCAACAACGACGCCTCCCAGTACCCTTCCCTGGCCATCGATCCATTTTGTCGCCGAATGAATGACGAGGTCAGCGCCGAACTTGATTGGAGTCTGGTTAACCGGTGTCGCAAAGCAGTTGTCAACATTTAAAATCAAATTGTGTTTCCGACAAAAAATTCCTGCAAGCTCAAGATCAATAATTTCCAGACCGGGATTTGTCGGGGTTTCCAGAAAAACCATTTTAGTATTTGGGCGAATCGCTTCCTCCCAATTTTGCATATTCTGACCATTCACATAGGTGTAGTCAATGCCGAATTTCGGAAGGTACTTTGTAATGACTGTGTGGGTGCTGCCGAAAACAGCATTGCAGGAAATAAAGTGGTCCCCGCTTTTGAGAAAAGTCATGAACGATGCGAAAACCGCGCTCATACCTGACGCGACCGCGTAACCAGCCTCTGCCCCCTCCAATGCGCACATTCTGTCAACGAACTCCTGCACTGACGGATTGCTGAACCGGCTGTAAATGTTGTCATCAGTTTCGTCTGCAAAAGCCGATCGCATGCTTTCTGCGTTGTCAAAAGTAAAACTGCTGGTCAGGAAGAGTGGAGAGCTATGCTCCATTTCATTTGTCTTATCGCTTCTTATTCTGATCGCTTTTGTAATCGGATCCATAATATTGTAAGTCTTTGAAAATAGAGAGCTGAATAAAAATGTTCGCCAAAAAAAGTTGCCCTGGCCAAGCCTATTGCAGGGCGCACTTCAACTCGGCGTTACTTTCGTTTCCCAGGAGATATGACAACCGGCCTTTCGCAAGGTCGCAGCCACAGAACAGTATTTCCCCATGGAAAGTTCGCAGGCCTTTCTTGCTTTATCAAAATCGATCAAACCCGTCAGGTGAAAGATGATATGTATTCTTGTCCAAAGGGTGGCGTCTTTGCCCTGCTCCCGTTCACCAGTAACTTCCAAATGAAAATGATCGACGGTTTGTCTTTGTTTTTTTAAAATGGAAACAATATCAATTCCGCTGCAACCTCCAATCGCCATTAGCAGCATTTGCATTGGGCGTACACCGTAATTCGTCCCTCCTGTTTCGGGACTAGTATCTATTCGCACCGTATGACCGCCAGAATCCTTTGCTTCGAATCCGAATTCACCACCCCTACGGTCAACCTCAATTTTATACATACAAAATATTTTTGCAAATGTAATGCATGCATCCCCTTATTTTGCATCCTTAAATCAGAAACTGATTAATGAAGCATTTTTCTTACCAGCGGTTGTTTGAACTGGAAAGCGGCGCCACATTACCAGGTATTTCGATTGCTTATCATACATACGGAAAACTAAATGAAGGAAAGAATAATGTTGTTTGGGTTTGTCATGCCCTAACGGCAAATTCAGATCCGGCGGATTGGTGGAAAGGCCTGATCGGCGATGCCTGTCTGATTGGACCTGAAAATTATTTTATTGTCTGCGCGAATATACTTGGATCCTGTTATGGAACTACCGGGCCACTCGCCGATAATCCGGCTACAGGGCACCCCTACTACCAGGATTTTCCCACGGTCACCATTCGCGACATGGTAAAAGCGCATATTCTTCTACGTGAGCACCTTGGGATTTCGAGCATCCGGCTCGCGATGGGTGGAAGTATGGGAGGATACCAGGTTTTGGAATGGTGTCTCATGGAGCCGCAGGCTATCCGCAATATTTTTCTGGTCGGCACTTCAGCCGCGGAAAGTGCCTGGGGAATTGCGGTTCACACAGCCCAGCGTCTGGCCATCGAAGCCGACTCTACCTGGAGAGAAAAATCAGCAAATGCAGGAAAAAAAGGGCTGCGGGCGGCACGGGCAATCGGCATGTTGACCTATCGAAATTATGGCATACTGGTTCAAAAGCAAACAGATCCGGATCACGAAAAGCTCGACGGGTACCAGGCAGCCTCCTACATTAGCCACCAGGGCGAAAAATTAATGAACCGCTTCAATGCCTACAGCTACTGGTTACTGACCAAGTCCATGGATAGCCACCACATTGCTCGCGGACGGGGAAAGAGTACTGAAGATGTACTCTCCACTATTCAACAACCGGCACTGGTCATGGGAATTAACAGTGATATCCTCTGCCCGGTAGAAGAACAACGATTTCTTTCCAAAAATCTGCCCAATGCTACGCTTGTCGAGATCGACTCCGCCTATGGCCACGATGGCTTCCTTGTGGAAACAGAGAAGATATCGAGGTATCTCGGAGAATGGTTATCGACCATGGCAAGTCACTAATCTTGATTTGCGGCTGGCACCATCAATAAGTTAATTTTCCTTCGTAATAATCAAGGATCTTGGATCGAAATACATAATTGTACCTGGCTATGGCAAGGCTTACGTTTGCAGCATCAATCCTGTTTTTTGCCTGGAGATAAATATCGGATGTAATTACTCCCTCGTTGAACTTAATTTCTTTGATGCGAAAAGACTCGGCATACCCCACCACGGCATCCTTGTCAGCCTTCACCTGGCCATTCGCTGATACCAGATTTTGATAAGCCTGCTCCACGCTCTGTTGCAACCCAAGTTTGATCGAAACAGCGTTATACCTGGCGTTCTCGAGGCCGATCTTTGCCAATTTAACACCGTTCCTGGCCCTTAGCTGATTGAGGATGGGTATGGACAACTGCAGATAGAATTGGGTGTATTTGTTATTATTGAATTGATCGCCAAAGGATATATTTTTTGTCGTGAAACTCTGCTCCGGCGATATCACACTGTAGTTTGAGCCGCCGACCGTTACAAAATCCTGGGTAGTGACATTGGAAATTGATCCGGGGATACTTGCAGTTGCAGCATTCGAGTAGTTTGTATAAATGCTGGAACCGACTGACAACGTCGGATAGTATACTCCCCTGGCAACAGCGACACCCTTTTGCGCAGCTTTTATGCGCAGGTCAGCGGATTTAATGGAAGGCAGTGTATTTAATGCAACCTGGTAAATGCTGTCGGGGTTCGTCGAATAATCCGCCACCTGGAGATCGACCGACATCTTCTCGTATTGCGCATCACGCTTGTAGGGTACATTCATAAACTGGAACAAGCTGATCTTTGCGCTTTCCAGGTTATTGATGGAGATGGCGATATTCGACAAATCTGTCGCATAGGCCCCCTGCAAATCAGAGAGTGCTGAAAGGTCAAGCAATGCTCCATCCCTATTTTGAAGGTCAAGTCGGTCGAGCTGCTTTTTATCAACATCCGCCTGGGCACGCTGAATATCCAACAGGTCCTGACTGCTAACCACTTGAAGATATTGCAAAATAATGGTCAATGTAATATTCTGCTTTTGTTGCTCAAGGTCAAATTTGCTTGCATTGTAAATCAAACCAGTCTGTTTGATATAGTTTTGAGTCTGCAGGCCCTGAAACAGCACGAGATTCCCACTAATGCTATAGTTTCCCGTGCTTATCTGGGAATTCACATATTGATAAGTATAGGGGTTTAAGCTTCTTCCCGAGGAGATTCCCTGCGATCCGCTCGCATTGATTGATGGCAGTAGGTATTCCTGCGCCTGGTTTCGATTCACTTGCGCCTGCTGGCTGGAAATATCGTTTAATTCAACCTGAAGATTATTCTTAGTGGCAATATCTATTGCCTGCCGCAATGTGAGCACATCGCCAATGGCCATAGCCGCATTTTGCGAAATCGCCGTCGATACAGCCACAAAAACTATGATAAATAATACGCTAATTTTTTTCTTCATAACCATACTCTTTATAATAGGTAGTTTTAATGTTTAACTAGTGAGTTCAATTCGTCCATCCAGGAGATTGATGATACGGGATCCATAAGCCGCATTTTTTTCTGAATGTGTGACCTGGATAATTGCAACACCATCATTATTCAATTGCTGAAACAATTCCATGATCTCCTCGCCCTGACGAGAGTTCAAATTGCCAGTGGGTTCGTCGGCGAGAAGCAGCTTGGGCTTGGCGATCAACGCGCGTGCTATGCCAACCAGTTGCTGTTGACCTCCCGATAATTGGGTGGGGAACAAGTCCTTTTTTCCGACGATCTGAAATTTGTCAAGGATATCGGCTACCATTGCCTGACGCTCGGACGATTTGATGCTCTGGTAAATCAGCGGCGTTTCAATGTTTTCGTATACTGTTAATTCATCGATGAGGTGATATGCTTGAAAAACAAAGCCGATATATTGCTTATATAAGTGGGAACGTTGCTTTTCCCTGAGTGAATGGACCGGGTTGCCCATAAAAAAATATTCGCCTTCGGAGGGATCGTCAAGCATTCCAATGAGGTTAAGCAACGTCGATTTGCCTGAACCGGATGGCCCCATAATTGAAATAAATTCGCCCTCTTTTACATGAAGGTTGATATCCTTTAAAATAAAATTAGGTCTGCCGTTGATGTTGATCCATTTCGAAATTTTCCTAAGTTCAATCATATGTATTAATTATGAATTTTTACAATAAAGTTCAATTTTCCGCCGATTTGTTGCTTGCTTTTGATTTTGAAGCAACACGAAAATACATCCTTGGTCCGTAGTAGGGCGCGTCGCCAAAATCCCGTTTTAATATTTTTTCGCAATTTCGCATAAATCTGATTGCACCCTTTCATTTCATTCAGTTCTTAAGCAAATTACCGGATTGGCCACTGCTGCACGCACCGCCTGCAGACTGACCGTTGTAAACGCTATTACCACTGCAATCAGCCCGGCAATGGTAAACACCTGCCACCCAATGCTGATCCGGTAAGCAAAATCATCCAGCCATCTGTTCATAAGAATCCATGTCAGGGGAACAGCGAAAAGGAAGGCAATCGTGACAAGTCGCAAAAAATCCTTCGACAATAGGTAAAGCAACTGTGGGATTGACGCCCCCAAGACTTTGCGCACTCCAATTTCCTTCCTTCGTTGCAGCACGTTATACGACGATAATCCGAAAAGGCCAAAACACGCGATCAGGATTGCCAAAACAGAAAACAGGGTAAAAGTGCTGCCAAACATCTCATCAGATTTATATTGTTTGTTAAATTCATCGTCGAGAAAAAAATAGGTGAAAGGATCTGATGCGAAATATTTCTTCCAGGTTTTTTGAACGAATGCGAGCGACTCATTAATATTGTTGGAACCTAATTTAATTGAATAATAGTCTCTAGGATTTTCCATTAGAAGGATTATCATGGGCTGGACTCTCTTTTGCAGTCCTTCATGATGGTAATTTGCGATCACTCCAACTACCGTCAGTGTATCATGCCTGATGACTTTTTGATTTACCGCATCCGTGTCGCTTTTAAACCCGAGGAGTTTAACCGCTTCCTCGTTCAACATCACCGCGTGGTTCAGATCTGAGGTGTATTTTCTGGAAAAAGTTCTTCCAGCCTTCAGCTCAATGCCAAAAGAAGAAATAAAGTCATAGTCGACGGCCAGGTGATATAACGTGACATCTTTGCTGTTTGCAGCCAGCCTGCGAATACCGCTAGTCCAATAAATCTCGTTTCCCATAACGGATGTTGAAGCTGTTACATTATGGATATTTGGATATCTGAGCAACTCCTGCCGGAACGGCTGGTAAACGCTTTGGTACGCGGAATCGCGCACAGCAACCGAACCGTTTATCACGAGGGTCTGATTGATATTCATGCCGAGCTTCTGATGCCGCATAAAACTTAGCTGTTGATACACAACCAAAGTGCCAGCAACCAAAATTACCGAAGCGACAAACTGTATAGTGATCAAAGCCTTCCTTAGTAATACGCCGCGGCTGGTATTCTTGAATAGGCCCTTAAGAACAGTTACAGGTTCATAGCCAGACAGCACGAATGCGGGATAAATTCCGGACAAAAGACTCCCTGCGAGAAACATCAGGAGAAATCCAATCCAAAATATTGGCGGTAGGGAAAATCCGGTATAAACGCTTCTTCCCAAAAAATTGTTGAAAGCCGGCGCAACAATCGATGTAATTGCAATTGCCGCTAGAAGTGCAATAAAGTTCAACATAAAACTTTCTGTCAGGAATTGCCGGATCAGATCCAATCGAAAGGCACCCAAAACTTTGCGGACTCCAACTTCTTTTGCGCGTTCTATAGATCTCGCAGTCGCCAGATTGATATAATTAATCCAGGCGATCAAGATGATAACTATACTGATGAGAAAAAGGAATGAGACGGTCTGCCCGTCGCCGTTAATTTCAGCTTCCTGGTTGTAATTCGAATAAAGGTAAATATCGGTTATTGGAAGGAGGTGCAGTCCCACTTTCACATTGTTGGCCCTGTTCCATTCGGTATTGTTCATATGCAGGTCGCAGAACGCAGAGAATTTTGATTCGAGCTTTTGCCGATCGGCGCCTGGCCTTAGTTTCAGATAAGTATAAAAGTCGTACCATCCCCAGCTGGTTTCAGTCGCATTGGACGTATCGCCTTCCACCTGAATCCTCTTTCCAAGACTTGAATAGGATACCAAATAGTCAATAATGAGATGCGAATTTGAAGGATAATCCCTGAATACTCCGGTTATTAGATAGGATTCAATAAAACGCTGGTCCGTTGAGACCAGAGTCTTACCCACCACGTCGTCGGAACCAAAATATTTTTTAGCAAAAGAATTCGAAACAATCATTTTGCCTGGAGCGTCCAGCATCCGTTGGGAGCCGCCCCTTGGCATGTCAAGTCCCAGCATCTCGATAGAAGAGGGATCAGCATAGTAACCTTTCTTTTCGCTAAACTTAATATCCTTTTCAGGATTTGACAATAACATTTCAGCATCATGAAGCCTGCAAAAATTCTCTACTTCCGGAAATTCGTTTTTCATCGCGGGTCCTATAGCGGGGTAAATCGTCGCTGACTTCCAAGCCAGTTCGCCTTGCTGGTAGCTGTCCAGCCGAAGCCTGACAATGTCTTTTGCCTGCCTGTTGAAGCGGTCAAAGCTGCGCTCATAAGAGACATATTGGAATATTAACAGGCAACAGATTATCCCGATCGCCAATCCAAAAATATTAAGGAGTGCATATCCCTTTCGCCTGGTCAGGTTGCGAATTGCTATTTTAAAATAATTCCGAAACATCTTTTTCTGCTTTTATTGGTTGCATTTCGAAAAACTCTTAATAGATCACTCATAATTCTTAGCTAGTCGGTACTTAAACTTCTAACCGGATCGGCAATAGCCGCCTTTATTGATTGGATGCTGACGGTGAAGAGAGCAATCAAGACAGCAAGCAAGCCTGCTACCAAAAAAACTATCCAGCCAACCGGTACCCGGTAGGCGAAATCCTGCAACCAGCGGTTCATCGCGAACCATGCACAGGGAGACGCGATGAGGAGTGACAATGCGACAAGTTTTAAAAAATCGATGGAAAGCAGTCGGGTTATATTCCATACAGACGCCCCAAGTACCTTGCGAACTCCTATTTCCTTAGTTCTGCTTTCGGCAACATAGGCTGACAATCCAAATAAGCCAAGACACGAAATGAAAATCGCAAGAAAAGCAAAAAGCCCAACCATGGTTTTCGTGCGTTGCTCGCTTTCAAACTTTCGCGTGTATTCTAGGTCTACAAATTGATATTCAAACGGGTAAGTCGCATTGTATTTTGCGAAAATTCGTTCAGCTGATTCCAGATTACCAGATGTTGACCGGTCTGGGTTCAATCTGATGTGTATCGTAGTGAACCATGCTCCCGGCCCTTCAGTAACGATTGGCGGAATGCGTTCGTAAGGCAATCCCATCACGTAGTCGCTGACAACGCCAACAACCTGGAAACTCTTGTGGTCGTAAGGCTCGGTAATAATTTGTCCCAGCGGCTCCTTAAAGCCCATCATTTTAACAGCAGTCTCGTTGAGCAAAACCGAATTGCTGTCCCCCGGGTATTGGTAGATATTAATATCTCTGCCCGTAATGAGATGCAGACCTGCGGTCCGGATAAGGTCAGCATCAGTGCTAAAAAGCGTGATGGTCCTATTTGTGTCGGCAGGTATTTCGTTGTGCCATCGGAGGGCCCAGGAATGCCAGCTATCCTGCGAAATTGGCACCATATTTTTGGAAACTGAAACTGCTGTTCCTGTGCTGAGTAATTCCTGCCTGATTAATTCGTAATTTCTTTCAATATCGCCAGAAAAATCGACGTGGATCAGATTTCGGTTGTTATAGCCGTTGTCCCTGTCTTCGGCAAATTGTACCTGCTTCCTTATAACCAATGTGCAAACAATCAGCATGATGGCGAATGTGAATTGAAGGACCACCAGGATTTTCCTTGGTGAGAATGTTCCCTTCACCTTCGCAAACTGCTTTTTGAAAATGCCTGCCGGACGAAAAGAAGACAGGTAGAAAGCGGGATAGCTGCCTGCAAGCAGACTTGTTGCTAGGATAAAACCGAAAGCGAGCATCCAGAAAGTAAAGCTTTTGTAAGGAAGCTGCAGCGGCGTTTGAATAAGCTGGTCATACAAGGGCAGAAACAACCGAACTAGCACGAGGGCGATAGCTCCGGAAATTAATGCCGTCAAAAAAGATTCGATGATGAATTGCAAAATCAAAAGCGCCCTGCCGGCACCGGCGACTTTTCGTATGCCAACCTCCCTTGCTCTTTTTTCGCTTCGCGCTGTAGTCAGATTCATGAAATTGATACAGGCGATGAGCAGGATAAAAATAGCAACAATGCCAAATACCCTGACGGTAGAAATGCGGCCGCCCACCGGCGCTCCATTTTCAAATTCGTTATACAAATGCCTCAAGCGAAGCGGAAAAACAAAATGGGTCCATATGTCGTTTCTACCGGATTGCTCCCTCGAAATGTTTTTTATTTTTCGGTTAAACGAAGCCGGATCTATATGCGGCTTAAGTTGAACAAAAGTAAGCGTGTTGTTGCTCAGCCAGCTGTCGTTTACATAACCGCCGCCCAACTTGACAGCATAGCTCCACGGAAGGAGAAATTCAAAATTAAATTCGGTGTTTTGAGGCAAATCTTTCAGCACACCGGTCACTGTAAAAATATCTCTGTTATCGATCAGGATTGTCCGGCCAATCGGATCTTCGTTACCATATAGCCTCTTTGCCAGCTCCTCTGTAATAGTAATAGAATTATTGGTAGCAAGTTGGTTCTTAAGTTGGCCTTCCGCCAAAGGGAAGCTGAACATGTGTAAAAAATCAGGATCGACAAAATATCCCTCCGTATGCGCAAACCGCTTGTCCCCGACGGTAATCAGGAAACTGTTAATGTCCCTTATCCTAGCTGACGCCTCCACTTCGGGGAAGTTTTGCGCCAGATAAGGGCCGAGCGGTTGTGATACGACACTGATTTCGTGGGGATGTCCATCGACATTTGAACTGAGTCCGTAAACCTGGTAAAGCTTATCCCTGTTCGCGTGAAACAAATCAAAACTGACTTCGTTTTGTAGCCATATAAAAATCAATGCTGAACCGGCCATGCCAATGGCAAGCCCTGAAACATTAATCAATGCCAGGCCTTTTGCACGCTGAATATTACGCCACGCCGTTTTGAATAAATTCCTAATCATAAAAATTGTTATCGCTCTGCCAATGCAATTCAAAAAAGAAACTGCTCGGTTATCTTACTTATACAGGCTTGATTTTACTTTCACATTTTTTTCACTGTTCTGACAAATTGCACCCCGTTTGCCAACTTGCTTCGCATGCTTCACTCAGTTCTTAAGCTTCTGACAGGACTTGCAACCGCGGCCCTGATGGACTGAAAACTAACCACAACAAGCGTTATTGCAAGCGACCCGGCTCCCGCGACCAGGAAAATCCACCAGGATAATCGGGCTCTATAGTGGTAATTCATCAGCCAGTTGGTCATAAAATAGTATGAGATAGGGATTGAAACCAAAAACGAAATGCCAACAAGGCCAACAAAATCCCTCGAAAGCAGGTTCCAGACATTGGCAGCCGACGCACCAAGCACTTTGCGGATACCAATCTCTTTTTCCCGTTGTTCTGCTACAAAAGAAGTAAGACCAAAAAGACCCAGGCAGGAGATGGCGATAGCAAGCAGCGCAAAAAAACCAGCCAGTTTACTGACACGTTCTTCATTGACGAATTTTTTTGCATAATCTTCATCGACGAAACTATAGGAGAAGGGTTCGTCGGGGTCATATTGTCTGAATACCGCTTGTATCTTTTGGACAGCATCCCTCGCGGTGAACTCGGGCCTTATTCGAAGAATGTCTACATTGCCGCTATTGCTGTCCGGCCGCTCGACGATCATGTGGAAAATAATTGGTTGCACCTCCTCGTAAGGCGAACCCATGACAATGTCGTGAATTACTCCAATGACGGTATACTTTTTATCCCACCATGTAAGTACAGTGCCTACGGGATCCTTCAGGTTCATGAACCGCACTGCAGCTTCATTTAGGATCATAGCCGAAGTATCGGAAACAAAGTCCCTTGAAAAGTCGCGGCCATTTAAGATTTTCCAATCGATCGTCTTCCCATAGTCGACCGAACCGGCCATCTGGCCGAAATCAACGGACAGGCTCGGATCCTTTCCCGGCCAACTAATGCCGCTGGTGCTGCCATACACCTCAGTAGAAGGGCTTTCGGCTTCGGCAAAGGATGCAACTACTCCCGTATGCATCAGGTCATTTCTAACCGCAGCAAAACGATTATGAATGGCGGGGGTTCCCAGTAAAACTGTAATGAGGCCCTCACGGGAATAACCTACCGGCCGGTTCTTGGCAAACTGGATTTGTCTGTAAACAACAATGGTTCCAATGATCAATGTTACGGATACTGTAAACTGGACGACGACTAATATTTTCCTTGGCAACGCAGCATTCCTGCCCGTTTTGAAGGTGCCTTTCAACACCATGACCGGCCGAAACGATGAGAGGTAAAACGCCGGATAACTACCAGCGATCAGAGCCGTTACCATAGAGAACCCGAGTCCGGCAATCCAAAACCAGGGGTTCCCCCACATGATCATCATTTGCTTGTCGGCTACCAAGTTAAAGAACGGCAGCGAAAGCAGGACCATCAATAACGCAAGAACCAAGGCCAGCAAAACGGTAACGAGTGATTCATTAAAAAATTGAAGGATCAGCTGACTTCGTAACGATCCGACAGTTTTGCGAATCCCTACTTCTTTGGCTCTCTTTTCACTCCTGGCCGTACTCAAATTCATGAAATTTATACAGGCGAGAATCAAAACGAAGACGCCAATAATACCGAACATCCAAACATATTGAATATCGCCGCCGGCATGTACGCCATTTTTAAATTGCGAATAAAGGTGCATGCGGCTCATGGGCTGGAGAAATAATGCCGGTTTTTTCCTAGCTAACTGCGGATTTACTCTTTTTAACTTGGCATCGCGGATTCTTAGGGATGCCGATGCAAAATCGGAATGATCATTAAGCTGAACGAAAAGGGTGGTGAAATTGGGCCTCCAGGGGTCGCTCATCGATTTCAGGTCATTGATTTTACTGAAGAACTCCCATGGCGCAATAAAGTTCAATCCCGAAAATGTCGAATTTCTTGGAAAGTCAACATAAACACCTGAAATTTTTAGGGGTGGCTGCTGATCAAGTCGCACAGTCTTTCCCAGCGGATTTTCCCTGCCAAACCAAGCCTTGGCGGCCGAAGCAGAAATGATGACCGAGCTGGGGTCCGCAAGCGCGTTCCGGTCTCCATGCAGCATCACCAGCGTCAGCATATCGGGGAAGTCTTTTTCGAAGTACGCCCCGACCCCTTTTAATTTTCGATTATCTATCGCCACCAAATGGTTCCCCCAGCCAGATCCCATGACCACATATTTGAAATCACTTCCATAGTCTCTTCTTAACTCGTCCGCAAGAGGGTATGGCACACTGAACCAGGTTTGTACCTCGCCGTTGTTAGTTACATTCTGAATCACCTGCGCGATTCTGCCATAATTCACGAAATTTTGGTCAAAAGACACTTCGTCATAGATCCAAAGGCTGATCAGCATCGCCACAGCCATACCCAACGAAAGCCCCGAAATGTTGATAAAAGCATTCATCTTGCTTCTGGCGAGATTTCGCAATGACGTTTTAAAAAAAATTTTGATCATAACGTGGATCTTCTGACCATCTGTGTTTTCCCATTTTTGTCATTGGTCATCCGGGACCTTCGACATTGAGATAATTTTTGAGCTTATGGCGAAAAAATCAAAAATTGCAAGATTAATAACAAATGAATTTTAATGATTACATGCGGGCGTGTTTTCTTAATACCCGATTTCTCAGTTTGTTTTATCCTGATTTACCCAACGATGTGCCGGAACTAATCTAAATGATTTACAGGAGACTAGGTGAGGTTTTTATACGAGTCAGTTCGTTTTCGATACAAGAACTGTCCGATTTTGATACAGGTTGACTCGTCCGGAAATAACTATACAGGTGAAAGAATAAATCCTGAGAATAACTATACATTCAGCTTGTTTAAAGATAAACATTGTTTTGTTCGCCGTAAAGAAGAGGCGAAGGCATGCTTTTTGAATGGATCCAGCTCGCCTCTTCAATACTTCCACGGGTTTAAAACCAGAAAGGAAAAAGGCAGGATAGCTTCCCGCAATAAGACCAACTACCAGCGGCAGCGCAACAAGACACAAGATCAGCATTGGAGTAAAAAGGTCTAGAATCGAAATTTCCTTATTGGCCAGCCTGTTGAAATATGGTATCATAGCCCACGCAATGCCGACCGATATGACCAGCGAAAGAAGGACCGTTAACACAGATTCTGAGAGAAATTGAAGAACCAGATTTTTCCTTTCGGTGCCAAGCACCTTGCGAATGCCAACCTCTTTTGCCCGGTTGGCCGAACGAGCTGTCGTCAGGTTCATGAAATTGACACAGGCGATTAGCAAAATAAAAAGAGCAACGGCTCCGAAAATGTAAACGTATTCAATATTTCCATTCGGAGCAAGTTCATACTGGTAATCAGAGTACAGGTGAATTTTGGTAAGGGGTATAAGCGAGTATTCTAAAATATTACCGGCCTTCTTGAACTCTTCCATGCTGCTGACCCTCATAAATTGTTGAGCGAAAGGGAGTACATAGCGAATGATATACTCGTCAAAGTTTATTTCGAACTTCCGGTAGTCCGTCCCTTTTGCCAATAACAGGTACGTATGAAAGTTATGACTGGTAAACTGACCCCACTGATAATTTACACTCCTCATGGAAAAAAGAAAGTCGAAATTGAAGTGGCAGTTCTTGGGCATGTCTTTGATAACTGCGGTGATTTTGTAGACATCCGTCTTGTTGTCGCCTGGAGTCTCTATCGTTTTTCCGATCACGTCCGTTGTACCAAAGTATTTTTCTGCGGTAGATTTGGTAATGACAACAGTATAGGGATCACGTAATGCAGTGTGCGTGTTGCCTGCGATTGCCGGGAAAGTGAAAACATCAAAAAAACTGGAATCCACATTCGCTATGTTTTCTTCTTTGATAAATGCGTTGCCTTTCCTTACCAGCTTATAACTGGTGGAATTATATATTCTAGTAAAGCCTTCGACCTGGGGATAGTCCTTTTTCAATACCTGGCCTGTCATATCAGAAGAAATGGCGCCGTGGATCTGGCCGCCGCCAAACCGGATGTCGGAATTAATTCGATAAATGCGCCTCGCATTGACGTTAAACCTGTCATAACTGAGTTCATCCAAAACATAAAGTGAAATCATGATGAAACAAGATAGTCCTACCGCAAGACCAATCACGTTGATCGCCGTATACGTTTTGTTTCGCATCATATTTCTCCAGGCGATTTTGAAATAGTTTTTGAACATAAAAATGAATTTCACATTGGCAAAAATCAGGTTTTAGTCGTTTGAAATGAAGCTCAGATGAAGTGGCCTCGAGAAAGCTATTCCGTGTGACTCTGACGATGCCAGCGGGCAAAAAGTTACATTGCCGACAAATAATTTACCCGGGACCAGTTTCGATTATGCCTATTCTGTGCGCAGATTCTTTACCGGATTGGCGATTGCCGCTTTCAGAGCCTGCGCTCCAACGGTTATCAGTGCGATGAGCGCAGCCAGAGCGGCAGCCCCGATGAATATCCACCAGCCAAGACCAATGCGATAGGCGAAATCTTTCAACCAGTTGTGCATCACAAGGAATGAAATCGGGAATGCAATTAGCGCCGCAATTCCGATAAGTTTAAGGAAGTCGCCGGACAATAAAGCCACGATACTCGGGGTACTGGCGCCCAGCACCTTCCGGATTCCAATTTCTTTGATACGCTGAGAGATAGCAAAAGCGGATAGACCGAAAAGTCCAAGGCAGGCGATTGAAATAGCAATACAAGCAAAAATGACAAAAATCGTTCCCTGCTTTTGCTCGCTGATATAGAGTTTGGCAAACCGTTCATCAAGGAAATTAAATTGGAAGGGCGCTTCGGGAAACATTCGACGCCAAATTCTCTCAAGGTATGCCAATGTTGCCGGTATGTTGGAACTTGACAATTTAATGGACAGGTTGTTAAAATTGCTATATCTGGCGGGAGACATCAATAAAACCATGGGAACAATTTGCTGATGCATTGACTCAAAATTAAAATCGTTGAAGACGCCAACGACATGTCCACGCTGGTTACCATACTTGAAATTCCTGCCGATGGCATTTCCTGGCGCTTTCCAGCCCAACGCCCCAACGGCTGTTGCATTGATAAGAAAGCTTGCCGTGTCAGTTGAATATTCTCTCGAAAAATTCCTTCCTGCGAGAAGTTTTATGCCATAAACCGGCACAAAATCATAGTCTACTTCAACGTATTTGATATCCGTATTGGTCGGTCGCAAAGAGTCACCGTCCAGGGTGTATGCGCCCATATCGTCAAGCAGTCTTCCCGTCGGCACTCGTGAAGACCGTCCGACCGCCTTGAAGCCGGGGTTTCGTAAAAGTTCGCTGCGAAGCGCATCATATTGCTTGTTCACGTCGTCGCTATAAGGCATCACGATTACCTGTTCTTTGTCATAGCCCAAAGATTTCTCCTGCATGTAACGCAACTGGCGAAATACGACCGCCGTTGCGATAATTAAAATGATGCTGATGGCAAACTGTGCTGTCACGAGTACCTGACGGAACGAAATGTTGGCAGATCCTGTTTTGAATAGCCCTTTGAGTGTCTTTATCGGTTGGAAGGAAGACATAAAGAGCGCAGGATAAACTCCCGAAATCATTCCAATCAGGAAAGGCGCAATGAGAAGACCCACAAGAACGGGCCACCTGACCAAAATGGCTGCGGAAAAATCCTGATTGGCAATTTTATTAAGCCAGGGCAAGGCAAAGAAAGCCAATACACAGGCGAAAATAATCGCGATCCAGCAAAGCAATATGGACTCGCCCAGGAATTGAAGGATTAGTTCCTTTTTCTTCGCGCCGATGACTTTCCTTATTCCGATCTCACGCGCGCGCAACGCAGACCTCGCAGTCGATAGATTCATGTAGTTGATGCACGCGATCAGGAGGATAAAAAGTGCAACAACCGAAAAAATATATACACGTTTGATATCACCGTTCGGTTCCGCTTCATAATCCGTATGAGAATAAAGATGGATATCCGTCAACTTTTGCAATCCCAATGATGTGAATCGTGAAGGATTTTGACCGTTGTAATCGCGGTGGGGCATGTGCCTATCAAGGAACGCAGGGAATTGCGAGATCATCCTTTTGACAGGATAGTGATCGGGCAGCAACAAGTAAGTAAAAAAAGAATTATTACCCCAGTTTGTCCGAAGATTTTCTGCGCCGTAGACTGCTGAGTCATTCAGGGTGTTGAAAGCAATAAGGAACTCCGGATGAATATGGGAGTTTGGCGGGAAAGGCTTGAATACACCTGAGACTTTAAGGTCGAATTGGTTGTTGAAACGAACACTTTTATTTAGCGGGTCTTCGTTGCCGAAATACTTCTTAGCCATTGGTTCATCAAGCATGACAGTGAATGGCACACTCAAAGCATTCGCCGGATTTCCTTCCATTAATTTCACAGAGAAAACATCAAACAAATTTTCATCTGCAAAAAACACGTCCTCATTGAAGAGTTTATCCTTGTATCGCACAGCAACATACCCGTTATTCAGAATCCTGGTCATCTTTTCAATGTCGGGGAAATCGTTTAACAGGTAAGGCGCAAACGGCGGTGAAATGGTGCTCAGCCTGAGCGACACATTGCCGTCCTGGTTATTAAAAGTTCTTGTTACCCGGTAAATCCGATTGGCATTTTTGTTGAACCTGTCATAGCTTAGTTCATTCAAGATGTATGCGAGGATGAGAAGACAGCAGGTAAGTCCCACCATAAGTCCGAACAAATTGATCGACGAAATGACCTTATACCTGAGCAGGTTCCGAAAAGCAATTTTGATATAATTTTTCAACATAAGAGACCAATTCCACCAAACAAATATACAATTCAATGCGAGTCGGCGAATGCGTTTGCCATACGTAGAATCATCTATGCGGTCAATCGCTTCGGAGACTTTTGACTGGATTAGCCAGCGCAGCCCGCACGCCATGGGCGCACACGGTCACCATCGCTAAAATCAAAGTGAACGAGCCTGCAACTGCGAAAGCTACCCACCCGATGCCGGTCCGGTAAGCAAAATCCCGCAGCCAGCCAGACATGGCCCACCAGGCGAAGGGAAATCCGATCACGATTGCAATTGTCGTCAGTCTAAAAAAATCGTATGATAAGGCAATGACAATATCTACAACCGAAGCCCCGAGTACTTTTCGTATTCCGATTTCCTTTACCCGTTGCTGGGCTGCGTATGCAGACAGGCCGAACAGCCCAAGACAGGCCAGCACGATGGCAATCGAGGCAAATAAATTCATCACGCTCCCCAGACGAATTTCTGCGTTATACAGGCTTTCATAGTCATTATCCATGAAATGGTATTCAAACGGCCGGCTGGGAACCAGTGATTTCCATTTGGATTCAATAAATGCCAGCGTCTGTTGAACACTCCTGCCGCTAATCCTGACGAGCATTTCCCTTCCGCGCATTTCCGGAAACAATACATAAGCCCTGACGGGATCATGCAGCGATTGAAAATTGAAATCACGTACGACTCCCCTCACGTAGCCTGGTCGGGAATTGTCAAGGAACATCTTTTTGCCTAAGGCTTCTTCAGGGGTCCAGCCCAGCTGCTTTGCCGCTGTTTCATTGAGAACAAAATGATAAAATCTGTTTTTCGAATCGGTAGGAGACGCATCTATTACATCCAGGTGCGTGAAACTTGTGCCTGCCAGCAGGTGCAGCCCGGCGGTCGCAATATAATCCTCATCGGCCGGATTGGCAAATACTGCAATCTGTTGATTCTCCGGCATACTGGTCGATCTCATATTGTAGCCGCCGGCGCCTTCCACCGGCGAGCGTACGCAACGCGAAACATTAAGAATGTCCGGATTGAGTTTTAGCTGCTCCTTAATGAAATCGAGCTTGCTTAACATTTCCTGGTCCATTGGCAAAACAATGACATGTTCGCGGTCGTACCCAAGGTCTTTATGCTGGATCAAGTGCAACTGTTTTTGCATGATGATCGTGCATACGATCAGAAAAACGGAAATGGCAAATTGAAAAACAATCAGTGATTTTCGTAGCAATTGTCCTGAAGGCGAATTGCGGAATGTCCCTTTAAGGATCTTCACTGGTTGAAATCCCGACAGGACAAGAGCGGGATAGCTGCCAGCGCCAAGGCTGACAACGACCGCAATGATTAAAGAAAAAGAGACAAAAGGCAACGAAAAGAGAGTTGCAGGCTTCAGCGATTTTTGTGAGAGCTGGTTAAAATAGGGTAACAGTAACCAGGCTAAAAACAGGCTTATTAGCGTGGCCACCAGGCATAGGACAAACGATTCACTGATGAATTGCCAGAATAGTTGATATTTTCCAGCGCCAACTACCTTTCGCACGCCAACTTCTCTGGCTCGATCTATCGATCGTGAGGTTTTCAAATTGACGTAAGTCGCACAGGCAATAATCAGGATCAATAGGGCTACACCTGCAAGAATGTAAATATAAACGATGTTAGTATTCGGTTCGAATCCACCGTATGAGGAGTAAAGGTGGATTTGCTCAAAAGGTTCCAGGTAGAAATTCACCGTCGCACCCTGGCCCTCCATTTCTCTTTTCATGAATGGCGGCAACTTTGCCTGAAGCGACCCAATGGACTGCTCGTTCCGGAGCAAAAGATACGTCGTGTAGTTTGCATCCCAGTATGTTTTCTCGTATTCTTCGCCGAGGCCAAGTGACGAAAATGAAGCCAGGAAATCAAACTTGATTTGGGAATTGGTAGGGCAATCCGGCAGAACGCCGGTTATCTTATATGGATTACTGTCGTTGCTGATTTTTAGCACCCGTCCTAGAGGATCATCGCTGCCAAAATATTTTCTGGCCGCGCTTTCGGTCAATACGACGCTGTAGGGAGAGGATAATGCAGTCTTAGGATTGCCTTCCAGCAATGGAAACGTAAATATGTCGAAGAATGTAGGATCAGCATACATGAAGTTTTTTTCATCAATCAGCTTGTCTTTATACCCCACAATTCTCGATTGTTCTGTCATTCGTACCGCAGATTCGACTTCCGGAAAGACGTGTGTAAATACTTTGGCCACCCGTACGCTGGTAAAATTGCCTTTGTTGGATTCTCCGCTTCCTGCAAAATTATATTCCATAATCACCCGGACGATTCTGCTTCCTTTCTGCTCGAAAGCATCATAGGACACCTCATGTTTGATGTAGACAGCAATGAGAAGGCAGCTGGTCAGGCCTATCGCAAGACCAAAAATGTTGATCACCGAAGAAAGTTTGTTCTTCCTCAGGTTGCGGAGCGCAGTTCGGAGATAGTTTATTAGCATAACAGAAGACCTTAGAATTTCACTATTCATCATGGCAGCCCGCAAGCTGACCGTTCCTGGTAAAGTCGGCTTTAACTGTTGCATAAGGCGCCCGGAGGAATGGTATACCAACAGCAGTACTTCCCGCTAAGTTCCCGACACCTTTTACGCGATAAATGTTTTTAGCCTCAACATCTAACTTGTCGTAGCTAACTTCATGAACTATAAAGAGAAAAACCATCAGACAGCAGGCCCGACCCCAACCGTTAGCCCCAGGATATTTATCAGCGAAAAAATCCGCTGCTTCCGTACATATTTGACTATTCTTAAGCGCCGGTCATATATTTTCAATCAACTTTTAATGAAATGAAAGTGATACTTTTCCGCCTCCCGCATCAGCCATGACTGGGATTCCGCCGCCATTCAAAGTTCCCTCGACCTTATTTTCTTTGATCGTTCCGCTGAATTTTTCAAAGGACTCGGTGCTGATCTTATCCCCGTAAAGTTTGAGGTCATAACCGATATTCTTTGGAATCCTGAGGTCGATATTTCCGCCGGAATTATTCAGCCTGATGTATTTACCCACTTGGGCAATTTCAGCATCTATATTGCCTCCGCTGGTTGATGCGTCGACGCTACATGACAATTGTCGAAGGCTAACTGATCCGCCTGAAGTGTGCGCACTCAATTCGCCACTGATATTCTTACCATCTACGGAGCCGCCGCTTGTATTGGCTTTAATGTCGCCGTTCAGATCGTGTAGTGACAGTGAACCGCCCGAAGTGCTAAGTTTAATTTTGCCTGTGCAGCTTGTCGCTTCGATACTTCCGCCGCTCGTGCCCAGATCGATATCGTCCTTCGAGTCGGATACATCAATGCTGCCACCGGATGTTTCGCCGGTTATTTTGCCAACGACTCGAGATACCGTCAAACTGCCACCACTTGTTGAAAAATCTTCGGTTCCGTTTAAGTTGCCAAGATAAATACTACCGCCACTTGTCGAAAGGTCTGTGGACGCATTTTGTGGCACATAAATTTTGAAGGAAATGCTCAGCGCATTGTGCCAATTTGAGATCCGGATTTTGTTTTTGGCAATTGCAGTCAATTTGTTGTTTGATGCGGATATATCCAGATTATAATATTCTTTT
>Ga0070731_10001559_pt1 | contig 23541 bp, 18 predicted proteins | sample Coa_R1_2_FD_66448 | JGI IMG/M metagenome (GOLD analysis project Ga0070731, IMG submission 66448) | Surface soil microbial communities from Centralia Pennsylvania, which are recovering from an underground coalmine fire - Coalmine... | ecosystem: Environmental > Terrestrial > Soil > Unclassified ... | reverse complement strand
CCGCTACCCGTCAGCATCTGCACGGCGGTCATGTAGACGTCGTCGAGGTCGGGGCGGACCTCGCGATCGACCTTGATCGCGATGTAGTTGCGATTGAGGTACTCCGCGACCTCCTCGTTCTCGAACGACTCCTCCTCCATCACGTGACACCAATGGCACGTCGAGTAGCCGATGCTGAGGAGCACGGGCTTCGACTCCCGCGCGGCGCGCGCGAAGGCCTCGTCGCCCCACGGGTACCAGTCGACCGGGTTGTGCGCGTGCTGAAGGAGGTACGGACTTGACTCGAAAATCAGCCGGTTCGTCCACCGCGGCGAGCCATCGGAACGGAGATGGCGCGTGTGCGGCCGGTATCCGGCGCCGCGTGCAGACAGCGCCGCCGCGAGCCGGGCGCGAAGCTCGGGCGCGTACTCGGCGGCGCCCGGCGGCGGGTCGATGACGGGCGCGGGATGCCGGCAGGCGAGCACGAGCGCCAGAAGAGCGATCAGCGGTCGCACCGCGTTCACGGGACGCGGCGCAAGCGGCGGAGGGCGACGTCGGCGAGCACGAGGCCGAGCGCGAGCGGGATGAGCACGACGTCGAGCGGGACGAGACGGCGTCGCACGCCGGGACGCGCGCGCAGGACGTCGGCCGGCGCCGGCGACATGGCGCCGCCGCTGAGCGCCGCGAGACGCTCGAGGAGCGCACGGTTCGGACCGGTCGCGCGCTCCTCGCGTCCGCTCGCCCATCGCTCCGGAACCGCAACCTCCGCGGTGCTCTCCGTCCCGCCCGCGACGATCGTCACCGGGTGTACCCCCGGCGCCAGGGCGGCGACGAGCGCGACGAACCGATCCGCGCCGACCGGGCGGAGCTCCGCCTCGCGTCCGTCCTCGAAGCGGAGCGCCGACGGCGGCGACGCCGCGCGCGACTCGACGGTGACGAGCGTGCCGCCATCGACCGGCCGCGCGTCGACCGACGGCTCCGAGGCGAGCCCCGGCGGCGCGGCCCACATGACGAGCTGCGACCAGAGCTTTGCGAACCCGCGCCACGTCGGCCACGTGGCCGCGCCCGACTGGAAGTCCATCGGCACGGCCGCGACGCGGCCGAGCCCGTACTGCCAGGTGGCGAGGAGCGGATCGCGCCGGCCGCCGGCCTCGACCCAGAGCCGGACGTCGGCGCCCGGCTTCGCGCGCGCGATCGCCCAGCGCGACACGCGTGGCAGCTCGTCCTCGTCGATGCCCGCGAGGAGCGGTCCGGGCTCGCCGACGCGGACCGCAGCCTCGCGCCGGTTCGCGGCCTCGTCCATCACGTGCTGCGTGTCGCTGATCATGAGCTGCGGCAGGGCGCCGACGTCCTCGACGTGGTGGAACGCGCCGCCGGTCGCGCGCGAGATCTTCGCGAGCAGGTCGAGGTTGATCGTATCGGATCCGATCCGGATCGTCGTCACCGTCACGTCGTCCTTTGCGAGCGCGGCGATCACGTCGTCGTGGTCCTCGGCGCGCCGGTTCGTGTCGCCATCGGTGATCAGGATCACGTGGCGCACGCGCGCGCCGGCGGCGACGAGCGCGCGCCGCGCTCGCTCGAGCGATTCCTTGAAATCCGTGCCGCCGCCGTACTTGAGCTGCCGAATCTTCGTCTCGAGCGTGCTGCGTCCCTCGGCGAGCGGTATGAGCGGACCCAGCTCGTAGGGTTGCGAGTCGAATGCGATCGCGCCGACCAGATCGCGCGGCCCGAGCTGCGCGACGACCGCGAGCGCGGCGCGCTTCGCGTACTCCATCTTCTCGCCGTACTCGAGCGCGGGCTCGCTGGTCGCGTAGCCCATGCTGTTGGAGCGATCGACGAGCAGGTAGAGGGCGATCGGCTCGCGCTGCTTCGGCTCCGGCCGCTGCGACTGGAGCGCCACCGGCAGCACGTGCTCGAGCGCCGTGCCGGCGAAGCCGGCGTCGCCGAAGAGATGCGGGCCGCCGGTGACGACGAGCGCGCCGCCGGCCGCGACGTGCCGCGCGATGGCATCGAGCGCCGCGTCCGGCAGCGCCGCGCGGCCGACGTCGTCGAGCACGACGGCGTGGTGCTCGTCGAGGGATGCGGGGAAGCCCGACGGTGCGGTCACCTCGACGTCCATCCCCCGCCGGGCGAGCGCCGTCGCGACGACCGGCCCGTCGTGCTCGCTGACGACGAGCACGTGGACCGGTCGGGTGACGGTGATCGCGCTCGCGACGGCGCCCGGCCCGGGCGGCTCGCCGGGCGCGGTCAGCAGCCGTGCCTCGATGGCGTAGGCCCCGGGCTCGTCGAAGCGGTAGGGCAGGCGAACGACGCGGACACCGTCCGCGAGGTCGACGGGAATGGGCAGCAGCGAGCCGCCGTTCACGGTGAGCGCCAGCATCGCGGACCGCGGGCCCGCGGCGTGGCCCTCGACGACCGCCTGCAGCGGCAGCACCGCGTGCGCGGGCGCGCGTGCAGGCACGACGAGCCGACGGATGCTTCCCGCGGGAAGACGTGCGGCGCTCGGGACGACCGGGAAGATGGGGATACGGGGCTCGGCGAGCGCCACCTCGGCGATCGCGCTGCCGTCGGTCTCGTTGCCGTCGCTGAAGAGGAGGAGCGCAGGCTGCTTTCCCTCCGAGCAGAGGGGCACGGCCGCCGCGATCGCCGTGCCGAGATCGGTGGCCTCGGGGTCGAGCGCGTCGACGGCGTCCCCCGGCAGCAGCGCGTCCAGCCGCCGGATCCCGCTCGCCGGATGTACGACGATGCGTGCGTGCCGGGCGAACGCGACCGAGCCGACGACGTCGTCCGCCCCGAGCGCCGGGACCAGCCGGCCGAGGAACTCCGCGGCCTCCTCCTGCGCCGCGCGCTGCACGCTCGCCGACACGTCGACCAGCGCGATGGCGCAAACGCCACCGGCAGGCGCGGTGCGCTCGAGCGCGAGGCCGGCGCTCGCGAGAACGACCGCGACCGCCGCGGCGGCGCGGCACGCGGCCGCGAGCCGTGCACGCGCGCCGAGCGCGAGGACGAGCGGCACGACCGCCAGTCCGGCGAGCAGCGCCGGCGAGGTGACGAGGAGATGCACGGTGCCGAACGAGAGCGTCACGGCGCGCTCCGCCGGCGCCACAACATCCACTCCGCGGCGAGCAGCAGGACGCCGGCGGCGTAGAGCGCGCGACCGAACTCGCGCGCCGCCGGCGCGCCCGGCCTCCGGCTCTCGACGCGCATCGAGGGCGCCCACTCGCGTGCGCCGCTCCGCCCGATGTCCGACTCGCGGTCGTCGAAGAGGTTCGCGGCGACGACGCGCTCGCCGAGGCGCTGGAACCCGATGCGCTCCGCAACGACGATCGCGGGGTCGCCCGCCACGCGGAGTCCGGGATCGTGCTCGTCCGTCGCCGTCCCGGCCGGTAGCGACACCGGCACGCCGGTCTGGACCGCGAGCGCGCCGTGCGCGTCGCCACCCTCCAGCCAGTGGAGCGTCGAGAGCACGAGCAGCAGCAGCGGGACGTCGTCCGTCGACGGGCCGGGGCGGGCGGCGAGGCAGGCGACCCGGCGACCGTCGCGCTCGCCGGCGATCAGGAATGGGAACGCGCCGCGCGCGGTCGCGGCGAGCACGAGGCGCGCGTCGCCGGCACGCGGCACGAGGACGGCCGCCCGTGGCACGACGATGCCCTCGAGACCGCGCAGCGCGCCGAGCGCGGGATGGTCGCCGTCCCAGTCCACCACCGCGGCGTCCTCGACGGCGCGTTCGCTCGGACACGTCGTGCTCGCCGACGGGGGGGCGACGTACAGCGCCGGAACGGCCCGCGGCCGCGCCGCGTCGACGCCGTCGAACACGACGGCGCGCGCCGCGGCCGCATCGCCCGCGTCCCAGCGCGCCGGCGTGACGCGTTCCACCCGCGCGCCCGGCAGCGCCGCGGCGACCGTCGCGAGCGTCGCGCCGAACGCGTCGGCGTCCGTGACCACCGCCACGTCGAGCGACGGTCCCGCGTCGATCCACCCGACGGCGCGGTCGTCGAGCGCGAGCGCGTCGCCGGCGTCGATCGTCACGACGAGCGCGCCCGCGGCCGGCGGCTCCGTCAGGAGGACGTGCTCGCTGCCGCGCGGCGGGACGGTGAGCTCGCGCCGCGTCCACGGGACGTCGTCGACGGTCGTGGCGAGCGTCACGCGGCGCGCGACATGGCCGTAGTTCCGGATCACGACGGTCGCCGTCGCCTCGCGCACGCTCTGGAAGGGCGGGGTGTCGACGACGAGCGCGGCGACCGCGACGTTGTCGTCGGTGGCGCCGATCTGGACCCAGTCGACGGCCGCGAGCGCATCCGGTGGAACGCCGGCCGCGTCGCGCGGGAGGTCGGTGAGGACCACGACCGCGGTCTCGGGACGCGCGTGCTGCTCGCCGAGCGCGAGCGCCACCGCCGGCGCGAGATCGGTCGGCGTATCGAGCGGCTCGAGCTCCTCGAGACGGCCCTCCGCGCGGGCGTGGTCCGCGCTCCAGCGCAGCGCCACGTGCACACGATCGGCGGCGACGACGACCATCACCTCGTCGCCGCCGAGGAGCTGCCCGACGAGCGCGCGGGCGCGCCGGCGTGCGAGCTCGAACCGTGTCCCGCCCGGCTCGCGCGCCTGCATGCTCGCCGACGCGTCCAGCACGACGAGGAGGCGCATGCGGTCGGCCTCCGGCGCGAGCGTCTGGAGGTACGGGTGCAGATAGCCGCCGATCAGCGCGAGGAGCACGGCGAGCTGCGCCAGGAAGAGCAGGTCGGGTCGGAAGCGGCGGCGGTGGAGTGGCTGGGCGGGGATCTGCCGCCACAGGAAGAGCGTCGAGACCGGGATCGCACGACGGCGCCGCCCGAAAAGGTGCAGCGCGACCAGGACACCGACGGCGAGGAGCGCAGCTGCCCCGGCGGGGTTGAGGATCCCGATCATCCGTCAGCGGCGCCGGACGACGCCCAGCCGGGGCAGCTCGATCGCGACGAAGTCGCGTACGCTGCCGTCGCTCGGCAGTCGGGCGTAGACCGCCTGGCAGCGCGCGGCGACGGCGGCGACGGCGTCGAGATGCGCCCGCAGGAGGTCCCCGTAGCGGGCGAGCGTCGTGCGCGTGAGCGCGACCGGGTGGGTCTCGCCCGACTCCACGTCGGCGAGCACGCCGGCGCCGAAGTGACGCTCCGGCTCGAGCTCGCCGCGCCCGACCACGTGCAGGAGCAGCACCTCGTAGCGGCGCGCGCGGAGCGCGAGCAGGCCCTTCTCGAGCGCCGGTGGCTCGAACATGAAGTCCGAGACGACGATCGCGACGCCGGGCGCGGCGTGCTCGCGCGCATGGCGGGTGAGTGCGGCGCCTAGTGCCACGGCGCCACGCGCGTGGACCGCATCGAGCAGCGTCGCCAGGTGCGCGACGCTCCTTCGCTGGCGCAGGACGGGCGACGCCGCCGGCCCGTCGGACGCGAGCACGGTCAGCCGGAGCGCATCATTCGCGACGAGCGCGAGGTAGCCGAGCGCGAGCGCGAGGTCGCAGGCGACGGCGAGCTTGCCGTCCCGGGGCGGCACGCCCATCGACGCGCTCGCGTCGAGCAGGAGATGGACGACGACCTCGCGCTCGGCGGTGAACCGGCGCACGAGCAGCGTGTCCAGCCGTCCGAGTGCGTTCCAGTCGAGGTGGCGGAGATCGTCGCCGGGCGCGTACGCGACGTGGCTCTCGACCTCGATGCCGGACGCCTGCGGGCGGCCGGGAAAGCGGCGCTCGCCGGGGCGCTCTCCCATGCCGCGCCGCACGTGGAGCGCGAGCCCGTCGAGCCGCTCGAGCTCGTCGAGCCTCACGCGCGTCGCCGCCGCGCCGCCGCGACGACGCCCTCGACCACCTGCTCCGCGTCGATCCCGGCGGCGTCGGCGGAGAAGCTCATCACGAGGCGATGGCGGAGCGCGGGGACCGCGACCCGCTCCACGTCGTCGAGGCTCACGTGCGGCCGCCCGGCGAGCAGCGCGAGCACCTTCGCACCGAGGATCAGCGCCTGGCCGCCGCGCGGGCTCGACCCGTAGGTCACGTAGCGGCCGACCGTGTCGTCCGCCTCGCCGCTGGACGGGACCGTGCGCCGCACGAGCGCCGCCACCTCGCGCTCGACGTGCGGCGCGACGAGCACGCGGCGGACGAGGCGGCGGAGCTCCTCGACGCGCGCGGCGGCGCCCTCGCCCCGAAGGACGGGCGCGATGGACGGTACGTCGGCGGCGGTCGTCGTCTCGAGGATGCGCTCGAGTTCCGCCTGCGACGGGTACTCGAGCCGGACCTTGAAGAGGAAGCGGTCGAGCTGCGCTTCGGGCAGCTGATAGGTGCCCTCCATCTCGATCGGGTTCAGCGTCGCGAGGACGAAGAATGGCGGCGCGAGCCGGTGCGTCGTCCCGGCGACCGTCACTTGCTCTTCCGCCATCGCCTCGAGGAGCGCCGACTGCGTCTTCGGCGTCGCGCGGTTGATCTCGTCGGCGAGCACGATGTTCGCGAACACCGGGCCGGGGACGAACACGAACTCGCGGCGTCCGTCCCCGGTTTCGGTCACGATGCGCGTGCCGGTTACGTCGGCCGGCATCAGATCGACGGTGAACTGGATGCGGTTGAAGCTGAGATTCAGCGCCTCGGCGAGCGAGCGGACGATCAGCGTCTTCCCGATGCCGGGCACGCCCTCGATCAGCACGTGGCCGCCGGCGAAGAACGCCGTCAGGATGATCTCGATCGCGCGCTCGTGGCCGATCACGACCTTCGCGATCTCGCGGCGCACGCCCTCGAACGTCTCCCGGAAATCGCTGATCGCGGCCTCGGCGACGGCGGGGGTCACGGCTGCGCGACCTCCGCATGGGCGAAGAGGCGCTGCACGATCGGCTCGTAGGCGACGGGAATCTGTGGACGGAGGACGGGCGCGTCGCGCCGCTGGGTCGCGGCGAGGTCGGGACGCGCATCGGGCGCGGGCGGCGGGGCGTCGCCGGACGGTGGAGCGGCCGAGCCGCCCTCGGCCCGCACGCGCGCAGCGAGCGGCAGCTCGAACATCGTCGGCCGTGCCCCGGGCACCGCCGAGGCGACGCCGAGGAGATCGGGATCGGTGCCCGAGCCGGCACCGCGAGCCGGCCGCCCATCCGCGGAGCGCTCGTCACCGCCGCGCGCGACGTCCGGCGGGGAGGCCGCGCTTCCCGTCTCCGTTCGCGTCGGCGGCGTCGCGGCATCGTCGCCGCGCCCGGCCGCCGCGGCGCCCGGACGCGGCAGCGCGCGCGCGATCCGCCACGTCGCCTCGGCGTCGGCATCGGCCTCCGTCGGCGCGGACGACGTGCCCGCCTCGGCGGCGCGCTCCGCCGCGCGCGCCATCGCCTGCTCGACCGCCTCCCAGCGGTGGCCCCAGAGCGCGCGCCGGATCTGCTCCTGGAGGCGTGCCGCGACGTCGCGGATGCCACCGACGTCCGCGGCGCCGGGTTCCCCGCCGTCGCCGCCGCCCCGTCGTGCGCGCGGCGTGACGCGCGCGAGGTGTCCCGCGAGTGGACCCGCGGCCGCGTCGAGCGCGGGCAGGTCCATGCGCGGGCCGACGAAGAGCGCCGCGAGCAGCAGCGAGACGGCCGTCACCGCGAGCCCGGAGGCAGCGCCCGGGAACGTATCGGGGAGGAGTCGCTCCGGCATCCAGGTGCGGACCCGGGCGATGTTCTGCTCCACGAGCAAGGGCAGGAGCACGGGCTCGGGGCCGGGCCGGTCGGCGAGCTCGGCGAGCGTGGCGAGGCGACCCTCGAGCGCGGCGCGCCGGTCGATCCAGTACGGCGTGCGTCCCTTGCGAAGCCACCGGCGCGCCGTCCCGACCGCCAGTCCCGCGATCGCGGCGAGCGAGAGCGCCGCGGTGGCGCACACGGCGAGCGCGAAGGCGACCTCGCTGGCGCGTAGCGCGAGCACGATGAGCAGCGCGGCCGCCGCGGCGAGGAGCGCCGCGAAGAGGTACGTCGCGCGCTGCACGACCCAGGCGTTGCGACGCCAGCGCACGCGGCGCATCTGTCCGCGCACCGTCCGCATCGCGTCGTCGGTCGTGACTGCCATGGGCGCTGCCGCGTCGCCGCGACGATAGTGCAGCTATCGGCGGACGGTCAATTCTCCTCGCCGCGCCGACCGGCGGCACGGTGACCGTTCGGCGTACCGGCTAGGCAGACGCGCCGCACGGGACCCGGAAGACTCTCACGGCAACGTCACCGTCGTCGTCGTGTGGGTCGTCGTCGTGACGGTCAGCGTCGTGGTCGTCGGCAGCGTGGTGGTGAGCGTCGTGGTCGTGGTCGTGGTGACGAGCGTCGACGTGGTCGGGAGCGTCGTCGTCACCGTGCTCGTGGTGACGGTCGTCGTCGTGGGCAGCGTCGTCGTGACGGTCAGCGTGGTCGTGGTCGGAAGCGTGGTCGTCGTCGGGAGCGTCGTCGTTACGGTGATCGTCGTGGTCGTCAGCGTGCTGGTCGTGACCGTGGTGGTCGTCGGCAACGTCGAGGACGTGGTGAGCGTCGTGGTGGGCAGCGTCGTCGTCGTGACGGTGGTCGTCGTCGGGAGCGTGGACGATGTCGTGAGCGTGGTCGTCGACGCGGTGGTGGTCGTCGAGGTCGTCGACGACGTGGTCGTGGTGGACCCGCCCGTCGGCACGGGGCACGCCTCGCCCGTCGCCCGCTTCACCTTGAAGATCTTCGCCGTGTTGGTGTTCGGCGCGAACGTCCCGCCGGCCGATCCGCCGAAGCCGACGCAGTACGTGTCGCCACCGTTGATCGAGAGGATCATGCCGCCGGCGATGCCGGGGTTCGGCGGGACGGTCTTCACGGCGCCGTTCCGGCCCGTGATCGCGACCTTGATCAGGAAAACGCCCGTCGGCGTCCGCACGATCGAGGCGCTTCGCACCGGGCCGTTCACGCCCGTCCCGTCTCGGTACTTGAAGCCCGTCGTGCCGAACGAGGTCTGCGCGCGCCAGCTCGCGCCGGCCAGCGCGAACGTCTGATCGCTGGAGGTCCCGCCGTTGGCGACGATCTCGAGCATGGCGCCGTTGGTGATCGGGTCGCCGACGACGAAGTCGTCGCTCTCGATCTCCCTGGCGAGGACGGAGACCTTGCGGCGTGTGGGATCGGCGCCGGCGCTCGAGTCCTTCACGAGGAGCACACGCCCGAGCACTGTCTGTGTCGCCCCGTGAGCGACCCCTGCGACGAGCGCCAGGACCGCGATGACGAACGTGCAGCGCCGGATGCCGAGCACGCAGCTTCCCCTCCTGACCGGCTACTCGCTCCACCCTTCCAGTGTCAAGCAAGGAATGGAGAAACCGACGGTCTAGCGGAGACTTACGGCGATGCGTGCGACGGCGTCGTCGATCTCCTCGTCGCGGATGACGAGGGGGGGCGCGAGGCGGACCACGGTGTCGCGGTGGAGCGTCCAGTTGAGGACCAGCCCCGCCGCGAGCGCCCGGCGTGTGAACGCGGCGCATTGCGTAGCGCCGTCGAACTCGAGGCCGACGAGGAGCCCGAGCCCGCGCACCGCGACGAGGCCGCCGCGCCCGACGAGCGCGCCCAGGCGCTCGAGCAGCCTCGCTCCGAGCCGTGCGGCACGGCCCGATAGATCGTCGGCGAGGAGCACGTCGAGCGCGGCCAGGCCGGCGGCGCAGGAAAGCGGGTGGCCGCCGAACGTCGTCACGTGCGCGAGTGGCGGGTCGTGCGCGAGCGTCGCCATCACCCGGCGCGCGCCGACGAACGCACCGAGCGGAAGCCCGCCCCCGAGTGCCTTCGCGAGCACGAGGAGGTCCGGGACGACGTCCCAGTGGCGATGCGCGAACAGCCGCCCGGTTCGGCCGAAGCCGGTGACGACCTCGTCGAGCACGAGGAGCGCGCCGGTCTCGTCGCAGCGCCGCCGGAGCGCGGGCAGGAAGCCGGGCGACGGGATGCGGACTCCGCCCTCCGCCTGCACCGGCTCGACGACGACCGCCGCCGTCCGCGCGTCGATGGCCGCGAGCGCGGCGAGGTCGTCGAACGGCAGGAGGTCGACGTCCGGGAGCAACGGCTCGAACGGCGTCCGGTAGACCGGATTCCCGCCGACGGAGAGCGCGCCCAGCGTGTCGCCGTGGAACCCGCCCTCGAACGCGACGAGCCGGCCGCGTCCCGTGTGCTTGCGCGCGGTCTTGAGCGCGCCCTCGATCGCCTCCGCGCCGCTCGACGTGAAGTACACGACCTCGAGCGGCGGGCCGAGGAGCGCCGCGAGCCGCTCGGCGAGCCGCACCTGCGGCTCGAGCACGAGCTCGCCGTAGACCATCACATGCAGGTGGCGCTCCGCCTGCGCGCGTACCGCCGCGACGACCGCGGGATGGGTGTGGCCGACGTTCGCGACCCCCATGCCGGCGAGGAGATCGAGGTACGGGCGTCCCGCGTCGTCCCAGATCGTGGAGCCCGCGGCGCGTGCGACGGTGATTCCGAGCGGTGCGTCGGACGTCTGGCACACGTGGCGGCGGAACAGATCCGCGAGGTCGGCGGCGCTCACGGCTCGATCTCGAGCTGCGGCTCGTGGGCGCGGCCGAGGAGCACGCCGAGCGGCGCGCGCTGGCCCCGCGGCCAGCGGATCGAGGGTCGTTGCATCCGGCCCGGCCGGCAGACGCGCGACACGCCGCGCGCCCGCAGCTCCGGCGCGAGCAGGACCGGGTCCAGGCCGGCGACGGCGAGGCACTCGACGGCGCCGGGCGCCAGACGCGTCGGGAAGTCGTCGATGCGCCCGAGTGGATGGACGCGCACGGTACGAAGCCCCGGCGTCGGACGGAAGACGTCCGCCTCCTCGTAGACGACTCCCCCGAACACCTCCATGCCCGGCCGCCACTCCGCCTCCGCTGCGAACACGCGCGCGGCGGCCCGCTCCTCCACGTCCGCCGGGCCCAGGGGGAAAGCGATCGCCGTCGCATCGAGCGCGCGTGCGAGCGTGCGCGCGAAGCCGCGCGCGTCGCCCTCGACCCAGACCGCGTGCGGCGAGAGGCAGCCGCGCTGGTCGTGGATCGCGACGTCGAGCGCGAGCGCCTCGGCCGCGGCGTCCACGTCCGCAGCACGCCCGACGACGGCGGCGCTCGCGCGCGGCCCGTGGGCGACGAGCCCGCGCCCCAGCCGCGCCCCGAGCGCGCCGAGCGCGCTGGTCCCACCGGTCACGATCGCGACGTCCGCGCGCCTGAGCACCACCTCCTCGCGCGCGACGTCGCCGCCCGGCCAGTACGTCGCGACGACGGTCGCGGCGAGGTCGGGGTCGACGGCGGCGAGCGTGCGCGCGAACGCCGGCGCCGACACGGGATCGCGACGGCCCGACTTCACCACCACGGCGGCGCCCGCGAGGCAGCCGAGCGCGATCGCAGGCAGCGCGAGTGCGGGGACGTTGCTCGCGAGGACGTGCGCGACGAGCGCGGGGCCCTCGGGGACCGGCCGGCGCGCCGCGCCCGGTCCCCATTCCGCCTCGACGAGGCTGCGGAGCGCCGCGGCGTCGATGGCGTCGGCCGCGAAGCGGAGTCCCGCCGTCACGACCGGCGGCGACAGTCGCGCCGCCTCGGCGACGGCGCGCACGAGCACGGCGTCGTCGCGCCAGCGGTCGGCGGCTGCGACGAGCGCCGCGATCGTCGCGTCGAGCGGGCGCCCGCGAAGGCGTGCGCGTGCGCGCACGGCGGCGTCGATGCGCGCGAGGAGCGTCTCGACCGACTCGGCGGTCACGACGCGAGCACGTCCGCGAGCAGCATCCCGCATCCACGCGGTGGGGCACCCGGCGCCCGACCGAACACCTCGATGCCACCCGGGGCGGGCACGCGCCCGATGTCCTCCGTCAGCACGACGGAGACGGAGCCGGCGTTCGCGAGGTCGTGATGGCAGAGGAGGCCCGCATCCCCGTCCCTCACCGGCACGAGCGTGTCGGGGTCGAGCACGCGCGTCCGCAGCCACGGCGGCGCGACGAGCCGCCGCGGTGTGAGGCCGCGGCCGTGGAAGCGATCGTCGAGCGCGCTGTCGTAGCGCTGCGAGCAGAGCTCGGTCATGCCGTACTCGTTCACGCAGTAGTAGCCGGGGACGCCGAGGAGCGTCCAGCATTCGCGCAGGAACGCCGCGCGCGAGAGGGGGCGCTCGAGCCCCTTCTGCCCGCCGGTGTCGACCACGCGGCTCGCGGGCCCGAGCCGGAATACACGCCGCTGCGCCCGGCACTCCGCGAAGAGCTCGGCGAACGCCGCGGTGACGCCGAGGAGCAGGATCGCGTCGCCGTGCGTCTCGGCGTCCGCGAGGCGGGTGAGGAGTCGCTCCACGTCGAGACCATCGGCGCCGACGAACCACTCGACGTCGCTCGCGAGCTCCTCGCCCACCCACGCGCACATGCGGACGAGCGACGAGTCGGGCCGTGCCGCGAGCGCCGGAACGAGGCAGAGGCAGGTGAGCCGGAAGCCATCGGGAAGAACGAAGCGCTCGAACGCCGCGAGCGCGGACGCACGATAGAGCGGGAGATGCGGCACGAGGTGCCGGCCGCGGCCGGCCGCCGTGGTCCCGCTCGTCCTGAACACGGCCTCCGCGGGTCCGCAGGCGAGGTCGACGTGACGGAACGCCGCGCTCGGGACTGCCGGCACGTCCTCCCAGCGGGCGACGGTCGCCGGGCTCACCCCGCGTCGCTCGCAGAACGCCCGGTACGGGGCGTTGCGCTCGAACTGATGGGCGAAGGTGCGCAGCGCCCAGTCCTCGAAGACGGGCTCGGGCCCGCCGTGGCGGGTCGCGTCGATGACGGCCGCGAGCTCGCCCTCGATCATCGGCGTCGATGCATACGCCGCCCCAGACCCGCCGGCCACCGCCACATCGTGGCGCTCCCGCCCTGCCGTTCGGCGAAGCGGGTCCTGCCGCCCCGGAATCTCCCGATTAGCCGGTATTGTCTACCGGCCGGACGTTTGGGCTTGTCGCGCCCGAGATGTCCACGGACCGCGACGGCCAGGTCGACCAGCGCGCGCAGCTGCGTCTCGGCGCGGCGATCGCGCTGACCTCGACGCTCCTCCTGCTGCCGGTGCAGGTGCTCTCGACCCCGCGCGCGCAGCGCCCGGTCCTGTTCCTCGTCTACGCGCTCCACGTTGCCGTCTCGGGTGGCGTCCTTCTCGCCAGCTTCGCGCGGCGCGACAGCCGGTACGTCGACAGCCTCAGCATGGTCTTCGTCGGCGGCCTCTCCGTGAATCTCCTCTTCTACCTCTACGCGCTCCCGTATGCGGTGCCGACGTATCCGTCGCTCATGTCGAGCGCGTTCACCTGCCTGATGATCGCGGGGGCCGTGCTCTTCTCGTGGAGCGCGGCGCGAATGGCAGCTGCCGGGGTGCTCATCTGCCTCGGGTTCGGCGTCGTCACCGTCCTGCTCACCATGAAGGGACTCGCGCCGGCGCCGTTCGTCGGCACGCTCTGCTGGCTCGCGATCGGTGCTGCGCTCGCGACCGCGTGCGCGCGCGTCCTCGGTCGGTTCCGGACGACACTTCTCCGGCGCCACGAGGAGCTGGCCGCGCTCTCGACGCGACTCATCTCGGTGCAGGAGGAGCAGCTCCACCAGCTTTCGCGCGAGCTGCACGACGAGCTCGGGCAGTCGCTCACCGCCGTGTCGTCGTATCTGTGGCTCCTCGAGCAGAAGCTGCCGCTCGAGCTCGGCGAGCTGCGGGGAAACGCGCGCGAGGCGCGCCACCTGGTCGCGAAGACGCTCGGCCAGATGCGCGAGATATCGCAGCTCCTCCGCCCGCCGGGGCTCGACCTGTACGGCCTCGGGCCGTCGGTCGAGACGCACCTCGAGGCGTTCCGCGGGACCCACCGCATCGCGACCTCGCTCACGGTGGACGCGCTGCCCGACCGGTTGCCGGAGGCGGTCGAGACCGCGGCGTACCGCATCATCCAGGAGGCGCTCACGAACGTCGCGCGCCACGCGCACGCGAAGCGCGTCGCGGTCGAGCTGCGCGGCGACCATCGGGAGCTCCGGCTCGAGGTGCGCGACGACGGCGTCGGGCTGCGCCCGACGAACGGCGGCGGGCGTCGCGGCATCGGCCTCGTCGGCATCCGCGAGCGCGTGCGCGCGCTCGGCGGCACGATGACGATGTCGTCGGCCGCGGGCGGCGGGGCGCAGCTCAGGGTCTCGCTCCCGCTGCAGGTCTTCGCCGACGCCGCGAGCCGCTAGTCAGCCGGCCGTGAGCTGAATCAGGAGCCCGCCCGTCACGACCAGCGCCCCGCCGGCAATCGCCGGGAGCGTGGGGTGCTCTCCGAACATCGCCACGCCGATCGTCTGGCTCACGAGGTAGAAGACCGCGATGTACACCCCCATGAGCCGGTTGAACTCCAGCACGCGGTTCGTGTTGACCACGAACCCGTAGGCTACGAGTGCGACCGCTCCCGCGACGGTCGCGGCCGTCGCGGGGCGGACGAGGCCGTACCGGATCGCCGCGTCGCCACCGACCTCGAGCAATGCGGCCGCGATCAAGCTGAGGAACGTCGTGAGCATCGGCGCCTCGTAACACGCGGCTGCCGGGAGTCGTTATTGCATTGTGCATTGTCGGCTCGTGTCTTTTGCATGATCGGCTTCGCTCGGGTCGCGAAAAATGCGTGATGCATTGCGGCACTTTGCACGGCACACCTCGTGCTCTTACGCGCCCGGTAATGTGCCCGCACGACCTCCTCAGCGTTGAACGCGTCGTCCCCACGCTCGCCGCGACCGACAAGGACGACGTCCTCGTCGCACTGGCGAGTCGGATCACGTCGACCCATCCCGCGATCGACGAGCGCGATCTCGTCGAGGCGCTGCGCGCGCGCGAGCGGCAGATGACGACGGCGCTGGTGAACGGCGTCGCCATCCCGCATGCGAAGCTTCCCGGTATCGCCGGACCGGTCGGCGCGCTCGGCCGGACCGCGGCCGGCATCGAATGCGACGCGCACGACGGCGCGCCGACGCGTCTCTTCTTCCTGCTCGTGGGGCCGGTCGAGCGACCCGGCGATCATCTGAAGGCGCTCGCGACGGTCTCGCGCGTGCTGCACGAGGAGCGGTGCCGGACGGCACTGCTCGGGGCGATCGACGCCGACGCGATGCTCGACGTCCTCCGCCGGCACTCCGAACGCGCCCGCTCCGCCGCGTAGCGCGCGGTCATGGCGACTCCGGAGGAGCGGGCGACGGCGCCGTCGCGGCCGCAGATCATCGTCGTCACGACGGCGATGCTCGTCTTCATCTCGTACTGGCGCGCCGCCGCGATCGTCCTCTGCGACATGGCGTCGACGGTCTACTACATCGGCGGCATCGTCGAGCAGGCGATCGGCAAGGCGGCGCCCTGGTACATCGGCGCCGTCATGCTCTTCGCCTACGCGGTGCGCGGCATCTACATCGAGTCGTGCGCGATGTTCGTGCGCGGCGGCGTCTACCGCGTCGTCAAGGAGGCGATGGGCGGGACGCTCGCCAAGATCTCCGTCTCGGCACTCATGTTCGACTACGTGCTGACCGGGCCGATCAGCGGCGTCTCGGCGGGGCAGTACATCGTCGGGCTCCTGAACGAGCTCCTCCAGCTGATCCACGTGCCGCTGCTCATCCCGCCCGCAGCCGGATCCGCCGCGATCGCCGTCGCCATCACCCTCTACTTCTGGCACGAGAACATCCTCGGCATCGAGGAGTCGAGCGACAAGGCGATGAAGATCATGGTCGTCACGACCGTGATGATCGTCGTGATGCTCGTCTGGTGTAGCCTGACGCTGTGGCTGCGGCCCGCGCCGCTACCGCCGTTCGATCTGCACTTCAGCGATGAGGCGCTCGGCTGGGTCGGCGGGACGGGCTGGGAGAAGAAGATCGGCGCGCTCGGCATCCTGATCGCCTTCGGCCACTCGATCCTCGCCATGAGCGGCGAGGAGTCGCTCGCGCAGGTGAACCGCGAGATCGCGCATCCGAAAGTGCCGAACCTGATCAAGGCCGGCCTCGTCATCTTCGTCTTCACGCTGCTCACGACCGGGCTCGTGTCGTTCTTCGCGGTGATGATCATCCCCGACGACGTGCGCATGAGCACGTACAGCGACAACCTGGTCGGCGGCCTCGCGATGTACATGGTCGGCCCGCTGTCCGTGCGGCTCGCGCTCCGCGCCTTCGTCGTGATCGTCGGGTTCCTGATCCTGGCGGGCGCGGTCAACACCGCGATCGTCGGCTCGAACGGCGTCCTCAACCGGGTGGCCGAGGACGGCGTCATGCCGGACTGGTTCCGGCACCCGCACGCGCGCTACGGCACCACGTTCCGGATCATCAACCTGGTCGTCGGGCTCCAGATCTTCACGATCATCGCGAGCCGCGGGAACGTCTACGCGCTCGGCGAGGCGTACGCGTTCGGCGTCGTGTGGAGCTTCGTCTTCAAGGCGCTCTCGATGGTCGTCCTGCGCTTCAAGGACCGTCGGCCACGGGAGTGGCGCGTGCCGTTCAACGTGCCGTTCGGGCGCTGGGAGATCCCCGTCGGGCTGATCCTCATCTTCCTCGTGCTGCTCGCGACCGCGCTCGTGAACCTCGTGACGAAGAAGGTCGCGACGGAGTGGGGGGTCGTGTTCACGATCGTGTTCTTCGCGATCTTCTGGCTCTCCGAGCGGATGCACCACCGGCCGGGCGCGGCCCTCCACCACCTCGAGAAGTTCAACGTCCGCTACACGCCCGAGCTGGCGTCCAACCATCTCGGGATCCGGCCGGGCGCCAAGATCGTCCCGGTGCGGGATCCGAGGAATCTGCGCCACCTCGACCGCGCGCTCTCCGAGTCGGAGCGCGAGAACGTCGACGTCGTCGTACCGACGGTGAAGGTGGAGCGCGACCTCGTCGCGACCGGGAACAATCCGAACTTCACGCCCGACGAGCAGGCGATCTTCACCGCCGTCGTGGACCTCGCCGAGAAGCACGGGAAGACGGTGACGCCGCTCGTGCTGACGTCGAACGACGTCTTCTTCGCGATTGCCCGCACGGCGCAGGAGCTCGACGCGAAGGAAGTCGTGTTCGGGCGGTCCGAGAAGCTCGCGCCGGACGTGCAGGCGGAGTCGTTCGCGATCCGCTGGGGTGCCGTCGAGCCTAACGCGGACCGGGAGATGGTCGTGCGCATCGTGTCCGACCGGGAGGATCTCCGCTTCACGGTTTAGACCGTCGGTCGTGGCGCGACCACATCGCGTCTGCTACGGGGCCGCGATGCTTGCCTCCCAGAACCAAGCGCTCGCGGAGAGCGTCACGACCACGGAGCTCGTCGACGCCTGGCCCGTCCTCTCGACCGCCGAGCGCGTCGAGGGGTTCCGCTTCTTGCAGCGAGCGGAGGCCGAGAGCCTGTTCTTCGCGCTCGATTCACGCGGACAGGCGGAGCTGATCCGTGCGCTGCCGGAGGGCGAGCGGCGGTCGTGGATCCGGCTCCTTCCGCCCGACGACGCGGCGGACGTGATCCAGAAGATCCCGCCCGCCGAGCGCCAGGCGATCCTCGCGCTCCTCGATGAGCCGACGCTCAAGGAGGTCCTCGGGCTGCTCGCGTACGCGGCCGACCGCGCTGGCGGTCTCATGAACACCCGGTTCGCGCGCGTGCGTCCGGACATGAGCGTCGACGAGGCGATCGCGTATCTGCGCAAGCAAGGGCGCGAGCAGGTCGAGACGATCTACTACACCTACGCTCTCGACCCCGAGCAGCACCTCCTCGGCGTCGTGTCCTTCCGCGAGCTGTTCAACGCCGACGCGACGAAATGTGTCTGCGACGTGATGCGGACCAACGTCGTGTCGGTCACGGACCGGATGAGCCAGCAGGAGGTGAGCCAGCTGTTCATGCGGACCGGCTACATCGCCATCCCGGTCGTCGACGACCAGCGCCGGATGAAGGGCATCGTCACCATCGACGACATCGTCCACGTGATCGCCGAGGAGGCGACCGAGGACATCCAGAAGGTGGGCGGTACGGAAGCGCTCGGCGCGCCCTACATGGACGTCGGGTTCCTACAGATGGTCCGCAAGCGCGCCGGCTGGCTCTCGGCGCTCTTCCTCGGCGAGATGCTCACCGCGACCGCGATGGGCTACTTCGAGAAGGAGATCGAGCGCGCCGTCGTGCTCGCGCTCTTCGTCCCCCTCATCATCAGCAGCGGCGGCAACTCGGGCTCCCAGGCGTCCACGCTGGTGATCCGGGCGATGGCGCTCGGCGAAGTGAAGCTGCGCGACTGGTGGAGGGTGATCCGGCGCGAGCTGTCCGCCGGACTCGCGCTCGGCTCGATCCTCGGCGCGATCGGGTTCGTGCGCATCCTCAGCTGGGTGCTTTTCTTCCACGCGTACGGCCCGCACCACTGGCTCGTGGGGTTCACCGTCGCGGGGAGCCTGATCGGCGTAGTCACGTTCGGCACGTTGGCGGGATCCCTGCTGCCGTTCGTCCTGAGACGTCTCGGGTTCGATCCTGCGAGCGCGTGTGCGCCCTTCGTCGCGACGCTGGTCGACGTGACGGGGCTGGTCATTTACTTCACGATGGCGAGCGTCATCATGCGAGGGGCGCTGCTCTGAGGAGGTGGGATGGACTGGCGGACCGTAGTCCAGGCGTTCGGCGCCGTCTTCGTGGCCGAGCTCGGGGACAAGACCCAGCTCGCAACGTTCGCTCGTCACGACATCGGGGATGGGCGTCCTGCGTGGCGGCGGGTGGCGAACCCTCCACCGGTGGCCGAAGCGCGCCGCGCCCCCGGCGCCGACGCGGGCTGGGCGATGTCGGTAACGCGGTTAGAGTTCGATCTCCAGCCCGAGTGGCATCGGGGAGTCCAGCGGGCAGCAAAAGCCGGAGCGACCCCGGCGCCGACCAGGCGATCGCGTCTTCCACACTCTGCACCTGGAATCCGCAGGGAGTCACCGACGATGATCCGCTCTCAGCGGTTGCTTGCCATCGTCCTGTCCTCCCTGGAGGTGAATTCGCGTTCGCCGGGTGACTGAAGCGCGAACTCTCGCTGTTCAGGCACGTCACGGCCCAGGAGCTGTGGAACGGCCCGCGCTACTCCCACCGCCCAGGTCCTGCAGGTTGAGAAAGGGAACCGCCCCGCCACCGGTGAACTGTGGAAGCATGCCGTTCCAGCGGTCGATAGCCTTGTTCTGGATGAGCAGTGTCGTGAGGGACTCCTGCAGGAGCTTGTTCGCCTCGGCCTGCGCCTTGGCCTTCACGAGCGTCGCCTCCGCGTCCCCCTCCGCCTCGGCGACCTTCGCCTTCGCGAGGGTCTGCTGGCGCTGCAGCTCGTACTCCGCCTGCTGGGCCTGCTGCTGGGCCGCCATCTTCTGCTGCATCTGCTTCTCGATCGCGTCCGGCAAGTGGCTCGCGCCGAGGTTCACCTTGTCGACCACGAAGCCCATCTTGTTCATCTGGCCCTGCAAATCGTCGAGGATCTGCGCCTGCAGCTGCCCGCGCTGGTTGGAGATGAGGTCGGTGAGCGACATCTGTCCGGCGGCATTCTGCGCCGTGGTAATGATCGTGCGCCGGATGAAGGTCGATTCGATGTCACCGATATCCGCGCCGCGAAAGGCCCGGAAGACGTCGGCCGCCTTCTCCTGGCTCGTATTGTAGGTCACGGAGATGTCCTGGCGGATGTGCTGCCCTTCCTTGGTCGGCAGGTCGATCGAGTCGTCGCCCTGCACGGCGCCCTCCTCGGCGCGGCGAACCATGGTGTAGGTGCGTAGCGCGACGGGGTAGGACTGGACCTGCGTCACCCAGGGGACGCGCCACGCCACCCCCTGTCCGACCGTTTTGAGCGCTCCCGACCACCGGTTGAACACCACACCGACGTTCCCCGGCTGGATAATGGTGAAGGAACTATAGATGGCCGCGAGGACGACTAAGATGACGGCGAGGACGACTCCGCTCGCCAGCATAGCCGGCACCTCCGGCCGAACCTCATCGGCCATGACGATCCTCCCGTGCGAAGCGGCCGCCGTCCCGGCACAACGTCATGCCCGGGTATACCCCGCGCGTCGGGTCCGCGCCCCCCTCGTCCGCCGGACATTCGCTCCCAGGCCGAGGACGGTTGCCAGTATCCCGGTCACAATCGTCATCCCCACTCGAACCTCCTCCTTCCGAGCCAGCCCGTCGGGCTGCTCCATGCTGACCACCCCGGGACGTCGTTCGGGAATCGTCTCCGAGTTCGGGGCCTGTTACGCGGCGCGGGGGGGACGCTGCGGTGTCCCGCCGGGCCCTCGCGGCGCACATCGACCTCGATACCCCGTTGCACGAGCTCGGCGAATCGCCGTCGTAACGCAGCGAGCATCGCGTCGGTTGCGGATCGCGGGACCATCAACTCGAGGTACGTTCCCGGCCCGGACCGTACCGCGCTCGCGAAGAGCTCCTCGGCCGCGTAGGCGGTGAAGACGCCCCCGTACAGAAGCGCCGTCAGGCCGGCGGGCGATACGATGCTCGCCTTGACGACCAGGTCGGTTCGGGCGCGAGCGACGGGATCGTCGGGTCCCAGCATGAGGTCGATGATGGTCTCGACTAGCTCGCCGTAGGTGCGAGCGCCATCGAAGATCGTTTCCGGCAGCGAGACGGCGAACTCGCGTTCGAGCGCCAGAACAAGCTCGGCGAGATCGAGGGAGTCGGCGGCGAGGTCATCGCAAAGCGAGGTCTCCGTTGTGAGCTGGTCCTCGTCGACGCCGAGCACTTCCGCAACGAGAGACCTCATACGTGGCGGCACCGGCGAATGCCCGGCTGCGATCCATGGTCCGGTTCCGAGGTCGCGGCGCATCCCGCGTCACGAAGCATTCGCCGTGCCGGGCCCTGGACGTTGCCAAATCAAGCGCTTGTCGGAAGGAATGCGATCTCAGCCTGCGAAGTGCAGCAGGCTGAGATCCAACGCTCCAGGAGCGGCAGCTGAACGGGCACCATCCGGGCGCGCGTTTCCGACTCAGGGTAGCCGAAAGGGGTTCGGAGATCGGCTTCCGCCGGACGGACGCCGCGGTTCAGGATGCCGACACGACGCCGGGCTCCCCGTACTTCTTGCGGAGCTCGAGGTTCACTTCGAGGACGTTGACCATCGGGACGCCGAAGAGCCCGCCCCCGGGCGCGAACGCGTGCTGCCGCAGGAGCGCCTCGATCTCGCGCTGCACGTCACCCGCGTCCCGCTTCGTGTCCTTCGCCCACGCCGCCGCCACCCGCTCGAGCTGGAAGCGCGCGTTGTCGACCGTGATGTGCGGGTCGAGCCCCGAGCCCGACGTCGTCACGAGGTCCCCCGGCACGTCCGCCAGCACCACGTCCGGGTGCTCCTCCCGCCACATCTCGAAGAACGTCGACTGGATGTCCGCCCCCTCGGTCACCGGCTCGACCGCCTTCGCGGTCTTGCCGTCCGCCGCCGCGTGCTCGACGATCGACGGGAACGCGCCCGGATGCGCCTTCGACCAGTCCTCGAAGAACAGCACGGCTAGGTCGGTCGCCGCCGGGGTCGGCGTGCCCGGATTGTCCTTCACGAACTGTGCGACGACGTCCGGATGCGCCTTCGTCCACTCGTCGACGAACGCGGTGTTCAGCGGATCCGCCTTCGGCCACGCCTGCGCGAGCGCATTGTGCGCGTCGGCCCACTGCGCGACGAGGTGCGGCTGCCCCTGGAACTGGTCCTGCCGGAACCACGCCTCGACGTCGGGCGCGACCGGCTGCCCGGCCTTCGGCCCGCCCGCGTACGTCGCGACCGGCCCGATCGTGCGCGCCACCCGGTCGCGGAGCGCGTAGTTCGACGGCGCGAGCGCTGAGGAGGCGGACGCCGAGGCATCGTAGGACGCCGCCGACGGCCGCGGCTGGAAGTACTCGTCCTTGGTGAACGGCTGCGCGATGAGCAGCGAGCCGACGACCGTGCCGTCGGGGCCCTGCACCAAGCTCCCGTTCGCCTGGAACGGGAAGAATGCCTGCGCGATCGCCCATACCGCGAGCGGGTAGAGGCCGCAGCAGATGACGACCGCGAGCGTCAGGAGAAGGAGGCTCTTCGAGATGTGCCGTGCCATGTGCGTTCCTTCCCTCACGCGAGGAGATGCAGACCGACCATCACCACGTCGATCAGCTTGATGCCGATGAACGGCAGGATCACGCCCCCGACGCCCCAGATGAGGAGGTTCCGACGGAGGAGCGCGTCCGCGCCGAGGGGCTTGTAGGCCACGCCCTTCAGCGCGACGGGGATGAGCGCCGGGATGATGATCGCGTTGAAGATGACGGCCGAGAGGATAGCCGACGTCGGCGAGTGGAGATGCATGACGTCGATCGCCTTCAGCCACGGCAGCGTGCCGGCGAAGAGCGCCGGCACGATCGCGAAGTACTTCGCCACGTCATTGGCGACCGAGAAGGTCGTGAGCGCGCCCCGCGTCATCAGGAGCTGCTTTCCGATCTCGACGACCTCGATGAGCTTCGTCGGGTCGCTGTCGAGGTCGACCATGTTGCCGGCTTCCTTGGCAGCCTGCGTGCCGGAGTTCATGGCGAGCCCGACGTCGGCCTGCGCGAGCGCCGGCGCGTCGTTCGTTCCGTCGCCCATCATGGCGACCAGCTTGCCCTCGGCCTGCTCCTTCTGGATATAGGCGAGCTTCGCCTCGGGCGTCGCCTGGGCGATGTAGTCGTCGACCCCCGCCTGCTCCGCGATCGTCGCCGCGGTGAGCGGGTTGTCCCCGGTGATCATCACCGTGCGCAGCCCCATCCGGCGGAGCCGGGCGAAGCGCTCCTGGATCCCCGGCTTGAGCACGTCCTCCAGCACGACGATGCCGACGATCCGGGGGCCCTGTGCGACGAGCAGCGGCGTCGCGCCTTTCGCCGCAACCTTGCGCACCCGCTCTTCGAGCCCCTGTGGGACCCCTCCCTTGTGCTCCCGCACGTAGGCGATCAGGGCGTCCGCCGCCCCCTTCCGGATGCGCTGGCCGTCGGGGAGATCGACACCGCTCATGCGCGTCTGCGCAGAGAACGGCACGACCTCGGCATCGGGGGGCAGCGGCGCCAGATCGACGGGTCCCTTCGCCTTGGCAGCCGCCTGTTGTAGGAAGAGGCGCACGATCGACTTGCCCTCGGGCGTCTGGTCGGCGACCGAGGCGACCGCCGCGAGCTCTCCGAGCTCCAGCGCTGCGACGTCTCCGACCGGGATGAACTCCGTCGCGTGCCGGTTCCCGACCGTGATCGTGCCGGTCTTGTCGAGGAGCACCGTATCCACATCGCCGGCCGTCTCCACGGCCTTGCCGCTCTTCGCGATGATGTTCGCCTGGAGCGCGCGATCCATGCCCGCAATGCCGATCGCCGCGAGCAACGCGCCGATCGTCGTCGGGATGAGGCACACGAGCAGTGCGACGAGGGTAGGCACGTCCGTCCCGAGGCTGTGCAGCGGCGTCGTCCGCGCGAGATAGCCGGTCATGTAATTCTCGGCGTTCCACGCCATCGGCCACAGCGGCACGACCACGATCAGGAAGATCAACGTGAAGGCCGACAGCACCAGCGTGAGCGCGATCTCGTTCGGTGTCCGCTGCCGGATCGCGCCCTCGACAAGCGCGATCATGCGGTCGAGGAACGACTCGCCCGCCTGGGCGGTGATGCGGACGACGATGCGGTCCGAGCGAACGATCGTCCCTCCCGTAACGCCGGACTTGGCGCCACCGGCTTC
>Ga0070731_10001558_pt1 | contig 23551 bp, 20 predicted proteins | sample Coa_R1_2_FD_66448 | JGI IMG/M metagenome (GOLD analysis project Ga0070731, IMG submission 66448) | Surface soil microbial communities from Centralia Pennsylvania, which are recovering from an underground coalmine fire - Coalmine... | ecosystem: Environmental > Terrestrial > Soil > Unclassified ... | reverse complement strand
CGCCCGTGCACTTCCGGTTGATATACAGATTCCCCACGAAAAACTCCTCACGAGCTTTCCGGATCTTCTCCGGATTCTTCGTGTAGGCCGCGCCGGTCAGCCCATACTCCGTGTCGTTCGCAAGCTGTAAAGCGTGATCGAAATCGCGAGCTTTGGTCACCGAGAGCACCGGCCCGAAAATCTCCTCCTGAAAAACGCGAGCCTTCGAATCGATGTCCGCGATCACCGTGGGCTGAATGAAGTACCCGTCCCCTGTCGCCGCCGCGCCTCCAGCCACCAGCCGGCCTTCCTTCTTCCCCGTTTCGATGTAGTCGAGAATGGTTTTCTTTGCGCCCGCGCTGATCACCGGCCCCATGTAATTTGCCGGATCTTCCGACGGCCCCACGGTAAGCTCCGCGACCTTCGTTTTCAGCTTCTCAACGAACTCGTCGTACACCGCCTGATCGACAATCGCGCGCGAACACGCCGAGCATTTCTGCCCCTGATATCCAAAGGCCGATTGCACCACGCCCGTAGCCGCACTCTCCAGATCCGCCTCGCGATCGACGATGATGGCGTCCTTGCCGCCCATCTCTGCGATCACGCGCTTGATCCAGATTTGCCCTTTGCGCGGCTTCGCCGCCAGTTCGTTAATGCGCAACCCGACGTCCCTAGATCCGGTGAACGAAACAAATCGAGTCTTTGGATGCTCAACCAGAAGATCACCGACGGCAGACCCGCTTCCCGTGCACAACGCGAAACTGCGCGCCGGAAATCCCGCGGCGTGCAGAACCTCGGCAAATTTCGCGGCGATGGTCGGTGTTTCGCTCGAAGGCTTGATGACGATGGTATTCCCGGTCACCAGCGCCGCCACGCTCATTCCGGTCATGATTGCCAGCGGAAAATTCCACGGTGGAATGATAATGCCCGCGCCCAGCGGCAGATACACCATCTCGTCGCGCTCACCCGGCATCTGCACCAGCGGGTCAGGCTTCGCCATCCGCTGCATCTGGCGTGCGTAGTATTCACAGAAGTCGATAGCCTCGCTCACGTCGGCGTCGGCTTCGTACCAGGTCTTACCGGCCTCGGCCACCAGCCAGGCGTCGAACTCAAATTTGCGCTCCCGGATGATCGCCGGAACCCGCGCCGCCATTTCAATGCGTTTCTCCACCGGGGTACGGCTGAATTCTGGAAAATACGCGTGCGCATCTTCAATCGCGAGCTTGGCCAGTTCCGGCGTAGCCTTATGATGTTTGCCGATGATCTCGGAAGGCTTGGACGGATTCACACTGGTGAGAAGATCGCCCGTTTTGTGCCTCGCGCCCGCGATCCACAGTTCATATTCCCGCCCAAACTCGGCGCGAACTTTCTTGAGCGCGGCCTGCGCGGCTGCGGCATCTTCCGGCTTTGAAAACGTGTTGACCGCTTCGTTAACGAACGCGGCAAGCCGCGGCGACACGGCTGGAGTCGTCATGCTGGTTCCTTTGCCTGAGTAATGTAACTTCGATACGATCCGGCGATTACCCTTCGACCAGCCGCCGTCCCCGCTCGATCATCTCGGCGGCGTCGTCGGCCACGCGAAGCCCTTTTTCGTACAGGTCGCGGCCCTTTTCCATCAGGTCGCGGCTGGTGTCGGAAAGAACCTCGCGCCCTTCGCGCGTCTTCCGCTTGATGATTCTGCGAGTCTCCCGACCCGACTGCGGCGCCACCAATAAGGCGATGGTCGCCCCGATCGATGCGCCCGCCAGAAACCACACCAATTTTCCGCCGTTTTCCATGTTCTTATTCTAGCGCGCTATCTTTGAAACAGATGGAAACCGTAACTGTTTTTCGTTCCGCGGACCCGGGCGCCCAGGATGACGCCGCCAAAGTCGCCGAATTGCTCACGGCCCAGGGTGTCGCAGCGACAGTGCTGGACGACTCCGCTCCCGGCGTTCCCGCGGGTGCCTGGGAAGTCCGCGTCGCCGCATCCGACAGCGCCCGCGCGGACGCGCTGATCGCCGCGAACCCGATCGAAGACGAATTCGCAAACCCCAGCGAATCGCACGCCTTCGACATGGTCACGGTATTCCGCACCGGAGCTGAATCGGAAGCTATGACGGTCCACGCCCTGCTCCAGTCAAACGGCATCGACGCCATGCTCGTCGGCGACGCGCGTCTGCCAAATCTCCCCGAACAAGTGCGAGTTCCGCGCGAGCACGTAACCGAAGCCAAACGCCTGATCGCGACCGCCCTGGCCACCGGCCCAGCCGGCGCGGAAGAGGCCGAAGCGAGTACCGAGTCGTAATCATCCGACGGCGGGTCAGGACCTGCCCCACCAACACATCAGTAATCTACGACAAAAGTGGCGGCAGTTTCTGAGCTGCGAACCTAATAGTTCCCGCTCGTCGGCGGCGGCACGATCGGCAGCTTCGGCAACTGCTCCGCCGGAAACTCGAACTCGACCTCTTCAAACAACAATCCGGGCGCGACCACCGATGTCGGCGCCAGCACTCCACCGGCCCCCAGCATCGCCAGCGGCGCCGCGTTATTCACGTACTCGAATAGAGCCGTCTCCTGCGACGCCGCGAGAATATCGCGCAGGGTGCGTGTCGAAACCCCGCGAAAACGCAGCCCGCGGACCAACTCCTCGCGCCCATCCGCATACACCTTGTAAACCAGCAACGGCGGACTCAGCGGACGCACCGAACCCGTTTGCGCCGCGCCCGCCACGAGCTGCCGCAATTCGGAAACGCCCGACGAATACGGAAAATCGAGCTTCCGAACCAGCATCCCGTAAGGCTTCGACCGCTCCTTACACATATCGATCAGCTTCTTCTTCAAGTCCGCCTCTGGCGAACTCTGGCTAGCCTTGATGAACAGATTCGTGATTGCCGCGCTGCGAGCGCCATAAGCGCCCGGAAGACGCGCATGCCCGTTCGATTTCGGAAAATTCTTCGCCGGCTGCCGCGTGGTCAAGAAACTCTTGAGCACGCCCTTTTCCACCACCGAGACAGCCTTTCCCGGAACTCCCTCGACGTCAAATGGTCCATAACCGACCAGCGGCCTGCCATTCCACGAAGACTGCGTCGGATCGTCGGTGACATCGATCCAATCGGGAAAAATCCGCGAACCCAGTTTGGTCTCCAGTTCGCTCGGAAGAAAGTTCACCGCGCGTCCCGGTTCCGCGAGCGGCTTGCGCGGCAGATCGAGATTATCGCCCAAAAGCTGCGCGAGAAGTTGCGCCGACGCCTGCGGTTCAAACAACGTGGGCCCGGAGAACGCGCTGCCCACGGGAGCCTTCACCAGCGCCCGGACATTTTCCGCGACCGCCGAGAAAGCCTTTCGCAGATCCGCTTCGGTCGGCAACTTGTCGACATCCAGGGTCTGCAAGGTCGCCGCATCGCGCACGAACATGCCGTCGGGAGCCTGACCCTCCGCCTTCGCGTAAATGAACGCGATGCTGTCGTCGTATTTCAGCGCCGTGCCTTCCGAATTCACGACGTAGGTGACGCCGGCGATCGACTGGAAATCCACGCCCGATGCAAGCACTTCCGGATATCCATTAAACACACCGGAAAGCTGCACCATCCGAGACGTCCACGCCGCCTCGTCGATCTTCTTCCGCGTGATCTTGGCGATGCTCTTCACCGGGTCGACCTGCGAAAAATCGGCAAGCTTCTCCGCCGGCGCGCTGGCGCTGTTCAGAGCGGCGCGCTTGCGCGTCATCGATTCGAGCGCGGTTTTGTAAGCCCGGTCCGTCGCCAGCCATAGCGAACCCCGCAGCGTGCCGTAATCATCGTCGAGCGGCCACTGATTGTCGTAATGCGAGCCGCTGGAGTACCCGCTGTAAACGTGCCCGGTATTATCGAAATCGTAGCTTCCCACGCGCACTTCGATCGACGGCACGCGAAACCGGTTGCGCCCGGTGGTCACCAGCGCGCCCATCGCCGCGGAAACGCGAAAACTTTCGGCATCCGTCAGCCCGTAGCTGATGAAGTACGGAACATCGTCCCCGCCTCCCACTACGCGCAATTGCCGCGAACGGTCCAGTTCATCGCGCATGGCCCGTAAAATGACGTCGTCGCCTCCCGAGGTTTGCGAGAATCCCACAAACGCGCCGATCGCCAAAATCGCCGTAATCCCAATCGTTCGCTGGATCATTGCGGTTGCTCCGAGGGCGGACGCCCCAGATACGGCGGCCGGTCCTGGGACCGCTCCTTGCGCTGCACTTCGATCTCCGAAACCAGAATCGAAGGAGCAATCGCCGATACCGGCACGTCGCCGGATTCCGCGCCGCAGATCCCGTTAAACACCTCCATACGGTCGGAGGTCGCGATAATCTTGCCGAAACTCGCCAACGGCGTTCCCACGATGTCCACGCCGCGAATCAGTTCGTCCGGCCGCCCGTCCGCATAAACGCGGTACACCACCAACGGGACCACGGTGAAGGCCTGCAATCCCCGGCGCGCCGTCGTCGTGTATCCGCTGACAACTTGATCGAAGAGCAATCCATACGGCTTGTTCTGCCGCTTCACCTCGTCAATCAGCATCTTCCGCAACTCGGCATCGCTGACTTTCTTCGACGATTCGACGAACAGATTCGATTGCCTCGAAACCACTTCCGCGCCCGGCGACCTGCGTCCGTGTCCGTTCGATTGGGGAAATCCCTGAATGGGCGCGCGCGACATCAGGAATGTCTTGAGAGTCCCATTTTCGACTACCGTCACCGGTCGCGCCTTTACGCCTTCGTCGTCGTATTGGTAGTAACCGTTCAACGCGACGCCCTGAAAATCCGAGCGCGTCGGATCGAAGACCACGGAGAGAAACTCCGGCAGCACCGGCTTTCCGACGCTCTTCGTGAAGGTCTGGCCCTCGTTCTCGTCTTTCTGCCGATGCCCCTCCACGCGATGACCGAAAATCTCGTGAAAAAAGACTCCGGTGGCCCGGCCCGATAGAATGGCCGGCCCGACAAACGGATCCGCCGGCGGCGCACGCAGCAGCTTCGACAGATTCGCACCCGCCAATTCCACCGCCGCAAGAATCTTGTCGTCCTTGGGCAGCTTACCCGGATCGTCCGATTCGAAACTCTCCATGGTTGTCAGATCCATACCGTCCGCTGCCTTGCCGCGCGCCGTGATCATCAAGCGCGCGAACAGCCGCCCGAACTCGAGCCGGGTACCTTCGGTCGAAACCATGGTCGTCGCGATTCGCTCGGCTTCCACCGCGACATTCGAATTCAGCGCGCCCGGATATTTCATGAACTCGCCCGACAGCTTCCGCAGACGCTTCACCCAGTCGGCGCTGTCAAATTTGTATTTTGGGGTCGGCGCGGAAAAAGTCTGCGAATCCTCCTTTGAAAAATCGTCGGAAGTATCGCTCGCCTGGGCGCGCAGCTTGTCATCGCCCTTCAACCGGATCAGCCGGTTCGATGCCGCGCGGTACACGCGATCAGTCGCCAGCCACAGCAATTGCCGGATCGCCACCGGATTGTCGTCGAGCGGAATCGACGAACCGGGCGTGAACCGCGGCCGGTCATTTCCCACGCGGCGATAATTATCGAACTGAGGACTGCCCGCCCGCATCGTCACGTCAAGCAGCCGGTGATGCACGTGATTCTGGCTGCTGAGCGACCCTGCGCTCGCCGATACCACATCGGCCTCGTCATCCGTGACTTCGTAGGCCATGAAATACGGCGGAGGCTGGCCTTTTTCCTTGAGGACGGTAAAATTTCGATCAAGCTCGCCGGAGAGGATCTTGATCAGCGGAGATTGCGCTCGCAGGCCAGCGCAGACAAGCGCGAGACCGAGAAAAATTCGCACAGTAACTTAAGGATACCCTGTGCAAAACAAGGCCGTTGAGTGACAAGCCACCAGGCCCGCTTGCTGCCGCGCCCGGTTGTGTAGACTCAAGCACCGAATCGCGAACGCCGGTGAGCGCTCCCGACCTGTTCGCCCGCTCCTACGCCGGCACCGGGGCGTTCCTCCGGTCTTTCCATCCGTTAAGCGCGAGACCGTACCGCCCGCGAATGCCGGTCTTCTCAAAGATATGTTTGAGATGGATCTTCACGGTCCCGGGACGGATCCCCAGTTCCTGGGCGATCTCCTTGTTCTTGCAGCCTTGCTCGACCAGCTCGAGCACCTGTTGTTCGCGAGCCGTCAATTCGCTGCGCGGATACCGGTCCGACCGCGCCGCGTCACGAAAAACGCAATCCTCCATCCAGCTTCGCCCGCCGGCAACCGTCCGCAAACACGCCGCGATCGCCGCGAGGCCGGCGGTTTTGCGCAGGATACCGCGCGCGCCTGCCTGCAGAAACCGGAGCGCCTCGGCCTCCGTCACCGACACACCCCACACCACGATGGCCAGATCCGGCGCATCCCGGGTGGCTGCCGTTCCGCCTTGTTCCCGCCCGCCTTCGGTGTGCGAGTCTCCACACACGATGGCGAGCCAGTCCAGGATCGCCTGGATCCCGAACGCCTTGTCCAGGATCAGAACATCCGGAGGAGAACTTCGCGCCAGTTGCATGGCGGCTTCGAGCGAGTCTATTCCTTCCAGAAACTTCAGATCCGGACAGTTGCTCAGAAGAATCCGAATCCCTTCGGCGGTCACCGGCTGTGTGTCGCAGATCGAGACGGTTTTCACCGCCTCCGATCGCCGCACGCTGCTCGATTCGTCACGAGTTCCCGTATAGGTTGTCTCAGTCTTGGGGGTGGTCAGGGTCATTGAACTCACGTGGCTACCTCTTTGGTCCCTTTCGTTCTCTTCGTCCTCAATTGAATTACCTTGATCCCCAACCGAGGTATTTTCGGCATCCTAGGGCTCCCGTCGTAAAACCAAACGGCATAAGGTAACGTGCCCTACGCCCGTTTCTTAGAAGCCTGATCGCCAGAGCCATGCTCCCGGGGGTATCACTCTTGCTTGTAGTTGGCGGAAGCGCGGAAGGCTCTCATGTTATGATCGCTTCTAGTCGAATTACTTCTTTGGAACCGATTCCAAACTGGTCCGCCGATCCCCATGCAGCGTGAGGCTCCCTCTTCCGCCTCCAGACGCGCCGTCGTCATCAGCCCCAACTCACGTATGGCGGACGAATTGGGGGGCCTGCTTCAGGCGCACCTTAGTTCCGTTCCCGTCAGCTACCTCCGCAGCTATCCCTCGCCGCGCGATCTGGCCGGAGCCCTGGGCGGCAGCGCTCCTTATGTAGTGTTTCTGGATATGGTTACAGAGCGCGAAACGGCGCTCCAGCTTCTCGGCGAAATGACCCGCGCCGGCGGCGTGAACGTAATCGCGCTGATTCACGGAAACGAACCCGATTTCATCCTCCGCTGTCTGCGCGCTGGCGCTGCCGATTTTCTGATCCATCCCTTTACCGGCGATCAGATTGACGCCGCGATGGGCAAGCTCGCCCGCTTGCAGCCGGTGGCCGAGGGTTCCGGCAAAGAGCCCGCCAAGATTTACGCCGTGATGCCCGCTAAAGGCGCGTGCGGAGCCACTACCGTCGCCTGCCACCTGGCCTTTCAATGGAAGCGCCTGGGCGCCAACAAAGTTCTGCTGGCCGACCTCGATCCGCTCACCGGAACGCTCTCGTTTCTGCTGAAAATCAAGTCCACCTTCAGTTTTCTCGACGCCCTGAACCGCTCCCACGAGCTGGATCAGGATCTGTGGGCTCCCATGGTGACTTCCGTAGCCGGTGTGGACGTCATGCTTGCGCCGGAGCTGATGGTGGAAGGCACCCAGGACCTGCACGATCCCGCGCCCGTGCTCGATTTCGCGCGCCAGCATTACGACGTGATCGTCGCCGATGCCGGAGGCGTATACGGGGACTGGAATCTGAACATGGCGCGTCTATCCACGGAGCTTCTGCTGGTCACCACCAACGAGCTTCCGGCGTTGCAGGCCGCGCAACGGGCTTTGTCTTATTTGGACACCAACCGCATCGGCCGCTGGAAGATCAAGCTGCTGGTGAACCGCTATCACCGCGACGTAGGCCTAAGCCGCGAAGTCATCGGCACGGCGCTTCACACCGATGTCTTCGATATTCTTCCCAGCGATTATGAAGCCGTTCAAAAATCGCTGATGGAAGGCAAGCCCGCGCCCTCCAACACATCCTTCGGCAAAGGCATCGCCCAACTGGCCGATCGCCTGGGTGGCCGCGCCGAGCCCTCGAAAAAGAGCACCTCTCTCGGAGGCCTGTTGGGGTTGTTCGGACGAACCTCGAAGTCTTCCTAAGCAAGGCCCACCGCGCGTGGCGCCAACGATCGGACAGCGTATTATGAGCTGACCGACTCCAGCTGCAGAGCGCTTGGCGAGCGAAGCGTCCGAATGTCCCGCATGGGCGGTTGACCGAAGAAACGGCTGTATTCACGATTGAATTGGCTGGCGCTTTCGTATCCGACCTCGAAGGCGGCGCTGGCGGCATCCAGACCATCCATGAGCATGCGGCCCCGCGCCGCCTGCAAGCGGAGCTGCTTCTGATACTGAAGAGGGCTCATGGCGGTGAGCATGCGAAAATGATGGTGCAGCGTGGAAACACCCATTCCCGCGACTTCCGCGAGTTCATCGACGCGTAGCGCCTTGGCGTAGTTCGCTTTGATCCACGCGATCGCTTTCGCCGTCCTTTGGCTCTGATCTCCCAGGGTTGCAATCGCTCGAAGGCGCGCGCCCTCCGCGCTCTGCAGGATTCGATAGATGATCTCGCGTTGCACCAGGCCGCTGAGAAAGGGAATATCCTGCGGCGTCCGCAGCAAATCCACCAGCCGGCAGCACGCGCCGAGGAATTCTACGGTGGTTTCGCCGATGGCCATGCCAGGGCTATCAGACGGCCTCTCGGCTACCTCAATCTCTTCCCGGCTGAGAAGTTCCCGGACCATCGGCATTTCCAATCTGAGCGACAACGCCAGGCAGGGAGCCTTTTCACTTGCCTCAATCACCCGGCTGACGACGGGCAAGTCCACGGACGTCAGCAGGAACCGCGACGCATCATAAATAAAAATATTTCGGCCGAGCTCTACTCGCTTCCGGCCCTGCGCGATCACCGTCACCCCCGGCTGGTAGGTGATCGAGCACGGAGCGGTGGGAGCGGCCCTCCGGTGGAGCGTCAACCCGGGGACGTCGGTTACCCGGTTCTCTGCGGAGCCAATCGACAAGGCAATCTTGCGAGCCAGTTCCGCGCGCAATTCATCGGCTGCTTCAGTACGGTTTTTCATGGTACCCGTTTCGCTTTCTCTACTTCATGATAATCGCGAGCTCGGGGGCTGGATCAACCACCCAAGAGAAATAGGCAATAAATCGGAAGAATCGGGATATCGTTTCCAGGACGTTCGATTCTAACCTGGAGAAGAGGGAATCAGTTCCCAAAGGGAGACACAATGCAGAAGCGCAAACTGGGAAAAAGCGGCCTGGAAGTTTCGGCTCTCGGCCTCGGCTGTATGGGGATGAGCTTTTCTTACGGCCCGCCCAAGGACAAGCAGGAGATGACCTCGCTTCTCCGCACCGCGGTCGACCGCGGCATCACTTTCTTCGACACCGCCGAGGTCTACGGCCCGTTCACCAACGAAGAACTGGTGGGCGAAGCACTCGCTCCTGTCCGCCAGCAATTGGTGATCGCCACGAAATTCGGGTTCGACTTCAGTGGCAGCGATCATCGCCCGGGAGCGGCAGGTCTGAACAGCCAGCCTGAGCACATCCGGCAGGCCGTCGAAGGCTCGCTCAAGCGCCTCAAGACTGACGTTATCGATCTGCTCTATCAACATCGCGTTGACCCCAACGTGCCGATCGAGGACGTCGCGGGAACGGTAAAGGACCTGATCCGCGAAGGCAAGGTCAAACACTTTGGCCTCTCGGAGGCAGGCGTGCAAACCATCCGTCGCGCGCACGCAGTCCAGCCGGTGGCCGCGCTTCAGAACGAATACTCTCTATGGTGGAGACGCCCCGAAGCCGAAGTGATCCCGATGCTCGAGGAACTCGGCATCGGGCTGGTCCCCTACAGTCCTCTGGGTAAGGGCTTCCTAACGGGCAAGATCGACGAAAACGCGAAGTTCGACAGCTCCGACTTCCGCAGCACACTGCCTCGCTTCACGCCGGAAGCTCTCAAGGCCAATCAGGCTCTCATTGACCTGCTCGACAGCATCGCGAAACAAAAACAAGCGGCGCCGGCGCAGATCGCGCTCGCGTGGCTGCTGGCGCAAAAGCCGTGGATCGCGCCGATCCCAGGCACGACGAAGCTGCACCGATTGGACGAAAACATCGGAGCGCTCTCCGTCGAACTCACCCCAGACGACCTTCGCGACATTGATGCAGCCGCCTCGAAGATCGCGGTGCAGGGCGCTCGCTATCCGGAAAGACTGGAGCAGATGACCGGTCGATAATATTGCGTAACGATCAGTTCACGAAAATCAATGGGGAGGAGGATTCGGAGGCGCGTGAGGTGTTGAGAACACGGAAGTTATTGATTCTACAACACGCGCGAGGGCGCACGATTCTCAGGTTTGACGGTTTCTTGGGCGGGAAAGGGTAGAAAAGACGAAAGAACATTTCAGGGTAGAAATGGTTTCGGTGGGGCTCTAGGATGCTGGTGGTTTCCAGGATTCGGTTACATAGCCCGTCGTGTCGTGGTTTGCTACGAGAATGCCGCAGTTCTTGCATTTGATCTCATGCGTGTCGTGCCCAAAGGCATACCCTTCTTGCGCGACCCAACATCGCCACTTACAATTCTGGCAAACGTAATCAGGATCTCTCGGAGGGAGTTTTAATGGCCTAACTAGTTTTTGTTGGTTCATTTGACTGGTCAAGTTCGGAAGTCGAGTTATCGAGAAGTTCCTGCCGTGAAACTTCCCAGTAGTGATGGTTGTAATCTCTGATCCACTCTTTCCCTTCGGGCGGTGTTTTCTTCGGACGGATAACTCCGTCGCCGAGGAGTGGAACGAATTGGAAGTCGCCCGCGTAGACGGACCCCTGTTTCGCATACTTCTTAAAACCTTTCTCGCGCGCGTAGACCTCGAATCGGGTCCCGTCAATTTTCTGGGTCAGCCTCACATTGATTTTGATGCTTCGCTTGCGATAGGGGATTCGATGGCGGTACTAGTTTGTCATTCCCGCCTGCTTAGCGGCGATCATATAGTGTTGTCGAATCCGAATTGGGCAAAATATGCGGTGCGGAATTTCTCCGCAAGAACAGATTGCGTCAGGCGTGAAAAGACCTCTGCAGGTTCGGCACGTAAATAGGTCGGCACCTTGGTGATTTTTTGTAGTGATCAGCCACCCTTGAATGACCGGCCTGAGACAAGGTAACAGAACGTACCGGAGACATGGGTTACACTTTTTCCCTGGAAGGGGGCGGGAAGTGGAAGGAAATCCGGGACAGGCGGACATTTCTCGGAATAGAACGGTTGGCCCGTTATTGGGTAGAGCCTGGAGGCAACCCGCGGAGCTTTGAAAATGGCGGAGAGAGAGGGATTCGAACCCTCGTTAGAGTTTCCCCTAAACACGCTTTCCAAGCGTGCGCCTTCAACCACTCGGCCATCTCTCCGTTGAGGGTTGTGCTCCCAGTTTACCCCATGGGTCTAACGCATGCGGAATAGATAATCGCGAATTCTCAAGTACCATTCCGGGTCGTCCTTGTGTGAAAAGTCGCATCCGCCAGCGATACGCAGCAGCTCGGGCTTGGGAGCCTTCTCGGCCAGCGCAATGTCCTGGCGCTCGTTGCGGGAGTGGAACGGTTGCGCGGGCGAATCTTCGCGTTCCAATGGAGCGCCCGGTCCGCACAGGAACGTCGTCATGTACCACTCGCTCCGAGCCGCAACGTTCGGGATTCTTGCATCCATCACGCGGACTTCCATGGGATAAGTGATCCAGCCGAGATCGGTGTCGGATCCATTCAGGCTCAATTGCGGCTCGATCTTGATCCGACGTACCGGAGCATCGTCGTCGAGCCATACGTCCAGCCAGAAAGTCTGCGTCGAGTCGCCCTGATAGGGAAGGTCCACGGGCTCCAGGTTCTCTCCGGCGGCGCGATGCAGAGTGACTTTGGCGGCATGCATCGGATTTTCTCCGATGTACAACCAGTACGGCGTGTTCTTAGGCACGCGCACGACCACCTGAAAGGAAGTGAATCCGTTGCGGACCACCGCCGGAGAAAGAATTTCGCGCGGAGCGGCCGGAGCGATGACTTCGCCCGATGGACTGATCCGCGCGAACTCGGAATAGACTGTTACCGATTGAGAAAGGAGAGGAAGCGCAAAAGCGGTAATGAGCAGGCCGCATTTCGCTGTACTGATTTTGGCGGAACTGATTTTAGCCAGAGTGATTTAGAGATGATAACTCCCATCCGGGCAAGGGCGCGCAACTCATAATTCGATCGCGCGCACATGCCTGACGGATGGTCCTCCGAAACCGAGCAGAAGGAAATCCGCTCACTACCACCCGCGGTTCGGTGTGATCGACACAGAACCGCGCGCGGCAGCAAGCGGGTTTGTTTAGCGCCGCGCCATCTTCACCTTCGGCGTAGAGATGTAGCCGACCACTTCGTCCTTGCGGATCTGGTTCACTACGATCTCGTAGGGCTGGCGATTGTCGCTGACATACAGTTGCACGGGCTCGTTAATCGTCTTGTCCCGTTTTTCGACCCGCTTGTCGTCCGCCATCACTTCAACGGTGTAGCGATTGCGCTTGGGGTCGGACTTTTTCAAGGTCAGGGTCACGTTGCCGACCTTCTGGGTCATGGCGGCCTTCTTCAAATCGAACTCGTAGTAGTTCCGCTCGCCCAGTTCGCGCAGGGCGTTGAGGTCTTTCGAATTGGTGGCGATCAGGCCGCTCATCACGCCCATGTCGCCCATGGCGCGCTTCAAGTCGGAATTCGTTTTTTCCAGGTCGCTCTGCGTCGAGGCTACGTCCGCCTTCACGCCCGTCACGTCCGTCTTTACGCCGGTCACGTCGTTGGAGACGTCAGAGATCTTCGAGTTTGCGGTAGTGGTGGCATCCTTCAACTCTGTGATCTCGCCCGCGACGGCCTTTTGCTGCTCTTCCAGCCGCTGCGTCAGCGCTTTCGACTGCTTCATCGCCTCACTGCGGGCGCGCTTGACGGCGCTGTCCGCGGCGCCCTGCGTGTCCTTGAGTTGTTCGTCGATGGCCTGCAAACGCTCTTGCAGGAGCGTCGTGGTGGATTCTCCCAGCTTGCTGATTTGCGCTTGCGTCCCATTCTGCATGGTCGCGAGATCCTGCCTCAGCTCTTTCGACTGATTCATTAGATAGCCGTCGCCGGCGAGGGCGACAACCAGGCCGGCGCCAAGGATTCCGATGGCTACGGCGTGCCCCTTAGAAGATTTAGGTGTTTCGACAGACTTGTCCAGTTCGTTATTTGACATGAGTTTACTTTCCTTTGCGGACCGGCTCTTAGCTTGCCCCCGGTTACCGATCCTTCGCGATTGCAGGTTGCAACCCTCATGCCAATCGCATTTCTTCCCGCAAACACATCAGCCTCCACATGTTTCTTAAGATTTCCCGCAGGCCGGGCCCCGTAAACTTTACAATTTCTCTTGCAAGGGAGGGCGAAGTTACGGGTGGTATGCCTTTGTGCCCCGGTACTCCTTGTGCGTCTGACATGCCGACGTTATCCTGAAGCTTGGACCCGCATCGTACCGAGCGCGTCTCGGAAAGCATTCGCGAAGAACTGGACGAGCTCATTGGCTATGAAATGTCGGACCCGCGCGTGGGCCCTGCGACCGTGTCTGAGGTGCTGCTTTCGCCGGATTTTCGCCGCGCGCACATCCGTCTGGTGCTTGCCGGCTCGCCGGAAGAGCAGGCCGCTACCCTGGATGCGATCACCCACGCTAAACAGTTCCTGCGTCATCAGTTAGCCGAACGTCTTCAGCTTTTTCACACGCCCGATCTGTACTTTGAAGCGGCCCTGCCGGCGGAGTTGGGCGCCAAAGTCCCGCAGATTCTTAAAAGAATCAAACGTGGGCGTCCTAGAACCGAAAAAAACACGATTTCCTGAAAGCCGCTGTGCTAACTTTGTGGAAGGGACGCTCCTTCGCTATTTGATCTGAAGGCGTTATTTTGAAGTCTGAAAGCGGCGCCTTTCTCGCCGGCACCGCGGTTTCGGCAGATCGACCCAATCGAACGTTTGCGTCTTTTCTGAGTATTAATTGAGGGAGTAACTGATGCGCGTGGCTCCAATGAACAGCCGCTTTCTCGATGCCTGCCGCCGCCGGCCGACCGATGTACGGCCCGTGTGGTTTATGCGGCAGGCCGGGCGGTACATGAAGCAGTACCGGGAAATCCGGGCAAAGCACGGGATTCTGGAAATCTGCAAGCGGCCCGATCTGGCGGCGCAGGTGACCTTGCAACCCGTCGAGATTCTCGACGTCGACGCCGCGATCATTTTCGCGGATCTGCTGCTGCCGGTGGAACCGATGGGATTGAAGCTGCGCTTCGCGGCCGGCGAAGGGCCGGTGATCGACAATCCGGTGCGCACGTCGAGCGATATCGACAGTCTTTCGATTTCGAATACCGACGAACTTGGGTACGTCGGCGAGACCGTTCAGAACGTCGTAAAGGCGCTGGCGGGTCGTGTGCCGGTGATCGGTTTTGTAGGCGCTCCGTTCACCATGGCGAGCTACATGATCGAAGGCGGGCCTTCGCGAAATTTCGTGAAGACCAAGCAGATGATGTATCGCGACGAGACGCTGTGGCGCCGTCTGATGGGCAAGCTGGTGGACGTGCTGGGCGCGTTCGGAGTGCTGCAGGTCGCCGCAGGCGCCCGCATCATTCAAGTATTCGATAGCTGGGTGGGAGCGCTGGGGCCGGACGATTACGTGAGATACGTCGCGCCGTATTCCCGGGCCCTGATCGAACGAATTCGCGCTGCCGGCGTTCCGGTGATTCACTTCGGCACCGGCGCGGCAGGGTTCTTTCGCGAATTGCATGCCGCCGGCGGCGACGTGATGGGCGTTGACTGGCGCATTAATATCGATCAGGCGTGGATGGATATTTCGTATCGCTCGGCCGTACAAGGCAATCTGGATCCGGCGGTGCTTATGGCTCCGCTTCCAGAATTGCGCGCGCGGGTACATGAGCTGTTGAAGCGCACCGGATCGCGGCCGGGGCACATTTTTAACCTGGGTCACGGCATTCTGCCGGAGACGCCGGTTGAAAACGTCAAGGCGTGCGTGGAGATCGTGCGCGAGTTCAAGCCGTAAGTTTCGATGCCGCGCGTCGTAATCGTCGGAGGCGGCATCGCCGGACTTTCGGCGGCTTACGATCTGACCCGCGCCGGCGTCGAAACGATCGTTTTCGAAAAGCAGCCGAGACTGGGCGGCGTTATCGAGACGCGCCATTGGGACGGCTGCACCATCGATTGCGGCCCCGACAGCTTCCTCAGCGCAAAACCGGAAGCGCTGGCGCTGATCAAGGATCTGGGCCTCGAGCGCGAAGTGATTGGCTCCAACGATCATCAGCGGACCACATATATTCAGAAAAACCACAAGCTGGTCGCGCTGCCGGATGGCGTGATGATGATCGTGCCGTCGAAGATCATGCCGATGGCGAAGTCGCCGCTGCTGGGCTGGGCGACGAAGATCCGCATGGGATTAGAACTGCTGCGGAGACCCGGTCCGGGCACGGATCGCAGCGTGGCGGATTTCGTGATCGACCACTTTGGAACGGAGACTCTCGATTATCTGGCGGAGCCGCTGCTCTCGGGTGTGTATGGCGGCGACCCGGCGCAGTTAAGCGTCGCGAGCGTGCTTCCTCGGTTTCTGGAGATGGAAAAGAAAACCGGGAGCTTGGGACGCGCGGTGATGGCGGCCAAGGGACAGTCTTCTTCCGGAGGGTCGCTGTTCCGGACGCTAAAGAGCGGGTTGGGCTCGATGGTCAAGGCTTTGTCGAAGGATTTGAATGTGCGGAACGAGACCGTCCAGGCCATCGAAAACGGATTCCGTGTGCGTGTGGCCGGCGATTGGATCCAGGCGGATCACGTGATCGTGGCCTGTCCGGCGTGGTCGGCGGCTGAGATGCTGAACGGGTTGGATGGGGGGCTGGCGAAGAAGCTGACGGAGATTCCGTACAGTTCCTCGCTGACGCTTTCCCTGATTTATCAGGCGTCGGAATTCGATGGGCAACACGCGGGATTTGGATTTCTCGTGCCCAAGCGGGAGCGGCGAAGATTGGCCGCGTGCACCTTCGTCGGGACGAAGTTTCCGTTTCGGACGCCGGAGGGCCGCGTCGTGCTGCGGTGTTTCTTCGGCGGCATTGGAGACGAAGCGGTGCTGAACGAATCCGACGACGGACTGATCGCGATCGCCCGGGATGAATTACAGCGAATTCTGGGCCTCACGGCGAAGCCGCTATTTCACATGATTTCCCGGTGGCCACGATCGATGGCGCAATACACGGTGGGGCACGCGTCGCGCGTGAAAGAGATCAAGGAGCGCACCAGCCGGGTTCCGGGATTGTACTTAGCCGGCAACGCTTACGATGGGATCGGCATTCCGGATTGTATTCGGACTGGCCGCGCCGCGGCGAAATCGATCTTGTCGCAAAGCAAATAACCCTACTTCTTCTCGACGGGGTAACGCGCGTCGATGGGCTTATCCGGGTTGGCCCGGATTTGCAGGACCGCGCAATGGTGGTAGGTGTAGTCGCCGTCCTTGTTCAATCCGTGAGCGGCCATGAACTCGATGATCTGCAAAGTGCACTTGGAGCAACTGATGTTGGGGATGTCGACATCGGTTTCCACTTCTTTATCCATTTTCGCGGTGTGCGGGAACAAGCCGTCGGCAAGAATGGGAGGAGTGGCCGGGTAGTGAATCGACGCGGACAGGGAGCGCGGTCCTTTGGCCGTCGATTCGGTTTTCACTTCCGGGTCAGGCGGCAGTTCGTCGCGGGAGTTCACGGCGAGAGCAACGCGATAGAAGCCGGGATGAAAAATCGTCTCCCGAAGCTTGATGTGAAGCTTCTCGCCTCCGGCCACGTTGGTCACCGCGCCAGTGGGCTTGCCCGGATCCGCTGAAGTTCCTCCGCAGGGAGCCATTTTTTGTGGGTCGCCCAGCGCGGATTCCTGAAGCCACGAAGCAAGCGTAGTTTAACCTTACTCCTCCCGTAGCGCCTTCAGCGGATCGATCTGCGTCGATCTCCGCGCTGGCAAATAACACGCGAGCATCGCCAGGGCTGCCAGAAGCAGCGGCGCGCCGAACACCAGCCGCGGATCTTTGGTCCCGGCTGCAAACGTCGGACCGAAGATATTGCTGAACGCCGCTAGCGCCCGCGACAATCCGTAGGCCGCAGCCAACCCGAGGACACAGCCGAACGCCACAAGCGCCCCGCCTTCGCGCAGAACCAGACGCAGCACCTGGGCCTTCTTCGCGCCCAGCGCCATGCGAATGCCGATCTCTTTGCGCCGCCGGGCGACGGAATATGCCGTGACACCCGCCAGTCCGATCGCCGCCAGAATCAAACCGAAGGTTCCGATGCCCGCGTAGATGGTGGTGCTCAGCCGCAGATAGGAGACTGTGTCGGCCACCTGCTCGGTCAACGTGCGGACATTGAACAGAACCAGGTTGGGATCGATGGTCGCGATCTCGGCGCGAACACTTTGCATGGCGTCAGCGCCGCCTCTGGCGCGAATCATGACGATCATGCCTCCGCCCGGCGGATGCGCGAAATCGTTTCGCGTGAACGGAAGGTATACCACTGGAACGATCGCGATCGTTCCGGACCCCATCCCTCCGGTCTGGCTCATCGGCGCCGACAAGTCTTTAACGACGCCCACCACTTCGTATGATTTGCCGGTATCGGAAATACGCCGTCCAATGGCTTCGCGATTGCCGAAGAAGGCTTGCGCGGCAGTCTGATTCAGGATGGCCGGCAGAGCTTTGCCTGGAGAAGGCTCCGTGCGCTGGTCGCGTAAATCGAATTCCCTACCGGCGAGGATGTTCGCATTCAGCGCGGCGAAGTAATTGGCCCCGATCACGCTTTTCGCAACTCCGCGAACCAATTGTTCCGGCATGCCTGCCTCGGCCGGCGCGCTCAGGTTCCAGATGCCAGCGTGCGGGCTGAACGGAGGCGCGGTGGCCAGCACGACTTCCTGAATGTCGGAAGCATGCTTCAATCGGTCGGGTAAACCGTCGAACAGATTGGCGGCCTGCTCGGCCGAATATCCGTCGCGCACGGGATCGAGCGAGACCAGAAACATCGTATTCGGGTCAAAGGCAATTTCCACGCCGCTGGTTTTATCAAATCCGATGATGATGAACCCGGCGATCAGCAGCAGCGTGAGCGAACCGGCCACTTGGCCAACCATTAAAAGATTGCGCATGCCGAAGCGCCGATAGCCGCGCATCTGCGCCAGCGCGCCTTCTTTCAGCGTAGAAGCAAGGTCCGTTCGCGTAGCCGCCAGTGCCGGCGCCAGACCGAATCCGACTCCGGCAACCACAGCGACCGCAAACGTAACCAGCATCACGTGCCAGTCCGGCGTTATGTCGAAATTCACGGGAAAGGAATACGGCAGTTTGACCTTGCGGAAGGCGTTCGCGGCCCAGTAGGCGAAGGCCAGTCCTGCCGCCCCGCCACAGAGGGCCAAAAGAACACTTTCGGTAAGCAACTGGCGGATCAGCCGGAACCGGCTGGCGCCGACCGCTAAACGGATCGCGACTTCCCTGCGCCGCGCCGTCGCCCGCGCCAGTTGCATGTTTGCGAGGTTCATCGATGCGATGAGAAGGATAAGACCATTGAGCAGAATGTTGAACCCGGTGATGATCGGAAGGGTTTCGCGCGGAACCGGCAGAATCTTCCCGCCGGGAAGGATCTGGATACGCCGTCCTTTGGCGTTGCGCGCCGGATCGAGCGTCTCCTGGTCCAGATTCCGCGTGATCGCGTCCAGGCCGGCCTCGGCCGCTTTAGGCGTAACGCCGGGCGCCAACCGCATCAAGACACCAAACGATTTCACGTCGCGCTTGTGTATTACATCGCCAGCTAACTCCGGCGCGAGACTGGCTGGCGATGTGGTCGGAACAAACAGATCCGCCGGAATGAACGGCATCGCGCCCAGGAAATCCTTCGGCCCGATACCGACGATCATCGCTGGTTGTCCGTTCACCCGAATGGTCCGGCCGATGGCGTCCGGATCGGAGTTGAGGCGATTGCGCCAGAAACGGTCGCTGATAAAAACCACCGGCGCCGAACCGGGCTTGTCAATGTCAGGGCTCAGCAGACGGCCGCGCGCGGCTTTTAGTCCGAGGACCGACAAGTATTCGGGTGAAACCAGGTGGCCGTAAATCCGCTCCGCCTTCGCGTTCGCGCCTTGCAGCGACACGTTGAACGGAACCGCATTCTGGAAGGCCGCGGCGCCTGCAAACAGGTCGTGCTGATCTCGATAGTGTTCGAAATAAGGATATGAGGCGCCCTGGATCATCACCATTTGGTCCGGGTCTTCCACGCCGGGCGTGTTCCGCAGGATCATGCCAAAGAACTGGCTCGCCGACACCGCGGTGACTCCGATTCCGAGGCCGAGTGAGAGGATGCCGACCGCCGCGAATCCGCGTGACTTGGCAAGCGTCCGCAGCGCATAAATCAGATCCCGCCGCATCTCGGTTATATACTCAACCGGAACGCGCACCGCGATATCTCCAATCAAGTGCAGCAAGCCGAAAAATCCGTGCTGCTCCCAGATCCCATCCACAGCGTCTTCGCCAATTTGAATCACATCGGCGCCATAAACAATCCGGAACTCATGCGGAAAGGCTTGCGCCAACCGCCGGTACAGCCACATGCATACCGACACGAACGGATTCATAGGGCCTCCAGTCCACGTTTTGAATGCTTCCGGTGAAGAATGCGCACCAGCTCTTCCATCCGCTCGCTCTCCGCATCGAGCACGCGCCGGCCGAAATCCGTCAGCCGGTAATAGCGGCGGCGCGCGTCGTCGAGCTCCGGCGCGGGCCGCTCCTCGGATTCGGCGATCAACTCCGATTCGATCAAACGTTTCAGCGACCCGTACAGCGTTGCAGGCCACAGACGGACTTTTCCACCGGTCCGATCGAGGACCTCCTGCATGATCCCGTAGCCGTGCTGCTCTTCGCCAGCCAGGGAGAGAAGAATGTGGAACCAGTTCGTTTTGAGCGGAAGAAAGCTCTTCGGGTCGCGCCTAGGCATTCAGGAGTATATATATCAAACGATATATATACTCGTCAAGACTACTTAGTAGCAGGGCACACCGACTGGTTGACTTCCACGTAGTGCTGACCGCAGTACGCGAGCACCAGATGATAATTCTCCAGCTTTACCGGCCGGGGCGCCCTGGAACTTTGCGCGCAATCGACGGCGATGTCGGGGGCGTGATAGAGCAACCGCACGACGTACATGGGAACGAAGCTGTCCGGCTCGAACGCATGGGTCAGCAACAGGACTCTTCCGTGTTCTTGCATCGCCGGACGAATCCGCAACAGATCCGTTCGCATCCCGCGGATCAGTGTCTGTTTCACGTCAACGATGGAAAAATTCCACACTTCGTCCCGCCGCTCGACCACGAACAGAAAGGCCGCCGTCGCCAGCAGCAGCGCGACATTGAAATGCGCCAGACGAGGCCAGCGCGACGCAATCCAGTCTTTTAAAACCACCAGCGCAGCCGCAAAATACAGAGACCATCCCAGCATCGGGAGGTACATCACAAAAAATCCGCGATAAGTAATGAAATTGATCGGCAACGGCGCCAGCATAATGATCGCCGCGCCGAGCATCAGAGCCCGATTTCGCAAGGCGAATGCTAAGGCCCACAGCAATGCAAAGAATGCCAGGACTGTAGCCGGAGTAAACGCATCCTCGGCAAGAAAGAAAACCTGCGAGACCAGCGGGACCGTCGTCTCGAAGTAGCGCTTCACGGAAATGATCAGGTCGTAATCGGGAATCCCATGGAAAGAACTCTCCTTGGTCTGGCGGAACTTGAACGCGACCACCGTCATCGCCGCCGCGATCCAGATCGCTCGCCGGTCATACACCCATCTCGCCCATCCGTTTCGCGCAGGCCACTCATAAATGAGCTCGTAAGCGAGGAGAATCACGGGAAGGCCCGCCGCCATCTCCTTGGAATTCAGCGCCAGCGTATACAGTGCGCAAAGCGCCAGCAGGCCCCAGCCGGCAACATTGCCTCGCACCTTCCGCAAAGAAACATACAGCCACAGCGCCAGGCAAAAGAAAGTGAAGCACAGGATGTCGTAAATAGTTCCGCCGTTTACCCACAGCCCGAACAATCGCTTGTGATAAGAAAACAACAGCGCACTCAGCACCGCGATTTCCGCCGATCCGGTCAGCGAACGAATCACCCGGTACACCAGCCAGATGTTCAGGAGCAGCAATGAGTACGCCGCTACACGGAACGGCACCGGATTCAGCCCGACTGCGTCGTACATGAGGCGATAGAACACCGATCCGAAGGGGCGGTATACCGCCGTGAACGGCGTCAGGTTCCCGATCAGAAGCTTGGGCAGCGGCAACATCCACGCCGCATACATGTTCATCAGATCGTCTTCCGTGAACCCGGCAAGCAGCGCCCTCCAGGTCTGCCCCACAAACCACAGCGCCAGAAACAACGTCACAGCCAAAGATTTCAGCCGGACCGTCATAGCGGCATTACGCGGCGGCCTTCGATCCGATACCGTCCCGACAACACGAGAGCGATTGCTTCCGAGTAAATTCGATGCTCCTCGACCAAGATCCGGGCCGATAGAGACTCGGCCGTATCGTCATCCAGCACGGGCACTGCGGCCTGCTTAATAATCGGACCCGAATCGAGCCCTTCGTCAACAAAATGGACCGTGCATCCGGCAACCTTCACGCCATGCTCGATCGCCTGATGCTGCGCATCCAACCCGGGGAAGGCCGGCAGCAGCGAAGGATGAATGTTCACGATCCGTTTGGGGAATTCCCGCAGAAAGTGCCCGCTGAGAATCCGCATATATCCCGCCAAGCATACCAATTCGACCTGATTTAGATGTAATTCTTCCACCAGCGCGCGATCGAAAATTTCGCGGTCGAGCCCTTTGGACGCAAGAACAACCGCCTTCAGCCCCAGTTCCCGCGCCGTCACGATTCCAGGAGCATCCGCCCGGTTCGAAATTACCACCGCGATTTCTGCGTCCAGCTTTCCGAGCCGGATCGACTCGGCGATGGCGTGGAAATTGGATCCGCGCCCGGAGAGCAGAATACCCAGCCGCCGCATTCGATTACCGGTACTCGACGCCCGTGCCGCGAATCACTTCGCCGATCTTGTACCAGGGCTCGCGCTGCTTATCCAGAATCTTCGCGGCCTTCGATAGTTCGCGCGGCGAAACCACGAAGATCATCCCGATTCCGAGATTGAAGGTCCGCCGCCAGTCATCCTCCGGGATATCGCCGACGCCGCGCAACAAATCGAAGATCGGAAGCACGGGCCAGGATCCCGTCTCGATTCTTGCTGCGAGCCCTTTCGGCAAAACGCGGGGTGTGTTGTCGGTGATGCCTCCGCCCGTGATGTGCGCGGCTCCTTTCAGTATCGCGGCGTCGTGCAGTGCGCGCAGCGGCTTCAGGTAGCTGCGATGCAGCTTAAGAAGCTCGTCTGCAATGGTTCCCTCCAGCGCTTGAATGGCTGTGGACGGCTTGTGCCCCGCGATTTCAAACAACAGCTTCCTCGCCAGCGAGTATCCGTTGGTATGGAGCCCCGTCGACGGCAGTCCGATCAGAATATCCTTCGCGCGAATCGATGCGCCCGTCAGCATCCGCTTCCGCTCTACCACGCCGACGATAAACCCGGCCAGATCGTATTCGCCGGACGCGTACAAACCCGGCATCTCCGCGGTTTCCCCGCCGATCAGAGCGCATCCGTTTGCCCGGCATCCGCGGGCGACGCCGGAAACCACTTCGGCCGCGACGCGCGCGTTCAGCTTGCCCACCGCGAAATAATCCAGAAAAAACAGCGGCGTAGCGCCCTGCACCGCGATATCGTTCACGCAGTGGTTCACCAGATCCTCGCCGATGGTCGAGTGCCGTCCTGTGAGAAACGCGAGCTTAAGCTTAGTCCCGACGCCGTCCGCTGAAGAAACCAGCACCGGATCGCGGTACCCCTGCAAGTGATATCCGCCGCCGAAGCTTCCGATATCGGTTAACACGGCCTTGCTAAACGTCCCCCGCGCCAGCTTGCGGATGGCGGAGACGGCTCGGTCCGCTTCGTCGATGTTGACACCCGCGGCTTTGTAATCCACACTTTTTTTCTTTGGCATTTTCATAACCCGGCCGGCGATGGGAGCGCACGTGGAACCGACGCCAGGTGGTTTATCCGGTGCACGACTCGCTTCGGGAAAACTCTATAATAAGCCATTGCATTATGAAAAACCTCGCGGCAACGTTGATTGTTTTTTATGCTTGTGCCGCGGCCCAGCCGCAACCCACGGCCGTTGCGATCCGCAATGCGCGCATTGTTACCGTCAGCGGTTCGCCGATCGCCAAGGGGACGATCGTCATTCGCAACGGTCTGATTGAAGCCGTTGGCGATAGTATTCAAGCCCCCTCGGACGCATTGGTTATCGACGGCGAGGGGCTGACGGTCTATCCTGGCCTGGTTGACGCGCTC
>Ga0070731_10001557_pt1 | contig 23554 bp, 21 predicted proteins | sample Coa_R1_2_FD_66448 | JGI IMG/M metagenome (GOLD analysis project Ga0070731, IMG submission 66448) | Surface soil microbial communities from Centralia Pennsylvania, which are recovering from an underground coalmine fire - Coalmine... | ecosystem: Environmental > Terrestrial > Soil > Unclassified ... | reverse complement strand
TGGAAGCGGGCGGTCGTGTCGCGCCGCTGACCGAGCATGGCCCGCAACGGCTCCTCCTCGCCGCCGCGGAAATCGGCGAGGCTTTCCAGCAGCTCGCGCTTCACCTCCTCGAGGTACGTGAGCACCGCCTTCTCGCCGGAAAAGCGGTTTTCGAGGTCGCGGAAGAGCGGCCCGGTGGCAAAGAGGGCGACCGTCCGCTCGAGCTCGGCCACGCGACGCGCCGCCTCCTTCTCGAGTTGGTGGAGCTGATGCGCATGGCTCACGGTCCGCTCCTTGATCTCCTCGCCCGCCTGCTCGATCTCCTGTTGCTTATCCGCCGGCAGCTTTTCGAACGTCTCGACGGTGATCGGCTCTCCCTCGAGGAGCGGGACGGTGACGACGCCCGTGACAGTCGCTTGGAGTGCATAGCCGCGCTCGGCCGCGAATGCCTGCAGCTCCTCTTCGAGCTGGTGGCGCTGCTGCTGGATCTCGTTGACCGTCTCGCGGCGTCGGCGTTCGTAGTCCTCGCTCTCGAACGTGCGCCGAAGCTCACGCACTGCGGCGACGAGGAACTCGTCCATGGCGCGGGCGAGCTCGCCGCCGCGGCCGGCGGGCAGCCGAATCGCGGTCGGTCGATCCGCGTTGCGGAAGTTGTTGACGTACACCCAGTCGTCCGCCGCCGGCCGTGAGGCCGCCGTCACGCCGAGGTAGTCGAGCACGGTCGTGCGCCGGCCCGAGCCGACCGGGCCGGCGACGAACAGGTTGAAGCCGCGAGTCGCGATCTCGAGGCCGTACTCGATCGCCTCGAGCGCGCGCGGCTGACCGACCGTCCCCACCAGCGGCTCCACCGCCTCGGTCGTCTCGAAGTCGAGCGAATCCGGGTCGAGACGACGGCTGAGCTCTTCCGGGGCGAGCTCGTGTGCTCCCGGGCCTGAGGCGGGGAGGCCGCGGACAACTGCATCGGTTCTCATCGCAACGATGCTCGCCCCGCTCGCCTGCCACCACATCGGTGCACGTCGGAATCGAGGCTGCGGCTTTTCCCCAACGGCGCCCAGACGAGATTCGTCGAGCCGGGTGCGCTTTCGTCCGCCCAGCGACTGGCGTTTCGGCATCGACCCTTTCGGGTCTGCTCCTACGCGTCCTTTGCTGGGTTTCGTCCTACTCGCGTCCCGTGCTCGACGCTGAAGACGAGCATCCCTCCGGACGCCGTCGGAGCCATCGGGGAAAACGCGGATGCCCGCCCCGCGCGGGATTCCGGAAGGGAGGCTCAGGGCGGCCCCGGATTGGGCCCGTCACGGAAGGCCGGATGATCGGGACATGAGCGCTGTCGAGACAGCCCCGAGATCCCGCCGGCTCGATCGGGTCTCCGTCGCAGACGCGATGACGAGCGGGGTGATCAGCTGCATGCCAGAGACGCCGCTGCATGCGGTCGCGAAGATCATGTCCACCCGGAGCGTTCACGCCGTCTACGTGTTCGACTACGGGCGCGAGGACGACGCGACCGTCGAACTGTGGGGCCTCGTCGGCGATCTCGACGTCGCTGCCGCAGCCGGCGCGGGCCTCGAAGAGCGGACCGCCCGCGACGCCGCGGTGACGCCGCTCGTGGTCATCCACAGCGACGAGCCCCTCAAGCGCGCTGCGGCGCTGATGGCCGACCAAGGTGTCTCGCACCTCGCGGTCCTCGACCCGCTCAGCGACCGCCCGGTGGGCGTGGTTTCCACGCTCGACATCGCGGGCGCTCTCGCCACAACTGACACTGAACGGTGAGAAGGGGCCTCGAGACCGGCGACTGAGGCGCAGTCCGTGGCCAGGCCGATGTCCACCACCGTCGCGCATACCATTTCCGGCCGGTACTGGCACCGGCTCGGGGACGGGCGGCTGCAGTGCGATCTCTGCCCGCGCGCGTGCAGGCTGCGACCGGGACAGCGCGGCTTCTGCTTCGTGCGCGCCTGCGAACGCGACACGGTGGTGCTCACAACGTACGGCCGCTCTTCCGGCTTCTGCGTCGATCCGATCGAGAAGAAGCCGCTCAATCACTTCCTGCCGGGGACCGCGGTGCTGTCCTTCGGCACCGCGGGCTGCAACCTCGGCTGCCGCTTCTGCCAGAACTGGGACATCTCGAAGTCGCGCGAGGTCGACGTCCTCGCCGACGCAGCCTCTCCCGAGCAGATCGCCGCCACGGCCGAGCGGCTCGGCTGCCGCAGCGTGGCGTTCACCTACAACGATCCGGTCATCTTTCTCGAGTACGCCGTCGACGTCGCGCGCGCCTGCCGCGCGCGCGGCGTGCGATCGGTCGCTGTCACGGCCGGTTACGTCTGCGCCGAGCCGCGCGCGGAGCTGTTCGCGAACGTCGACGCGGCGAACATCGACCTGAAGGCGTTCTCGGAGGGCTTCTACCGCACCGTCTGCGGCGGCGCCCTCGCACCTGTGCTCGAGACGATCGAGTACGTCGTCCACGAGACGGACGTCTGGCTGGAGCTGACGACGCTGCTCATCCCCGGCCTGAACGACTCGGACTCGGAGCTCGACGCGCTCACCCGCTGGGTCGTCGAGCGGATCGGGCCCGACGTTCCGCTCCACTTCACCGCATTCCACCCCGACTGGAAGCTCCGCAATCGGCCGCCCACGCCGGCCTCGACCCTGACGCGAGCTCGTGCGATCGCACGCTCGAACGGTGTCCACCACGCCTATACCGGCAACGTCCATGATCCCGAGGGGCAGTCGACCTGGTGCCACGACTGCGGGGCGAGGCTGATCGAGCGCGACGGGTACGAGCTCGGGAGCTGGCGGTTGACTGCGGAGGGGAGATGCGAATCGTGCTGCGCTCCTTGCGCGGGCGTCTTCGAGCCCCGGCCGGGCACCTGGGGAGCGCGGCGGCTGCCGGTTCGAATGGAGGAGACGACGTGAGCAACGTCCGCGCGCCGATCGCCGCCGGCCGCTTCTATCCCGCGGGCGCAGATGACCTCGGCGCCGCCGTCGACCGGCTGCTCGCCGCTGCCGCCGTATCCCCGCCGGGCGGTGAGCTGCGCGCGGTCGTGGTGCCGCATGCCGGCTATGTCTACTCGGGCGCCGTCGCCGCGCGCGCGTTCGCCCTCCTCGCTCGCAACGGCCAGCGGCGCCGCATCGCGCTGCTCGGGCCCTCACATTTCGTCCCCCTTCGTGGTGCCGCGGTCAGCGCAGCCGACACATGGCGGACGCCACTCGGCCCGATTCCGGTCGACGCCCGCCTTCGCGACGCCGCCGTCGCCGCGGGAGCGATCGTCGAGGAGCGGCCGCACCGGTTCGACCACGCACTCGAGGTCGAGCTGCCGTTCCTGCAGCGCCGCGCCGAGGCCGGCCTGCGCATCCTGCCGGTGGCCGTCGACGGCGACACCGAACGGGTCGCATCGCTCGTGGACGCGCTGGCCGATGACGCAGTGGTGGTCGTCAGCAGCGACCTCAGCCACTACCTCGACGATGCAACCGCCCGTGCACAGGACGAACGCACCGCGCACGCGATCGTCGAGCTCGACGACACCGTGATCGACGACGCCGACGCCTGCGGCGCGGCGGCTGTGCGCGGGCTCCTCGCCCACGCCCGACGCGCGGGCTGGACGTGCACGCTGCTCGGCCTGCGCACGTCGGCCGACGCGACCGGCGACCGTTCGCGAGTCGTCGGCTACGGCGCCTTCGCGCTGACGGGCGGGCCGCCCTAGGCGAACCGAAGATCGGCGTCCACCCCGATGCCCCGCTCCCAGCGTGGGGCGATACCAACCGAGGAGAAGCCCACGGGCGCATCGAGATGCTTCACGCGCCTTCGCTCAGCCGGCGGGATATCGTCCTCGAGGCGGACGGTGTCGCGCTGCCCGGCTCCCTCACGGTGCCGGACGGCCTGGTCGGCGTCGTCGTGTTCGCGCACGGCAGCGGCAGCAGCCGAACGAGCCCACGCAACACGCGTGTCGCCGACCTGCTCAACGGTGCGCACCTCGGCACCCTGCTCTTCGACCTGCTCACCCCCGCCGAGGCGTCCAACCGGCAGAACGTCTTCGACATTCCGCTGCTCGCCCGGCGCCTTTCCGTTGCCGCCGACCGGATCGTCGAACAGCCGGACCTCGCCGAGGTCCGGCTCGGGTACTTCGGGGCGAGCACCGGCGCGGCGGCGGCGCTCTGGGCGGCCGCCGGCGACCCACGCGTACGGGCGATCGTCTCCCGTGGTGGCCGGCCGGACCTGGCCCGACCACGGCTTCCGGCCGTCCAGGCGCCGACGCTCCTGATCGTCGGTGCACTGGACCAGGTCGTGCTCGAGCTGAACGAGGAAGCCCGCCAGTTCCTCCGCTGTGAAAACCGCCTCGAGCTCGTCCCGGGCGCGACCCATCTCTTCGAGGAGCACGGCGCCCTGACATCGGTGGCGAGACTCGCCCGCAACTGGCTCGTCGACCATCTCGCGGGGTAGCGGATGGAGACCGGTGGCGTTCCCGACTGGCTGCTCGACGCGCCTCTCTACCGCAACCGCTTGGACGGCGGGCGGCAGCTCGTCCAGGTCCTTCCGGAGGAGCTCGATTCACGGATCGTCGTCGTCGGCCTCGCCTGCGGCGGCGTCGAGGTCGCATCCGAGGTCGCCGCTGCGCGCGGCGCTTCGCTCGACGTCCTGGCCGTGCGCAAGGTGCGACACCCCTACCAGCCCGAGCACGCGCTCGGCGCCGTCACCCCGGGCGACCAAGGCGCGTACCTGCGCTCCTCCGACGGGACAACCGACGTGCAAATCGCCGCCGCGACGGCGGACGCGCGTCGCGAGGCGCACGAGCTCGACCGGCGACTGCACGAACACCACCGACCGATCGACTGCACCGGAAGAATCGTGCTTCTCGTCGACGACGGGCTCGCAACCGGCGCGACGATGATCGCCGCCGCCCGCTGGGCGAGAAGCGCAGGCGCGACGCGCGTGGCTGCTGCGGTTCCGATCGCCGCTCGGCAGTCCGTGGAGGATGTCCTGCGCGAGCTCGACCTCTTCTATTGCCGCACGTGCGGCCGGACCTCTACGCCGTCGGGCTCTGGTACGCGGACTTCGCGCCCGTCTCCGACGCGGACGTGCTCGCTCTCCTCGACGCCGCGGATGCGCGAATGCGCCCGGCAGTGAACGCCGGCGCGTCCTTCTGAGTCGGGGAATTCCCGTAGGAGCAGAGCATCCCTTATCGCCGATGCGCGCCGAAGGCAGGAGGGCGACGATCGGAGGATGACGCAGCTGGCGGAGCAGCAGCTCGCACCCCCGGCCGATGTGCTGGAGCCGATCGAGGCGCTCTTCCGCGATCTGGCCTCGCGTCGGGAGGGCTTGAGCTCGCGCGAGGCCGCACGGCGACTGGTCGCGTACGGCCCGAACGAGCTCACTCGCCGCGGCGGCGCGCGCTGGCCGGCGCAGCTCGCGCGCCAGTTCACCCACCCGCTCGCGCTGCTGCTCTTCCTCGCCGCCGGGCTCGCGTTCGCCGGAGGATCGGCGGTGCTCGGCCTGGCGGTGTTGGCGGTGATCGTGTTGAACGCGCTGTTCGCGTTCGCGCAGGAGCGTCAGGCCGAGCGGGCAGTTGAAGCCCTGCGCGCCTACCTTCCCCAGCGCGCGCAGGTGCTTCGCGATGGCGAGCGGCTGCTCGTCGACGCAACCGAGCTCGTGCCCGGCGACGTGCTCGTCGCCGAGGAAGGAGAGCGGATCTCCGCAGACGCGCGCTTGGTCGAGGGGGCGGTCGAGGTCGACCTCTCGACGCTGACGGGCGAGTCGCAGCCGGTGCTGCGCGCTGCCGGTCTGGACGGCAGCCATGCACAGCTGCTCGAGGCCCGCGACGTTGTCTTCAGCGGCAGCGCCGTCGTCGGCGGTACGGCGACGGCGCTCGTCTACGCGACCGGGATGCAGACCGAGCTCGGCCGGATTGCGGCGCTGTCGGAGCGGGTGAAGCCGGAACCGAGCCCGCTCGAGCTGCAGGTTCGACGCGTCGCCTGGCTGATCTCGATCGTCGCGGTCGCCGCCGGTCTGGCGTTCCTGCCGATCGGCTGGCTCGCTGCCGGGCTGAGTCTGAAGAACGCATTCAGCTTCGCGATCGGCCTAATCGTCGCCAACGTCCCCGAAGGGCTGCTGCCGACGATCACGCTCGCCCTCGCCGTGGGTGTGGCCGATCTCGCCCGCCGTGGCGCGCTCGTGAAGCGACTGGCGGCGGTGGAGACGCTCGGCTCGACGACCGTGATCTGCACCGACAAGACGGGCACGCTCACCGAGAACCGGATGCGCGCGGCACGCGTCTGGACGCCGCTCGGCGAGGTCGACCTCGAAGGCGGTGACGACATCGTCGCCGCGTTCGCAGCCGATCCCGTCCTCGGTTTCCTCGGTCGCACGGCCGCCGCCTGCTCGACAGCGGAGCTGCGGCCCGGAAAGTCGCGCGGCGAAGCGACCGAGGTCGGGCTGCTCGAAGCGGCACGCCAGCTCGGCGTCGACGTCGACGTGGCCCGCCGCGAGCATCAGCGGAAGCGCCTGTTCCGGTTCGATCCGACCCTGCGGCTGATGTCGACCGTCGACGAGCGCGCGGACGGCGGACTGACGGTGCACGCGAAGGGGGCGCCGGAGGAGGTGCTCGCGCACTGCGCGCTCATCGGCGGCCCCACCGACCACCGGCCGCTCACGAGCACGGATCGGACAGAGGTGCTGGCCGTGCTCGAGCGCTACGCAGCGCAGGGCTTGCGGGTGCTCGCCGTCGCTCGGCGCCGGCTCCCGCCCGGCGCCGAGCCGCCCGACCGGCGCGAGGACGCTGAGCGCGACCTCTGCCTGCTCGGCCTGGTCGGGCTGTTCGACCCGCCGCGGCCGGAGGTGGCCGAGGCGGTGGCCGCCTGCCACGCGGCGGGTATCCGCATCATCGTCGTCACCGGTGACTACGGCCTCACGGCCGCCGAGATCGCCCGGCGCGTCGGCATCGCCACCGACGGCGCAACCGTCGTCACCGGAGCCGAGCTGGCGGCGATGGACGAGCCCTCGCTCGAGCGGCTTCTCGCCGAGGGGGACGAGCTGATCTTCGCCCGCAGCTCACCCGAGGCCAAGCTCCGGATCGCCGACGCGCTGCGCGCACAAGGACACGTGGTCGCGATGACCGGCGACGGCGTCAACGACGCCCCCGCGCTCCGCCGCGCCGACATCGGCGTCGCGATGGGACTCGCCGGAACGGACGTAGCCCGCGAGGCGGCCACGATGGTCCTCACCGACGACAACTTCGCCACGATCGTCGCTGCCGGACGGCGCGTGTTCGCGAACGTCCGCAAGTTCGTGCTGTACATATTCGCCCACGCCACGCCGGAGGTCGTTCCCTTCCTGCTCTTCGCGCTCGCCGGCGGCGCCGTCCCGCTCCCGTTGACGGTGCTCCAGATCCTCGCCATCGATCTCGGCACGGAGATCCTGCCGGCGCTCGCGCTCGGCCGCGAGCCCGCGGAGCCCGGCACGATGCAGCAGCCGCCCCGGCCTCGGGGAGAGGGCGTGATCCGGCGCGCGCTGCTCGTGCGCGCCTGGATCTTCCTCGGCCTGATCGAGGCCGCCCTCGTCCTCGGCGGCTTCTTCTTCGTACTCCTGCGCGCCGGCTGGAGCTGGGGGGACCCCACCGGTGCCGGTGCGCCGCTCCATCACGCCTACCAGCAGGCGACGACCATGACCTTTGCGGGCATCGTCGCCTGCCAGGTCGGCACCGCCCTCGCTGCCCGCACCGACCGTGCCTCGCTGCGCCAGATCGGCTTCTTCAGCAACCCGCTCCTGCTCTGGGGGATCGTCTCGGAGATCGCCTTCCTCGCCGCACTCGTGGCGGCGCCGCCGCTCCAGCACCTGTTCGGCACCAGCCCGCCGGCCGCGCGGGACCTGGCGATGCTCTGCGCCTTCCCGCTCGTCGTCTGGGGAGCAGACGAGCTCCGCCGGGCGAGGCAGCGGCGCAATCCCGTTACAGCCTGACCGGTGCGGGCAACTACGAAGGGGCGGGCGTCCCGAGCGCGCGATGCTGTTCGCAGATGCAGATCCACCGGTTCATCGAGCACGTGGGAGAGCTCGAGCTCGAGCTGGAAGCCGACAGCGAGGCCGGGGTGTTCGCGCAGGCGGCGACTGCGTTTCGTGAGCTCGTCGACGGGACCGGCGTGCACGGAAGACCGCAGCGTCGCACGATCGACCTCGCCCCGGAAGACGATCCGCCGCGGCTTCTCGCGGACTGGATCGAGGAGCTGGTCTTTCTCGCGGAGGTGCATGCCTTCGTGCCGCGGCGCGTGGTCGAGCTCGACGTGCGCGGCGGGGGCATCCATGCGACGGTCGAGGGCGACCACGGCCGCCCCCGCCACTTGATCAAAGCCGTGGCGCTCGAGGACCTCGAGCTCTGCCGCCGGCAAGGGCGCTGGTACGGCCACGTCGTTCTCGACGTCTGAGCGCGTTCGCGGGATCAGTCGTCAAGCGACACGTACATGCGGTGGGTGCGAGGGCTGCCGAAGCCGTCCGTCCTCGAGCCGGAGAACGGTGTCGGCGATCCTGCGCAGGCGCGGGTCATGGGAGACGACGACCGCAGCATGTCCTTTCATCTGCGTCAGCTCGCGCAGCAGCCGCATCACCTCGCGTCCGGCCGCCGTGTCGAGGTTGGCGGTCGGCTCGTCGGCGAGTAGCAGACGCGGCCGGTTCGCCAGCGCCCGCGCGATTGCGACCCGTTGCCGTTCTCCGGCCGACAGATCCGCGGCGTTGAAGTCGAGCCGCGCTTCGAGCCCCGCCTCGCAGAGGAGCCGCCGCGCCCGTTCCCTTGCGGCGGCGCCCCGCAGCCCGGCGATGTTCAGCGCGATCTCGACGTTCTCGCATGCCGAGAGCGACTCGAGCAGGTTGAATGTCTGGAAGACGAAGCCGACGAGCTCGCGGCGTACGGCCGGCAACGCGCGCCGCCCGAGTGAGGTCACCTCGACGCCGCCGATCGAGACCCGGCCGGCGGTCGGCCGGAGGATGCCGCCGATCATGCTCAGCAGGGACGTCTTTCCGGAGCCCGACGGACCCATGACGAGCGTAACCTCGCCGCCCGAGGTGACGAAGCTCACGCCGTCGACCGCGCGCACCGCTGTGCGACCGGAGCCGAATGTCTTCGAGACGTCTTCGACGCGTAGGAGCGGCTCCGCACTCACGGCCGGAACACCTCCGCCGGGTCGATTCGCTCGATGCGGTGCACGGGCACATACGACGCCGCGACCGCCGTCACGAGCGCGGCGCCGAACACTCCCAACGCATCCAGCGGGCGCAGAACGGTGATGAACTCCGGCACCGAGTCGCTCAGGAGACGCGTCACGAGGACCGTCGCGAGGATACCGAGGGCCGAGCCGAGGACACCGACGATGAGGCTCTGCTCGAGCACGACCCGATAGAGGAAGCCTCCACGCGCACCGATCGCCTTCAACACGCCGAACTCGCGCGCACGTTCGACGATCGCGGTGTACGTCGTCAGCGCGATCACGGCGCCGCCGACGACGAAGCCGATCCCGACGAGCACGCCGACGACCGCGAGAAACCCGGAGGTGACGCGATCGCCGAAGCTGGTCGCAAACTGCACGGCCGTGTGGGCCTCTGTCCCGGGCAGCACGCGCGGAACGAATGCGGATACGCGCGCCGGGTCCGTTCCCGATCGCAGGTCGAGAAGCAAGAAGTTGACGAGACCGTCGATGCCGAACAACGCGCGCGCGTCGCCAGCGTTCAGGAACGCGGTCTGGAAGATGCTGTTGCCGCCGTGGTGAATCCGGATCACGCGCAACCGCCGACCGAGGACGTCGATCGTGCCCCCGACGCCGACCGATGCCTGAGCGGCGAGCACCCGGTCGACGTCGATCGTCCCGCGCGGCAGCCAATACGTCCCCGCACTGGAGCGAAGAGATGCAGGCACCGCGAGAGCCATCGCGAAGACATCGAGCGTCTTGCCCCGGCGGGAGAACGCGATGTGACGCGCATAGACGGGAATGACCGCGCGCACACCGGAAATGGACGCCGCGCGGCGCGCGTCCGCCCGCGCCAGGAACGAGGTCGAGTGGAACGGATCGCTCGTCCCCGGCTGCGAGACCCACACCTGTCCAGGAAGCCGCTCGTAGAAGCGGCCGACGTCGCTCCATCCTCGATAGAGGCTGACGACGATGAGCACGAGGACGACCGCGAAGGCGACACCCGCGACCGACATCGCGAAGCGCCCTTTCTCGACGAACAGGTTCCGACGCGCGAGCGGGACCACGAACACCTCCTCGGACACCGCCACCAGTCACGTTTGCGCGCGCCGACGACGGGCGCATCCGGGGAGGTACCGATCAGGCGGACGGATGGCGTTCGCGCCGGCGAGCAGCGGAAACGGCCACGCGGCCCCTTCGTTAGAGGCGACGTGTCGTAGTCGTCCAGCAGCCGGCGGCAGGGAAGACGACCTCGGGTACGTGGCCTGCGCGCGGGGGTTGCGCCCGGCGTGCGGCGCGCTACGCTCGCCTGCATGGAGGAGATCGCCCCCGGTCTCTGGCACTGGACGGCGCGTCGCGAGAGCATCGGCAGCGACGTCAGCTCCTACTACCTCGAAACCGAGCGCGTCCTGATCGACCCGATGATCCCGCCGGAGGGGCTCGGCTGGTTCGACGAGCACGGCCGGCCCCAGCACGTGCTGCTTACCAACCGCCACCACGACCGCGATGCGTGGAAGCTACGCGATGCGTTCGCATGCGCCGTGTACTGCGTCCGCAACGGCGTGCACGAACTGGAAGGGCGCGGCCCGGCCGAGCCCTTCGATTTCGAGGACGAGCTCCCCGGAGGCGTGGTCGCCTACGAGGTGGACGCGATCTGTCCCGACGAGTGCGCACTCCACGTGCCTGCGCACCGGGCGCTCGCTGTCGCGGACGGCGTCGTCAGATGGCCGGCCGACGGTCCGCTGCGCTTCGTTCCCGACGAGCTCATGGACGAGCCGGAGCGCACCAGGGCCGGGTTACGGGAGGCATACCGCCGGTTGCTGGACCTCGACTTCGACCGCCTGCTGCTCGCACACGGCGACCCGGTCGTCCATCGCGCGAAGGACGCGCTGAACGCCTTCCTCCAGCGCTCCTGAGCCCGCCTACGCGACGTACGCAGGCTCGAGCTGGACGTAGACCGCGATACCGGGCGCCCTGTTGGCGTTCGTGAGCGGATAGTCGACGATCGACCACGGCATGCGGTCGGCCGTGACGCCGCGCTCGTTCTGGAGCGCATGCTCGACGCAGATGTACGGACAGCTTTCGTCGACGACCTGGGCGACCGCCCCTTCCTCGAGGTCGAAGACGTAGCGGTGGACTTCATATGCGGCGAGATTCGGGCAACCGTCGACGGAGCAGCGATGTCTTTCGAGAGTCATGAGGCCTCCTTTCCAATTGCAGTCTGCAACCGCGCCCCGGACCGGACATCCGGGGTTTCCGGGACGACGCGCGTGCCTGCACCGCCGGCCGCGACTGCGCTGAGCTCACCGAGGGCGCCGATCGCGGCCTCGCCGCCCGTGTGGTCGACGAAGCGGCAGGCCGCCTCGATCTTCGGGCGCATCGATCCCGAGGCGAAGTCGAGCCTGCGCAGCTCCGCCGGCGTGGTCTGCAGAATCGGCTTCGCGCTGCTCGTGCCCCAACCAAGCTCGACGTAGGGAACGTCGGTGAGCATCACGAGCCGGTCGGCGTGCACCTGCTCGGCGAGCAGCGCCGCGGTCAGATCCTTGTCGACGACCGCTTCGACGCCTTGGAGGCGCCCGTTGCGCCGCACGACCGGAATGCCGCCGCCACCGGCGCAGATGACGATCGAGCCGACTGCGAGCAGGGTCTCGATCGCGTCGAGCTCGACGATCTCGAGCGGCTCGGGAGACGGGACGACCCGCCGGTAGTGCGGGCCGTCGCGCGCGACGGTCCAGCCGTTCACGGCGGCGAGCTGCCGAGCTTCCGCCTCGGAGTAGACGGGCCCGATCGGCTTCGTCGGCTTGGTGAACGCGGGGTCGCCCACGCGCACGACGACCTCCGTGAGGACTGCGACGACGCTGTGGTCGGTCTCGGCGCGGAGCGCCTGCACGAGCAGGTAGCCGATCATCCCCTGGCTCTCGGCGCCGAGCACGTCCAACGGATACGGCTTCACACCGTGATAGGCATCCGCCTCGAGCGCGAGGAGCCCGACCTGGGGCCCGTTGCCGTGCGTCACGACGAGCTCGTGGGTCTCCGCCAAGGAGACCAGCGCAGAGGCGGCGGCGGCGACGTTGCGCCGCTGCGTCTCGGCCTCCGCCGGCTCGCCCCGCCGCAGGAGCGCGTTGCCGCCGAGCGCGAGGACGAGCCTGCTCATCCGCTCTCGAAACCGTGCGTGAGCGCGAGGAGCAGCGCCGCCTCCGTCGGCATCCTGTTCGCCGACTGCAGCCAGACGGCGGACTGCGGCCCGTCGATGACCGCAGCGGCCACCTCCTCGCCGCGCTTTGCAGGCAGGCAGTGCAGGAAGACCGCATCCGGCTTCGCGAGCGCCATCAGCTCCTCCGTCACTTGGTACGGGGCAAGCGCCTTTGCGCGAACGTCGTGCTCCGCCTCCTCGCCCATCGAGGCCCAGACGTCGGCGTAGACGGCGTCGGCCTCGCGCACGGCGACCGCCGGGTCCTCGTCCACCGTCAGCCGCGCGCCGCTGGTGCGCGCCGCGAACCGCGCGTCTTCGAGTATCTGCCTAGCCGGCGCGTACCGCTGCGGGCACGCGACGGCGACGTCGAGACCGACCAGGGCCCCGGCCTCGAGGAGCGAGTGCGCGACGTTGTCGCCGCCGTCGCCGAGGAACGCAAGCCGTCTCCCGCGCAGACCTCCGCACGTCTCCTGGATCGTGAGCAGGTCGGCGAGAGCCTGGCATGGGTGGTGCTCATCCGACAGCGCGTTGATGACAGGCACCGTCGACCAGGCCGCCAGCTCGTCGACCGTCCGCTGCGCGAACGTCCGCACGACGATGGCGGCGCAATAGCCCGAGAGCGAACGCGCGGTGTCGGCAATCGTCTCGCCGCGCCCGATCTGGAGCTCCTGCGGTGAGAGCGCGATCGGTGTGGCGCCGAGCTCCGCCGCTGCCGCGGCGAAGGAGACCCTCGTGCGCGTGGACGGCTTCTCGAAGATGCAGGCGATCGTCCGTCCGTGCAGCGCACCCTCGTAGCGGGCCGGGCTCTCCTTCAGGTTCACGGCGAGCTCGAGCACGTGCTCGAGCTCCCCGGCGCCGAGCTCGGATACGCGCGTGAAGTGACGGAGGCCCGCGGCAACGACCGTCATCGGGCCCCCACCCCTTGCGCCGCCTGAGTCGCGATCGGCGCGAGAACGTCGGCGATCGTCGGCGACCCGAGCTCCTCGAGCTCGTATCGCACGTGGCGGAGAGGGTGTCGAGAGTCGATCAGGCGCCCGAGGTCGATGGGCGTCCCGGTGACGACGACGTCGCAATCGACTGCATTGATCGTCTCCTCGAGCTCGCGGAGCTGTTCGGCGGAGTAGCCCATCGCCGGCAGCACGTTCGTCAGCTGCGGCCACTTCGCGAAGACCTCCCGCAGCGATCCGACCGCGTACGGCCGCGGGTCGGCGATTCGTCCTGCACCGGCCCTGCGCGCGGCGACGAGGCCGGCGCCGAACGGCATCTCGCCGTGTGTCAGCGTGGGGCCGTCGTCGACGACGAGCACCGTCCGGCCGGCCAGGTCGGGGCCCGGATCGAGCACCGGCGGCGAGTTGGCGAAGACGACGGTGGCAAATGGGTTCACGGCCTGCACGTTCTCGACCACCGCTTCGACGTCGTCCGCAGCCGCGGAGTCGACCTTGTTGAGGACGACCACGTCCGCCATGCGCAGGTTCGTCTCGCCCGGGTGATAGAGGAGCTCGTGACCGGGCCGCAGCGGGTCGGCCACGACGACGAGCAGGTCGGGCCTGTAGAAGGGGAAGTCGTTGTTGCCGCCGTCCCAGACGATGACGTCCGCCTCGTCCTCCGCCTGTCGCAGGATCGCCTCGTAGTCGACGCCGGCGTACATGACCATGCCGAGGCGAACCGGCTCCTCGTACTCCTCGCGCTCCTCCACCGTCGGGTGCGAGCTGTCGATGTCCTCGAGCGTCGCGAAGCGCTGCACGCGCATCGCCTCGAGGTCGCCGTACGGCATCGGATGACGTACGAGCGCGACGCGCAGGCCCGCGTCGAGCAGGACGCGCCCGATCCTCCGGCTCGTCTGGCTCTTGCCGCAGCCGGTGCGAACCGCGCAGACGGCGACAACAGGCTTGGCGGCGCGAAGCATCGTCGAGTGAGGGCCGAGCAGCCGGAAGTCGGCGCCGGCGGCGAGCGCGATCGAGGCCTTGTGCATGACGGTCTCGTGCTTGAGGTCGGAGTAGGCGAGGATGACCTCGTCCACGTCCCGCTCGCGGACGAGCTCGAGCAGCTCCTCCTCGGGGCGGATGGGGATGCCCTGCGGGTAGCGGGGCCCTGCAAGCGAGGCGGGATAGACGCGCTCGGCGATGCCGGGGATCTGGGCGGCGGTGAAGGCGACCACCTGTGTCTCGGGGTCATTCCGGAACAGGACGTTGAAGTCGTGGAAGTCGCGGCCGCCGGCACCCATGATGACGATGTTCCGCACCCGTCAGCTCCTTTCCATCGCGTCGGTTCCAGTCTGGAACGGCAACCCGGGCCGGCACATCAGGACTCTCCGCAACCGTGCCGCTCAGAAGCCGCAGATCGAGTCAGCCCGTGGCGATGTCCGCGAGCCGAGCGTCGGCGACGTTCAGCAGGTCTTCGCACCGAAGACGGAGCGAGACGTGGTGCACGCCGGCCTCGACCAGCACGTGCTCGCACTCTGCGAGCCCGACGTCGACCACGACCTCCTCACCCGCCGTCCCTCCGAACGGAGGCACCGCTCCGAGCTCGAATTCGGGATAGAGGCCGGCGAGCTCCGCCTCGGGCACGAGCTCGACCCTGGCCGCATCGATGGCCTTCGCCAGCCGGCCGAGGTCGACCCGCGTCGAGGCCGGGATGACTGCGCGGACCCGCGCACCCGTGCCGGTGCGGCAGACCACCGTCTTCGCCACCGTTTGCGCGAGCGCGCCGAGCGCCACCGCCTCGTCGCCCGCCGTCTCCGTTCGCCGGTGCGGAAGCACCTCGAAGGAGACGCCGGCGCTCTTGAGGATCTTTATCAGCTCGGCCGCAGCCTGCTTCACGGGCCTCCGCTCGGGGTGCCAGAAGGTGACGCCTTCGCCCGGATACAGGAAAGACTCGTGCCCGTCCTGCCACCGCACGCGATAGTGCGGCCGGTCGTCGGGGTCGAGCACTTCCACGACCTCGCCCAAACGGCTCGCTTCGCCGACGCGCCGACGTCCCGTCTCGACGATGTCGCCGACAACCACACCGAGGGCGTCCATAACGTTCATCGCCGCCTCCTCTCGCTTCTCGATCAGCCTGTGACGCCTGGTCGGTCCACCCATCCGCGACGACCCGGATCACGCCGGGCCGTTCACGGAGCGGAACGACCCTCCAGGCCGTCCAGCGGGTCGGGGTTTGACTACTTCCCGCTTCGGTCGATGAGCTCGATCCGGTAGCCGTCAGGATCTCTTACGAAGCAGATCCGCGAGCCGCCCTCGCGGACGCGGTAGGGCTCGCGTTCCGGTTCGATCCCCTCCTGCTCGAGCTGTGCGAGCGTCTCGTCGAGATCGTCGACGGCGAAGGCGACATGACCGTACCCGGTGCCGAGATCGTAGGTGCGGCCGTCGTGGTTGAAGGTGAACTCGAGCTCCTCGTCCTGACCGGGAACGCCGAAGAAGTAGTTGGTTGCTTCGCGTTCGCCGTTGCGGACGATGTCCATGTCACGGCGGCACTCGAGGCCGAGCGCCTCGTAGAAGGTGCGGGTCTTCTCTGGATCGGTGATTCTGAGCATGGTGTGCAGGTAGCTCGTCATGGTCGGTATCCTGCACGAGTCTCGCGGGGGCCGTTCTCGTTAGAGGCCGAACCAGCGGCGGCGCCGGCTCGACCCGAATTGCTCTTTCTCGAGGACGAGTGCGGCAGACGGCTCGCGCAACGTCCCCGTCTTCGACGGGCCTGAGAGGAAGTCGATGTCGACACGGCCGACGCGACCCCCGCCGAACTCGATCCAACACGAGGCGCGTCCGTCATACGGCGGCGGCTGCTCGCCACCCTGAATCGTGGCGAGAAGCGACGCTGCGACGACCCGCGCGGCGCCCTCCGCGAATGTCCCGGCTTTCGGGACGCCGACCGTAGCCACGTCGCCGAACGCGTAGACGCCTGGCCATGTTGCCTCGAGGGTCTGCGAGCTCACAGGGATGTAGCCGTCGACCGTCATTCCGCTCTGGATCACCACGTCCGGCGCGCGATGCACCGGGACCCCGAGGAAGAGCTCGAAGGGGCGCTCGCTACCGTCGTCGAGCACCGCAACGCCCTCGCGCAGCGACGTCACGGCTCGGCCGGGCGTGAAGCGGATCTCGCGTTCCGCGAACGCGGCGAGCAGCGCTGCCGACGTGTCCGGCGACGGCGGCACCGGCGCCGGAAGCGGCATCACGATCTCGATCTCGCAGTCGCCGCGGACACCTCGCGCGCTCAGCGCGTCGTGCAAGAGAAGTGCGGCTTCGCTCGGCGCCGGCGGACACTTGTACGGCGCCTTGCAGACGCCGATGACGATGCGCCCGGCCGAGAAGGATCCCACCGCCGCGATGAGCCGCTCCGCACCGGCGATCGAATAGAACTCGTCGCCGTGCTCGGCGAGGCCGGGCGTCGCGGAGAGGTCGTAATCGGCACCGAGCGCGATCACGAGGACGTCACCCTGATGCTCGCCCGCATCGGTAGTCACACGGCGCGCCTGCGGATCGATCGACGTCACGGTCTCCCGGACGAACCGAACGGCGGACTTGTCGATCGCCGCATACGGCAGTCGCACCGCGTCGAGCGTGGTGCGGCCGAACATCACATCGAGCTTCGAGTACCCGAAGACAAAGGAGTCGGCCTTGTCGATCAGGACGACGTCGACCTGGTCGGGCGCGCCCTCGGAGAGAAGGGTCGCGAGCTCCAACCCGCCAAACCCCGCACCCGCGATCACCACGCGCATCGGCCGAGTCTACGGTGCGAACTGCCTTGCCCGGCGACGTCGCGGCCCCGCACCGTCTTGGAGGCGACAGCCTCTACCGGTGCGCGACCCAAGTCCTTTCTGCGGCGGCGACATCAGCGACGAGATTGCCGAGCGCGACGTTGACGTCGTCAGTGTGATAGCCCCAGTCCGGCCCCGACGAGGTGATGGTCGGTCGCTTGTCGGAGGAGGCGGTCGCTTTGTTGACCTGCAGCCAGGTCGCACCATCCGCCGATTGGCAGCGCGCCCGGTAGAGACCGGGATACTCGACCCACCGGGCACCGCCCGTCGTCGAGGGGAAGAAGGGATCGAGGTCGCCCCAGCCACCGGCGATAGCCGCGGGGTTGACGCACGCGATCGCCAGCCCGGTGCGGGTGGTCCGGCCGGACTGGAGGGCGACGCCCTGCCCGGGCCGACCGAAAAGCGCCGATCTCGGCGGCTTCCCGGGAAAGCTCGAGTAGGCGATCACGCACCCTGTTTCGCCGGTGCGGGTGCAGAGTGGGATGTTGTCAAAGCTGCCTCCGTCCGTGGAGCCGGTGCGGACCTCTACGTCTCCGCCGAGGATGATCGCGAGCACGAGCTTTTTTCGTATCGCCGGAACATGATCGATCCTCTGTGCGAGCAGCCGGATCAGGATCACAGCTCCTTGTGAGTGTCCGATGAACACGATGGGGCGACCATCGTTGTCGTGGCGAAGGTAGTCCTCGAAGCCAGCGAGCAGACTCCGATACGCGATCAGCCCGTATGACCGTGGAATCGCGAGGTTGGGATGTGTCGAGAGCGCGGAAAGGGTTACCTGGCGGTAGGCGGGCGCGTAGACACGGCAGACTTGGGAAAAGCGGGATGCCTGAACGGATGCGACCAATCTCTCGGTCATCCCGACCCTTAGATCGGCATTGGTCGTCGCCTCGGTGCTCACCGTCGGGTAGACGTAGAAGCAATCAAACCGAGACCTCGCAGCCGGCGCCGCGTGTACGACCGACGTTGCGCCATTCGCCCGGGTCGACAACGCAGTCAGGTTGGACGCGCAGGGGTCGGCCGGCAAGCCGGGCTTGCACACCCACACGGTCGACCCTGCCCCGGCGTGCGCAACGCCGACGATCAGGGCAACGATAGACCCCAGTACGACCATCCTCGCCACGAGCACCCGCACCCTACCGGCCCTCCTTCCGTCTTACGCCATACGCAGAGCGTGGGTCTGCCCTTCCCCTCCGCGGCGACCTCGGGGGCGACGGCTCACCGGTCGTCGTGATCGCCGATCCGGTTAGTTTTCTTCCGATGGTCGCCAAGGCGGCATTGGGGCGGGCCGCTGATGTCCTCGTGGTCTTCGGCATCACCGGCGATTTGGCGCGGGTGATGACGTTTCGGTCGCTTTATCGTCTCGAGCTGCGCGGCTTGCTCGATTGCCCTGTCGTCGGGGTCGCGGTCGACGATTGGACGGTCGAGCAGTTGCGCGCGCACGCGCGGGAGTCGATCGAAGCGGCGGGCGAGACGATCGACGAGAAGACGTTCGCGCGTTTCGCAGCCCGGCTGGAGTACGTGAGCGGCGACTTCGCCGATGCGGCCACCTTCGAGCGCGTGGCCGGGAAGGTTGGTGGCGCCGAGCAGCCGGTGTTCTATCTCGAGGTTCCACCGGGGCTCTTCGCGACGGTCGTCAAGGGTCTTGCGCAAGCGGGGTTGACCGAGAAGGCGCGGGTGGTCGTCGAGAAGCCGTTTGGGCACGATCTCGCCTCGGCGCGTGCGCTCGCCGCCGACCTGCACCGCTACGTCGAGGAGCCGCGGCTCTACCGGATCGACCACTTCCTGGGGAAGATGGGGCTGCAGGAGTTCCTGTACCTGCGGTTCGCGAACAAGATGCTGTCCCCGATCTGGAACAGCGATCACGTCCAGGCGGTGCAGATCACGCTCGCGGAAAGCTTCGGGGTCGAGGATCGGGGACATTTCTACGACGCGGTCGGTGCGCTCCGCGACGTGATCGTCAACCATCTCCTGCAGCTGCTCGCAGTCGCTGCGATGGAGCCGCCCGCTGCGGCCGACACGCAGGCGCTCAACGCCGCCAAGGAGGCGGTCCTGCGCGCGATCCCCAAAGCGGACGCGGCCCACTACACGCGCGGCCAGTACGAGGGCTATCTCGCCATTGCCGGTGTACAGCCCGGCTCGACGACCGAGACGTACGCCGCGCTGCGACTCGAGATCGAGAACGAGCGCTGGTCGGGCGTGCCCTTCTTGATCAGAACCGGAAAACACCTTCCGGTCACCCAGACGGAGGTGCGACTGGTCTTCCGGCGTGTGCCCCGCCTGGGGTTTGCTCGCCACGGCGGTCGAGAACCTGTCGCGAACCAGCTGGTCGTACGGCTCGACCCATCCACGGGAATCCGCCTCGTCGTCGATGCCCTCCGAGCAGACGCGGCCGGGCCCGAGCCGATCACGCTGGACATGGAGTTCGCCGAGGAGGGCGGCGAGGGCGCCACCCCGTACGAGGTGTTGCTCCACGCGGCCATGGTGGGCGACCGCAGCCTCTTCACCGACCAGGGTCTCGTCGAGGAAAGCTGGCGCATCGTCCAACCGCTGCTCACCTCACCACCTCCGGTCGAGTCCTACGCGCCCGGCAGTTGGGGTCCGGCCGGGGCGGATCGACTCGCCGCCGCCCACGGCGGCTGGCACGACCCCTGGCTCGGCACCTGAGCTAGCGTCCGGCGATGGCGTCAGCGGAACCGTTTGGCGCGCCAGGCATCGGGCCGACGTGGTCTGCGAGCGCGAAAGATGTCGTGACGACGGCGCTCGGACCCAGCAGGCTATGGGCGACCGTCGGCCTCGGGATCGTGAACGAGGTCTACTGGCCTTCGACCGGAGAGCCGCAGATTCGCGATCTCGGCTTCATCGTCGCCGACGATCACGAATGGGTCGAGGTAAAGCGCGTCAACCACTACCAGGTGACCACGCCGAAGCCCTGGGTTCCGCTCACCCGGATCACCCATCAGGGCGAGCGGTACACGCTGACCCTCGAGTTTCTGCCCGATCCGCTCCGCGACGTGCTCCTCATCTCCTTCGAGCTCGCCGGGGCCGGGTACCGGTTGTATCCGCTTCTTGCTCCCCACCTCGGCGCGACCGGCTGGGACAACACCGCCTGGGTGGCGGAAGGCGCGTTATTCGCGCAAGGCAGCGCCGGCAACAGCCTCTGCCTGATCGCAGAGCACGGCTTCACGCGCGCGAGCGCCGGCTACGTCGGGGCCTCGGACGGATGGCAGGACTTCAACACGAACGGCCGTCTGACCTGGGAGTTCGCGCGAGCGACGAACGGCAATGTCGCGCTCATCGGCGAACTCAACGACCAAAGCGGCGTCCTCGCACTCGGCTTCGCCGAATCGCCCACGGGCGCACGGACAATCGGGACCTCGTCGCTCGTCGAGGGTGCAGCCTCGGTGCGTGAACGCTTTACCGCCGGCTGGGACCGATGGCACGAGCGGATCCACCTGCCCGCGACACCGCACTCCGACCTCGAACGGGAAGCGTGGCGTTCTGCCGTGGTGCTAAAGGCACACCAGGACCGGACCTACCCCGGCGCGACCGTCGCCAGCCTCTCGATCCCCTGGGGCAACTCGCACAACGACGCGGGCGGCTACCACCTCGTATGGGCGAGGGACACCGTCGAGACGGGACTCTCACTGCTCGCGCTCTCCGACCTCGAAGGCGCGACCGAGATGCTCTCCTACCTCGTCGCCACGCAAAGCCCGGACGGGCACTGGTCGCAGAACTTCTTCCCCGACGGCAGCCCGTACTGGAACGGCATCCAACTCGACGAGGTCGGCTTCCCCATCGTGTTCGCACGCAAAGCGCTCGAGCTCGGACTAACAGAGAGGCCGAGCATCGCGCCGATGGTCAGGAACGCAGCCGCCTATCTCGCCCGCAACGGGCCAATCAGCCCCCAGGACCGCTGGGAAGAGAACCCCGGCGCAAGCCCATTCACACTCGCAGTCGAGGTCGCGGCCCTGGTCGCCGCGGCCGAATGGCTGGACGGCACGGAACGGACCTACGCGCTCGAGCTCGCCGATTGCTGGAACGAACGGATCGAAGAATGGACATACATCGAAGACACCGAGGTCGCACAAGCGCACGGCGTCGCCGGCTACTACGTGCGCATCGGGCCCCCGGCGACGGAGGGGGGACTCCGCGGCCGCGTCCAAGTACAAAACCGAGACGGAGAAACCGTCCCCGCCTCGGCCCTCGTCGGACTGGACTTCCTCTACCTCGCACGACTCGGACTCCGCGAGCCGACCGACCCAAGACTGACGGACACGCTCAAGCTCGTCGACGCGACGCTACGCGTCGACACACCGAACGGCGCCGTCTACCACCGCTATCCCGACGACGGCTACGGCGAACACGCCGACGGAAGCCCCTTCGACGGCCACGGCATCGGCCGTGGATGGCCACTGCTGGCCGGCGAGCGCGGCCACGGCGAGCTCCTGCTCGAAAAAGACCCGACCCCGTATCTGAACACGATGGCTCGAACCACCGGACCGGGAGGACTCATGCCCGAGCAGGTATGGGACAGCGACCCAATCCCCGAACGGTTCCTCTATCCGGGCAAGCCCAGCGGAAGCGCCATGCCCCTGATCTGGGCGCACGCCGAGTACCTCAAGCTGCTCGCCGCCGCCGCAACGGGGAGACCGGTCGAGCTACTCGAGGTCGTGAAGGCACGCTACGGCGGCAAGCGGCCGCGCGCGGGGACATGGTTCTGGCGCGACGCCGTCCCGTTCGCCGAGCTCGATCGCACGCGCACGCTCGTCATCGAAGCCGGCACACCGTTCACCCTCGAATACAGCGTCGATGACGGCGCCAGCTGGGCCGGCCGCGACTCCGCGATACTCGGGCTCGGCATGCACGGCGTCCGCTTCGCCGCCGCCGAGCTCGCCAACTGTCCAAACCTCCGCTTCCAACGCCAAGACGGCGTGGAACAAACCATCACGATCGGCCGACAAGGCGTCCCTTCCCCACCGGCCACCTAGGGCTGTCCGAAACCGCGGCCAATCAGCTCTCGATCCGGAAGATCGGGTGATCGGGAGCGATCCGCTGAAGCTCAGCCTCAGGTGACTCGGGCCCGACGCCACTGAAGAACTGTCCGACCTCCCACTTCCAGCGGCGCAGATATGCGCGCAGAATGTCAGGCTTGTCGGCATCGGCGATCTCGTCCGCGCGGAAGTGTTCGCGCTGTCGTCCGAGCACGAGTGTGCCGTCGCCGGCGGCGCGGAGGTTGCGCACCCACTGGGTGTGTCCACGCGGCGCGACGAGGTAGCGAATACCGTCAAGCGTTAGGAGGTTGACCGGCGTGCGACGCGGCGCGCCCGTCTTCCGGCCGCGCACCTCGAGGATGCGTGACCCCCAGAAGCTGATGCCTGTGCGAGTGAGAGCTGCGACGAGCCGATTGAAGACGTTGCGCGTGAACCAATCGGGCGCCTGGTAATGCCGGTTCGAGCTCATGACATCGAGGTCACGCCACGGGGCCGTAGAGATGGTATTGCGCTGGACGTCGAGCGTCGACTCTAGGGCGAGATGTTGTGGTTGTGGCGGAACACGTTCTCGGGGTCGTAGCGGCGCTTGAGCGCCACGAGCCGCTCGTAGTTGGGGCCGTAGGCAGCACGGACGGCGTCGTCTCCCTGGTCGTCGGCCAGGTAGTTGAGCCAGCGGCTGCCGGTGAAGAACTCCTTCATCGCGAGGAACGTGTCTTTCGTCCACGCGATGTTGGCGTCGTTGTCGGCGGGATCCATCCACACCGAGGGGAGCACGAGATTGAATCCCTCTTCGCGATGCGGCACCGCCGTGTCGGTCGGGCCGACGCGGGTGACGGCTCCGTGGAAGTGCTCGAGCAGGATGGCGCTCATTGGCGACGGAACGCTCGCGAACCGGTCCACCATCGTGTCGATCAATCCGTCGGAGAGGCCGGTGGTGAAGCTCGACAGCCAGTAGTTCATCGAACCGTGGGGGTAGCCCGCATCGAGGATCGTGTTGAACGCGGCGTACGGCATCGGCCCGACTTCGACCATGACAGGCGGCCCCCACTCCTTGAACGGTGCGAGTTCGCGCTCAGCCTCTTCCGCCGTTCCCGCATGGAACGCCAACATCCCTGCCACCTTCATCCCCGAGCCGTCAGGCGCATGCACGAGCGCGGCAAACACGGAGGCGTCGTCGGAGAGGTCGGAGACGGCATCCCGATAGAAGCGGAGCATCTCGCCCGCGCGCTCGATCGGGTGCACGATGAGACCGCCTGTGACCGTCGTCAGCGGATGCAGCCGATACTCGATCGAGGCCGCGATGCCGAAGTTGCCGCCCCCGCCCCGGAGCGCCCAGAAGAGATCCGGGTCGGACTCCTGCGTGACGTCGAGCACGCGACCGTCGGCGGTCACGAGCTCAACCGCACGCACGTTGTCGGCCGCAAGCCCGTGCTTTGCCATCAGCCAGCCGAGGCCACCGCCGAGCGTCAGGCCGGCGATCCC
>Ga0070731_10001553_pt1 | contig 23581 bp, 19 predicted proteins | sample Coa_R1_2_FD_66448 | JGI IMG/M metagenome (GOLD analysis project Ga0070731, IMG submission 66448) | Surface soil microbial communities from Centralia Pennsylvania, which are recovering from an underground coalmine fire - Coalmine... | ecosystem: Environmental > Terrestrial > Soil > Unclassified ... | reverse complement strand
CGTCACCGGTGCGGGAGCGCTCTCCGGCAGCCGCGTCGCTGCAGGTGCGCTCAACAATCCCATCATCTATAACCGCATTGCTGGCGGGATCAGCGTGAGCCAGTTGGTCACCGATTTCGGGCGGACTTCCAATCTGACGGAAAGTTCCCGGCTGCGCGCGCAGGCACAAGCGCAAACCGCGCAAGCCACGCAGGCCGACGTGCTGCTGCAGGTGAACCATGCGTACTTCACCGCGCTGCGCGCTCAGACCGTGCTTCGCGTGGCCGAAGAGACCGTAAAGGCGCGTCAGTTGGTTACGGATCAGGTGACCGAACTCGCCGGCAGCAAATTGAAATCCGGCCTCGATGTGAGCTTCGCCAGCGTGAATTTGTCGGAGTCCAAACTACTGCTGGCCAATGCCCGCAGCGACGTGAAGGCGGCGTTCGCAGAGCTGTCCACCGCGCTCGGCTATCGCGACCTGCGCACTTTCCACCTTTCCGATCCAGCTGAGCCCGGTCCGCTGACGCCAGATCCGGCCAAGCTCATTCAGGATGGGATCATGGCGCGACCGGAACTGGCCAGCAGCCGTTCCGAGCGCGACGCCGCGCTCAAGTTTGCCAGCGCGGAAAAAGCGCTGTCGTATCCGACCATCAGCGCATTGGCTACTGCCGGCGGGCTTCCCGCCTATGAAGATCCGCTGCGCGGTCGCTACGCGGCAGCCGGTATGAACATCAATGTACCGGTGTTCAACGGCCACCTTTTCTCGGCGCGGCGCTCAGAGGCGGACTTGCGCGCCCAGGCCGCCGCGCAGAACTTGCGGGATCTGGAAAATCGCGTGGCGCGGGATATTCAGGTAGCCTGGCTTAACGCCAGCACCGCTTTTGAGCGGCTCGGACTCACAGCGGAATTGCTAGCACAGGCGTCTCTGGCCATGGACCTGGCGCAATCGCGCTACGACCTTGGCCTCAGCTCCATCGTGGAATTGAGCCAGGCACAATTGAATAAAACCTCCGCCGAGATCGCCGCCGCCAGCGCGAAGTATGATTACGAGCTGCTGCGCGCCGTGCTGGATTACCAGGGTGGCGTGCTGCGTTGAAGTTGACGGTGTCCCTCCGCCGATGCTAGCTTCGCAACGATGCATCACAGTGTCTCTCGCATTATCTGGATCGCAGCGTTGTTCTACGCGGCGCAGCCAGGGACGGCTGCAGTCGTTGAAGCGAATCCGGCAAACTACCGCGCGCTCCTCCGCGATTTGAACCCCGGTGACACCTTGAACCTGGCACCGGGAAACTATTCCCGGCTGCCCATCAGGGATGTGAACGGAACGCCGGACGCGTGGATCACCATTACCGGCCCGAAATCCGGACCGCCCGCCGTGATCTTCGGCGTGCTGCATAACAACACTGTCGAAATCACCAACTGCAGTTACCTGGCCATCGAAAATCTGCGTATCGACAGCCGCGGCATTCCGGGCGCATTCGGAATCAGCGCGCGAGAGCACGACAGGAATGTCACCCACCACATCCGCATCGAAGGAAACGTTCTTGTGGGGCTGGATGGCGGCCAGCAGACCGATGGCATTTCGACTAAGACGCCGACGTGGGGCTGGATCATTCGCAACAACCAGATTCTTGGCGCCGGGACCGGCATGTACCTGGGCGACTCGACCGGCTTGGACCCCTTTGTGGCCGGAGTGATCGAGAACAACCTGATCCAGGATTCGATCGGTTACAACCTGCAGATTAAGTATCAGATCGAATATCCATCGCTTGAGGGTTTTCCCAGCGGCCCTACCACAACAATTATCCGCCACAATGTTTTCATCAAGAATGATGTGCTGAGTCCCGATGGAGACCGCCCCAATGTCCTGCTGGGCTCATTTCCCGCTAGCGGCAGAGGGTCGCTGAACATGTACGAGGTGTATGGCAACTATTTCCTTCATAACCACCGGGAAGCGCTGCTGCAGGCATCCGGGCGGCTGAGCATTCATGACAATATTTTTGTGGATGGATCGTACACCTATCCGGCTGTAGTCCTCCGCAAGCAGGAAGATGCTCTGAAAATCGCTTACTTTTACAACAACACCATCTACACGTGGGAGCGCGGCATCCAGATTGGCAGCCGGGCGACGATTGACGACGCGATCACCGGGAATCTGATATTCGCTCTGACACCTCTCGCCGGATTCATCGCCAACAAGTCCAACAACATCCTCGAGACGGTGGACAGCGCGGCGAAATATGTTCGTGCCCCTTCCTATGACCTTGGCTCCATGGATTTTTATCCGTTGCCGGGGAAGTGCCAGGGTACTGCGATCGACTTGAGCCCGTACCACGGCGACGCCGACTACGCGCTGGATTTTAACGGCAGGCCCAAGACGCAGGAAAGAGGCGCGGTGGTTTTTCGCGGCGCATACGCCGGGGAAGGGACGAATCCAGGATGGCAGTTGCAAGCGGACGTTAAGCCTCCGTTTACGTTGTCACCCGTTCAAATGCCTGCGTTGGTGTGGATGAGTCCACCGAGTCTGCCTGTGGGAGCCCCGACGCTGGTCACCTTCACCGGCGCGAACTTCAGTAATGATGCGACTCTTGCGGTCAGCGGTACGGGAATTACAGTTAGCGATGTAAAGGTGACCGACGATACGCAAATCACGGCAACCATCGGGATCGCGCGTGACGGCGCAACTGAAACCCATGACGTCACGGTCAACACGCCTGCAGGTTCGAGCAATCCACTGACACTCAAGACGGCTCGTCCGCGGCCGGCGAAGAAGCGCTGATTAAGCGATGATGTCGTGCACGACGTTGCCGTGAACGTCGGTCAAGCGGAAATCGCGTCCGGCGTAACGATAGGTCAGCCGTTTGTGATCCATGCCAAGCAGATGCAGAATGGTCGCGTGCAGGTCATGGAAGTGGACTTTATTCTCTACTGAGTAGTAGCCGTAGTCGTCGGTTGAGCCGTATTGCAGGCCTGGCTTCACGCCGCCGCCGGCCATCCACACGGTGAATGCTTCGGGATTGTGATCGCGCCCGTCGGAACCTTGCGCGGTCGGCGTCCGGCCGAATTCCCCGCCCCACAAAACCAGCGTGTCCTGCAGCAAGCCGCGCGCTTTGAGATCTTGCAGCAAGCCCGCGATCGGCTGATCCACTTCGTGGGCATTTTGCGAGTGATCGCGCTGCAAGTCGGAGTGCTGATCCCACTTGTAAGTGTGGCTCACCTGGACGAAGCGCACGCCGCGCTCAGAAAGGCGGCGGGCCATCAAACACTGGCGGCCGAAATCTTCGGAGACGCGGTTGTCGATACCGTAAAGCTTGAGCGTCGCGGCGGATTCCTTCGAGATGTCCTGCAACCCGGGGGCTTCGGTCTGCATGCGAAACGCCAGCTCGAAAGATTCGATGCGGCCTTCGAGTGACGCATCGGGACCGGTGCGCGTCAGTTGATCGTGATTCAAATCCTGCAGGTAGTCGAGTTCCATGCGCTGGATATCGCGCGGCGTCTCGGTATTCGCAATGAACGGGATTTTCGCATCGCGCGCGGCGATTCCCACCGAACCAATCGGCGTTCCCGCGTACGGAGCCGGCAGAAATCCGGAGCTGTAGTTGTTAGCGCCGCCGTGGCTCTGCGTCGGGCTGATAGTGATGAAGCCCGGCATGCTCTGGTTCTCGGTGCCGAGACCGTAGGTGATCCACGAGCCCATGCTGGGACGCACGAAGGTGTCGCTGCCGGTGTGCAATTCGAGCAGCGCGCCGCCGTGCCGCGAGTTCGATCCCCACATGGATTTGATGAAGCACATGTCGTCCACTTGCTGCGCGAGCTTGGGAAACAAATCGCTCACCCACATGCCGCTCTGTCCGTATTGTTTGAATTCCCAAGGCGACTTGAGCAGATTGAAGGTTTCGCTCGAAACGACTTTGGGGCGCTGGAACGGCAGTGGTTTGCCGTGATCGCGAATGAGCAGAGGCTTGTAGTCGAACGTATCTACCTGAGACGGCCCGCCGTGCATGAACAGAAAAATCACACGCTTGGCTTTGGGAGCGAAATGCGGCGGCTTCACTGCGAGAGGTCCGGCCGTGGCGGCGCCCATCGTGGCCCCGCGCGCTTCGTCCGCCAGAAGGCCCGCCAGCGCCAGACTGCCGAACCCCGTGCTGCTCACGCGCAGCAACTCACGGCGCGAGAGGCTGCGATTCAGATAAGAATTCCAATGCGGGTTCATAAGCGAATCCTCAATTCAAATAAATAAACTCGTTCGAGCCGATCAACGACTTGCAAAAGCTCTGCCAGGCGAATATCCGGCGCGTCGCGGCGTCCGGATTGCGGGCTTCCATCGCATGATCCACCTGGGCGATGAACGTCATAGCGCGATCGATTTCCTTGGCTGACGGAGGCCTGCCCACCGCCCGCTCGTAGACATCCCGAATGCGACCGGCGTCGTCCACATCATTGCGAGCGAGCAGCTTCTCCGCCATGGTCCGGGTGTGCTGCAAGACTACCGAGCCGTTCATCATGAACAGGGCTTGCGGAGCGATCACCGTGGAATTGCGGTCGCCGTTTGAAGTGGCGGGATCGCCCAGATCGAAAGCCTGGAACACTTCGTACATCGAGCTGCGGACGACGGGAATGTACACGGCGCGCCGGTTGCGATCGTAATCGATGCCGCCGCGCTTTTCGGTATCGCTCACATATTGCCGGTCTTTGAAAGTGAGAATCGAACCACCGGCGGTGAGATCGAGATCGCCCGCGACCGCCAGAATTGCGTCGCGTATTTCTTCCGCTTCCAGGCGGCGGCGGTTCATGCGCCATTGCAACGCATTTTCGGGATCGACCTCAGCGGCGTGCTCGTCGAACTGGCTGCCCATCTGATATGTATTCGAAAGCATGATGAGCTTGTGCATCTGCTTCATCGACCAGCCGTTTTCGACAAATCGCAGCGCCATCCAATCGAGTAGCGGCTGATTGCTGGGTGGCAATCCGAGGCGTCCAAAATTGTCAACGGTAGGCACGATGCCGCGCCCAAAATGCCAGCGCCACAGGCGATTCACCATGACGCGGCTGGTGAGCGGATGATCGGGCTGGGTCAGCCATTGGGCAAATTGCAGACGGCCGCTTTGTCCGGCGGGAATGGGCGGCTGATTGTCTCCGGCGATGACTGGCAGGAAACGGCGCGGCACGACTTTGCCCAGCGTCCAGTGGCTGCCTCGCAGGTGAATCGCGAGATCGGCGGCTGATGAGCCATCGGCGACGCCCATGGCTTGCGGAAATTCGGGTTTGGACGCTTCCAGATCTTTGCGCTCTTTTTCCAGTTGGGTCAATTGGGTTTGCGCCGCTGCGGGGAAATACTCGCGGGGCTCATCCGGGGCGCGAAACGGGCCGGCTTTTTCGTACAGTTCCTGACGCAGCGCTTCCATGCCGGGATCCGCCAGCGTGGCCGGCTTCACGTCTTTCTTGGCCGGTTCATCCATGTCCGAATCGCTATCGTCGGGCTGCGGAAGGGTGGCACGCAGCGCCTGCCATTGCCGGTTGGCTTCCTGGAACAACTGCTGGTATTTGGCGGCCAGTTCTTCGCGGGTCTTGGGATGGAACTGTTGGAACGACTGTGCCGCGGGCGAGGTCCAGGCGCTCAGCGTCTTGCTATCGAGGGCGTGCTGCGCGTCAAACACATACCACGCAAATAGCACCGAATGGGGCGCGCCTTTCGCGCGGTGCATCTCCTCCACCCAATGATCCAGAATGCCGGGATTGATGCCGTACTCTCGCGCGATCTGCACATTGGATTTGGGAATGGGCGTACCCGCCGGCAGCGGGTTGGGCGCGAACGCCAGTTTTTCGAAATACGGAAAACGCGATTTGTGTTCCAGACGCAGCACGTTCTTGCCTGCAGTAAAAGGCAAAATGCCGGTGACCGACCAGCCGCCCGCATCCGGCGATGCGCCGCGATTAGTGACAGCCCCGGCGCCTTTCATCATCAAAACGCCATTGATCCAGATATCCGCGGTGCCTCCGCCTGTCTCCTGTTCCAGGAAATCCAGTTGGTAGTTGCCCGCCTTGGGGATCGTGATGTCGTATTCGGCGAAGAACGGACCCTTCTCGTCTTTCGCGACATTGGGCTTGCCTTTTTCGAGCGTGCGCGGTGCATTGCCGCGCTCAAAGGTGCCAGCGGCTCGGATCACGCTGCTCTCCGGCATCTTGCCTTTGCCCGCAAACACGGGAGTCAGCGCGATTGATTCGTACCGCAGAACGTCGGAGGCGGCCAACAGGTAGGCCCCAGCCTTCTCGCGCGCTTCCGCGGACAGCTTGCGATTCTCCGCGCTGGTGAGCCGGTTGATCTCTTTGCCTTTGGCTTCGATTTTCTTTTCGTGCTCTTCCAGACGCGCGCGATCATCCGGCGGAGCCAGCACGTACTCATGCCACTTGGCCACCACTTTGAAATTCTCCATGGTCTTCGAGCTCTTGAAGATTCCGGCCATGGAATAGTAATCGGCCTGGGCGATGGGATCGAATTTGTGATCGTGACAGCGGGCGCAGCCTACAGTGAGGCCCATGAAGGTTCGTGACGCCGTGTCGAGTTGCTCGTCGACGATGTCCATTTCCATCTTCACGGGATCGTCTTCGGCCAGCATCTTGGCGCCGAGCGAGAGATAGCCGGTTGCGGTCCAGCGTTCAAATGTTGTCGCCAAATCGCTCGCGCCGGGAAGTAGATCACCGGCCAGTTGCTCACGCACAAACTGGTCGTAGCGCTTGTCTTTATTGAACGCCTGGATTACGTAATCGCGGTAGCGGTAGGCGTTACGGTACACCAGGTTTTCGTCGAGGCCGTTGGAATCCGCGTAACGCGCGACGTCCAGCCAATGCCGTCCCCAGCGCTCGCCATAGCGCGGAGAGGCCAGCAGGCGGTCCACTACGCGGGCGAATGCGTCGGGCTTGGCGTCATTGAGAAAAGCTTGCACTTCTTCAGGCGTGGGCGGAAGGCCGGTCAGATCGAAAGTAGCGCGGCGAATGAGCTCGCGCTTGCTCGCCGGCGGCGCGGGCGCCAGTTGTTTGGCTTCGAGAGCAGCCAGGATAAAGGCATCGATCGGTGTCTTCACCCAACTGGGATTTTTCACTGCTGGGATGGCGGATTCCGCCGGCCGCACGAAAGCCCAGAATTTTTGGGGTGATTTCGCGGCCTGCGGCGCGGCGTTCGCCCAAGGCGCTCCCATCGCAATCCATTGCGCGATTAGGGCTACTTCGGCGTCGCTCAGTCTGCCGCTTGGCGGCATCTTGAGGCCGTTGCCAGTTTGCCGGACCGCTTGGATCAGCAGGCTTTCATCGGGTTTGCCGGCGACGATGGCAGCGCCGCGGCTTCCGCCGTGCAGGATCGCTTCGCGGCTGTCGAGGCGAAGGCCGCCCATCGGCTCGCCGCCGCCCCCGTGGCACACCAGACAGCGCTGAGCCAGCACCGGGCGAACATTTTTCTCGAAGAAATCGGCGCCGTCGGTTTGCGCGCCAGCCCGGTCCAGGGTGAATGCCGCGAACACCAGCAGCACGCCACAACGGAGGAGGACTCTTGTAGTTATCCCTTTTCCAATCAACGATCGCCCCGTGACATCTAAACGAATATTATCGCACGCCGTGCGATCCATTATTCTCCAGGAGCGGAGTGTTTAGCCTTCGGTACATCTCCCGATTGTGTCCAACCGCGCCCCGAGGCTGTCTTCGGGATATCGAATTTTAGCTTGCGTCGATCGTGAATGGCCCGATAGTCTCCTCGGTAAGTGTGGACTTAGCTTCTCGGCCCACGCAGGCAACCTATTTGGCCACGATTCCCTGGAATTCCGAGAGACGGTGGCCCAATTCCCGTTGCTTGAGCTCTTCGACGACGGCTCCTGGAGGTTAATCGCCAGCGCACAGTTCGTGGAAACGATCCCGGCCGGTTTACCTTGGAATCACCACAAGGTGCCGTGCCGGAGCCGTCCTCGCTACGGCTGAGTTTTACCGTGATGCTAACACTCGGATTGGCCGCGCGGCACCGCTTATCAAATGTGAAGGCCGAAGCGCGCAAGCATGTCTCGCCGGCCCAAACTGGTAACGCCTAGCGCCCGGCTGTCGAGATCCTGGATCACCCATTTTCGCTTCAGCGCGATTTTCAGAAGCTCCGCGCCCAACGCTCCGCCGATGTGCGGGCGGCGCTCACTCCAATCCAGGCAGGCGGGAGCAAAGCGGCGGCGCAGCATGCGGGTGGCTTCGATATCCACGCCGAGAGCTTCCAACGCCTTGGTTCCGCGGGAGGTGAGATCGTAGGCATTGCCGCTCGCGGTGGATAGCCAACCCAAAGCCTGGAAGCGGTCGTGGAGCCCCACGCCGATGGCGCCGGCCAGGTGATCGTAGCAAGTCCGCGCGGCCCGCAGCCGGCTGGGCGTGCGGGGCACGAACTTGCCGCGGCGTCCTCCGGCGAGCACGCTCAGACCTTCAAGCGCTTGCGCCACGTTCGGACCGTCCAAACTGTAATAGCGATGCTTCCCCATCACCATCACTTTGACCAGATGCGCCGTTTTCAGCCGGCTTAGGTGCACGCTGGTAGTCGACGGGCTGACCTCCGCGACCATCGCCAGCTCCGTGCTGGTGCGCGAATGGCCGTCCATCAGGCAGTAGAGGATACGGGCCCGCGCCGGCTCACCGATGGCGGCGGCGATTCGGGAGACCGCGGCATCGGCGTAGTGTTCGACATTCACACTTTGATGGTAGACGAATTATCCCTGGCCGAACAAATGGCATACTGCGGCTGTGAATCCGGATGAGATAAGCCGCCGTGACGCCATCGCGGCTACGGTCGCTATCTTGACCGCCGGACCGGCCACTAGGAGAACAGCCATGACCATCACCTGCGTAATCCGCTACCAGATCGATCCCTTTCAGCGGGATGGATTCAAGAAGTACGCCGAAAACTGGGGCCGCATCATTCCACGCTGCGGCGGCCACCTGGTCGGATATTTTCTGCCTTACGAAGGCACCAACGATGTGGCCTGGGGGTTGATTGCCTTCGCGAGCCTAGCCGCTTATGAGATTTACCGCGCGCGCTTGAAGGCGGATCCGGAAGCGCGCGAGAATCTGGCGATGGCCCAGGCCAAGCGGCTGATCCTGCGCGAAGAAAGAAACTTCGTCGAGGTGGTCGAAGGCACGTTCGAGGTGCCGTCGACATTCACGGCTTGACCAGCGTGCCGTCGATCATGTGCGGCGTCATCCAGTCCGGTACGGGGTAGGACTTCAGCGGATACTTGGCGGCGATCGTTTCGTTCAGATCCACGCCCAGGCCGGGAGTGCGGTTGCCGTACAGATAGCCGCCTTTGATCTCGGTGGTGCCGGGCATCATTTCGTGGATCAGGTCCGGGAAACGGCATTGCTCGTGGACGCCGAATGCCGGGCTGGTAACTTCCACGTGGTAGCTCGCCATCTGATGCAGCGGGTCAGGCTCGCCGCCCTGCTGGAATGCCGTGCGCACTCCGAAAGCTTCGCAGAGGTTGGCGATCTTCTTCAGCGGGGTAATGCCGCCTATCGACGACATGTGGCAGCGGGCGAAATCGATCAGCCTTCCCGTGATCAGCGGCACGTATTCGAGAGGATGTGTGAACAGCTCCCCGATGGCCATCGGCGTTGTCGTCACCTGGCGTATTTGCTGGTACCAGGCAATCTGCTCAGGCGGCAGCAGGTCCTCGACGAAATACATGCGGTAGGGCTCCATGCGTTTGGCGAATTCCGGCGCCAGGTGCGGGCTCAGCTTTTCATGCACGTCGAAGATGAGCTTCGGCGAAAAGCCCAGCTTGGCGCGCAGGTACTCGAAGCTCTTGGGAATGTTTTCCAGAAACAGCTCGTCATCAAAAGCGGGGCCGCTATAGCCGCCTTCGACCCGGCTGCCCTGGCCGGGAGGAATCATGCCTCCGCCGCCGTAGCCTCGGAGCTGCGCACGCACATGCTGATATCCCGCTTCCGTGTACTTGCGAACATTCTCGGCCAGGGTTTCGTGATCCGGGCCATCGGCATGGGCATAAAGCGCAATCGCATCGCGCACCTTGCCGCCCAGCAGTTCGTAAACCGGCATCCCGGCGCGCTTGCCTTTGATGTCCCAAAGCGCCATGTCGATCGCGCAAAGCGCCTGGTTGAGGATGGTGCTGTTGCGGCGGTAGGAGTGCACGTTGGTGGCCTGCCACATTTCCTCGATGCGGTCGACATCCTTGCCGGTCCAGAACGGCGCCAGGCTCTTCTCAATCGCAGCCACAATGGCGAACGACTGCTCCAGATTGTTGGCGGAACCGAGTCCGTACAGCCCCGGTTCGCTGGTGATCACCTTGACGAATACCCAGGGAAAGGAGTTGGCGCTGGTGCCGATCACCTTGATTTCTTTGATCGTGAGCGGCGGCAGGCCGCGCGTGCGCTGCGCGTATAGTTCGGCCGCCATTACCGGCATGGCGGTAGCGGCTTTCCAAAATTCTCTGCGGGTCAGCATGGATGCACCTCGATTCCGGTAGTGTATCCGCTCAAACGGGTGGGAACTACGGAAAAACCCCGCTCCCTGGCGCAAAGGACAGAATTTTTCCAATAGTCCTGAGCAATCGGACCTTTGCCCAAAGTATGGTAAAGCGTCATGTTTCATTTCCACCCACAACTATCAGAAAACACGATACATAGCAGGAGTACCTCATTTTGGAGTATTAATTGCTGCCAGCACGTCGCCGAAACATAGATCGAGAGGTGAGGTATGAAGTGGAATCTAGCGGGAGTCTGCATCCTGTTGGCATCGGCTCTGCCGGTTTGGTGTGGAGCCAGCACGGGCTCGGGCACTACTGGCATTGCCGTTTCATCGGTTCCTGAGCCGGGCAGCCTCATTTTGCTGGGCACCGCCGTGGCTGCCGGCTTTGGGTTGGTTGCCTTGCGTCGTCGCAAATAGCGCCGCGCTGTTTGTCGGTAGGCAGGACAGTGAGCACAAGTGTGCCTCGCTGCCCATCGGTTTTCAGATTGCGAGGATCGGCGATCTTGCCGGCTGCGCAACTCATAAGACAGCCGGTTGACCACCAGGCATCAACACGATCAGGTGTAGCGTGATTCCTCGTCAGCCAGTTTCGTGCTGAGCCGGGGTGTTACTCACCAAGAGGCCTCTGCCCCTTCGCCTGACGGTTAATTCTTTGATGGGAATTGGTCGGGGCGCGGACTAGAACCAAGCCCTTGTCGGGACATCCGACGTCGTGGAATTCAGCCCTCGGCTCGACACGGTGCCGCCAGGCAAATCTGGTAGCCACAGGCGGACGTCCGAGCAAACGAAAAAGCCTCTGCAAGCCGTTCGAGCAAGTCATGGCGACGCTCGGCATAATTGTATCGGCAAAATCACTGCACAATTGTTACGCTTAACGGTCGCCTCCATGGATTTGATCAAGGGCGAGTCCGAATAAAAGGAGCTTTTCATGAATCCAAATAAAGCATTGTGGGAAAAAGGCGACTTCACGGAAATCGCCGCTTTTATGCGTCAGTCTGGCGAGGCGGTCATTCAGTCCCTGGCGATCACGCCGCTGCTGAGGGTCCTGGATCTCGGTTGCGGAGACGGCACCACGGCGATTCCGCTGGCCCGAGCGGGAGCGGACGTGACCGGAATCGACATTGCCAGCAACCTTGTTGAAGCTGGGAAAAAACGCGCCGCGGAAGCAGGCCTCACACGGCTGACGTTTGAGGAAGGAGACGCGTGCAATCTGGAACGTGTCGCCGACCATTCGTTCGATATCACCATTTCAGTGTTTGGCGCCATGTTTGCGCCCAGGCCGTTTGATGTCGCCAGGGAGATGGTGCGCGTCACGAAAACCGGCGGCCGCATCGTCATGGGCAACTGGATTCCAAACGATCCTACGTTCGTATCGCAAGTGCTGAAGATCAGCTCTGCGTTTACGCCTCCACCGCCGGAAGGCTTCATCAGTCCCATGACATGGGGCGTCGAAAGCAACATCGTCGAGCGCTTTGGCCAGGCCGGAGTGCGCGCGGAAAACATCTCCATGGCCAGGGACACGTACTACTTTGCCTCGCCCGAAAAAAGTCCGGCTCAGTTCATAGACCTATTTGAAAACTTCTATGGACCGACCATGAACGCTGTCGAAGCGGCTCAGAAAAACGGGAGAGCTGAGGAACTACACAAGCAGCTCGTGGAACTGGCGAACTCGCAGAACCAAAGTAAAGACGCCGGCACTTTTATTCCCGCCACCTTTATGCGAGTCACTGTTTCGCTTTAGATCAAATCTAAGTTTTGACGGGCTTGTGGACACTGAATGCGCCGCTGCACCTGATTTCGGGGAAGTATTCTACGCTCACCGGCCTAAGACGGCTTGTGGAGGAGGCGTTTCCGGGGTGGGCACAATTCTTGGCACAATGACAAAACTCCGCCGAATCCGCCATCATCGGCAGTGGAAATAACGGAATGAGTGTAGAAACAGTTGGTCGGGGCGCGGAGATTCGAACTCCGGACCTCCTGGTCCCGAACCAGGCGCTCTACCAGGCTGAGCCACGCCCCGATTGAAACAGCTCGAACCGGGATGCCCGAGCCAGTCCTCAGTGTAATGGCTGCGCCGCCAATGCACAAGGTATACTGACTTGGTTCCTCAACCTCTCAAGGAGCTTTTCGCGTGACATGCACACCTGATCTCAACCGGCGATCCTTCCTCGGGGCAGCGCTCGCGGGCGCGGCCGCCCTCCCTGTCCTGGCTCAGTCGCAGCGTGATTATAGCGGCCATGAGCCGGCGCGCTATCCCGATCCCGATATCATCGTCCTCGACAAGCGGTTCGCGAAATATAAGATCAACAACACATCCATCCACCGGCTGTTCACCGGCTGCCTTTGGGCCGAAGGGCCGGCGTGGAGTGCGTCGGGGCACTACCTGGTCTGGAGCGATATTCCCAACGACCGGCAGATGCGTTGGCTCGAAGAAGACGGCCACGTCAGCGTAATGCGTAGCAACGCCGGCAACATCAACGGCAGCACTTTCGACTTTGAAGGGCGCCAGCTTTCCTGCGAGCACAACACCGGGCGCGTGGTCCGCTACGAGCACAACGGCAAGTTGACGGTCATCGCCGACAAGTGGCAGGGCAAGCAGCTGAATGCGCCCAACGACATCGTCGTACATCCCGACGGTGGCATCTGGTTTACGGATCCCGGCTACGGAGTCCTCGGCTTCTATGAAGGGCATGTCGAGCCGCTCCGCTTGAAGGAAGCGGTGTACCGCGTTGATGGCAAGACCGCCAAAATCGAAATGGTCACCGATGAATTGTTCAAGCCCAACGGCCTCTGCTTTTCGCCGGATTACAAAATGCTGTACATCTGCGAAACGGGCCACACGCATTATCCGCAAGCGCCCAACATTATTAAAGTGTGGGATGTGGTGGACGGGCGGACGCTGCGCAATTCGCGCCAGGCAGTTTCGATGGATCTCGCCGGCAAAGGCTCAGGCTTGGCCGATGGCGTTCGCGCCGATAAAGACGGCAATCTTTGGGTGGGCGCCGGCTGGGTGGGTCCAGGCTACGACGGCGTGCATGTTTTCACGCCGGCCGGCGAGCGCATCGGCATGATCCTGCTGCCGGAAATTTGCGCCAACCTATGCTTTGGCGGCTCCAAGGGCAACCGGCTGTTCATGGCCGCCAGCCAGTCGCTGTATACGGTGTACGTGGAAACACAGGGCGCCCACATCACGTAAGCTTGTAGAAGTATGCAATGGACACCGGGCGGTTCCGACGAAGACATTGAGGATCGCCGCGACGATAGCGGTGGCGGTGGAGGATTTGGCGGAGGCGGTGGATTCGGCGGCGGTGGCGGCGGACCCTTCGGCGGCGGCGGTTTCGGCGGCGTGCACCTGGGCATCGGCGGCGTTCTGGTCATCGGGGTATTGAGCCTTCTCTTCCGCCAGAATTTCTTCTCCGTTTTCCTGGGCCCGGGTGGCGCGCCGCCGGTGCCTCGCCCACCGATAGGAAGGCAGTATGGTGGACCTCCACCACGCAACCCCCAGCGGGATGCGCAAGAGAAACCCGAGTACGATTTCGTCGTGTTTGTGCTGAACGACGTGCAGGCCAATTGGGACAAGACCCTGCCGCGATTGACCAGTGTGCCCTACCGCCATGCCCGGCTGGTGCTGTATCGTGACGCAATTCCATCGGCGTGCGGACAGGCGCAATCCGCAGTTGGTCCTTTCTACTGTCCGGAAGATCAGAAGGTGTATCTCGATCTTGGATTTTTTGACGAGCTGGAAAAGCGCTTTGGCGCGCCGGGGAAATTTGCGCAAGCTTACGTGATCGCGCACGAAATCGGCCACCATGTGCAGCGACTGCTGGGGATCGAATCCAAAGTGCGAGCCATGCAGCAGCGGAATCCGGCAGATCGCAATCCGCTTTCCGTCAAGCTGGAACTGCAAGCCGATTGTTTCGCCGGCGTTTGGGGATTCTCAACGGAGGAGCGGAAGATCGTAGATGAGGCGGACGTCGCGCAGGCGCTTCATGCGGCGTCGGCGATCGGCGACGATCGTTTGCAAAAGATGGCGCGCGGGCGGGTGAGCCCGGAAACGTTCACTCACGGCTCCTCGGCGCAGCGGATGGAGTGGTTCAAGCGCGGATTGCAGGCGGGACAGGTTTCGGACTGCAACACGTTCGCCTCCCGCTAGGTGTCTTTGGATTTCGAATTTCGGAACAGCATCCGGTCTACTTTTTGGAGCTCAGAACCAGCTCGCGGCTTTGCTTCACCAGGGACTTGACCTCAGTCCAGTTCAGCGGCGCCGCATGTACCTTGAGCGATACCCAGCCGTGTTTGCCAATGTAGGGCGTGCGATAGAACCGAGGATCGGCTTCGAACATGCCTTGCAGCGTCTTGCCCACCTTGATGCAGATCGACAACTCGTTCTTATAGGTTTCGAGCACCGTGAACGTCTTGCCGGCGGCCTTAAATGTCGGGTGGCCGAAGGTGACCGTCTCGGTCGTGTCAGGCAGGGCGCTGCAAATCCGGCGCAGCCGCTCTAAGACGGTTTCTTCGGTGACGTTCACAGCTTAATCGGATATTCCAGATTGAACGTGAGGCGCGTTTCAGTCGGAATCTTGACGCGCTGGCCTTTGGTCATGACTTCCGCGCCGGTTCCGGCGGCCGCGCCGGCGCCCGCGCCAATCGCCGCGCCTCTGCCGCCGCCGGCGATCGCGCCGATAATAGCTCCAAGCGCCGCCGTTCCGCCGATGACTTTACCGCTTTTGGCCCCGCGGCCCGCACTGGCCTGCTGGACGGCCTGCGTGTTGATATCCACCCAGCGGCCTTGCACCATCACCGAAACCAGATCCAGAGTCAGCACAGTTTTGCCCGTGATCTTGCCGGATTCTTTGTCGTCCACCAGTTTGACGGTAACGTCGGCGCCGCGCGGGATGGCGGTTTCGCCGTTGATCAGCACCGGCTCATCCAGGCTGGCGCGAAACGTTTGCCCGGTGCGGTTCACCTGGGAATCCACCGATTCAATCATGCGCACCACCAGCGGCGTGCCGGCTGGCAGCTCAATCCCTGCGGTCGCGGGACGCGAGTAACTCTGACTCGAGGAATCGGGGCGGAGAATGCTGGGACGCTCCCGGGGAGTGGAGTCTCGCAGAACGGGCATATCTCTGGGAGGAGGCGCGGCATCGGCATTCGGGTTACCGCGGAAGTGGATGCTTTCGACCTGATCGATAGCAAAATTCTGGATGTTTCCGCCGACTTCCATGCGAATTTCGCGCGTGTTCCCGCCCAGGAACGTTCCCTCGACGGCGCGGCCGTCCTTCAGGTTTAGCGTGTCGGCAAACCCGAGGCTCACCAGCCCGGCCGCCGCGACCCAAATGTAAAAATAACGGAGCATAAACCCTCCCTATGCATACCTCACTAAGACGCGGCCTGATCAGGCAGCGTTGCGATTTTTTAATCCACGCAGCAGGCCTTCGACCACGCTCTTGCCGCGCTCATAAGCCAGGCGGTAGACATCGCTCCCCTCGCGTCCGGAAAATCCGGAGCCGGTGCGATGAAAGCGCTCCAGTCCCATCCCAACCACGAAAGTCCCCGCAAAAGCGATCGCGCCTTTGGGAATCAAGCCACAACCGAACGGAATCTTGCCCGCCAACTCCCGCGCTAGCGCCCGCCAGCCAAAAGCACCCGCCACAATCGACGCGATTTCGCTCTTCTGCAGGGAATATCCCACCGGCTTGCTGCTGGCGGCGGCAATCATGAATGCCAGGCGAATCTGGTTGATGGTGAGGAATGCAGTGTCGCTGGCAAATTCACCGAGCGACCACGGCAGTTCGGCTAGGCTGGGAATCACGTCGGGCAGAGCCGTAACCACGGCAAATAAGGCATTCTCGCGGGACACGGTGTAGATCGCGCGATCGACCACCGGTTGCCGGAAGGGATAGAAATTCCGCGCCAGTGCCAAGCCGAGATCTTCGTTTTGCACCAGAATTTCGCGCAACGTAGTTTCTTTGTCGCCGGCGCGGTAGATGATGGCGTGCCCGGGCGCCTCGGCATCGGGCGCGGCCAGCAGAAAATCGAACGCGGTCTGCTCGCTTACGCCCACGCGGTGCAGCATGACGCCGGATTCGGCGCGTTTGCGCGGCGGCGTCTTGGCGGACGGCAGGAGAAATTCCTCCATCTCCGCGAAGCCGGCTTCATCGGCGGCGATGAGGCCGATGTCTACGCGGCGGTGGGCTTGCGCCTCAACCTCCCCGGGGTCGAGCGTACTGACGGCACGCCGGATCTCTTTGAGGATGGCCATGGACATGGTACCTCCACTTTACAGGGGGAGCTGTGCGGCTGGCAATTGAAGGATGACGTGCTGGCGGGAACGAACCGGTTGTCAGGGGCGTCGGAGAACACCACGAATACCAACAGATCCAGGAACGCAGTGCGATCTTGATCGCAATCGAACACTCTGGCTCGCCCTCTGCCGCGCTGAGAAATTTGATGCGGCGATCCAGGCACGATGATTCGCTTGCATCCGGGCATATGCGAAGGTAGTGTCGATGGTGGGGAATATCTTGTGGGAATGGAGGAAAGGGGTCGTTGTCCCGGATTCCCCCAGAGTTTCACTCGTACAATCAACCCTGAGCTCATGGGAAAACAATTCCAAGTGTTTCTTTTGCCCGACGACGTTGAAGCTCTTGTAGCGAAGCTTCGAGAGACAGTGGGTGTTTACGCTATCGGTTCTCGCTCAGAAAGCCCTACGCCAACGTTGGTGGCATCTCCGCTTCGCACGCAGGGAGCGTTTGTCCGAGTAGATTGCTTTTTGGTGCCCCGGCCTGATGCTTCGGTCCAGACACGACACATCGCATCACAAGGGTACTGGTCAGTTGACGGCTTGTTTTCGGACGTGATCGAGTTCAGCGGATGCCACTATGACAAGTCCACGCTCAAGCGTGGAAGAATGTTCTACGATACTGGATTTTACAAGGATGTGAAGTGGCAGGACAAGCCGAAAGAGTTTCTTGATTGGGCCAAGACGGTGTTTTCAAAGGCGAAGTCCGAGCTAAAGTTTGATCGAGATCATGAAGCCTACGTGGGGCCTCTAACAAATGAGCGGCGTGCCAATGGTGGGGTTCTGCTGTTGCAGAGCTTCCGGGGACAGCCACCTGTCACCGCCTGACCTTGCAGGTAGCAGTTCAGGCCCCGCAAGGTCGATTCTTTATGCTTGCCAGCGCCCGTCGCAATCAGCAACTCATGCCAGCTTCCGCCGCTGCACTTCGATGAAAACAGGGACAGACGACATTTTCATTCGAGCACGAACCCTGCTGGGGAGGAACGTCACGTTAGAGGGGAAGTTGTGCGCCTCGCAATCGAAACATGACTTGCAGGCTCGCGCGCCAGCCGGCGCCCAGGCCGATGCGCTCTACTTCGATCTCCGGCGCGAAAAATCGCAAAATGGCTTCGCTTGAGGGATGAAATTCGAATGCGGGTGCGATGAGCAGCAAGCGCGGCGCTTCCGGCCGCAAGGCAATGCCGGGGAAATAGCCGGCAGCTGTGAACTCGCCGCGATCCAGGTGCCATTTGACGCGCATCCAGTAATCGAGCGCCTGCAACGGGAGATGCACATCGGCGGTGGCTTTCAGTTCCAACACTGCCAGACGGCCGGAGGCGTCAACCGCCAGCAGATCGATGACGCTGCGCTCGGCGGCCGCGAAAGCCGGAACCTGCCCGTAGACCGGCGCGGGAAGCAGCGACGCGTCCATAGTTTCCAGTTCCGCTCGCACGCGCGATTCGAGCCAGGCTTCCGGCTGACGGCGGTACAGCGGATGATCGCGCCCCTTGGCTGACGGCGTTCGCACGCGCGCGAGCTCTCGCGCCAGTTGTTCGATCTCGCCGCCATTGTGGGCGCTCGCCTCGCGGCGCTGCGCCAATCCGAAACGCAGCTCGCCCGCTCGCGTGTGGGCGAATTCCAGGCCATTCACGCGCAGGCTGATCTCGCCATCGTGCCGGTCAACCTGCTCCACTTCCGGCACGCGATCCAGCAGATCGGCGACGGCGGCATGTGGCTGCGCCGCACGGCGGCAGGTATCCAAGTGAGTTTCCAGATTGCCGCGGTCGCGCAAATCGAGCTTGCCGGCGTAGTCCTCGCCGGAATAACCAAACACTTCGAAACGCGCGGCGCGAGGATCGAGAAAAGCCAGGCGCAGGCACGTCGTCCGCTCCTGGCCATTCGCCAGAAACAGCGCCAGGCTTTCGACGGTGGCGCCGGGCGCGCGCCTTCGCAGGTAATCCAGCCAGATGAGGCCAAAGCTCAAGATGCCGGAAGCATCCAGCATGTCCGGACCCGCGGCAATCGCGGCGATACCGGCGCTGCCCTTCATCAGCAGAGCGCGCGGATACACCGGCGACAGGCTATGTTCGAGATCGGCTTCGGCACTCAATTCGGCAATGCGCCAATCGGGAAACTGGCGCGACAGAAAGCCACGAAAGCGCTCGCGAAAAGCCAGGCGCACGCCGCGGCGGTCCCAATCCTGGGTCCAGGAGCGGGCCAGATCCACCAGAAACAGGCGGCCCTGCTTGCCCGCGAACCGCTCGACGACCAGTTCGAGCCGGCCCGGCGATTCCTGATGAATCGCCACCACGCGCCGGACCAGGTTGCGGCGCTGATCCCAGGCCTGCAGGGTGAGGCGCGCGTTCTGCTCTTCGAGCGAAAAGCTGCCGTCGGCGAGCGCCAGCCAGTCTTCACCGGGTTCGAGTAGCGCTGGTTTTTGGGAGGCTTTGAGAAAACGCTCAATAGCCGCTCGGGCGTCGCCGGACGTTGCTCCGTGCGCCCGCCGCGCGGCGGGTTTCACTGCTGCCAGTCTAACCCACTGCTGCTAGGATTGTAGGCAGCTTGCCTGATACGCTCCGCCAGAACCTGGAAATTGTTCGCGACCGTATTGCCCGCGCCGCCGCCAAAGCCGGCCGCGATCCCGCCGCCATCACGCTCATCGCGGTGACCAAAATTTTTCCGGCGAGCGCGATTCGCGAGGCTTATGAACTCGGCTTGCGCGACTTCGGCGAAAACTACGTGCAGGAGTTCGAAGGCAAAGCGCCGGAAGTTGCCGACCTCGCCGAGGCGCGCTTCCATCTGATCGGCCATCTGCAATCCAACAAGGCGCGCAAAGCCTCCGAGCTGTTTCACACCGTGCAAACCGTGGATTCGGCCAAGCTCGCCCGTCGCCTGCACGACGCCGGCAAGGCGCTGGACGTCATGCTGGAGGTAAAGCTTTCGGAAGAGGAAAACAAGAGCGGCGCCGACCCCGCGGAAATTCCCGCCCTGATTGAAGCCGTGCGGGCGCGCTCGAACCTGCGTCTGCTGGGGCTGATGACCATGCCGCCGTGGTCGGACGATCCGGAGCCTTCGCGGCCCTATTTTCGCCGCCTGCGCGAGCTGGCCGTGCAGCATGGCGTCACCGGTCTCTCGATGGGTATGTCGCACGATTTGGAAACCGCCATCGAGGAAGGCGCGACACACGTCCGCGTGGGCACGGCGCTGTTCGGCAAGCGGAAGAAACCGTGACCGTAGGATATTATGCTCCGCTGCCTCCGGCCCGCACCGGCGTGGCCGATTACGCGGCCACCCTTCTCGCAGCCCTGCGCGAGCGCGGCCCGGTCAACGTGAATGCGTCCCACGCGGATGTGTTTCTCTATCACTTGGGCAATAACCAGCTTCACGGCGAGATTTACCGGCGCGCGCTAGACCGGCCCGGCGTGGTGGTGCTGCACGATGCCGTCTTGCAGCATTTCTTCCTGGGCTCGCTGAGCGAGGAGAAATACATCGAAGAATTCGTTTTCAATTATGGCGAGTGGCATCGCGACCTGGCGCGCGCCTTGTGGCGCAACCGCGCCCTCTCCGGCGGCGACCCTCGCTACTTCGCCTACCCCATGCTGCGCCGCATCGCTGAAGCTTCGCGCGCGGTAGTGGTGCATAATCCGGCGGCGGCGCGCATGGTGCGCGAACATGCGCCGTCAGCCCGGGTGATCGAAATTCCGCTGCTGTTTGCGCCGCCGGAGATGCCGCCCGAAGCCGAATCGGTGCGAATGCGCGCGCAGTGGGGCGTGGGCCAGCGCTCGTTTCTATTTGGTGTCTTGGGATATCTGCGCGAGCCCAAGCGCATCGCCACCATCCTGCGCGCGTTCGAAACCGTGCGCCGCTTTTGTCCCGGCGCGATGTTGCTGATCGCCGGCGATTGCGAGTCGCGCCACCTGCAGCGGATTCTGCCTCGCAGCGGCGCGGGCATTCTGCGCCTGCCGTATCTCGAGGGAAATAAGTTCTGGAGCTCAGCCATGGCCGTCGACGCCTGCATCAATCTGCGCTATCCGGCGGCGGGCGAGAGCTCGGCCATCGCCACTGGCATGATGGGAATCGGCAAACCGGTGCTGGTGACCGCGGGCGAGGAGACATCCGCCTATCCGGAGACCGGCTGCGTGCGCATCGAAGCAGGTCTGGCAGAGCAGGCCAGCCTTACCGAACATAGCGTACTGCTCGGAATGTATCCGCAACTGGCGCGTGAAATCGGCGCACGCGCGGCCGAGCATATCCGGCGCGAACATTCGCTCGACCGCGTCGCCGATGAGTACTGGAAAGTTCTGCAAGTGGCCGTGAATTGACTTGGCGCGCGCCAGCGCGGTATGTTCCAAAGGTAGAGCGAATCAGCCAGGGCGCGGTAGCCAAGTGGTAAGGCAAAGGTCTGCAAAACCTTTATTCGTCGGTTCGATCCCGACCCGCGCCTCCAACTCCTTTTCAACAATCTCAGAGGCAAGACCGGTTTAGCGTCTTCGCGGGATAGCGATCAGCAGGCCGGCGCTTAGCCCAATCGAGCGCTCATGCCCTCGCGCGAAGCTGTACTCGTAGCCCGGTTCGAGGAACCAGCCAAAGCGATGCTTCGAGGAGGGCCAGAACATAAAGTCCAACACCACTTCGCCGCCGAGGGAGTTGGTTGTCACGCCGTACGCCCTCGTATGTATCCACTCCGGGCCAACGCCGAACATAAATTCCACTTTTTCTGAGAGGGTCCAAGGCTTCTTGAACAGAAGGTCCCTATCCCATTCTGTCGAGTGACGGCGGAAGAGCGGCGTCGTGCCGGCTTCAATCTCGAGCCACTTTTCTATCGGTGTAAATTCAACCGCTAGGTCCCCGCCGAAGCTTGACCCACCCCCCTTGAGGTCCCGCCCGGTGGCTCCGCCCAACTCAACGATTGCCGCAGGCTCAAGCTCTTTATCGACTGACTGAGCGGAACCGCTTCTCGGGTAGAAAAACAGTGATGCGAACAACAGAGATTTGATTGCGTTCATTGTGAACAACAGGGATTTTATCGCGTTCATTCGTGGGCTCGTGTCCAAGCTCCAATATTGGTCGCCCGACGGCTGATATTTCGCCACTCAAGAATTTGTCCAATTCGGCCGAAGTTTCAAACCGCGGTTGTATACTTGAATGGTTGTTGGAGGTTCCGAGGCCATTGTTGCCAAAGCCGTTCGCCGGCCCGCGCCTCTAACGCCATCTGGAGGAAACGATCAAAAATGAAGACCCTGCATCTCACCGGATTGATAGTTCTGGCTTCCGCCGTGGCTTACGGCCAGCCAACCAACGGAGCCCAATATTGGTCTGCGGGCGTGCCGGACTGCTCGAAATTGAACCAGACGGCGGTTGCGATCAAGAACCCGAATCACGTGACCATCGGGTATTCATGCTATGTGACGGGAACTTTTGTTTGGCTGGCCGCCGGCGCAGGATGGACCAGCAAGATTCGTGTAGGCGGACCCTCGTCAGGCGCGGTCGGCGTTGACTTTTCGTTCTACGATAACAGTGGAAACCCCCAGACCCTCGACTTCACGGGTTCGGTTGATGACTCCAGCAACGACGTGAACTTCGCGCTGTTCGACAACCAGCCTTCGGAAATCGAACTGCTCGGCGTCGGCAGCGATGGTCCCTCCTACCCAAACCTCGCCACCGGCACAGTCTACGGCACTTTTTACTGTCCCGATCAGGACACGTGCCTCAACCTACAGCCGCAGTTGATCTACTCGGCGCTGCCTTCCATACCGTGGTCTCTGAGCGTGCCCATCACCTGGGACAGCGCGGTATCGAACACGTGGTCCGCGGTAGGCATCGATAACGGCGGATCGAAAATAGTGTCTTTCGTGGTTTACAACGAAGACACCATCGCCCACGCCTTCACCATTTACGTCTACGACAGAGACGGATTTCTTTTCTCAACAGGACACACGCCAGTCCTCCTCCCACTGGGGGATCAGCTAGAAGGAGGAACCTACGCGGACCTTCTGAAGAATGTCGTCTCGTTACCGTCAGGTCCGTTTAAGGTCATCTTCGACGGCGGGACGGCGCAGGTGCTATCCGCGGTCTCTGTGCTCCAGTTTGACGGGCCATCGGGAACCAGTCTGCAGGTTGCCTATGACACCTCGCCCACCGCTTTGGCCTCCGCCACTGCCAAGAAAGCCAGGCTGCGGCAGATACGCGTGGCGTCCAAGTCCCAGAGCGTGTTCAAATCCATCCGGAAATAATTCCGGTCATTCGTAGCGAAGCGCGATCATCGGATCCACCCTGGTGGCGCGGCGTGCCGGTATGTAACAAGCCAGGAACGCCGCGCCCATCAGTACGAGCACGGTCACGGCAAACGTGATCGGGTCGAACGGGTTCACCTGAAATAATTGATTCTTGAGCACGCGCCCGAAGGCGAGCGACACCACCAGTCCGATTCCGGCGCCGATTCCGACCAGCCGCATGCCGTTGCCGATCACCATTCCCAAAACCTCGCGCCGCTGTGCGCCCAGCGCCATTCGAATGCCGATCTCCTGCGTGCGCTGGGTCACCGAGTAGCTGATGACGCCGTAGAGTCCGATCACCGCCATCAGCAGCGCCATGCCGGCGAACACTCCGAGCAGCGTCACGACAAAGCGCCGCGGCGCCAGCGAACTGGATACCATGTCGGACAGTGTTTTCACGCGCGAAACGGCCTGGCTGGCGTCGACGGACTGAACGGCGCTTCGAATCGCCCCGGTCAGCATGACGGGATCGGATTGCGAGCGGACGACGATACCAGCCATCGGGAACGGCTGTTGGTACGTCGGGATATAGTACTTCCCTTTGAC